>Ga0209099_1001296_pt1 | contig 25557 bp, 20 predicted proteins | sample AD_JPNHW2_MetaG_FD_184430 | JGI IMG/M metagenome (GOLD analysis project Ga0209099, IMG submission 184430) | Active sludge microbial communities of municipal wastewater-treating anaerobic digesters from Japan - AD_JPNHW2_MetaG (SPAdes) (version 2) | ecosystem: Engineered > Bioreactor > Anaerobic... | reverse complement strand
CAGGGTGCGGATGATCCCGGCCTCCATAGCGACGGCGGGCGCGCGTGGAGAAATCGTCAAGGCATAATCGGCGTCGGTCTGGCTGTGTCCGGCAACCGGCCATTGAATATTGGTCACCGCGAGCCGAAGTTCGCTGTTGGTGCCGACCGGACCGAAGGTCAGGGGGGTATTACCGGCGATCGTATAGGTTCGCGGCGCGGCCCCCGATTCCAGGATGACCATCGTGTAGAGCCATTGTGAGGGATTGGTCATCGCGGGGCTCACTGTATAGGAGCCGCCGCCCGGCAGGGTAATGGTATAGTATTGGGTCTCGAGTTCCGAGGCGGCGTTGGTAATGGCGAGCTGATCGCTCAAGATCAGCGACTGCAGCGGCGAGATCTCAGGGAAGAGGAGGCCGTCATGAAAATAGTGCACGGTGTCCGCATGGCTGGCCGTGAAGGCGTTCCAGATGCTGAAACTGGCGAGAGAGCGGCCGAGATCGCTGCCGGTTGCCGCCAGGGCCTTGTCAAGGGCGTCGAGGGGTTCAAACTCGCGCAGCTGCTCCCAGATCGTGCGGATGATCCGGGTGCCATACTGCTCCTGCAGCATGCCGATGTAGATGCCCAGTCCGTAAGTGGCGTTCGAAAAGAGATGGAAGGGTCGGTTTGGCGACAGATAGAGGGTGCGCACATACTGAAGGTAGTCATTGACCAGAGGGTAGGCGACATCCTCAAACCAGGTGGAAGAGGCCTCGAAAAGAAAGCGCGAATCCATGGCCGTCGAGGGGAAATAGCGGTAGCCCCCCTGCAGCATATGAAAGAATTCGTGGGCGGCTGTGACATGGAGGGCATCGAGTCCCTGGGTGGCGTAGCTGCCGCCCTGGAATTTGCTGTCAATGACGATGTAGCTGGAGTAGCGGCGGCCTTCGGATCCGGCCACGGGATTCTCGAAGCGGGTTTCGCCATAGGCGGAAAAACGCATCATGTAAATGTCCAGTTCCGGGCCGTCGGTACCGTCATCCGCTGGCGGCTCGGCATACCCCATCCCGCCGGTCAGCAGTGCAAAAACGTATTCGAAGGCCTCTCCGGCCTCGGCCACAAAAGCCTCAGTGGCGGAATCGCTGCCGGTGAGGGTATAATGGATGCGGAAGTGGCCGGCAGCGGTGACCAGGGAGAGGGGCAAACGCTGCGCCGATGGCCGGCTGAGGAGCGGGATCAGCAGCTGCTGCTCCGTTGCGGAGAGTGCAGGCAGCAGCGCCCGAGCCTCAGCGGCGATTAGGGTTGGGCAAGGCAGATCCTCGAGAGCATAGCCCTGGTAAAGGGGCGGGAGCAGGCGCGGATCCTCGGCAGCCTGGAGCTGGAGGGCGAGGCTTTGGGCCTGGGTGATGCGGCCGGCTTCGCGATCCTGCTGCAGGATCGCCTGCAGCTGCTCACCGGCCTCGCCGGCGCCGGGATGGAGTACGGCCAGGAGCAGGACGACAAGAGTACGTTTCATGCGTGGATTCAGTTTTTCAGCCGGAACGCCAGGCGGATCGGCACGCCGAGAAATCCGAATTGGGCGCGAAGCTGGTTTTCCAGATAATTGCGGTAATTCTGCTTGATACCGCGAGGCTCGTTGGTAAAGATGACGAAAACCGGCGGATTGGCTTTGGTCTGGGTGATGTAGTTCAGCTTGACCCATTTGGTGCCGTAGGCGGCGGGGTGATTTTTCTCGACCACCGCCTGGAGAAAGCGGTTGAGCTCCGGGGTCGCGATCGTCTTCTGGCACTCGTCATGCACGGCCAGCGCCAGGTCGAGGAGCTTGAAAACGCGCTGCTTTTCGAGTGCGGAGATGAACATCATCGGGACGTACGCCAGATCCTTGATCGCGTCGCGGATATCCGCCTCGAATTGGCGTGCCGTCTGGGTATCCTTTTCGATGGCATCCCATTTATTGATGCCGAGGACGATCCCCTTGCCCGCTTCGGCAGCGGCCTGAAGGATCTTCTGGTCCTGATCAGCGATGGGCTGGGTGGCGTCGACCAAGACCAGGGCAATATCGCAGCGTTCGAGGGCTTTGTAGCTGCGCACGGTGCTGAAATACTCGATGTTTTCATGTACTCTGGCGCGCTTGCGCAATCCCGCGGTATCGATGAGGACCAGGGTACGTTCCTTATAGCGAAAGCGGGTATCGACGGCATCCCGGGTGGTGCCGGGGATGGGAGTGACGATCTGTTTGGCGATGCCGAGGATGGCATTGACGTAGGAGGACTTGCCGACGTTGGGCCGGCCGAGGATGGCGATATGGACGGCCACCTCGTCCTCGTCCTCCTCCGCCGCGCTGCTCTCCTTTTTGGGCAGGAGGGCGATGAGGGCATCAAGGAAATCGCCCATGCTGCGGCCGGCCATGGCGGAGATGGGAATGGGATCGCCGAGTCCGAGGCGGTAGAATTGACCCCGTTCGGATTCGCGCATCTCGTTATCGACCTTGTTGACGGCCACCAGCACACGGGATTGTTCCCGCTGCAGCAGGCGTGCGATCTCTTCGTCGAGCGCGGTGATGCCGGTGGTCACGTCGGTGACAAAGACAATCACGTCGGCCTCTTCGAGGGCATAGTGCACCTGCTCGCGAATGGCCTGTTCAAAGATATCCTTGCTGCCGGCGACATAGCCACCGGTATCGATCAGGTCGAAGGTAACGCCGGCCCAATCGGCAGGCTGGTACTTGCGGTCGCGGGTGACGCCGGGCTGGTCATCGACGATGGCTTCGCGGCGGCGGATAATGCGGTTGAAAAGGGTGGATTTGCCGACATTGGGGCGGCCGACGAGCGCAACAACTGGTTTTTTCTTCATAGTTTCTTCAAATAGGTGAACATTTCGCCGAAATTTGCCGCCGGGGCGAACAGCGGGACGCCGAGTTCTCCGGTCAGCCGCCCGGTGTCGAGGTCATCGAGAAAGAGCCCGTCGCCATTGCGGCAGTTGGGAGGAATCAGTACGAGATCGGCGGGCATCCTGGGGCGCAGCGCAGCGAGGATGTCTCCGCCGGAGAGGAGGCCCGAGACGGTGACCCCGCCGCCGAAAAAGCGGTTGGCGACCGGAACCAGCTCCGCCTCCAGTCCGGCAATGGAGTGCAGCGCCGGGAGAACGTGCTGCGCCAGGACGGGAGCGGCCAGTTCGCCGGTGGCAATGACCACGCGCGCCGGCTTGACCGATTTGGGAAAGCGCCCCTTCTGCCGGCGGAACCGGTCGAGGAAATGGCGGGTCATGCCGACGCCGTTCTCGATCTGCGGAAAGTCGTCATAGCGGGCGGCAGGCGGCATGGGCTTGCCGGCGAGCAGATAGAATTCATCCGCCAGGTAAACAAAAGCGATTCCCAGCGTGCCCCGGAAGCGTCCCTCCCATTCCGCCTGTTGTGCAACCACCGCAGCAGCAAGAGCGGGCGTGACCGGGGCCAGCGGTGTCAATGCAGCGCGGTGACCGGTGAGTCCGAGCGGCACAATGGCCACCGACTGGACGGCGGGATGGTAGCCGGCGAGGTCCGTGATGGTGCGTTCGAGATGCTCGCCGTCGTTCCAGCCCGGGCAGAGGACCACCTGCGTGTGCAGTTCAATCCCGCCCTCCGCCAGAAAGGCGATCTTGTCGAGAAGATGGTCATCCCGGCGCAAACCCAGCATCCGCCGGCGCACCTCGTTCTCCGTGCTGTGCACCGATATATAGAGCGGCGAGAGCCGCTGGTCGACGATACGCGCCAGCTGGGCGCGGGTGACGCTGGTCAAGGTGACATAATTGCCGTAGAGAAAAGAGAGGCGGTAATCCTCATCCTTGAAATAGAGCGCCTCCCGGAGGCCGCGCGGATTCTGATCGACGAAACAAAAGATGCACTGGTTGCCGCAGCAGTGGTAGGTCATGTCGGCGAATTCGAGGCCGAGCCAGCTGCCGTTGTCGGGTCCGATGTCGACGCGCCATTGCCGGCCGTCCCGGCTGAGCAGGAGGGTATATTCCTCCTCGGCGGAATAGAATTGAAAGTCGATGGGGTCCCGGATTTCGTGGTCGTCGATGCGGATCAATTCATCTCCGGGCTGCAAGCCCAGGCGGGCGGCGGGAGAATTTTTGTGGACCACGCTAATTTTCATTGCGTTTCCGGCGCCAGATCTTGCGCCGGTAAGAATGGATGCCCACGGAGATAAAGATCTTGAGCGAAGCGGCCATGGGGACCGCAAGAATCAGTCCGACAAAGCCGAGAAAATGGGCAAAGATCAGAATGGAAAAGATGACCCAGACCGGATGCAGGCCGACGCGGTTGCCGACGATGCGCGGCGAGAGCACCGAGTTTTCGAGGATGCGCACGCTTTCGACGGCGAGGACTATTTTAAGGCAGGTCACCATGGGTCCGGGACTGGCGATGGCCGTCAGGACGCCAACAAAAAGGGTGATGGCCAGGCCGACATAGGGGACAATATTGAGCGCGCCGGCCATGATGCCGATCAACAGGGCATACTCAACGCGCAGCAGCAGCAGGATCGTCGTCGTCAGCACCCCGACAATGACGCAGACGATGAACTGGCCGCGGAAAAAACCGGCGATGATCGAATCCACCTTTTCCACATACTCCCGCACCACCCAGCTGGTCTCGATCGGCAGCAGCTCGAGGATCCAGCGCCGCACCTTGTGGAAATCCTTGAGGATATAAAAGAAGAGAAAGGGGGTCAACACCAGGTAGAGGATCCGGGGGACGATCGTCGGCAGGGTCTGGGTGAATTGGACGCCCTTCTGGATGAGCGAATCGGAGACCCGCGACAGACGTCCCGAGACCTCGCGGTTGAGGATCTCCTGGATCTTGGCGATATCCTCCTGGGTCCGCCCAAAGATGGCCGCCCCGTCGCTGTTGATCCAGGCGCTCACCTTGGGCGGCAGGCCCATGAAAAAAGAGATGAGATTGCCGAACTCGTTGATGATTCTCGGGATCGAGAGCATCAGGATGAGCGCGAAGACGCCGACACTCAAAAAGACGATGATGCTGACGCTGAGCAGGCGGGGCACATTGCGGCGTTCCAGCCGGGTCACCAGAGGATCGAACAGGTAGGCCAGGCCGAAGGCGATGACAAAAGGCGTGAGAATATCCAGAGTATCGCGGATGAACCAGAAGGCAAAGACCACAATGACCAGGATAAGCAGCCTGCGGGCGATTGAATTCTGGTACAAAGGCGCAAGGATCGCCACGAGAATGATCGCCAGCAGGGGTGGAATCAGGGCCAGACGCATGGCATAGAAGAACATCGCCAGCAGCAGGGCCACGAAGACGATGAAGAGGATTTCAAATATGTCGTATTTGGGCTGATTCGAATTCATGCGCTTAGGGCTTGGCTTTTGCGTCCTGTTGTTTGTTCCATTTCACCCATTCATTGGCGGCATCCGCCTTTTCATCGAATGCCGATTTGGCGAACTTGCCATCCTGGCGCACCACGATCTGCTGGCCGCGGACGATCTGCTGCCATTCCTCCAGGGTCACCTGATAAGGACCAGGAACCTGGGTCGGACCGGGCACCTGCTGCGGCGCTCCGCCTTGTGGGGAGCGCGGCATCTTGACCGACCAGGCGGAAAGCGGGCCGACGCTGACCTGGCCGTCATAGACCTTGCAGGTTGTGGTGCTGTCGGCTGCAACCCGATAGATGGTGCCGCGGATGGCGCAGACTGCGGTCGGCGCCTTGAGCTGAAATTCCTTTTGCCCCGGTTTGGCATTGGCGGCATTGATCCAGGCATCCCCTGCCGGCAGTTCCGCCCGCAAGGTGCGCACCCTGGTCTTGAGATTGACGTCGACGAAATGAAAGCTGCTGTTTTCGCCAATGCGGATAACGGTGCCGTCGGTCAGGGTGATCTCGCAACGGGATTCAACCCTGGTCTGGATGAGGTCGCCATCCATGACACTGCCCTTCAGCTTCGCCGGCGTCCAGGCGGTTTTCCCTGCCGACTGGATCTGGATATCCCCGGCTGCTCCGAGCAGAAAGGTGACCGTGCCGACTTTTTCCGCCAGGGCCGGGACTGCCAGCAGGATGAGCAGCACCCCTGTCATCCGGCCGCGTCTGGAGTAGTTGCAGGAGCCACGCATGAGTCTCTCCCCTTGGATGAAAACGCTGCAAGCGCGGCTCGGGCCGGCCCGGGGCCAGCCCGTCGCCGCACACTATGGTTGTCTATTTCATGCGCACAATATCGTTGCGCTGGAAACCGCTGCCGCTGATGATTTTGCAGATCGCAGCCTTGCCGTTGCCGACGGTGTTGTTGACCACCTCGATGACACCCACCTGGGTCTCTTCAGATCCGAGGGAGATCCCGGTATCGGGATCGACCAGTTCCTCACCGGCGCGGAAAACAACCAGCTGCTGGCCGTTTTCGATACCGGAGGCGGCGCCGGCATTGATAAAGACCTGGGCATCGGCCTTGATGATCTTGGCCTGCCATTTCACGTTGGCCATATTGACATCGATTTTCTGGACGATCTCGTCGATAGCCTGACGGGTAGCCTTGCCGACGATCGATTCATCGAACTTGTCGCGGTTATCGAAATCGAAGGCATTGGTGTTCAAGGAGAGGCCTTTTTTCGATTCCGTCTTGCGCACATTATCGGCGGCGAGGATCTCCCCGGTCGAGGTATTGACGAGGCGCACATCGACCGCAACGGTGGCGGAGGTGGTTTTTACGCCCAGCCCGAGGCCCTTTTTGGCCAGACTGCCGCCCATATTGCCTTCCGCCCAGCCGAACTCGGTGACCGCGCCGACCACGGCCAGCTCAACACCCAGTAGCTGGCCGACCTTGGCGGCGCTCTCCTGGGTCACAGCGCCGGACTGGCCGAGCGCCTGCTCATCCATGACCTTCTGAATCTCGGTGCGCTCGAGGACCTGATAGCGGCCGCTTTTGACCAGCTCAGTGATCAGCATATCCGCCATACCCTCGCCGACCGGCTGTCCGCTCCACCAGTGGTACTGGTGGTTGGTCTTGTCCTCAAAAGTAAAGACCGCGACGCGTTTTTTCATCTGGGCGCCCTGCCCCAGCACACCGCCGGCAAGCGCCATGATCAATGCCAGTGTCGTCACCCCCACCAGAAACGCGTTCATCCTGCGCATGCGTTGCTCCTCTCGTAAAATGTCCTGATTGACCAAAGGCCCCGCCGGATTATTCAGGCTGGGGATTCGGAGATGGATTCTGCTCCGCGGCGGCCGGAGCTTCCGCGTGAACGAGCTTGATCATGATCTTGTTCGCCGTGACGTTTTGCACGGCCAGAGAATAATTGGCGAGCACACGGCCGTCCAGTTCGCGGGCAAGCTGATCGGCATTGCCCTGGATCTGGACGTCATATTCGGCGGTGTTGCCGGCGAGGTTGCGCTGGTTCACCGCCTTGATGCCGCGAGCGGCGAAACCGAGCGCGCCGCGGAAATTGGCCGCTTCATTATAAGTGGCCACGCCCGTGGCCAGCAATTTGACGGTATTGGCGTTGTAGACGCGGCTGCGCCATTTTTCAAGGATGCGGGCCATCAGTTCGTCGCCGAGCTGATTCGCCGCCTTTTCGATCGCCTTGGTCCCGCCGACGATCTCGTCGATATGGGGATAGGCCGCGGTCTTGCTGCTAGTGGCGATCACCGTGCCGACATCGGCATCGATAACCCGGGCGGTGATACTGGCCTGGCAGGACTTCATGCCGCCGAGGTTGACACCCGTAGCGACCTTGGCCACCGCCTTGCCGGTGACGACCACCTCCGCATCAAGGGCGGCGGCGATGCTCGCAGCGGCCTTGGAGTCCCCGTTGATGGCGGCGATGACGGCATCCCGCTCCTTGTTCTGCCGCACCGTGCCGGGGTCGATCACCTGGAAATTCTTTTCCAGAAATTTGTTCATCAAGGCGGTTTCGGTGGCGGTCATATCGACCTGGAAATAGTGATAGCGGTCGATGGTATCGCCGATATTCTGCTCATCGATCAGGAACATCACCCGGGGATTACCCATGCTCTGCAGGAGATTTTGCACCGCCTCAAAATCCTTTTCGACATTGGCCTGGTCGACAGTGGCGAGCATTTTGACCTCGTACATATCAGCGGCCGTCTTGCCTTCACTGAGGATCTTGTAGTTGCGGACATAGCCTCGGGTCCAGGAGAGAATGCGATCTTCCATGACCTGATAGTTTTCCACCCGGGTTTGGGCGTCGATCATGGTGCCGAGGACGAATTCCACCGCTTTGCGCTTGGCGTCATCCAGGGCGCGGTCCCGGGCGGCGGGGATATCGTTATAGGTGATGGCTCCAAGGCCGGTGGATTCGACCTGAGTACCACCGGCCGGCGTCTGCGCAACAAGGACACTCCCGCAGACCAGAAGAGCGAAGAAGACGAAGAATATTCTGCGATTCAAGGCGAGCTCCTCACACAAGGGAACGAGAGAACGAGCAGGTCGGTTCACGAATAGCAAAGGTGAGGGGGATCGAGATAGACGTCCCGCTCACCTTTACGTACCGACAAATGCTGTAAACCGCTGACTAAAAGGTCATGCGCAGGGCATTCTGAAAATCCCTGATGATCAGCAGCGCGTCCGCGCCGGAGACGTGCGATTTGACATCAAACGCCCCGGTCATCTTGTCGGCTTTCATAATGCCGCGGTCCACCATCAGGCAGATGGCATTATAGGCGTAATTACTGGCGTTGACATCGGGGAAGCGCGAGGGCTGACCGATGTATTTGGTGGCCAGGCTTTCGTCGCCGGTTGCCATGATCAGGACATTTTGCAGCAGCATGGCGTAATCGACGCGGGTGATCTTGTCATCGGGACGGAAGGTGTGGTCCGGAAAAACCTCCATGCCTCTTGCCTGGACGATCTCATTGATCCAGCTTTTGGCCCAATGGCTGTCGATGTCCGTGGCGGCGGCCATAGTGGTGGTCGTCGTGGTCTTCATGGCCGTCGGATCCTCCGGCGCCTTGAATCCGGTATCATAAACCGGAGCGCGCTTTTTACTGAGCAGATCCATCAGCTTGAGCTCATCCATAAAGAGGACGGCGACATCGGCGCGGTCGATCTGATCGATCAGGGCGATTTTGGCGCCCACCTTGGTGCCCGGAGCGGCGCGCTGGATTTTCTGCACCTGCTCCCAGGCCAGATCCGCCTGGCTCGCATAATCGCCCTTCAGGGCGATCACCTTGCTGTAAATGGCCGCGGCATCGCCGAACTGATAGCCGTCCTTGTAGGCCTCTGCCTTGAAAAAGAGGGCCTTGGCCGAGGAGGGATTGATCTCGAGAGCCTTGTCGAACTGCTTGACCGACTTTTCGATCCAGTCGTCTCCCTTGCGTTCCATCGAGATGATGCGACCCTTGATGATGTAGGGTTCGATCGCCTTGCCGTTTTTGGAGATGCCTTTGTCGGCGAGTTCATAGGCCTTTTTATACTCCCCCTGTGTGGCGGAGATGAGGGCCTGTCCGGAGAAAGCCTCGGCAAAATTGGGGTTAAGAGCGAGGGCGCGATCGAATTCGGATTGGGCGGAGGTCATATTGCCGCGTTCGAATTCATACATGCCGCGATCGAAATGCTTCTCAGGAGTATCCTGAACTGAGGCCTCCTTGATGGCCTTGGGGCCGCAGCCAGCGGCGATCAGGCTCACAACCAGGCCCACGCATACCAGAGTCCATACGCTTGGTTTCATGTTGCTCTCCATTTTGGCTTGAACCCGTGCAAGGGGTCAATCGACGATGAACATGACCTTGCATTTATCGAGAAAATTCTGCGAAGCGGCTGCGTTGCGGATAGCCGCGGCCGTGGCACTGGCCACAACCACGTCCGCCTTGTTGTCGCCTGTAACCTTCAGGGCCTTGACGACGAGGGGATTGGCGGTGACCCGGTCGTTGCTGCGCGCCTGATTGACATCCTTGTCATAGCCCACCATGCCGATCTGGACCGCCCAGTCCCTGCTGACATACTTGGAGCCGTAGACCTCCTGGCCCGATTCATCAAGGATCTTGGGGGCCATCGCCGGGCGCAGGCCCAGGCCTTTGGCATCGATGACCAGGCCGGTATAGGCACCGCTGCTCTGCTGCGCCGGGGTGTAGCCGCCCGGGGACTGCTGCAGGACAACACCGGCGGGCAACGGACGCCCTGCAGGCCAGGGCTGGCCGCAGGTCGGGCAGACGCCGGTGGCGCTCACCGGTCCGAGGGTCAAACCGCTGCCTTGCGGCAACAAGGCATCGGCCAGGGCGCCCGAGATCGGCATTTCGATCGTGACTTCGATATCGCCGGTGGACATGTACTTGGTCTCGACGACCGTGAAATTGCGCAAAACTCCCGAGACCTTGGTGACGATGACATCATTCTCGGTCATGAAATTGCGTACGGTGGTCTCGGAGTCGAGACTCATCCCCTTGACCGTCTCGAGCAGATTGCGCAAGGCGACGCGTTTGGCGGCCTCGAGGGCACCGGCCCGCTGCGCCGTCTCGGGCATGTTGGGATTGGGCGAGCCAACCCCGGTGGAGCGTAAAATCTGATTGGACCAATCGATGCTTCCGACCGTACCAACCTGCTGAGTCACACTCTGGGCCAGGCTGGGCAGAGCAGCAACCAGCAGCAAAAGAGCGATCACCGTCAGAAAACGATGGATTCTCATTACAGCCTCCTCAACGTCAAGTTATCCAGCATAGCCTAGTTTACTGTGCTGTACCCAAAAGTCCCGTGACAAGAATCACAAAAAGCTGGTTTGTAGCAACGGCCAACTCAAGGGGCTGACTCCATGGGCGGTACCCGCAGGTGCCGTCCACACCGGTTCGATCGGCTTTTTTCCAAGCAACAAAGGGCCCCTCCTCAGGACAAGCGGCGGAACCCGCAGGTGCCGTCCACACAGGTGCGATCTCATGTAATTTATATAACTTACTAAAGTTGCCAGTGATTGTCAAGCGCAAAAGTGGTGCCCGCCTGACCGGAAGGAATTCATGCGGCTTGTGGAACATCATGAATGAAAACAAGTATAAAGGGTGTTCTATTTCGATGGGACGGCGATTATGGCTTTTTTTAGCCGTACCAAGAACTTTTTTGCCCCTCTTCCGTTATGTATATGAATCCCAGACCTGGAATGCCAATGGATAACATGGATGAGCAGAACGAGCTGATCAAGGCTTCACAGCAGGGCGACCGGACTGCGCTTTCCAGGCTGGTCGACCTGCATGCACAAGAGCTTTTTGGCTTTCTGCTCTATCTGTGCGGCAACCGTACCCAGGCTGAGGATCTGGTGCAAGAGACCTTTTTACGCGCCTTGCAGGCCCTGAAACACTACCAGTTTCGCGCCCCCTTCCGCGCCTGGCTCTTTCGCATCGCCGTCAATCTCCACCACGACGAACGCCGGCGCCGTCAGGTGCGCAAGCCGGCGGAGTATGACGTCGCGGATGAAGAAAACCTGCATCTCTTCACCGCTGATCCCGGGCCGGATATGCTGGCCGAACGCAGCGAACAGGTGCAGGCGCTCCACCAGGCCCTGACTCTGCTGCCGCGCCAATTGCGGCTGGTGGTGGTCATGCGGGACCTGCAGGAGATGAGCTATGCTGAAATTGGCCTGGCGCTGGGCTGGCGCCCGGGGACCGTCAAATCGCGCCTCTTTCGCGCGCGTCAGGAGCTGGCCGCACACCTGCGGCCTTTATGGGAGGAACAGGAATGATCCGGAGACATCCGCATACCTTGCTGGCCCTTTATGTGGAGGGCACCTGCTCTGCGGCAGAGCAGGCCGCCGTGGCGGCGCATCTGCGCCGCTGCGAGGCCTGCGCCAGGGCGGTGGCCACGCAGCAGCCGCTCCATCGGCGTCTGCAGCGCATTCCCAAACCCGCAACACCTCCCTTCCTGGTACAACGCATTATGGCCCGCTATGATCGCTTGCAACAGCGGGCCAGCTTCTGGAGCGGATTCGAGAGCATTCCGCGGCTGCTGCAGCCGGCCTTCGTGGCCCTGCTGCTGGCTGTAGCGCTCTATTTCCTCTGGCCGGCCCGCCAGGAGAGCCTCTACGATCAGGCGGTGAAAACCTATGCCAGCGTCTACCAGAGCGGCGACAACTGGACGGCTCTGGCCAACGACGAAGATGCCCTGCGTTTTGCTCTGAACAGGCCCGCGGATATCCCCAAGGAGAGCGACCATGACCGGTAAGTCTAAAGCGATTGTCAGCCTGGTTGGTGTTTTTATTCTCGGTTTTATCCTGGGCCTCGTGGTCTTCAAGGCTCCGGAGTATAAACAGGCGCGGCGCAGCCGGCTCACGCCGGATCAATTCACGGCCACTCTGGTCGATCGTTTCACGCGTGAGCTCTCGCTCAACCCCTCCCAGATCGAGGCCCTTAAAACGCAATTACAGTACGTCCGGACGCAGCACGATTCACTGCGGCAGAGTGGAACAGCCGCAATGGCACACATCCGGGATCATTTCCGCACCGAATTCAGCAAGGTGCTCACACCCGAACAGCAGCAGAAATTCATCGAATTCAATCGCAAGGAAGATGATAAATTCCACCGGCACAAGCCGGAGGACGATTGATTCCTTTTTTTTAATTCACCAAGAGTCATCATTGTTTGCAGGGAGCACGTGTAGAAATGAAAAAATGGATCATTGCAGCAATCGTTGTTGTGGCCCTTCTGGCCGTCTGGTTGTTCACGCGCAGCAGCGATGCGATACCGGTGTCGCAAGTCACGCTGCCGCAGTCCGAAAAAGTCGTTCACGGCGATCTCAAGGTCGAGGTTTCGGCCAGTGGTGTGGTCGAACCGATCAATAAAGTCGAGATCAAGAGCAAGGCCAGCGGCCAGATTGAAGAAATGAAGGTCGAGGAATCCGATCCGGTCAAGCGCGGCGACCTGATCGCCCTGCTGGACCAGAAAGATACCCGCAACTCATACAATACCGCGACGGCGGACCTGGAGGTTGCTGAGGCGACGGTGGCGCAGAAACAGAGTGACTTTGACCGCAAGTCCGAGTTGTACAAGAAGGGATTGCTCTCCGCAGCCGATTTCGATGCGGCCAAGCTCGCCCTCGTCGATGCCCAGGCCCAGGTCGTCCGTGGGAAAATCAGTCTCGACAATGCCGACATCCGCCTCAAGGAGACCATCGTCCGCTCCCCCATTGACGGCGTCGTCCTCACCAAGGATGTGGAGGTCGGCCAGATCATCGCTTCTGGTATCTCTTCGGTTTCCGGGGGCACGCTGATCGCTACGGTGGCCAACATGAATCGCGTCTATGTCAAGGCCGATGTCGACGAGGTGGATATCGGTTCCATCCAGCCAGGAATGACTGCCACCGTGGTGGCCGATGCCTATCCGGACAAGGTCTTCAACGGCAGGGTCATCCGCATCGCCGCGCAGGGCAAGGTGACCTCCAACGTGACCACCTTCGAGGTGACTATCGAGGTCGAGAATCCCGAGGGCAGGCTCAAGGCGAGCATGAACACCTCGGTGGAGATCCTGGTCGCCGACAAGAAAAATGTGCTGCTCGTCGCCAACGAGGCCCTGATGACACGCAAGGAGCTGGAGCAGGAGATCGGTAAATTACGCATGCTGGCGAATCCGCAAGCGGCGGGCAAGCCCAGCGCGATGGCGCGCGGCCAGCAGCCGGCTGGTCGTGGCGGCGAACTCCGCGGCGCCGGAATGCGCCCGCCTGCCGGCGGATTTGCCGCAGCCAGCGGCGGCCCCGCCGGAGCCCCTGGAGGTATGGGCAACCGCCCGTCCATGTCCGAGGGCAGCGAAGCGGATCAAGGCCTGCGCCGCGGTGTGCTGGTCAAGCAGGGCAATGACTATGCGATCCGGATGGTGAAAACCGGGGTTGCCAACCTCGACCAAACCGAAGTCCTGGCCGGCCTGAATGAGAACGATGAAGTGGTCTATACCTTCTATTCCCGCGCTACTGAAGCCAGCGCGCAGATGCGCCAGCGCATGACAGCCATGGAAAGCCAGCGCAGCGGCTTCCGCAGCAACTAGCATTGGATAGTGTCTATTCAAGAGGTTTCCGCGTGAAAAGGAATATCTACCTCGAATTCGGGGAAAGTCTGAAAATCGCCCTCAACTCGCTGGCGGCCAACAAAATGCGCGCCGCCCTGACGATGCTCGGCATCATTATCGGCGTGGCGGCGGTCATCGCCATGGTCGGCCTCGGCTCAGGCGCCCAGAAAGCGATTGCTGATCGTGTCCAGGCCCTCGGCTCCAACCTGCTATTTGTGCGGCCCGGCTCCTCGCGCCAGGGTCATATCCATTTTGGCTCCGGCAGCATGATCACCCTGAAGCCTGAAGATGTGGATGCGCTCAAGGCGAACAACCGCTATCTCGCTGCGGTCCTGCCCGAATTCAGCCGCAATGCCCAGGCCCAGTTCGGCAACAAGAACTGGAACACCTCGATCGTCGGTACCGTGCCCGATTATGGATCGGTGCGCAATGTCAAGGTGACCACCGGCCGTTATTTCACCCAGGATGAGATGGAGAACACCGAACGCGTGGCCGTGATCGGCACAGAGGTGCAGAAGAACCTCTTCGGATCGGCCTCTCCGGTTGGCGAGACCATCCGCATCGCCCAGGAAAACTTTGTCGTCGTCGGTCTGCTCGAAACCAAAGGGCAGCAAGGATGGATGAACCAGGACGATCAGATCCTCATCCCTGTGACCACGGCCCAGCGCCGGGTATTTGGCGCCGAATATCTCACCGGGGTCACCATCAAGGTGCTGGACGAAAGCCATGTCGATGCGGCCCTGATCGAGGTCGAAAAAATCCTGCGCCGCCAGCACCGTCTCAACCGCGACCAGGACAACGATTTTTCGATCCGCAATCAGTCCGATATCATCAGCACCATGCAGGAAACCAACAAGACCTTCAGCTTCCTCCTGGCAGCCATCGCCGGGGTGTCGCTGGTGGTCGGCGGCATTGGCATCATGAACATCATGCTGGTTTCGGTCACCGAGCGTACGCGGGAGATCGGCATCCGCAAGGCCATCGGTGCCCGGCGCCGCGATATCATGATGCAGTTTCTGGTGGAGTCGATCACCCTCAGCCTGGCGGGCGGCACGATCGGCATCGTACTCGGCATCCTGATCTCCTATCTGCTGGCGACGCTGGCGCACTGGAACACCCTGATCTCCCCCGCCTCCATCCTGCTCAGCTTCGGCTTCTCTTCCGCCGTCGGGCTTTTCTTCGGCCTCTATCCGGCGCGCAAGGCCTCCATGCTCGATCCCATTATTGCCTTGCGCTACGAATAACACCCTCCGATCCGGGACGCTTCCGGACCTTGAAATTCTCAAGCGGCGCGTTAGCCTGGGATCCTCTCCCGGGCTTTGCTTTTTCGCCCTTTCCCTCGGGCTACCGCCCGTTTCCGGGCCGGAAGGCCCGTTCGCGCCGCTCCCGGCATTTTGCGCGCCGGGAAGATAAATTTGACGGCTTTGGGCCATAGCGCTTGCTTTTTACAGCGGCTGGATGTATATTTCAGCAAATATGGCCCCGGCCCCATCCGGACGCCGCCCCCGATTCCATGAGGAATGCCTGCATGAAAACGAACACCGCGCGCTCCCATTTTGGTCCGTCTCTCATGCGGACCCTGCTTCTCATCACCACCGTCCTCACCTCCACCCTCTTGGCCCAAAAAACCGAACTTTATGAGGTCCTCTTCGGCGAGAAAGACAAGCAGCTCAAGGCCTACAAAAACGGCCAGGCCGACCTGCTCAGCCCGAATCATTATGCCGAGGCCGTCGAAAGTTATGCCAGGGCCAAAGAAGAATTCAAGAAAGGCAAGGAAACCGCGGAGGTGAGGAAGCGCCTCACCGAAGTGGAGGCGGCCTTCAAGCAGATCGACAACACCCTTTGGGCCGGCAAGGGGCTTTTTGCGGAGGTGCTCAAAGCGCGGGAAGATGCCCTGAATGCGCGCGCGCCCGAGTTCGCCCTGGAGGATTTCAACGCCGCCGAGGAGCTGCTGCGCAGCGCCGGCGCGGCCCAGGAGAGCGCTGATGTCGAGCTCTGCCGGGAAAAAGCCAACCGCGCCAAAGCCCGCTTCCGCGACAGTGAACTCAACGCCATCAAAAAGAGCATCATGACCCCGGCGCACGCAGCGTTAGCCGCGGCGCTGAAGGCCAAGGCGGACAAATCCGCGCCCAAAACCTATGGCAAGGCGAAGGAACTGCTGACCCTGGCCGACGAGATCCTCAACAGCAACCGCTATGCGGTCTCCGAAGCCACCGCCAAGGCCGAAGAGGCCATCTATCAGGCCCAGCACGCCATGCAGATCACCGATCTGGTGCAGAGCAAGACCCCCGGCGGCGAAGATCTGGTCCTCTTGTACGAAGAGGGGCTGGCCCAGGTGGCCAAAGAGCTGGGGTATGACGCCGCCTTTGACCAGCCGGTGGCGGAAATCCTGAGCACCCTGGCCACTTCGGTCAAGAGTTTGAAAGACGAGAAGCAGCAGCTCAGCCGCGATCTGCAGGAAAAACAGGATCAGCTCGAAAAAGAGCAGCAGGCGCACGAATCTGCCTTAGCCCAATCGCGGAAGCAGATCGAGGAGCTCACCGCCCGAAGCGAAACCAATACCGCGCTGGCGCAGCAAAAGGAAAATGCCTTGCAAGAGGAACTGGCGCGCAAGCAGACGGAGCTGCAGCAGAAGGAACAAAAGGAAGCCCGTATTGCCAAAATCCGGCAGATGTTCCTGCCGGAGGAGGCCAAGGTTTTGCTGGAGGGCAATCATCTGATCATCCGCCTGCAAAGCCTCTCCTTCCCGGTGGGCAAAGCCGTGATCCAGCCCGGATATTTCGGCCTGTTGTCGCGGGTGCAGCGCGCCATCCGCGAGTACCCGGAGGGGCGGATCGTCATCGAGGGCCATACCGATTCATCGGGTGATGAGCGCTACAACGAGAGTTTATCGACCAAAAGGGCCGAGGCGGTGCGTGTCCATATTCTGTCCAATATGGTCCTCGCCGAAAATCAGATCGACGCCGTCGGTTATGGCGAAAGCCGGCCGGTGGCCAATAACGATACCGAAGAGGGGCGCGCGCAGAACCGGCGCATCGATGTCATCTTGACCATAGAATAAGCTTGCAGCGATGACCGCAGCCTGCAGCCCGGGCAACCACCGGCTGCATCGAGGGCAGGGCAGCAATCCGGAGCACAGGAAATCCTTCCACTCACCCACAAGGAGGTTGTGATGAAAACAGTGCGGTTCCTACTGATGAGCATGGCCCTGCTGCTGGCTTTAAGTCCGGCGATCGGCGCCGACAAGCTGCAGCCGAAAACCCAGCGAGGCGACAAAGCGCTGCTGTTCACCATCAACGGACTGGGCGATTTTGGCATCAGCGGCGCCCCGGCCGGGATGCTGGTCTGGGATTCGGAAGATGGCATCGAGATCTCTCATTACCAGGGGATCGGTTTCAAGACCTTCCTGTCGGATGGGCTGGCCTTGCGCATCGGCCTCTCCTTTGCGTCCAATGGCCTGACCACGGAAACCGATGACGGCGATAAAGAGGATTCGCAGTCGATCCTGTCGATCCAGCCCGCCATCGAGTATCACCTCTACCAGGCCGAGGCGGTCTCCATTTACGCGGGTGGCGGCTTGTATCTGGCCCGGCTCAAAATGAGCAGCAAGGTCCCGGACGTGGACGAAGTCTCCTATACCATGAGCAGTCTCGGTTTCGCCGGACTGATCGGTGCCGAATTCTACCCCTGGAAGAGCGTCAGTCTGGCTGCGGAATACCAGATCGGCTATGCCTCCGGCAGCAGCACCTATGATGACGGAACCGACGAGACCGATGGCCCGAAAGCCAAGGTGATGGGAATCAACGCCATCGGCGTCACTCTGGGCGTGCACTTTTAATCGCGACGGCCGCCTTCGGGCCGGATCCACCACCCCTTGCGTATCGCCTGCCCCGGGGTGTGCCGATCCGCTGGCGCCGCCGAGCATACCCAAAACAAAGAGCCATCTCCTCTAAAGGAGATGGCTCTTTTTTTGCCCTGGTGCCGGTGCAGGATTTTGCGATCTTGTTCTGTCTATCCGTCTCGTTCCGTTCCGTAGTGGGGGCGCAGGGCTTGCAGGGGATCCTCTCGGCCTTGATTACTGATAATAGGAGACGATCCTGGGCCGCAGCAGTTCGCCGGGCCAGAACGGCTCGGTGAGATTGGATGAGGCCGGGCGGTAAAAGATATCGACCGATCCTTGAAATGCCATGGCGCCTTTGGATACCGCCATGCCGTGCAGGACATTGCCGCCGCCAAAGGTGATATCATTCCTGGCAAAAAATTGCCCTGTTGCTGAGGCATTGCCGTGAAAGATGATGCCCTTGGCGGAGTAGAACCCCAGATTGTTCCCGAGGGGATCAACAGCGGTCGTGGCGATATTACCGGTGACATGAATATCACCCATGACAATAAAGACGCCGTAGCCGGTAAAGCTGCCGCTGAGATTGAGATTGCCTTCGACGTAGATGATCTCCGGATTCTCCTTGGTCCCAAGGGTCAGATTGGCAGCGGTGATGGTGGCTGATGCACCGGTGATCACCTGCGTCGCTGCAGCGATGTAGGCCGAGGGATCGAATACAGGAATGGTGATCTGGGCTACCCGCCTGGTAACCGCGGCGGAGGTTGGATTGACATTGGGCGCAAAGAAGCGGGTGGCGATATTGGGATGGAGGGTGATATACTGCGAGTAACTTCCGAATCCCTCGACGATGACGCTGCCGTTGGCGCTCAGATCCTCGTTGGTATGGACGTCCGCATTCCAGCTGGTATTGCCATCATCGCGGATGTTGATATTGCCCCCTAAATCGAGATCCCTGTCCGAGATCAGGGCATACTTCATCCAGGGCGGTACCTCGTGGGAATGGGGGATCTGGATGACCGCCTTGATGGTGACGTTCTGGTCGTAATAGCTCCCCGTGGAGGTGATCAACTTGCCCCACTCCCCCACGTTGGGCCCGCCCGGGAAGCGGCTGTAGGTATTCTGAAACTGAATGTTCATTTGCCCGTTGGCGGCTTCCAGCGTTGTCGTTGTGGAGAAGCTGGAATCCTGCGCGAGCTTCATCAGGGCATAATCGATGCCGCCTTCCGCGAGACTCTTGGCCTGAATGCGGGCATATTCTGCGACCGCATTGAAGGTCATCCGCGTGTTGGCCTGCATCATGCTGTAGGAGGTCAGTCCGAAAATGATTCCCACGGCAACAACTAGGATCAACATCATTCGTCCCATAGTACTCTCACAGGTTTTTCGGGTAAAACTTGCGGGTCCAGTAGACGCCGGGTTTGTCCACCTGCTGGGGCAGCTGCACCTCTTTCTCGAAAAGGATCCTGAATTCGATGGAGTGAACCTGAGTACGCGAATAGGTCAGAGCGCCGCTCTGGCTGTAGCCGCGCAGGGAAAAGTCCTTGACCTTGACCGGAAAGTCGGCGCGTGCGGCGAGACTGGTATGCCGGGTCAGGTAGAAATTGGGCCTTTCTCCGGAACGGACATAACTGATGCTGTCCGCCGTGCCGTCATTGTCCAGGTCAGCGCGGAAGCGGATGTAGGTGCTGTCCATGGCGATGATGGTGTCCCCGGAGGTGACCCGGTACCCGATTTTGTTGAAATCGTACTCGATGACCCGCCCGAACTCGGTCAGATTTTTTTGCTCGATCTGGGAAATATTATTGGAATGGGCGCTCATATTAAAATAGGCCGCAAACCCGACGAGAGCGAGCAGCAGCAAGCCGCCGACGACAAACGAGCCGATGAGGTCGATATTATGCATGCTGTTTCCTCAATAGCTGACGAAACTGGTTAAAACCAGCGCCTGCGGCAGCCGCGCGGCCGAGACCGAAACCCTGATACGCTTGGTCCGGGTCGGCACCGTACTTGTACTGGTCGGAAGGTCGGGCAGCACATAATTGACTGAAACCGTTGCAGTAAAATTTCCGGCGCGCGGCGTGGAAAAGACCAGCGGCATATTCTTGCTGTTGTCGGTAATATAGTCATCCACATCATCATAGCCGCCCGGATATTCGTTATAGCCGGGGCCCAGGTAGACGGTGAATTCGCTGGTACTGCTCACGGTCTGGCCATTGGTCACGGCCTCATCGAAAGCCTTGCTCTTGATCTCATTGCTCACCGACTCGGCGATCTCCGCGGCGGTGATGACATATTCCGATTCGAGTTGATTGGTAGAAGCGGTCATCACTGTCCGGTGCGCGGTCATAGTGATGAATGAGAACATCAGGACCGCGCCAAGAATGAGCAGCATTTGCGACTGGTTCATGGTATCCTCTCCCCCCAGGTCGCCCTGGTACGCACGAGTTTGCCTACTCCTTGCCGCGCAAATAAATGTGTACCGAACGAGTCCCGGTACCGTTGGGACTTTCCAGCTTGAAATCAACTGCAGCCATGGTGCTCTTGTCCGATTCGGGATTGAGCGTGTTGGTCAGTGTGACCGCAAATGCGGTCGAGCCATACCCGTACATATCCGCACTGGCCATGAGACTGGTGCTGGAAAGCTGTCCGGCGGAGGTGGTGACGCTGAGCGAAGAACCCTTGGCCACCGGATTGCCGTTGATGTCAAAGACGCGGATGTAGATTTGCGCCGATTGCCCGGTTGCAAGGGTGGTAGCCGCAGTTTCCGCGGTGAATACAAGGACCGGCCCGCTGAAGACTGCTTCATTGAACGCATAGACGACCGCGTCGTTTCCGGCCTGGTCACGCCCATGAGTAGAGCACATGACCAGGCCGATCCCGTCATTCTCGTCCAACGTTCCAGTACTATTGCGCACCAGCGATCCTTCAAAATCCGGCAGTGTGACATTAAGAACCATTCCTGGTGCGTTTGGATTCGGCACGCGGTGTGGAGCCAGGATGGCAGGATCGCCAGGCGCAATAGATGGTCGCGGATTTGCCGTAGTCCAGATGGCGCTGCCGCGGCCATTAGCGTCGGTGCGGGTATTGGTAGTCACAATGCCGGCCGTGCTAGTCAAATAGAGTGTAGTCCCCTCCTCGACAGGATTATTGTATTTATCCCCCACATAAACTGAGATCCTGAATTCCCGCACCGCATTCCAGCCATCGAGATTGAGATAATCCAGAGCGACGGTCATGTGCGATTCGACGTGATTGGGATCGGCAGGATCGATCCAGATATAGGGCGGCCCGGAACGCACCGTGATCTGGGTCGTTCTGGCCTTGACCTCGGGATAGTCCACCAGCCAGGCTTCGACTTCAACTGTTCCTGATCGGGTGCCCGCCTTGCAAACGACGGTAGCGCTGCCGCCGGCCGTGAGGCGCGGCGTCGACTCGAGCGGCCGGCCATTGTTGGGCAGCAGCATCTCACCACCGTCAGGGCCGTTACGCAGTGCGAAGGCGACCCTGGTTTCTTCCTGGCTCGGTTTACCCGATGTCCCCAGAGCCGTGGCCGTAATGGTGCACTGATCGGTCTGACCGGTTCCGGTGACCCAGATATAGTTGCGATCCACACTCAGCTGCAAACTTGCCGGCTTTTGGCTGGTCAGGGTGACCTCGGTTTGCGCGGTCTGCAGACCATAGCTGGCCCGCACCACCGCTGTGCCCGGCACCGTTCCGGCCTGCAGCTGCTCCTGCGCCTTGCCGCTGCCATCCGTGACGCATGTTGCCGGCAGTTCTCCCAGCGAGGTGCCGGTTGCCAGCTCCACTTCCGCGAGCGCCTGGTGGGTACCCGTCTTTTTCAATATAGCGGTGATCGTCGCAGTGGCCACGCCGTCGGCCGGCAGGGTCGAGGGTGAAGCGTTGAGCTGCAGCGTGAGTCCGGTGAACCGGACGGCCACCTGGCCGCTGAGGCCGGCAGCTGAAGCCCGGACCAGCGCGGTGACGTCCGCCGCCCCGGCATCACTACGCAGGAGAACCACCGCCTGTCCATCGCTGCCGGTGGTCGCGACGCTGTCGATGCTTCCGGCTGAGGTGGTCCAGCGGACCTTCGCGCCCGCGACCGGCTGCTGCATGGAATTGAGCAGAGTCGCTCTGACCGCCGTTTCGGCGATGCCATTGCGCAGCAGTTCGCTCTGGGCGGAGAGGAGGAGTTGGGCCGGCGCGCTGCTGACCAGATTGACCAGGGCGGTGTCGGCCCATTCATGAAAGCGCGCGATGATCTGGACGTTGTTGCGCGGCGCCAGGCCGCTGCGGTACATGGCCTTGGCCTCGCCGCTGACGCCGGTCACGGCACTTCCGGTGATGACGCCATCCGTACAGCTGAACTGGATCTCCGCGCCGGCGATGGGAGTATGGGCTGGCGTGACCAGGACCGCGCTCATCTCCAGTGAACTGACCCCGTCCGCCAGCAGGTCGCTCCGTTCCGGCAGCAGGGTGAGTTTCGGCGCTTCATAGGTCAGCGGCAGCGCTTTGCGCTTGAGATTGCCATATTCGACGAAGAGGGTGTCAGCGCTGGTTCGAGTTGCAGCGGTGATCTGCACCAGGGCATTGCCGCGCGTATCGGTTTTACCCTCGGTCAGCAGCGTCGCCAGGGCGTTACGCACCTGCACAACGGCACTGGCTACGCCCTTGCGGCTGCTGGTTTCGGTCAAGGAAAGGCGGAGCTGGGCCTGGCTGATCCCGTCCGCACAGAGGGTCGCTTTATCGATCTGTGCGGCAAGCGTGATCCCGACAAAATAGAGAATGACCTGGGACTCGGTCTCGCTGGATCCCGCGCTCTTGTGCAGGGCCGGCTGCAGCGCGCCATCCTTGTTGCGCGGTGCGATGCCGCCGAGCAGGCCGGCCTTGCGGCCGTTTTCACCTGCGATCAATTTGGCGGTGATGGTCGCCTCGATATCCGCTTCGCTGGCCGCGCTGGTCAGGATCGCCACCGCCTCGCCATTCTGATCGGAGTAGCTCCGCGGTGTGATCGTCCCGGCCGTGGTCGCGAACTGAACCAGACTCCCCGACAGCGGCAGGCCCAGAGAATCGACGATCGTGGCGACAAGGTAGAGTTCCGAGACGCCATCGGCCAGCATCGAAGGCGCCTGCGCCTGAAGATCGCTCATCTTCTCATTGCCCGTGAGCTGATCGGCTTCCTCCCCGCACTGCCAGAGCAGCATAGAGAGCACGAGCAGCGCGGCCAATCTCAATGTCAAGTTCTTCATTTTGTCGCTCCCAACGAAGTATAGGCCGCCTGACGGACCACCGCCTGGTCTCCCGCGCGCACGGGCAGCGCGGCCATGCCCTTGACCTCAACGCGCCGGGCCACCGTCTGCTGTAATTTGGCCTTGAGAACCTCCGCCTTGCCGAGGGGCGTCACCCGGGCGCCATCGCGGCGCACGATCGTGACGGTTTGCTTCACCAGGGCCGCGGTATTCAAGCCCTTCTCCCAGTTGATGATCAGCAGATTGTCGCGGACCTGCTGGACCGTGCCATTGCGGATCTCCAGGTTGGGCTGCTCGAGGGCGGTGTCACCGGATTTGCGGGGCGCCTGCGGCAAATTCTCGCTGGCCTCAGGCCGGATCACTTGCGGTTCCGCCGGCGCCGATTTTCCCGCCGGGCTGGTCAAATCGATATCACCCGGATCCGGCTGGGCATCGAAGCGGTAATGCTGCAAACGTTCCTCGAGCGTCTTCCGCGCCTGCGACGCCGAGTTGTTCTGGCTCTGCCGCGCGTAGACCTCCGGGAAAATCGAGGCTTTGATGATGATGATCAGCTCTTTTTGCGTATCCTCAAAACGGTCATAGCCAAAGAGGTAACGCAGGCCGAGGGCATACCAGGGAAGGTCCTTGAGCAGGGGCACGCCCTTGCGCATCGTCGTCTTTTCGTTGGAGTAGAGGCCGGCAATGAGGGTCTCTTCGCCGTCAAAAAGCTGGACCAGGGAGTTCGCCTCGGACTTTTTGATAATGGTGCTGACCACATCGGGATAGGCTTGACTCCTCTCGACATGCGCCTTGAGCAGGATGACCGGACTCTTGCCTTCGTTCTCGATCACGTAGGGGGTCACCTGCAAAATGGTGCCGGTGCTGATGAAGCGGTCCATGGTATTACCGGCAAAATCCTTGGTTTTGATGGAAAAATCCTGCCCAACCTGGATCTTGCCTTCGTTTCCCGAGGTCACCACGACCTGCGGCTGGGCCAGCACACGGCCGATATTGCGCGAATCAAAGAGCTTGAACAGTGCGGTGATGTCCACCTTGGCCAGTTTGCGCGGGATCTTTACGCCCATGGAAAAACCGGATTCGGTCACCGAAGAGCTCAGCGCCCCGGAAACATCAATCTTGCCGTTGTAAAAGGTGCTCCAGTCGATTCCCATTTCACTGAGGGCCTTGCGGTCCCCTTCGAAAAAGACCGTCTCGATCTTGATCTCCTTGCAGCCCGGTTTGTACTTGACCGCCCCATCGAATGGATCCTTGCCATCCTCGCCCTCATCTGAAGCCGGCGGAACCACGACCTGATAAAAATGCTCACGATTCTCGTACCACAAACCGCGGCGCGCCAGGATGGTCTGCAGGGCTTTTTCCCAGGGCATGCTGGTGACTTCGATATTGATCAAGCCGGTCTGTTTGGTCGGATCGTAAATGGGTTTGCCGGCAAAGCGGATGGCATATTCGCTGAGCATGTCCATGGCGGTGCCAAAGTCGAGACTGCTGCTGAGAGAGACCAGCGATTCGGGCGGGATATAGTCCGGTTCGGGAATCTCCTGGCCATGGACCACTGAGGCCAGCAGCAGGAGAAGGAGCAGCATGGTATCCCATGTCATTGTTCTCATAACAGACCTTTCAATTTGCACCAGCCGGCAGGATCAGTCTGGTGGTACCGCCGCGCTCATCTTCCAGCGAAAAGGAGAGCGTGCCTTTGTGAACATCGATCTCGCTCAGGGTGCCGCCAAAGACCCGGTCTCCTGAGCGCAGCCGGACCGTTCTCCCCTTCTGGTCCTTGACCACGGCGGCTCCCGGCATGACGGCCAGCACCTTGGACTTGCTGTCGATCTCGGGGAGGCCCTCGGTGTTGAGCCGCGGCGCCAGCGCGGCGGGTGATTTGGCACTGGCGGTCTGGATCGTCTCCAGGATCCGGCCCCGTCCCTCCGTGCGCGTGCTGCGCTGTCCGACCAGATCGGCGATCTGCGCCACTCCCCCCTCTTTGGGCGTAATGGAAGAGATCAGGGGACCCTCGACCCGGTTGTAGCCATTGAATTCGAGATTGAAGGTCACATTGCCTGGCCGGCCTTTTTCAGAATCCACCGCCAGGGAACTCATCTCCAGTTTGTGCACGTCATAAAAAACCGGCCCTTGCTCGAGAAAACAGAGCAGATCATAGAAATCGCGAAATCCCCCAATGCCCTTGATCTCGTAGGTCCGCCGTTCCAGCGAGAGAAAGGTATCCTGGCCCTTGAGCGCGAAATCCACCTCGAGGCCGGAGTGGGTGCGCGAAAGCTCACGGAGCAGATAATCGAAGGTCTCTCCCGGCGATTCTTCTGCGGCCAGCGTGCCCATCCGGCCCTGGCGGAACTCATCGAGTTGCGCGAGTTGCCCCTGCAGCACAGAACGGTCCTGCTCCAGCGCCAGGAGATCCTGCAGACGCTGCTGTTTAAGGCGATTGTCCCGGCGCGCTTTCATCATGACTCCGGCCTGGTGGCCATAGACATAGTAAAAACCGCTGGCCAGCACGAGGGTCCAGAAGGCCGCTATGAAAAAG
>Ga0209099_1001295_pt1 | contig 25576 bp, 24 predicted proteins | sample AD_JPNHW2_MetaG_FD_184430 | JGI IMG/M metagenome (GOLD analysis project Ga0209099, IMG submission 184430) | Active sludge microbial communities of municipal wastewater-treating anaerobic digesters from Japan - AD_JPNHW2_MetaG (SPAdes) (version 2) | ecosystem: Engineered > Bioreactor > Anaerobic... | reverse complement strand
TTCTTTTCAGTACTGCAGCAATGAGCAGCACAGCATCAGCACCGAGAGCCCGGGACTCGGCTATCTGCCGCTCATCAATGATAAAGTCCTTACGGAGAACCGGGAGGATTACGGCGCTCTTCACCCGCCCGATATCCATAGCGGTCCCGCCAAAAAAATAGGGTTCTGTGAGCACCGAGAGTGCGGTACATCCACCCTGCTTCAGGACTCCGGCCATCGTCGCCATATCCACGTTGCGCCGGATAACACCGTTACTCGGCGATACGCATTTGATCTCGGCGATGATCGCATTTTTCCCGTTCCGGTTACGGATGGCATCTGCCAGACTTACCCCGTCATGCCGGGAAGTTTCGGGAAACGATGCTGGTAACTGTGCCACCCGCTTTTCCGTCCGTCTGATAATCTCGTCAAGAATCATGCTGTACTCCGTGTTGCTTCGATAAGAGCATCCAGCCGAGCACCGGCATCCCCGGAATCGACGGCCATCTCCGCGCGTCCGATTCCCTCACGGAGGTCCCGTGCCTGCCCGCCGGTATAAATTGCCGCCCCTGCATTAAGGAGGACAATATCCCGGCCTGCCCCCCGTTCACCAGCAAGGATCTCGCGGATGATACGGGCATTCTGTAGGGTATCTCCTCCACGGAGATCTGACAGGCTGGCGGGTGCAATTCCGAACATTGCCGGATTCAGGGTATAGGTATTGATGGTGCCCTTGTTCAGTTCGCAGATGCGGGTATCCCCCGTCGTCGTGATCTCGTCAAGGCCGCTCCCGTGGACGACCATTGCACGCATAAGGCCGAGGATCCTGAGGACTTCAGCCATCGGCCGGATCAGGTCAGGGCTGTAAACCCCGAGGACCTGTGCCTGTGCCCCGGCCGGGTTGGCAAGCGGGCCAAGGATATTGAATATAGTCCTGTACCCCAGTTCCTGCCGTACCGGCATAACATGGCGCAGGGAGGGGTGATGTACCGGTGCAAAAAAGAATGCAATACCTACCTGTTCAACGATTGTTGCCAGGTGCGCGGGATCAACTGCCAGGTTCACGCCCAGTGCAGAAAGCACATCTGCGGAACCGCAGGTACTGCTGACGCTCCGGTTCCCGTGTTTTACCACCGGAATACCTGCACCTGCAGCCACCAGCGCCGCTGCGGTACTGATATTGAAGGTGTGGGTATCGTCACCTCCGGTACCGCAGGTATCGACCAGTGTTTTCCCGGTGACCGGTGCAACGGTCATGGCATGCTGCCGCATCACGCTTGCGAATGCTGCAATCTCCTTTGGGGTCTCTCCCTTCATGCGGAGTGCCGTCAGGAATGCGCCAATCTGGGACTGCGTGGCATTGCCAACCATGATGGCATCCATGACTTGTTCCGCTTCTTCAATCGAAAGATCCTGCCGGTCAATAAGCCGGGAGATCGTCGCCCTCATGTTCATGAAGGCACCTCCTGCGGGTACAGGAAATTTCTGATAATCCGGTCACCCTCCGGTGAAAGAATACTCTCCGGGTGGAACTGGATACCATCGATGGGGTAACGCGTATGCCGGACGCCCATCACATACCCGTCATCATGGCTGGAGGCGGTTATTTCCAGCTCGTCCGGCAGGGACTCCCGCCGCGCAACCAGGGAGTGGTACCGGGTGGCGGTGAAGGGTGTCGGGACCCCGGCAAAGATCCCCGTTCCTGTATGAAGGATCAGGGAGGTCTTCCCGTGCATCAGGTGCGGTGCCCGTTCAACCTCTCCTCCGAATGCCGTGCAGATGGTCTGGTGCCCGAGACAGACGCCGAGCGTCGGTATGGTCCTGCTCATGGTCTCCAGCACAGCGCGGCAGACACCGGAATCCTCTGGTGTACCCGGCCCTGGTGAGAGGATGATCCGGTCGCACACGCTTTTCTGAATGGTTGCAAGAGGTGTATCGCAGGGAAATACCACCGGGTTTCCCCCCAGTTTTCCGACCTGCTGGTAGAGGTTGAAGGTGAAACTGTCGTAACAGTCCACAATCAGGACGTTCATGAATATGCCCCCGACCATTCGATCGCCCGTATCATTGCTGCGGCCTTGTTTTCGGTCTCGGTCCACTCGTTTGCCGGTACTGAATCGGCAACAATCCCGGCGCCAACCTGCAGGTATGCAGTCCCGTCCCGGATAATCACCGTGCGGATGGCGATGGCGAAATCCAGGTTCCGGTCAAATCCGATATACCCCACGGCTCCCGCGTACAGACCGCGTGGTAACGATTCCTGTTCGTCAATGATCTGCATCGCCCGTATCTTTGGCGCCCCGGAAACCGTACCTGCAGGAAAGCACGACCTGAATGCATCGTAGCAGTCAAGGTTGTCCTTCAGTATTCCGTTCACGGTAGAAACGATATGCTGGACATGGGAAAATTTTTCGATCGTCATAAATTCATTGACTTCCACCGACCCGAACCGGCAGACCCTGCCGACGTCGTTCCTCGCGAGATCGACAAGCATGGTATGTTCCGCACACTCTTTTGTATCAGCCAGGAGATCCTGTGCGAACTTCTCGTCCTCTGCCTGGGTTTTTCCCCGAGGACGTGTCCCTGCAATCGGAACGGTGGTGACCCTCCTCTTCTCTACCCGCACCAGCATCTCGGGGCTCGCCCCGATGACCTTCTCGTCACCGAAATCAAGGTAATACATATACGGGCTCGGGTTGATCTCGCGGAGTGCAGCATATATTGCGAAAGGATCATCATCGATCCGGCACTCGATCCGGCGCGAGAGGACTGCCTGGAAGATATCCCCTGCGACTATATGTTCCTTGACCCGGTTGACGGAGCGTTCAAATGCATCCTGTGATATCTGAGATGTGAACTCCGGAAATATCGTCAAGCCAGATGGTTTTACGTACCCCGCCTTTTTTCCGGTAGCGAGTACACTGACATGATCAGCGAGAACACGGATCCTCTCTGTGCATTTATAATATTCACTCTCAATATCTGTGTCATAGGTCAGGAATGCGCTTGAAAAGATGTACAGTTTCTCATCCCGGTGATCGATGACAATACAGTCCTTGGCGAACATAAAACTGGCATCGGGCATATCATGATCTTTTACGGGTGATGCCGGTTTTCCCTCTCTTACTTTCTCAAACAGCGAGTAGATACAGTCATAGGAAAAATAACCGACCATGCCCCCGAAAAAACGGGGAGCCTTCACGTTCATATAATGGAATCGCGAGAGGACAGATTTGATCTTCTCAACGGGATCTTTTCCCTCAGGCTCCATGGCAATGGAAATGAAAGGATTCCTGCCTTTAAGGTTCACGGTTTTCCCAAGTGAAATAACAAACTCCGGGTCAATACCGATGAACGAGTAGCGCGCGAGTTTCTCGCTCCCTTCCATGGATTCGAGCAGGAATCCACAACCGGTCCGGGTACTTGTATAAACATCAAGGGGTGAGATTTCCCGGAGCGGCAGCTCTGTACAGAGCGGGATGATCAGTGGTTTGGGCTGGTTGTTCACCGCCATTATAAATTCCTGAACCTGCAGGTTGAGTTGTATTCCGGTTGTCATGGACTGATTACCTGATGTCCGGTTCCCCCGCAGAGAAGGGTTTTCCGGTTATTCTGAACATTATTTTGCAAAAGAGCCGTTGTATTGTATAAACCGGCTCTCCGGCTCTCAATATAGGTCTACTTTGTACATATTTATACATTGTTGTATTTTTTTGAGTATTGTTGCATTTTATACAGCATCAACGTGTACAAAATAAGATATAGTGTACAATGTTACAGCGAGAATCTGCAATCCTTTAGTAAAATGCGGATAGTGTAGTGATGAAGAAAAGACGGACTTTCAAGGTCTGGAATCCAAATAAAAAATATTTTGTTTTATATCATCACCTTGAACATATCAGATTTTTTCCGGAAGAAACCATTATAATGAAACTACGGTTCGCTGTCATAGGGCCTGTCATCGTCACCGGATTGTACCGAGAGGTACTTGCAAAAAATCTTCCTGCAATAAACGCAGGTACATTTTTTTTACTTCACATTGTACAGCAAGCGACAGAGGGAAATAAAAAATGAACGGTTTTACCTAAAAGACCTAACTACAAATTAATTTACTTCAACGGCTGCGATGAATTGTCCCGGCCTGGTAAGAAAAATCCCCTCCCCGTGAGGAGGGGATACATATCTGCCAGAAAAGTGCGGAGGACCCGTATCGTTTGAAATTAACCTGTATAAGAGATGATGATACCGTGGGATTTTGCAGGTGGTGGTGGAAAGGGATAAAAAAGAAGGCTATTTAACACGACCGTCAAATCCTGTACAGAATTTTTGAGGTAAGACGATGGACCGGAACCGGGAAAGATCGTTGGGCTGGGTGTTCGTATCCCGGATGATAGGGATCATCTGTTTCCTTATCGTCGTGGTCCTTGCCAATATCCTGACATACTATGTAGCGAGCCCGGTCTATCATTCTGGCGTGAACCTCATCAATGAGAATTTCTGGCTTCTGATTCTTATCGGCGTCATCTTGCTGGTTGCAGATCTCTTCGGAGCATTCCCGTTCCCGCTCAACCTACCTGCACCGATCGTCAGAGCATTTGGCAGCGTGTTCTGCATTGCGTTTGTTCTCAGTGTTTTTCAGTGGGTGGATCTATCCTTTAAAACCAATCTCTATCAGTTTTTCTGGGTTCTTGCATTCCTTGTTGTGCCGATAGTATTTCTTTTTGTTCTTGCTTCCGGATACTTTGAGATCATGCGCCGGCTCTGGTGGCAGCCGAATCCGGATGCCGAGGGCGGTGCAAAGGTAGTTCATCAGGAATCCTTAGAAGAAACGGATCCTCCGGGATCGGATGCTAAATCGTGGGAGGAGATTGGGGGTGAATTCCGTATGATGCTCTATGATATTATCCACCGGTTCCGTCAGGAAATAAAAAAGAAACACTGATCTGATGCCTGCGGTTACCAATCCGGATTTTCATCGAGAAATTTCTTTTCTTTTATCTCGAGTTCTTCTGCACTCAGGTGTACTGGCATGCAGATACAGCGATGCTCAACGAATATCCCCCCTCTGAATGTCCCCTGCAGCTCCCCCTGCCTGCATGCTCCGTAGATCTTGTTATCGCAGTCGTGATAAACCAGGGGAAGATCTTCCATGACGGCGCATTCCCTTGCCTCTTTCCACGATCCAGCCATGCTAGATGTATATACAGACGGATATTTTGAGCTTATGCATGAATGAACTTGCGGTAATCAGAAAAACTGTACCGGATGAAAACCCGAAAAAGAAGAAAAATGATGAAATCAGAACCGGGGTTTCCGGTGCTTGGGCAGGCAGTCCCTGCAGTAGACCGGCCTTCCTTCAGTTGGTTTGAAGGGGACTTCGCACTCTTTGCCACAGTCTGAGCAGACTGTTTTTGTCATTTCTCTGGGACCGAAGTTTCTCGGGCCACCAAAACTCTTTCTTTCCATCGTATTACTCATGCAGTTTTGATCTGCATATATACAATTAACGGTTCAGTATAAATACATCTCCCTGAATATAGCAGATTATCGGCAGTCAAACCCCTTCATTTCTAGGGGATAATCTCGCAGCCGTTGAATTTCTCGTGTGCGAAGTCTTTTTGGGTTATGATGCCCTTGTCAATGAGTCTCCTGACGCGGGGGAGTGCAGCGATAAGTACGTTATGGAGGTTTTCTACAGTATCGCAGACAAACCTGCGTTCAGCCGGTCCCCATGGCTGCGTTATGTTTGAATAAAGACAACGACCGCCGCAGAATGTACGGATCCTGCAATCTGTACATTCACCGCGGATCGCGACAGGATCAAGTTCCAGCGGATGCGACCGGGAGATATGTCCGACATAGTACTGGCTCATGCCGGTCATGACCGGGCAGGGCCCGATGCTCCCGTCAGTCATGATACTATAATTAGCATACCCGGACCCGCAACGGAGCCGGCTCTCCCTTTTACTCAGGAGATCCTCCATGGGATCCAGAAACGGGTACCATCGCAGGACTTTTCCTTCTGATTCCATATGGTCTACCCAGTCATTAACAAGCCTCTGTATGCCCGGGTTATACGAGTCCTGCACCCAGTCGCCGAACCCGCGCAGGGAAAAATCCCCCGCGAAATTTGCGTCAATCTGCCAGTGGATGGAGGAGAAAGAGTAATCCGGGTTAGACGCAAGGTGATGAACCGCTTCGAAAATATCTGTCCTTTCCGTTACTGTCATCCGGGCAATCAGTTCCCCAGTATATCCCTGTGAAAGGATTGTATGGATATTCTCCATTACCCGGGCGTAGACACCGGCACCCCGGTGTGCATCGGTAAGTTCGCGTCTGCCGTCAAGAGAAACAAGGATAGTCACAAACCTGTTTGTAATTTCAGCAGGGAGCCGGTCGAGCAGAATTCCATTGGTCTGCATCATAAACCGGAGGACCGGTGCCTCCCGGACGATTTTTTCTATCAGGTCTGTGCGGAGGAGGGGCTCTCCTCCATAGAACGTAAGCGTAGGAGTAGGATCTTTCTTTAAAAAACCATAGAGTACAGACAGGTCATAATCCAGTTCAACGGGAAGGTTCTCATCAATGATAAAGGCACGGTCCCCCTCACTGTCCCCGAGATTCTGAAAGGCCTTTGCCCGGCAGTAACTGCAACAGAGGTTACAATTATCTGTGAGGATAAGGTGGAAGTACATGGAAATACTTATACTCGTAGGATTTCACAGACGATAATAATTACAGCTCCGTGAGATATTGTTTCTGTAATCGCCGACCGGAAGAAATTCGGGTCCCGGGGGACATGCAGTAATCTATAAACAATTCCCCGGTAACTTTCTGGTATGCCTGTCGGAACCTGCTTCTCCCCCGCTATCGAGACCATGGGGCGCAGTGACCTCGATGCCCTCATTGATGATCGGGTCCGGTACACGGTACAGTATGCGGCTGAACACTCCCCGTTTTACCGCCACTGGTTCCGGGAGAACAGGATTGAACCAAAAGAGATCCGCGTCCACGAGGACCTTCTGGGCCTCCCCCTGGTGTCGGGCAAAACAATCCGTGAACACCAGCCTCCCGTCACACCTGAGTTCGAGTTCCTCTCAACGAACTGGTCCAATGTCTTCTCTATTCAGGAGACGAGCGGTACGAGCGGGACGCCCAAAGGTTTTTTCCTGACCTGGGACGACTGGAAGCGGTATGCAGAGAAGTACTGCCGCAGTTTTGTTTCGCAGGGCTTCACCAGCAGGGACCGGATCGTGGTCTGTGCTTCCTATGGGATGAACGTGGGTGCAAACATGATGACCCTCGCTGCACAGCGGATCGGGATGGGGATTATCCCGATCGGCAAATGTTCCTTTGATTCACGGATCCTCAGAAGTTACCGGCCCACCTCTATCGTGGGGAGCGTCTTCAAACTGCTCAGGCTGGGGAGGAGACTAAAAGAAGAAGGGGTGAAACCGGAAGATATTGCGGTAGACAAACTGGTAGCGGGTGGAGAAAGTTTTGCCGAGGAGTCCCGGAAGTATCTTGCAGACCAGTGGGGTTGCCCTGTGTACAATACCTATGGTAGTACTGAAGGTACTATGTGCGGTGAATGTACGGAACTAAATGGATTACATATCCCTGAAGATCTTGTACACCTGGACGTATATGATCCCCAAATGGAAGGGTTCGTGAAGGATGGGGAGTGTGGCAGGGGGGTTCTCACCACTCTTCTTCCGGTCGGCGGAAAGGGCGGGATGATTCTTCTCAACTACGATACCGAGGATACTACGCTTGTCATTTCCCGGGAACGTTGCGGATGCGGAAGGACGCATATGAGGATCTATAATCCGCAGCGGGAGGCAGAAACCGCTTGGATTTTCGGAAATTCCCTGAACAGGGTAGATATCGAAGCGGGAGTTTTCCAGTCTGAAAATATGGAGTACCTCACAGGGGAATACGAAGCATTCATCTACGAAGGAGAAACCCCCGATCAAGTGGTCCTCCGTATAAGTTTGGAATGTCTGAATCCCGACCGGTGCGACCGGAGACTGGTGGAGGATCAGTTTACCGGGCGCTTCCTGAAGAACAAGCCCGGCTTTACCCGTCAGTACCATGACGGCAGCCTGAAAATTCTCCTCAACTTCACGGTGCCGGGGGGACTTGAACTCCATACCCTGAAAGGGCGTCCGAAACGGCTGGTCGATCGCAGGGAGCCGGGATGATCCGACGCCGGCACCCGGCTGGACACAGGACATCAGGAACCCCTCTCGTAGCAATCCTGCTCGAAGATCTCAGCAGGCATCTGTCCTCCCGTATGGGACGTATGTTATTGGATTCAGCCAGGATGGCAAAGCACAACCTCTTTTTCTCATCCGTACTGTTCCCTTCAGTAACCCTCCTCTCAAGAATCTGGGGTGATTTTGCCGCACCCCCAGCAAACCCCTTAAAAATACTCCCCGCGGACTGCGCTTACGCATCCGGTGCACCAAACCGCCCCTCCACGCATTCAGCCAGAATAACGTGGGAATATTGACAATCGGGACATTGTATCGGCGTTTTTAATCGGACTGAATAGTGCGGCACAATGACCAAAAAAACCTTAAATATGTGGCAAAATTCCGGATATCGACGGGCTTTCGACGGAAACCTTTTATATAATCAGGCGTTAACTCTCATTATCAAAACCCAATAGAGGTTTTGAGGTGTTTAAATGGGAACCAAAATTGGAAAAGAAAAGATCCAGCGCGAAAAGGGCTACCTCTACTTTATCGGCAAAGATGGATATGTCTGGGCAGCTCCAATGAAACATAACAAGACCGGCAAGAAGAAGAAAGTCGGTACTGAAAAGATCGCCAAAGAAAAGGGCTTCATGTACTACATTGGTAAAGACGGCTTCGTCGCAAAAGCCAAGATGAAGAACGCATAATTTTCCTTTTCTTTTTGCACGCGGTCCGTCTGCTGTCCGGAGCAATCCGGCTGGCGGGACTGCACAATATTTTCCACTGGGGGGATGTTTCTCGTTTTTGGTTTCTTCTGTGACTGTTTCATAACTCTAACATTGAATTGTCCCTACGGACCAACGGGACACTTCAGGATGGTGTTATGCCACACACAGCGACGATTAAACGTATCGGCAGGGACACGAGCGGGACCCGAATCCTCTTGTAAGGGAAAGTGGATTTCGGGAACGTCAGGGAATATACCAGGCATTGTTATAAAAAGACCGGGATTCCTTCAGCGGGTGGGATCAAACGGATGTGCCGGTTTTTCCAGAACTTCGAGATCCGTCCGCAGAAGACCATGGAACGCCATTAATATCCAGTATGGAATACCCTTACCAAATCAGGTTTCGAAAACCAGATTTGGGTGATTCCGCAACTTCATATTTGCCGCAAAGGTCCGGATAAGGAGCGGTGTTACTGTCTGAAGGGGCAGCCCGATGAGAGCAGCTGTTCTTTTGGTAATCTCCACCGGGTCTGTTGTTCCATCAGCAGAAACGGTGATCACGGAGTTGTGGATCCTTTGCAGGTATGCGAGCGCCAGATCCATCTGACAGTATGCAGCTTCACCCCCCCGGGGCTCGTCCCATGATGAGAGGAGAAAACGGATCCCACGGATCGTTTTAATTTTTTTTACCGATTGCACGGATTCTTGGGCATCGTCATAGACCGGAAGATCGCCTTCAACCGGCACGGCGTCTCCGCAGAAAAGTACCCCCTCCCTCGGGAACAGAAGCGATATTGATCCCGCTGAATGGCCGGGCGTGTGGAACACCTGAAGCTCGTATTCTTCCGTACCATCAGGATCGATCACATCACCATCCGCGAGCTCGTGGTCCAGATGAACTGAGCCGCCGACCAGAGTTGAAAACCCTGGCACCGGGCGTTCCCGGTTCTGGAAATTTACATCCTCGATCCACGCCCGCTCGGCCGGATGCGCGATCACACTGCAACCTGTTGCCTCCCGGATCGCTTTTGCAGCCCCGATATGATCCGGGTGCGAGTGGGTGAGAATAATGAGGGAGATCTCATCAGGATCCCGACCGATCGATCGGATATAGTCAAATATTACCTTCTCGCAACCAGCTACTCCGGTATCGATGAGGGTAATGGTCTCACCAGCCAGTAGGTACGAGTACACGAAGCGGTCGAGTACGATGCCGGGTGAAACGGGGACTTTGAACGGATGCCTGAGTGCGTGGATCGCAGGGGTGATCTGCATAGGTGTAACTTCTCTTTTGAATTTCAGGTGTTGGAAATATATCACCAGTTGGTACACCGGTTTTTGCTGTCAGAACAAGAGGAATTGAACCTCCACGATAGTTCTTTAGCTTTTCTCAAATTTTTATTTGAATTCCTTTGACGGTACCTGTATCTGGCTGGAGTTACCCATTTCTGGAATTTCAGCAGTCGGGAAGTGGGATCTCCTCAATTTTAGTGTGAGTAATTTACGGTTTTTACATCGGGCATAGTGTCGGTTCGCATGGAACTTTCGCCACGAGAGCGTTTATTATAGGGTTTCCGTACTTGTGTATGGGCGGGTCAACCGTACCTAATCGGGTGGGTGGAGGACCCACCACGTTAAAATTTATTTGCAAGGATGGATAAGGTAGCGCCCTTGCACCTGAATTTCATTTCAGGATCCAGCGGATTGATCAGGAACCTCCTTTTCCAGTATAGGATCTGAACAGGAAATGTAATAAAACAGAATGGGCCCGTCGAGATTCGAACTCGAGATCTTCGCCGTGTGAAGGCGACGTCATAGCCAACTAGACCACGAGCCCATAATGCATCGACCGGGAATCGAACCCGGGCTATAGGCTTGGAAGGCCTAAGTCATACCTCTAGACCATCGATGCACTGTGCTCTACAATTTTGGGAGGGAGGAGTATTAATTGTTACCTTAGCTGGCTTTATGCATTTTGTGTTGTTGGACGTATTTCTCTTATAGCCTGAACGAGGTCCCGCCAAGAACTGTGGTACGGTGTATAAAAAATAAGCGATGCATTATCAGAGAGGCAAAGAAGATCACGTCCGTAACCGTCGGCGATCCATTACAGATATTGATTACGCCTGCGTTTTATGGGAGTATCCTTTTTCCACATGGTGATATCCCTTGCGCGATCAAAATAAAACTTAGACTCCTCCTCTTTTCCCATCTCCTTGACGCACACCCCCAGATGGTTCCAGGCGCTGGCATTGTTAGGCATCTGGTTCACCACCAGCTTGAAGGTTTGGATTGCGGAATCGAGGTATTTCGGACTATTGTACTTAACCCCTATTGTCTCGAGGGTTTCACCCAGGTTGAAAAGGTATTCGGGATTATCCGGCGATAGTTCAACAGCCCTCAGAAGGGATTTGAGGGCATTGGTGTGATCCCCCATCTCCCGGAAAACCGTACCCCGGTCATTCCATACATAGTCGAGTTTGTTGTCATCTTCAAGTGCTTTATCGAACGCTGCAATTGCCTCGGGGTACTTTTTCTCCTTCACATACAGGATCACACCATCCTTGTAATAGGTGGGGGATTTCCCAAGGATCTTGTCGAACAAGCCCGGTTTTGGTTTTTTAGTGTCCGGAGATGCAACCTCCGCCAGCTGGGCAGCTTCATCCAGCCGCGTATCTCGGATAACGACATCGCTGAATGTTGTTGTCACATCCCGGATAGTACCTACGGAGGCTATGAACCGGCTCTGGCTGTCATACACCGGCATGGCTTTCATCCAGAGCGTCCATTCCCCGCGGTCCTTTTTCTGTCCGCGGATAACTGCTATAACCGGACCTTTCGGTACTCTGCTGACCAGCATGTATTTCTGGTTTTTGATCTCATCGTCTGATTCAAAGACGAGGTTTACCAGCATCTTTTTTCGTGTTCCAAAAAAAGGTTCAGAATAAATATTGTCGCCTTTGCCCATGACCATATTTGCGGGAACACCTGTTAATTTCTCAAGGGCATTATTCCATGCGAAAACCGTACCGTCGCGGTCAACGGCGAAACTCGGATCGGAAGAAAAATTGATCATATCTTCTATGATCTTCTGCGTTGTTCCGAGGATTTTTCCTGAGGAACTGCGCTCCATTATTTTTTTTACCGTTACCACCAGTTCACGGAACTGGTGGTGCGGGTCGTCTCCCTTTTTCAAGAGCAGGTTGGTCCCGTCGTTCAATACGTCTAATGCCGTATATTCTCCGTTAATACCGGTGAAAATAAGAACCGGGGTTTTATCACTGTTCTGTCTGAATATTTTTAAAAATTCGATCCCGCTGACCTCTGGCATATTGTAATTAACGATGATGACATCGTAACTCTTCTGGGCAAGAATTGTGAGTGCCTCTTTTGCAGATAGTGCTGTCTGGACAGTCATTTCCGGCGACCGCTCTGACATCAGTTTGATCATTTTCAGCAGAGCTGCATCGTCATCGATGAGGAGTACGGAAACTGGTTGAGTGTTCATTCCCTATTATCTGACTGAGTGCCGGAAGATATAATATAAACGGTTGGGTATTCTACGGGCCAATAAAACAACCCGTCCCTATAGATCAGATGCATATTACCCGCTGGAAATCTGAAAAATTTTCAAGGGATTTACCGTAACAGCACCATAACGGGAATCCCAAAAAAAGAGTGTTATCATGTCTCCCGGATAAAATTTAATATCCTCTTAGTTCAGCCTCGACTTTCTCGAGATTTCCGATCCTCTTTTCAAGAGTCGGATGGGTCGAGAAGAGTTCCATTATTGTGTTCCCGGAGAGTGCGGGAATGATAAAAAAAGCATTTGCCCCTTCCACTTTTGCTTTTGCATCGACAGGCACTACATCCATCCGACCGCTAATCTTGTTAAGTGCAGAAATAAGCGCCCGCGGGTTTCTTGTGATTAATGCGCTACCCCGGTCTGCGGCAAATTCACGGTACCGTGAAAGTGCGAGGATTAACAAAGTACTGATGGCATATACGATGATCGATACGATCCAGATTATAATCCAGCTTCCCCCCTCCCTGTTGCGTCCGCCGAACAGTGCAGAAAAGAAATAACTCTGCATGATCATCGATGCAATCATAGCAATGAAGCTTGCCATCGTCATTGTCAGAATATCACGGTTTTTAACGTGTGACAGTTCATGGGCAAGAACTGCTTCGAGTTCGTTACGTGTCAGGAGACGCATAATGGAATCCGTACAGGCAATTACCGCATGTTTTGGGTTCCTGCCGGTTGCAAACGCATTTGGCACCGGACTCTGCATGATGGCAATCTTTGGCAGGGGAAGACCCGCTTCTTGGCTGAGCTTCTCTACCATCAGATGAAGTTCGGGATATTCATCTTGCTCAATCACCCGAGCACCCGTTGACCAGAGTACCATCTTATCCGAAAAGAAATACTGGACAAGTCCCATACCGACTGCCAGGATGACAAATAACCAGATACTGGCACTTGGGAATAAGACAAACAGGATTGTCATGAACACAAGGTAAAGCAGTAATAAGAGCAGCCCTGTCAGCCAGACCCGTGTAGTAAGCCCCCAGTCGCGTTTCCATTCCATGATTGGTACATGTTCGCTGCATACGCTCTTAAATCATTCGACAATTACAAATATCGACGTGTTTTATCTTCCGATTGACGATTGGGAATGGATTTTTTGTATTTTGGCCCTCCCTTCCCAAAACAAGGAACACCAAGGAAATACAATACCAAAACTATTTTTTTGTCAACACCGGACTGGTACTCATGGCTGATGTCGATCCCGAAGCGTTGGCAGATGTGGCATATGGCATCTTCGAGCACCTCCTGACCCGGGGTTTCCGTTCCCAGGACAAGTATCTGTACGCACTGGTTGAAGGTGGTGTTGACTTCAGGGCAGATCTTATAGCAATTTTTGAAAAATTCAGGGAAGAATATCCTCAACTCGCAGAAGCCATGCTTTTACGTTTTTCCAATCCTGAAACAATATACGCCATGCTTTGTAACGGTGAAGGAGTCATTCCTACAAAGACAACCCAGATGTACTGGATTGTTCTGGATGCCCCGGGCAGTGCACCGGAAGCGATTGAAGATGAAAATGCCGGTAAATGGCTAATTTTCCAGGAGCCGGATCACGTTGATGCCTCCTGGAAGAAAGTGCGGGATGCCACGGCTAGGGGGGAACTGGGAATATCGGCCAAGGTCAGTACAGCAAAACCCAATCCCGACTCCCGCGACAACCGCAAGGTTATTTACGTGTATACAAGAGACTGGTCTGATGAACCTGACGTGATGCGGGTTCGGGAGAAGCTTCGCGAACTGGGTTTTGTTGATCGCCTCGGGTATAAACGCAACATCGAAACATTTGCCGGCGAATATGCCAAGAAAGGCAAGCGCGTGACGTATTACGCGGCTTGAGTACTGGTCATATACTCGTACTCCGATTGTTGAACCAGATCAGGTCAATTCAGATATCTAAAAAAAGAAAAAGAACGATATAAAAAAATAGAGAAAGATTACGCTTTTCTTTCCTTGTTCTTAGGGCGCAGGTTCTGGTAGCCGCACTTGCGGCAGGTGGTTGCGCGAATTGCATTGCGTGCGTTACAGTGCATGCATATTTTGACGTTGAGTAGCCGTGCCTCGGCTTCTGGGAACTTTGCCATTATGAAACACTCCTGTCTGCCCTTATAACAAAGCTGTAAGACATAATAACCGTTTTCGTTATCCGATATTTTCAGCTCGGTTTGCAATAAACCAGTCCCGGAAGGAGGAAAGTGCCCGGGCACGGTGGGAGATCCTGCTCTTCTCATCGATGGAGATCTCAGCAAGTGTCTTTTTACCCAGCGAGAAGATCGGATCGAACCCGAATCCATTGTTCCCGCAGGGAGAATGGGCGATTTTTCCTTCCAGCATACCGGTGAAGACCTCTATACCACATTCATCGGCATAAGCAATCCCCGTAGTGAAACGGGCATTACGATCCGATCTGCCCTCCATAAGTTTCAAAATACCTGCATTGCTGATGGATTTCAAGACGTATGCCGCATAAGGGCCGGGAAAACCGTGCAGGGCATCGATAAAAAAGCCGGTGTCATCCACAATAAGCGGGATATTCAGCTGCCGATATGCGTACCGGGCTTTCTCCCGCGCGATCTCTGCAATATCATTCGAACGATGCTCCGGGACATCAAGTTCAACATGGCTCACTTCAAGATATCCGCCGAAGAACGCTGCCACTTCTGCAGCCTTGCCTGCATTGCTGGTGACCATGGTGATCTTCACAGGTAACGCCCCCGCTGCCTTATCTCATGTTCACGGCGGATCACGTCAGACGCACCTTGAAAGGTTTCCATGTATCCGGCGATAAATGCGGTTTTTAACAATTCCGCCCGTTCCGGTGCAGTACTCTCCAGTGTCTGGAAAAATACATGGATATCAACACCCCGCTGCTCGATCTCCGATGTGACCTGCGAAAGACCGAAATCGATCAGCACGCTTTTCCGATCACCAGAACGCCAGATAAGGTTGCTCGAGGTCAGATCGCCGTGCATAATCCCTGCAGTATGCAGTTTCCCGACGATACGCCCTGCATCCTGCACCGTGGTTTCAGAAAGGTTATCGGTAAGAAGCGACCCATCGATGAATTCCATCTTTATGGTATCTGCTGTAATATCTTTCATGACGGGTGTTGGCACACCCGCTTTTCGTGCAGCTGCGATCAGGCGGGCCTCGGCCCGGGTCCGTTCGGTGATCAGCCTCCTGTCGAGTTCAGGTACCCGGTATCGCTTCGATACGCGGCGTTTCTCTACAGTCGTTCCTGTTACCGTGATCACCGCTTCTGCACCGTGTTTCCGCGTGGTATTGGAATGTGTATGGCGATATGACCGTGGAGGAACCTCATGTTTCCAGGTGACCTCCACTTCATCGGAGCGGAAGGTGGGATTGATCTGCGAGGCATCTACCGGGAGTGAGACACCGCTCTCCAGCATCAGTTTTCCCGTGTACGCGATCATAGCACCGTTGTCCCCGAGAAATTTCTGTTCCGGAACAAAAAACCGGGCCCCCCGGTCCTCGCACATGATCCGAAGCATTTCCTGCAGGCGCCGGTTTGCCCCGACCCCCCCGACAAGGAGGACCTCGTTTTTGCCGGTCAGAGAAAGTGCACGCTCGGTCACCTCAACGCACATGGCAAAAGCGGTCTCCTGCAGGCTGTAACATGCGTCGGGCAGTGGCGCTCCGCAATCTTTTGCAGCAGAAACAAGGCCGGAGAATGCAAGATCCATACCCTTCACGGTATAGGGCAGTTCGATATACTGCCCCTCTTTAGCCAGATTTTCCAAGAGGGGACCTCCGGGATGTGGGAGGTTTTTTGAACGGGCGAACTTGTCCAGTGCATTTCCTATCCCGATATCAAGTGTCTCGCCAAAGATCCGGTAACGCCCGTTCAGGTATCCGATCACCTGCGTATTTGCCCCGCTTGCATAGAGTACAATGGGATCCCGGCACCCGGTTGCAAAACATCCGATCTCAACATGGGCGATACAATGGTTAACGCCGACAAGGGGGAGATCCAGCGCCAGTGCAAGAGATCGTGCAGCCGTTGCTACGGTCCGTAAGCAGGGACCAAGACCCGGGCCCTGAGAAAACGCAATCCCGGTAATCTGTTTTGGATCCTTCAGGACTTCTCTAAGAAGTTCCTTCATCACCGAAGCATGATGCTGGGCAGCTTCACGCGGGTGAATGCCTCCCTGTGGCGGGTTGTAGGGTCGTGAAGCAAGAGCAAGAAGATCGCGGTCAAAAAGAGCGGCACTGAGGTTCCATGCTGTCCCCTCAATTCCAAGTATCTGCCCAAAAACAGGCATTGGATCTTATTTTCTGAATTCAGTATATCCGCACTTGCCGCAGGTTGTCCGGTCCTTATGGTCTGCCATCATGAAACCGGGTCCGCAGCGGGGGCAGTATTTCTTTGCAGTGGTAACCTTGGCCCCCTCTACTTTGAAGTAGGCGCCTCTCTTGGGTCCCTTGGCTGCTGCTTTCTTGGCTGCCATTGTTTATGCAGCTCCCTCTTCCTTGGGCTTGGGCATACCGCGCGCAGACAGGTGCGGACGTTCGGTCTTGTTCCTGCTCTCTTCACTGTCGTAAATACGTGCGGAACCGGTGATTTCAGTTTTACCATATCTGGTGTGCAGCGTGTCAAGGGTTATCTGGTGCTCTTTGATATTGAGCAGGGCGCAGAGTTTTCCAATGATCTGCATGCGGGAGGGAGTCGCCCCATCGTATTTGAGGGTAAACTGAACCTCTCTTCTGGATAAAAGTTCATTCCTTTTATCGCTGGTGATCTCAAAGTCCATCGATATCCTGTAATTATTGGAAACCGGGTTATTTAAAATATGACCTTGTCGGGGAACCCGTATACCTGTGGGAAAAGGAAAAAAATAGGAAAGGAGGAAATTGATCAGTCATTTTTTGTGCAGGTGAAATGAGCAAGGAAACGGTGTGCGGTCTTACGGGCCTCATCGTCCACGATACGGAGCACAACTCCTTCGTGGGGTTGGCCGTACAGTACGATTGCTCCGTTATGTGCTGTCAGGACAAGGGGAATTACCGCAAGGTCTTCTTCACCGTCAACAATAATCGTGGACGGGGGATTTCTCACCGCACACTCCAGCGCGCAGATCAACTCGTCCGTGATTGTGCCGGCAGGGTTTTTTACCTGGATACATTTCCCGTGGACTGCCGGTATTCTGTTGCAGGGGGACCGCATAGTATACCCGTCGACAATGGCAACCGTTGGTGTTATCCCTTTTTTCTGGAGATTGTGAGTGACAACGTCCCCTACGGTATAGATGTCTTTTCCTTCAATAAGGGGAATAACCTCGTCAATGGATCGGTATAATACACCGAATGGTTCCTTGAAGAGCCTGCGGTGCTCTTCCGGAAGTATGAGCATCAGCGGACCTTCAGCGCGTAACGGCCGGGAAGCTTGATGTTCATTCTTTTTGCAACTTCGGAGGTTTCCGGGTCAATAATAACCAGATAGCCCGACCAGTCCTCGCTCAGGTTGGACGTGCCGCAGATAACGCAGCTCTCGCCATCAACGACACGGTGACAGTCCCGGCAGACTTTACCCTGTTTCTTCTTATTCGCCGGCGGCATGCTCTTTCCTCTTGCCTTTTACTTTTTCAGGTGCCCGCTCCTTTACTGAAGTGGCTGACTGGTCGGCTTTCTCTTTCTCCTTGATCATTTCTTCTTCAAGCCAGAGTGCAGTACCAAGGCCGGCCTGCCTCATGGTAAGGCCTATCTTGCTATCACGCGGTTCCCGTTCGTTCAGGGACAGGGTGACCACGCGGACGCGGACAACATCACCCACACCAATGAATCTCTTCGACTCCTGACAGATAAGGCGGGCATTCTTCTCATCATAGTTGATGTACTCATCTGATATCTGGCTCACATGCAGCATTGCGTCGATCGGTCCGAGGCTGACAAACGCCCCGAAACTTGTGGTCTCAACGACAATCCCTTCTATGACTTCCTGGAGGACAAGCCGGAGCACCATTGCTTCAAACCTAACGTCATAATATACCCCGCCATCCCCCGGGACGATTTCCCCCTCGCCAACGCTATGTACTTTTGTAATACAGATAAAAATCCCGATCTCCTTGTCAATACTGCCTTCAAGTTGCTCCTGCAGAACATCAAGAATAACTTTTTCAAGCTTCTCACCCAGCCGCTGGGGGGGAACCCGGACTTTATCCTCAAGCATCAGTTTGTGATACATTTCCTTTCTACCTCCGCAATAACTCCAGTCTCTTCTGTTTTCTCATCGAGATCACTCCAAGCCCGCGTGAGAGTAGTGCATCCCTTACACGCCGGTCGTTCGTGACAACCATGCAACCCATCTGTGCTGCATATTCAATAATCTGTGCGTCAACGGATTCGGACTCCAGATCCCCGCTGTCCGCAATGGTACATTCTTTCCCAAGTGCAATGCCGCAGCGTGCCGCAACACCATCCCGGCCTTTGCTGTTGGAGAGCCCATCCAGTTCGTTCATGATACTGCTGAGGACCACCGGTTCAAATCCCCCGACGAGCGAACGGAGTTCGTCGAAAAGATCGATCTGGTACTGTGCAGGTATCATAAGTGCATTCGCGTCCAGGAGAACTTTTATTCTCCCAGTACGCCCATCCCTATCAGGCGCCAGCGTGCTCCCACCTGCCGGCTGATAGCGATCCGTGAACCGGTTTCTGCACATACGGGTCGCTTCAGTACGATCTCAACATAGTCTTTTTTCGTATTACTGACCACGCCGACAGTAACCGCGGTTCCGACCGAGAGCATGAGTGGTTCAGAATGCTTCAATGGCTCAATAATGAGCTCACTTGTAGCCCCGACTACCCGTTCCATCAGGGTCACACTGCACCGGATCTTATCCCATACCGGGGGAAGTTTACCTTCATGACCCAGCACTTGGCCGGCGAGCGCATCACTTTTAGTAAGGGCCGGGTCCAGTTTTGTGCCGATACCCAGCAACCCGCCGGGAGTTGCTTCATCAACCTTTTTGGATCCGGCATTGATCGATGTTATCGTCGTAATAATGGGAATCCATTTAATCCTGTTCTCAACCTGTGTCTGTCTGCCAGGTCGGATCTCAATCTTCTCCTCACCATGGAGAATGCCCCGAATAAGAGACCCCCCGACAACACCGCCTTTCACATCTTTCCAGTTGCAGCCGGGTTTATTCACATCAAATGAACGGGCAATCAGCATCAACGGTTCTGCACCGGGATCGCGTTTTGGTTCAGGAATAGTCTGATCGAGTGCCTGGACAAGTGCTCCGATGTTGATTCCCTTCTGTGATGAGACCGGAATCACGGGTGCGTTTTCAGCGATTGTACCTTTAACGAACGTTTTTATCTCGTTATAGTTATCAATCGCTTCTTTCTGGCTGACGACATCAATTTTGCTCTGGACTATCACGATATTCCTGATACCGACCAGTTCCAGTGCCATGAGGTGCTCTTTTGTCTGTGGCTGCGGACATTTTTCACTTGCAGCAATAACAAGCATCGCACCATCCATCAGTGCCGAACCCGAAAGCATGGTTGCCATGAGGGTTTCGTGTCCCGGGGCATCTACAAAAGAGATGGAGCGGAATGGCATTCCTTTACTGCCACAGACCGGACAGTCAGGATTCGTTGAGAAGGCCTCCGTGCCCTCGCATTTTTCGCATCGGTAAAAGGTCGCATCGGCATATCCGAGACGGATGGAGATACCCCGCTTCACCTCTTCACTGTGCCTGTCTGTCCATGTCCCGGTGAGTGCGTTAACGAGAGTAGTCTTGCCGTGGTCGACATGACCCACAACTCCAATATTGACACTGGGAACTGTCACATCATGCAAATGAAATCGAACCTCCTTGTTCAGTAAAAGATGGTCAACCTGACCACCTTGCTGCGATTTTTTTCATTATGGGCCCTGTGAGATGCCGCAACAACGCCAGATCCCACCACCTTCCGGCCGATAGCTGATTATCATATAGTGCGCCTCATACATAAATTAAATCCTGAAAATCAAGATATCGTTTAATTATATTTTTATTAGATCATATATGGGATGATGATGGTATGCGTAGGATTTACTTGGCCAGACTCCTACTGTCACATATCATACATTCTGATGGATGCAAAGATTGGGTTGTCCACCAACACAATATAAAAAATTAATATAAATATATCTGGTCCATATCTCTCTCAGCTCATGAAAAATATCCACTGATGTGTGGTAAAGGTTGTTATTCAATTAACTGCGGATTACGGATCGGTTCGCCATTTAGCTATTTTTTTTAAAAATTATCACAGAGTTTCCAGGCTTATAAAAAAAATGCCTGGTGAATGATTCATTCTATCGAAAATGAGTATGAAACCTTACAATTCCTGCAATACCAGAGGGGAAAGTTAACCTCCCCCTTCACAGCTCTGGTCGATATTTTTTAATGCATCCTGAAGCTCGCTTCCTGCAGCAAATTCACGCTCGCGTGCGATCACTTTCTTGGCATCTTCGACAATCGTTGAGACGTTTTTTTCAGTTCCCGTTACCGGGACCAGCTGGTCGATACGATAAAAGAGGCTGGTGCTGTCCAGCTCGGCGAAGGTCTCACCTCTGATGTGTTCGATATTGAGGATTTTTCCGGTTGTCCCTGTCCGCGGGTAACGGACGCGGATCCCCAGGGCAATCTCTTCAGCTAACATATTGGAGTGTGAGGTAGATTCAATAATATATGTTTTCCTAAGGGAATATCTTCGAATTGAATGGCGTTTTATTGACCTGTGTCCGAAAAAAGGAATTAAAAAAATGTCGTTACTGGATTGTTAATCCCTGTACCACCGCGGACTCGGGTACATCATACTGACGTCCGGTACCTGATACTGTATATTTTCCCGTGGTTTTCACATCGTACGAATTTCCTGTTGTAGAATATGGTACGATGAATTCGCCATTTACGCTTTCCTGTCGGTAAATAAATAATCTGCCGGTATTTGTTTCAACCGGGACCTCTATGATTCCCTCACCCTTGATATGAGCTCCTTTCACATATTCGAAGATTTTTACGTATCTGACATCAGCGACGGCAGAGTTGAAAACATTATCCGGGGATTCGTGAACCAGGCGGTAATGTTGTAATGCAGGTACGGTATCGATGGGGTGGACGATATCGGAGGTTGAATCCGGATTCAATACCACGGCATGGCGTCCCGTTAAGGCATTGAGATTGTACTGTCCGGCACGGAGTATTGCATCTGTCGTATTGATCTTCTCAGCAGTGATTACGACCGGGTAGGCGGCATTCGTGACCGATGGATCTGCATATTCGATATAGTATGCCTGAGATGGTGTTCCCATAGACCCGTCGAAGTTATGGAGCCGTGAAATAATCGTCATATAGTACTCCTGCTTATTCATCCGGGCAGGACTATAACTGTTGGGATTATCCTGACTCTGGACATACAGGGTCATCTGGTACGGATCTGTTGCGAGCGATGCATTATCCCATGTTGCCATCGCCCAGAATTTCCCGGTATCCATCTCGATATCGGTAACAATATACCGGGTACCGTCACGGTCGAGAATTGCATTTGCCTCATCTTCAGAAGACGACATGAAGTATGCAGCGGCCCCGTCGGGACCTGCAACCCCCTGCTGGAACGGGTTTGCATTGGGAATGCGTTTTGCAATGTAGGTTATCAGGTGCCCATAGTCCCACCAGGACATAACCCCGTAAGACCCGGCAGGATACTCGAATGATCTCTGGTCATAAATCGTGGTGTAACTGACACCGGTTTCCGGAGTATTATCCGCCATCCAGTCCATGGATTCACGCCAGTCTGAATTCATCCGGGTCGGGCTGTTTATTGCATTCGTATAACTATACGAAACCGAAGTAAATGCAAAAAGGAGAGAAAGTATTACAGAGATCAAAATAACGCCAACCAGCGGATAGTTTGTTGTCACGCGGCTGGATACTTTTTTCTGGCTTTTTCTCTGTCTCTTTGCAGGTGCTCCGGTACCGGATACATTTTCTTTTACCTCGGATTTCTCATTTTGGGAGGAGAGGCCCGAGAGAAGATGCCGGATATCCGGCAGTCCCCGTGAAAAAAGGTATGTGACGCAGACCGCAGAAAGCAAAGCGACATTAATTGCCAGGTAATACTCGTACCTCACATGCTGCCACGTGGAAAAAAATATGACGATTGACCAGACCAGCGCGAAAAGCTGCTCGGGATGTTCGTTACGGATATTTTTATAGATCATGACCAGAATCCCGCCGGCCATCAGAAGAAAACCGTAATTAAAGGTCACCCATGCCTGATTCAATGCCCATCCGCGGGCTTCCTCAACAGTCTCGGTTACCGGTGCCTGACCGAAGAATGAGAACAGGTCATAAATCAGAAGGGTAAATAACTGCGGGATTGCGAAATACAAAAATACCGCGAAGACGAGTCCGGCGCCAGTAAGTGCAGCAGGATAATAATATTTTTCTTTATTTTTAAGGCAGCGCTGCAGAAGATACAAAAAGCCCGTTCCGAAGATCATCCCGAGATATGCAAATATATGTCCTATTGAGTATGTCGACAGATCGATCCCCGAATTCTTCAGGCCGAATGCCAGCAGCCCGATGATGGCGATGACGAAGATGGTTATATTGATGAGAAGGAGATATTCACTTGTCCGGCCACGGTAAACATCAATGGTGAACTGGACAACCGTGAATATCCCGGCGATCATGGCAAACAGGATCATCGTCGGCATCGTGAAAAGGCCAAGAAGGTAAGCAATCCCGGCTAAACCGGATATCAGGAGAAGGGTTTTGTAGGAACGGGGATTTTTGAGTTCGATTTTTGTTCCTTTCTCTGAAAGGATGGCGTACATATAAAAAAGACAGAAGAGTGTTGAGAAAAGGACTTCTGCGATATGGTGGTCCATATACCCGTAGAAAGAACGGTAGAAGAACTGCCCGGTGACTATTGCTGTGAATCCCGATGCCAGTATCCCGGTTTTCCAGTCTCCGCAGGTTTTTCCGACAAAGTACATTATTGCAACAATCGCTGCAGCCATGAGTGGCGGTATTAAAAGACCAACACTGATGATCTCTGTACGTGTTGCTGCACCAGTGATGAAACAGCAGATTGCGATAATGGTGGGAAACAACGGGCCCCAGTAAATGGATGTTCCATGCGGGTACTGGGTCATCGCATCAAACCAGCCGTAATTCGGGAAGTTTGCCAGGATCTGCTCGACCTGTCTTAAGTTATAAAGCGGGTCATCGCTTGCCACCATCATCAGGACATCGGTATTTCCCATGGTGAGCATGGGAAGCAGACGAAGCCAGAGTGCAAAGAGGGAAAAAAATGTTATGAGACCGACGATGATATAGAAACGCCGGCTTTTAAGATCCAGTGATATCATGAGACCAACCTTTTGTAATCAGTAGGTTTCAGTTGAGACCATTAATAAATTTGGATGCCCGCATCAGACGAGGTTGTTTAAAAGGTCCTCGAATTGCCTGGCCTTTTCCTTCCAACTGTATTTTTCAAGGTTTATGTCAAAAGAACGGGGATTTTTCATCAGGGATCTTATCTGGTGAGAAAACTCTTCCTGTGTTCTGTAGACAAAGAGGTTCGGACCGCCAATACGGGCCACATCCGGTATCGGCCGCATGACAATGGGTTTTCCACATGCCGAATATTCGAAAAATTTGTTCGGAAGGGCAATTTCACCCCATTGAGGGGGGGAGAGGGGGATGGTACATGCATCCATACACGCAATATAACGGGGAAGTTCATGGTACGGTTTCGTGCCGGTGAATATAACCCGGTCTGAAATACCCAGATTTTCTGCAAGAGTCTCGAGTTCTGCCCGGTAATCCGTAAACAGGGATCCCCCAATAACCAACAGCATGGTTTCTGGACGATCACGAATCAGGTCAGGAAGTGCACGGATCATATCGTCAATGGCGTACCAGCGTTCCACACTACCGCAGAACCCGATGACAAACTCATCTGCCCCGATACCAAGTTCAGCCCGGGTGTCGCTGCCGCTCATCGGTCTAAACAGATCCGTGTCAACACCATTCGTGATCAGACCTGCCTTGAAGCCAAGTCCTCTGAGTTTTTCGACAAGAGATGGGGAAACCGTTGTGATACGATGGCTTTTGGATAAATTCCGTTTCGTGATCTCCCAAACGCTTTTTCTGACCAGATCCTGCATGAACCGGTTCTTGAAATAGGCAGCCGCAGAGTCGGGGAACCAGTCCTTGAGATCGAAGACTAACGGGACATTATAGCGTTTTGCGGCGTGAATCACCGCAGAGCCGGCAAGTACCTGGGCTGCCACAACCACATCAATTCCCTTGTCACGGATGATCTTGTTGAAGATATAGAAGTGATAGGGAGTGTTAAGAGTATAATGAAGAAGCGGGCTTTTTAAAGGGAACTGCGTGGCTTCATCCACGATAAGGCGGGTGGGGCGGGCCTCCCCGCGACTGACATGGAAATGGGCGACATGAACTTCGTGACGCTTTGCCAGTTCCTCAAATATGTAATGGTGGCGGGACGGCACCGGGTGGTGGATATAATCCTGAGTGGAAACAAGGAGGATTTTCATACGTCACACGGTTCCGGAAATTCAGTAATCTCTCTGGATGAATGGATTATTTTTTCCTGGATTTACGTATCTCATCGGGAAGCTCTTTGATTCTGGCCGGATTTCCGACAGCCATCGTATGGTCAGGGACGTCGCGGGTCACGATCGAACCGGCGGCCACAAGCGCCCCTTCCCCGATACAGACTCCGGGAAGGATTGTGGCGTTTGCCCCCACAGCAGCACCGGTTTTTATAATGGGCCCCTTGAGACATCCGGAAGGCGGGTACCGGTCATTGGTGAGCACCGCATTTGGCCCGATAAATACGCGATCGCCGATAATGGTGTTTGTCGGGATATAGACCATACTCTGCAGGCTGACGTCGTTACCAATGCGGGTGTTTCCGTCAATGACGGTTGCCGTCCCGATTGCTGTCCTGTCACCGACACGAGTCTTCTCCCGGATCAGGGTATTATGTCCACTTTGAAAATTATCTCCGATAATGACATCACAGTAG
>Ga0209099_1001294_pt1 | contig 25586 bp, 22 predicted proteins | sample AD_JPNHW2_MetaG_FD_184430 | JGI IMG/M metagenome (GOLD analysis project Ga0209099, IMG submission 184430) | Active sludge microbial communities of municipal wastewater-treating anaerobic digesters from Japan - AD_JPNHW2_MetaG (SPAdes) (version 2) | ecosystem: Engineered > Bioreactor > Anaerobic... | reverse complement strand
GCTATAACTGCCATTAACATATTCGCTGATATGGAGATTATGGACCCAAAGTTCATTATCCTCGAAAGAGCAATAAGCATCGGTAAGGTTAGCTTTACCGGAACGAATAGATTTGATTTCGGTACCGGAAAGAACGATGCCGGCAGTCCAAGTGGAGATAAGGAAGTATTCAAATTCCGCTTTTCTATTTTTTATGTTGATGTTAGTAGTTATTTTTTTTTTCACAATTAGCTGATTTAATATGGCATATCACTTTGTTCAGAATCAGTGTTAAATCCGGCTTCGAGAGTCACGTATTCTTCATTGGGGGCAAGTCCCTGATGAGTAAAATCGGACGCGAAATCGCTTTCGATGTCATCAGTAAATTTGGTGTATTTGCTGATGAATCGAACCCGAACATCATCAATGGAGCCGTGGCGGTTTTTTTGAATCATAATATCGGCACGTCCTGCAGATGGACTTCCATCGCTAAAAGTCTCCAATTTATAATATTCGGGACGATAGATAAAGATTACTTGGTCGGCATCTTGTTCAATAGAGCCTGATTCACGCAAGTCTTGGAGCTGAGGGCGGTGGTCGCCACCGCGGGTTTCTACTTGACGTGACAACTGTGACAGTGCGATAACGGGTACATTCAAATCCTTGGCTAACGCTTTCAGTGAGCGGGATATTAAACTGATTTCTTGTTCGCGGTTTCCGATGCCTTTTCCTCTTGAATCTTTATCGCCACCGCCTTGCATTAATTGCAAGTAGTCAACAATAATCAACTGAATATCATATTTATGTTTTAAACGGCGGCACTTAGCACGCAAGTCGAAGATGGACAAAGCGGGGGTGTCGTCAATGATCAGTTTATTGGTATTGAGCGTGGATATTTTGTCCATTAATTGTGCCCATTCCGCTTCGTCCAATTTACCTTTGGAAATTTTTTCGGCGTTGATACCCGATTCAATGGCAAAAAGACGATGAGCCAACTGTGATGCAGACATTTCGAGGGAAAACAGGGCTACACTTTTGTTAAAGTCAATGGCGGCATTTCGTGCAATTGAAAGCACAAAAGAGGTTTTTCCCATACCTGGACGCGCAGCAATGATGATTAAATCGGAATTTTGCCAGCCGCCAATCTTCTCGTCGATGGCACGAATACCCGTTGGAACACCATGAAACCCTTTTTCTGACTGCATCTTAATAATCTCATCCAACGACTTCTCTATCACTGTTTTCAATTCTAAACTATCCCGACTAAAATTTTTCTCAACGACATTAAACAATTCTGTTTCAGCAGTATCCAATAAATCCAAAACATCTTTAGGATCATCGTAGGCTTTTTTCATGGATGAATTGCAAATGTTAATAAGCTCACGCAAAACAAATTTTTCCATCACGATGCGAGCGTGGTAAACGATATTGGCAGACGAAGCCACTTGAATGGTAAGTGAAGCAATATAAGAGGCACCCCCAACAAATTCCAACTTCTTTTCTGAACGCAAATAGTCGGTAACTGTAAGAATATCAATAGGTTTATTATCGCGAAACAAGGTATGAACAGCATCATAGATATATTGATGTTGCTCTTGATAGAACATATTGGCACGCAAAAAATCTGCAATATCCATAATCGCATCTTTGTCAATCATCAACGCTCCCAATACTGCTTTTTCAAACGGAATTGCCTGCGGTATTAATTTTCCGGTAGTTCCCAACGCCGATTCGATGGTATTATAGGAGAATCTTTTCTCTGTTTTTTGCTCAGTAGTTTGCTCATTTGCCATGTTAAATGTTCATTATTTGAATGTTATACATAAATAAAATTTCCGAAAACGATGGTTGCAAAGATAGCTATTTATATCTACTATCCTACCATTTTTTTTAAAAAAAGAACAATTATTTGTCATCTATTTGAGAATCAACCTGCAATTTTATCAACAGCTTATTTTGTCAATAAAGCATGTCTCAAAATAGCTGACAAAAAAAAACTCCGATGCTTGAATCCATCGGAGTTTTCAGTTTTCCTATTAATAATTAGTAACGATAGTGGTCGGCTTTGAATGGTCCGTTTTGATTAACGCCGATATAATCGGCTTGTTTTGGGGTCAAATGGGTTAATTTCACGCCGATTTTGGCAAGATGCAAACGAGCCACTTCTTCGTCCAAATGTTTGGGTAAGCGATAAACGCCCACTTCGTAGTGGTTGGTCCAGAGTTCAATTTGAGCCAAAGTTTGGTTAGTGAAAGAGTTGCTCATCACAAATGACGGGTGACCGGTAGCGCAGCCTAAGTTTACCAGTCTGCCTTCTGCCAAGATGAAAATAGAGCGACCATCGGGGAAGATATATTCATCCACTTGCGGTTTGATATTTCTTTTTTTAATATTCGGCATTTTTTCAAATTCGGTAACTTGAATTTCGTTATCAAAGTGACCGATATTGCAAACGATGGCTTGGTCAGCCATTTGAGCGAGATGGTCAGCGCGAATCACGTCACAATTTCCGGTAGTCGTTACATAGATATTCCCTTCGCCGAGCGTTTCTTCCACGGGTTTAACTTCAAATCCTTCCATAGCGGCTTGCAAAGCACAAATGGGGTCAATTTCGGTAACGATAACGCGGGCACCGTAAGAGCGCATTGATTTGGCACATCCTTTACCCACATCGCCGTAGCCACAAACCACCACCACTTTTCCGGCAATCATCACGTCGGTAGCGCGTTTAATACCATCGGCTAACGATTCGCGGCAGCCGTATAGGTTATCGAATTTTGACTTGGTTACAGAATCATTAACATTAATGGCAGGCACTAACAATTCACCTCTTTCCATCATTTGATATAAACGGTGAACGCCGGTAGTGGTTTCTTCGGAAACACCGCGCCAATCGGCAACTGTTTTGTGCCAACGTTGCGGGTCGTTTGCCAAAATTCCTTGAAGGGTATTCAAAATGACACTTTCTTCGTGAGATTGTGCCGGTTTATCTAAAACAGATGAGTCTTTTTCTGCTTGATAACCTTTGTGTATCAACAAAGTAGCGTCTCCGCCATCATCTACTATCAATTGAGGACCTTTGCCGCCGGGGAATGACAAAGCTTGGCTGGTACACCACCAATAATCTTCCAAAGACTCGCCCTTCCATGCAAAAACAGGAACACCTGAAGCAGCAATAGCTGCCGCGGCGTGGTCTTGAGTAGAGAAGATGTTGCAACTACACCATCTGACATCGGCACCCAATTTTACTAATGTTTCAATTAAAATGGCAGTTTGAATGGTCATGTGCAATGAGCCCATAATCCGCACGCCTTTCAACGGCTTAATTTCGCCATATTTTTCTCTTAATGCCATCAAACCCGGCATCTCTTTTTCGGACACTTCAATTTCTTTGCGTCCCCAATCAGCTAACTTGATGTCAGCAACTTTGTACTTTAATTCGCAATCAGTCATAATTTTCTGTTTATAATTCATTAAAAATTTTAGCCTGCAAAATTAGCATGATTTTTTGAATTACTTCATTTTCTGCACAATATTTTGCAAAATTTATTGAACAGACCGGAAATGATTACTCAATATCTGGGGTTGACCGTTTTTTAAAAATTGCGGTAAATCATTAAATAAAAGAGAGTTACAATACTTTTAAATTGATTATTTATCATTGGGCAAGTTAAATTTCTCTTTATAATAGAGCTTAAACATGCCATAATAATTACGTATATCAGACACTGACAATAGGCAGTCGCGCAAGTGTAAACCGCTGTGTTTCAGAAAAAACACGATTAAGAAAGCCGCATTAGCGATGTATGCGCAGCTGGTAGTAATGGCGGCACCGTAAATTTCGAATCTCGGGATGAGCGTAAAACCCAACGAAAAGGTAAAAAACAGTCCGCAAAGTGCAGAATAGGTATTCATTTGATATTTCCCAATTCCGGAATAGTAGTGCCCGATTATCATATAGACGCTATACATGAGAGTTCCGGGAGCCAAAATTCGGATAAGGGGTGGAACGCCGCCAAACTCGGGACCAAACATCCAAATATAGAAAGAAGAGGGGAATAATGCCAAAACCAACATTCCGGCGGTAGAGAAGGCAATACAAATTTTAGTCAAATCGAGGGTAAGGCGTTGAGAATAGGCAGGGTCGTCGGAATTGGCAATGCGCGCATATTGCACCAACGCAATGCTCCGGCTGATAATCCATATTGCCTCTGCCAATGAAACCGCAATTGAAAAAACCCCCGTTGTCCCGGGATCTATATAAGAAGCTAATAAATAATAACTTAACCGCAAATTGAAAAATTGGACAAAATGCCCGGTCTGATTAAGAATCCCAAACTTAAACAAATCTGTGACGACGGGTTTATATTCCTTCCATGAATGAAGAATGACCTTTCTAAAATCCTTTCGGAGCAAAAGCAATCCTCCTAACCAGCTTCCCCCGTATGCCACATATAATGCTATAATATAAGCATTTACATTCTTCATGCCACATAAAAAGTAGCATATTGCCAAGGCGGACAAGATGGCGATGGGCTGAAAAAGATTCAAATAATTTGCCTCTTTAACACGCTCCTTCCCGATTAAAATGGTAACATTTACGGCATTTAAAGAAGCAAAGATGGACAAAATTCCTATATTGATAGTAAAATCCAAGGATAAAGCGTGATAAAAAATCGGAACAATGCACGCTGAAATCAATCCTATCAATATCGACCAAATGTAAGTGGGCAGAATAAGTTTTGAAAAAGAGTGCTTGGGCGTTAAAAATACCAAGCTGCTACCGCTCACAATATCGGAAAAAATAAGAATAAAAGTGATGGTGGTCAATAATAACGATTGTTCACCCTTTCCCACATCACCAACCGCTTGCGAAATAACAGCAGCGATTGCAAAATTAAGCAATGCTCCCAAGAATTTCGTGCCAAACGTATTGATTATCTTTTTAAACACTTTATATTCAATTATTTAGTATAAATCATCTATATTTCCCTTTCCTTCGCGCAATATCTCAATTTCACCGGAAGTACAATCTACAACTGTGGAGGGGATATTATCACCATAGCCGCCATCAATGACCATATCGACCAAGTTTTCGTATCTTTCGTAGATAAGTTCGGGGTCAGTGGTATATTCCACTACCTCATCATCATCTTTTACGGAAGAGGACAATATCGGATGTCCGAGTTCTTTAACAATTTCTCTAATGATAATATTGTTAGGGATTCTTATTCCGATGGTTTTTTTATTACTTTGAATAATTTTCGGGACGTTGTTATTGGCTTCCAGAATGAACGTATAAGGACCCGGCAGCACTTTTTTCATTATCTTGAAAACATTATTGCTGATAGGTTTCGTAAAATCGGAAAGATGACTTAGGTCGGAGCAGATAAACGAAAGAGCCGCTTTTTTTTTGCGTTCTCCCAAAATGTCGGCAATGCGTTCAATGGCTTTTGTTTTAAAGATATCGCACCCAATTCCATAAATGGTGTCAGTCGGATAGATAATTATTCCCCCGTTTTGCAAACAATTCACTGCCTTTTGTATTTCGCGTGGGTTAGGATTTTCGGGGTATATTTTTAAAAACATAATTACTGTAAATAAAAGAGGGTAAGCTACTTATATCGCATCGCTACAACCAATGTACCCTTGCTGCATTCCTGCCCTGGGGGAGTTGAAAGGGAGCAGATCGTACAAGACTTACCCGGCTGCAAAAGTACATTTTTTTTTTATTTCTCCATTATTTTTTATTAAAAATTTTTCAGCATCAGATACGCGCCTGCCATTGCAACTCATTTTATATATAAAATGTTACAAATCAATATTTTAGATAAATACTCAAATCATTATTGCTGATTCGTTGCCAACTGATCGTCTGCAATTCGCTTTTTCAGCCAATGCACATACTCATTATTTGGATAGACCTTCTGCAAAGAATTATAAATAAACTGCAAAAGTTCCCCATCTTCTTTTTCTGCAAAGAAATGTGCATTATTGTATTTTTGATAAAAGGCAATCATCGCTACCAACGACTGACTATTATTTTTGATAAAACTCCTTAAGAAATTGGCATGATGTATCTTTAACGAATTGTAGCATCTTTCGATTTCGGCATGAATGGAATCATCGTCCGCGCTTTGATAAATGCTCAACAAATAATCCGTAGAATCAATAAACAGGCGGAGTTGGCGGTCTAAATCGCACATTTTGACGGCATCGTCGGCACCGGAAACGGAATAATGAGCAATAATATCATCGGCATCTGCGCTGAAATGAATTTTTTCGCCACGCCGCGCCAATGTCATCAGTGCATTCTCATTACTCAAACCGATTTGATAAAATGCCGGTTCCGCATCCTTTGTCGGCAACGAAACAGAAAACTTTCCATTTTTAATCTTAACAGAATCAAGTAAGACCAATTGTTCTTGGTCTAATTTTGAAAAATAAACATACTTTCCGTCACCTCCACGAATGTCACCTTCCAGAACGATCACATCCTTTTTTTGGCAAGAAAACAATAAGAATGCGCTAAAACAGAAATAAAAAACAGACCTTTTTTTCATCATAAATTTCGGATATAAAATACGTTGCAAAATTACAACAAATTCAACAAAAAGAATAGGTCGGTGTTAATAAAAAATGTAATTTTGCAGCTTAATTCAAAAACATAAAAAACTATGGAAAATCCAACATTAGAACAAAAAGTAATCTCGATAATTTCGCAAGTTCGTCCTTATTTACAAGCAGATGGCGGAGATATTGAATTTGTGGAACTGACTGCCGACAACATCGTAAAAGTGAAATTACAAGGTGCATGCGGCTCATGTCCTCACGCAAAAATAACCTTAAAACAAGGAATTGAAGCCACTTTACAACAACATCTACCGGAAATAAAAGGTGTTGAAGACGTTAATTTAGGGTATTAATCAGTTTTATTATGGGATTAAAATGTGGAATCATCGGTCTTACCAACTGCGGTAAGACGACAATGTTCAATTGTATTTCGAACACGAAAGCAGCCATTACCGACTTTGCATATAGTACCAATAAATCCAATATTGGCGTTTGCGCTGTTCCGGATGAACGTTTGGCAAGTATCAATACCTTTATTCAAGCCGATAAATTGATTTATGCAACGGTTGATGTGGTGGATGTTCCCGGGTTGGCGAAAGGAGCAAGTCAGGGCGAGGGAATCGGGAACGGTTTTTTGGCAGATGTACGCCAATGCGACGCGCTGATTCACGTACTTCGTTGCTTCGACAACCCGAATCTGCCCCACGTGGAAGGCTCCATTGAACCGATCAGAGATATTGAAATTGTGGAATTTGAACTGCAAGTGAAAGATTTGGAACAAATTGACCGGAAAATTCAAAAAGTAGAAAAAGCAGCCAAAGTCGGGGATAAAAATGCAAAAAAAGACTTGGAAATACTCTTGAAATATAAAGCACATTTGGAGAATTTCCAAAATGTGAGAACTTTAGATGCCTCCGACGATGAAAAAGCCGTCGTCGCCGATATGATGCTCCTGACCGACAAACCCGTGCTTTTTGTTTGTAATGTAAATGATGAAGACTTGAACGGAAACCAATATGTGGAGCAAGTTCGAGAAGCATTAAAAGAGCAAAACTGCGAAATCATCACCATCGCCGGCAAATTGGAATCAGAAATTGCAGAATTGGAAGACGAAGAAGACAGAATGGCATTTTTAGCCGATGTCGGCTTAACGGAACCCGGTGTCAACAAAGTGATTCGCGCTGCCTATCAATTACTGAATCTTATCTCTTTCTTCACCGTTGGCGGGAAAGAAAACCGCGCGTGGACGATTCACAAGGGAATGTTAGCCCCACAAGCCGCCGGTGTTATCCACAGCGACTTGGAACGTGGCTTTATTCGCGCCGAAGTTATCAAATATGATGACTTAAAAATGCTTGGTTCCGAACTCAAATGCAAAGAAGCCGGAAAACTTTCCGTAGAAGGGAAAAACTACGAAGTTCAGGACGGCGACATCTTACATATTCGTTTCAACGTTTAGTATCAATGAATTATGGGATTGTCACAAAAGCTTAATTTGAAACAAACTCAGCGGATTGAACTATCCAAAATCATGCTGATGAACTTGATTCAAACGCCGAATATGGAACTCGACGAATTGATAAAAAAAGAAATTGACGATAATCCTGCCCTTGAAATTGACCACGAAACTACTGATAATGAATTAGATATATCGGAAAATCAACCCGATGGCGAATTTTCGGATCTACATTCTGCAGATGACGACAATGCCGACGATTGGGATTCGGCAGATTACGATCGTTTTCATTATCCTGAGAATGAACCACGCTACGAACGCCCGGTAGTTGCCGACAACTCCTTCCGCGAATCCCTACTCATGCAAGTTGGCGAACTAAATATTTCCGAAAAAGAAAAAGAGATTGCCAATTACATCATCGGGAACTTAGATGATGACGGATATTTGAGACGCGAAAATCAATCTATCAGCAACGACTTGCTGATGCAGTATAATATTCAAGCTTCCTCCGAAGATATAGAACATATTATTATTCACGTTATTCAGTCATTAGACCCCTCCGGCGTGGGAGCACGAAATCTTCAAGAATGTCTTTCTATTCAACTCCGGTACCTACAACTTGCTCAAAACGATATGGTTATAAATCAAGCCCGCTGCATTATTGACCATTATTTCAACGATTATTCTAAAAAAAAATACGATAGAATTCTGAAACAGGAAAATATTTCGGAATCAGAATTAAATGATATTCACGATATTATCCGCAAATTGGATCCATCGCCGGGCGGCAGCAGCACACTTCCCAAATACGTTACGCCCGATTTTGTCATTACCATCGAAGAAGGCAAGTTACTCCTTAACCTCGCCAACCCATACGTTCCGAAATTGAAAATCAATAAAGAGTATCTCGATTTATACCAACTCTATCGTTCCAAAAAAAATAAAGAAGCGATGGAATTTGTAAAAAAGAATATCGACAACGCCAATAGTTTCATCGCGGCACTACCGGAACGTAATAGAACTATGTATTTGGTAATGAATGAGATAATGAGATTCCAAGAGCAATTTTTCCTGACCGGCGATTCGAAACAACTTCATCCGATGGTTTTGAAAGACATCGCCGAGAAAATTGGAGTAGATATCTCCACCGTTTCGCGCGTAACGGGACGCCGTTATGTGCAAACTCCGTTTGGCACGTTATTATTAAAAAACCTATTTTCCGAAGCCGCAAACGCCGAAGATGGAATCTCTTCTAATGCTATTAAGCAAGCATTAACGGAACTCGTTAATAATGAGGATAAAAACAAGCCATACACAGACGAAAAGCTTTCGAAATTATTAGAAAATCGAGGTTATAACATCTCGCGCCGAACGGTTGCCAAGTATCGCGAACAACTCGGAATATCAGCTACTTCCATTAGAAAACAATAAGTTATGACAACAGATTGGCAACAACGAACGCGGCTGCTGATGGGCGAAGTAAATTTGCAGAAATTACAATCCATGCACGTGCTGGTAGTTGGCTTGGGCGGTGTGGGAGCATACGCCGCAGAAGAACTCTGCAGAGCCGGAATCGGAGAAATGACGATCATTGATGCTGACATTGTGGAAGATACAAATCGCAATCGCCAATTATTAGCCCTTACCTCCACCATAGGCAAACGCAAAACCGATGTAATGGCAGAACGTCTTTTGGATATTAACCCTGAAATTAAACTTCATAAAATTGCGGAATTTATTCGAGATGAACGAACCGTGGAAATTCTGAAACAATCTCATTATGATTATGTTGTGGATGCCATTGATTCTTTGTCGCCGAAAGTTTTCCTGATTTATCATGCCCTTCAGCAAAATCTGAAAATCGTTTCGGCAATGGGAGCCGGCGGGAAGACAGACCCCACACTGGTCCAAATTGCCGATATTAAAAAATCATATCAATGCCGATTGGCGCATGCCATTCGCAAACGGCTTCACAAAATGGGAATCCATAGCGGTTTTCAAGTCGTCTTTTCACCGGAAATAGTTCAAAATGAATCTGTTATCATTGATTCAGAACCGGAGAAGAACAAATTATCCACAGTGGGGTCGATTTCCTATATGCCGGCAATTTTCGGTTGTATGGCTGCATCGGTCGTCATCCGCGACAGTTTGCGATAGCCGCGAGTTGGTTTATGGTGGTGTTCTTTTTAGGCGAATTATGATTCATCATGGATTTCAAAACTCGTATTCGTTTCGGTTTAAGTCAAAAACTATGTTATAAATCGAGCAGTATTTCAAAAAACGAATAAAAAATCATTTAAGGTATTAATAGTTTAAAAAATTCTTATAACTTTGCACGTTCAAAAATTAAGGACAAGATACTGATAAAAAAATAGTTACTATATTATTACAACAATTAAATATAAATATTATGAAAAAATTCGATCCAGCAACGAACATTCAATTTGCAAACGGATTGGGAGAATCCCGTGGTGTAAACCCTTCTATTTGCGATAGTGCCACCTTCACTTTTGATAAAGCCAAAACGATGACCGATACTTTCCATGGAGAGACTGAAGGCTATTTTTTGTATTCAAGACATTGGAATCCAAGTAATTTAGCATTATGTACAGCCTTAGCTGCGATGGAAGGTACAGAAGCAGCATGGGCTACCGGCTCCGGCATGGCAGCTATCACTTGTGCCATTCTTCACGAAGTTCAATCCGGTGACCACATTGTTGCCAGCATGACCACATACGGTGGTACGTTTGCCTTTATCAACAACTATTTGAAAAAATTCAACATCGATGCTTCTTTTGTAAATTGTCAGGACTTGGACGCTGTAAAAAAGGCGATGCGTCCGAACACGAAAGTGGTTTATACAGAAACCATGAACAATCCATTACTTCGCATTGCGAACATTCCGGAATTGTCAAAAATTGCTCACGCCGGCGGTGCCAAATTATTGGTAGATAACACATTTACTCCCATGATTTTCTCTCCATATCGCTTAGGTGCCGATGTTGTCATTTATAGTATGACCAAATTCGTCAATGGCAAAAATGACTGTGTAGCCGGTGCAATATGCGGTACCGCCAACTATATCAATTCGTTGATTGATGTAAACAACGGAACAGCCATGTTGTTGGGTCCCGTTTTAGACCCTATGCGTTCCAGCAGTATTATGAAAAACTTATCTACTTTGCATATTCGTATGAAACAACATGGCAGCAACGCCATGTATTTAGCCAACCGTTTCAAAGAAACAGGTTTGAAATACAACTACCCAGGACTACCGGAACACGTTGATTACAAATTATTTACTTCAATGATGAACGAAGGTTACGGTTTTGGCGGTATGATTTCCATTGATATGGGAACGGCAGAAAGAGCCAGTGCCATCATGGAAAAGATGCAAGAATTAGGCGTTGGCTATCTCGCTGTCAGCTTAGGCTATTTCAAAACGCTTTTCAGCAATTCCGGCAAATCCACCTCCTCGGAAGTTCCTGATTGCATTCAACGCGAAATGGGCATGAGTGAAGGACTTATCCGCTTCTCCGTCGGCTTGGACAACGACATTGAAAATACTTTCAATTTAATCAACCAAGCGATTCAGACAACCAAATAATAGAGGTAAATATTGTCAAAAAAAGAGATTGTTTACAGACAATCTCTTTTTTTTTGTACATTTGCAACTTCAAAATTTGCCTATGAAAAATCATATTATTCTTATTTTTATTTTTTTAACGATGTCCTGTCAAGCTGCCAATTTGACGGACTACTTAACCCCAACACCCCAAAAACTTACTATTCACGAAGCAGATGCCATTCCGTATCAAAGCTATCAATTTTTACAGATTCATAATTTTTTAGACCAAACCCGGAAAAATAATTTCCCCGTCAAAACTGTTTTCCACCATTATGGAGAAAATATCATCACTTTACAATATCGTACAGATTCAACACTTTTACCTCAACATTATCAAATACGTATTCAAAAACAAAACATTTCGGTCGTTGCCGGCGACGATGCGGGTTTGTTCTATGCTACACAAACATTGCGGCAGATTTTCACTTACGCCCTGACCGAAAATCATGCCATACCCGAATTGGCGATAGACGACTTTCCGACTTTTGCAAAACGAGGCTACATGTTAGATATTAGCCGCGATAAAGTCCCGAAAATGCAAACGCTCTATCAGCTTATTGACGACTTGGCGAGTTGGAAAATCAATGAATTTCAATTATATACGGAACACACTTTTGCTTACAAAAATCATAAAGAGGTGTGGCGCAATGCCTCGCCCATGACGGCGGCGGAGGTTCGTGCGTTGGCACGTTACTGCGCCGAACGCTTTATTGATTTGGTGCCCAACCAAAATTCGTTTGGACACATGGAAAATTGGTTAAAATACGACAATTATTTATCGTTAGCGGAGTGCCCCGACGACTGCAATACCATTTGGGGAACGCGCAAACGTAGCAGCCTTGACCCTACAAATCCCGCATCTTTTATACTAATGAAGGAGTTGTACGCCGAACTGCTTCGCAACTTTTCAAGTCCTTACTTCAACATCGGTTGTGACGAAACCGTTGAATTAGGATTAGGACGTTCCAAAGTAATGTGCGACAGCATTGGTGCCGGGCGCGTTTACCTCAATTATTTAAAACAATTAAATGACGAAGTGCAAAAAAATGGAAAAACCGCGCAATTTTGGGGCGATATAATTATCCACCACGACAGCCTCATTCCCGAATTACCCAAAAACATGATTGCTTTAGTTTGGGGCTATGACAGTAAATATCCATTTGACACTATTTTGCCAAAATTCCAAAAGGCAGGCATTGACTTTTATGTTTGCCCGGGCACATCGTCGTGGCGTTCTATCATCGGGAAACAGCAAATTGCATACGACAATCTCTATAATGCAGCTTATAATGGAAAAAAATTTGGTGCGAAAGGTATGTTGATTACCAACTGGGGCGACTACGGTCATTGGCAACCACTTTCCGTTTGCTATCCCCCCACCCTGTTAGGTGCAAGTTATGCTTGGAATTGTGACACCAATATGATGAAACGCGTCGAATTTCTGTTAAATACTTACATTTTTGAAGATAAAACCGGCAAAACGGGAGAAGCCGTTTCACGATTGGGAAATGCTTACCAACTGGCTCAAATACCTGAAGGCGTAGCCAATGCGTTCCATTTGATGCTCCACCGTTTTGCTTGGACCATGCAGGGAAATTACCAAACACGCGAATTGAAAATCGAAAACCTGCAAAAAGCAGAAACAGAAATTTTGGCGGCCCAAGAGATCTTACGACAAGGCAAACCGGAATGTGCCGATGCCGAAATTGTACAACGCGAACTCGAACAAGCTGTCAGTCTGGCACTTCACAGCATTCACTTGGGAATTGCCCGATTAGAAACCCCCACCGGCGAAACGCTCGAAATACCTTACGAAAAACGCAAAGAGCTTGCTCACGAATTAAAAAAAATTATTGATAACCACAAAAAGCTCTGGACCGTCCGAAATCGCAAAGGAGGCTTGGACGATTCCGCAGAAAAAATGGAAATTATTTACGATTACTATTTGACAAAATAAACCCTTAATTGAGAAATATGCTTTTTACCAATAAAATGAAATTAGCCGACGTGCTCAATAATAATCACAGTTTAGTACTTATGCTGCAACGATTTAATATTGAATTAGGCTTCGGAGAAAAAACAGTGGAAGAAGTTTGTAAACAATATCATATTGATGATTCTTTTTTTCTGCTGATTTGTAACGTTTATACCCACCATCAATATCTACCGACCGGAAAAGATTTATCCGATACCGATATGCGCGGCTTAATCCCCTACCTGATTGCTTCCCACAAATACTACTTATTGGAACGTATCCCTCACATTGAAAGGCACTTAAACGACATCGCTGAAACTTGCCAACCGAATCATAAAGCAATCCTTCAACGATTTTTTATGGATTATACTCAAGAAGTATCGAACCATTTTGACTACGAAGAAAAAATCGTTTTTCCTTACATTAATGCCCTGACAGCCGGAAAAAGAATTAAAGAGTACACCATCACTCAATTTGAAGACAACCACAGCAATATTGAAGATAAATTGGAAGATTTAACCAATATCCTCATTAAATATCTGCCGGGCAATATTTTACCCAAAAAACGAATTGGATTGCTATTCGATATTTTTCAACTGTCCGGCGATATAAACAAGCATGTGCTTATCGAAGAAAAAATTCTGATTCCTTACGTTCAATCATTGGAAAAAATTTTGTAAAATGAAGAAAATCAGAATATTAGTAATTGAACAATCTCCCATCGTAACCGCCGGCATCTCCACCAGCCTGACCAACAGCACGTTCTGCCAAGTAGTGGGAACAACGAATACTCTAGAAAGAATCAATGAAAAAATCATCATTTTAAAACCCGATCTCATCTTACTCAATCCATCTCTGATCGATTATTCAAAAAAAATCACTTTCAAAACCATCTTCCAAGACTTTTCGCAAATACCGGTCGTCGCCTTAGTCTATGCCTATTTTGAACAACATTGGCTCAAACATTTCAACGGTACGATTGACATTACCGACGACATACAAAAAATCGAAAATCGTTTATTGGAAATTTACCATACCACAGCCGGTCATACCGAAACCACCAGCGAAACATACGAACTATCAGACCGAGAAACCGATGTTTTAATAGAAGTTGCTAAAGGACTAATGAACAAAGAGATAGCGACAAAACTAAACATTTCAATTCATACTGTTATTTCACACAGAAAAAATATCAATCGCAAAACAGGCATCAAATCGGTGGCAGGATTAACAGTTTACGCCTTACTGAATAACCTCATCGCCGACAATGAATTGCCCTATCGCTAAAAAGAATAAAAATTTGTGTTGTCGGTAAATAATCGCAAAGAAAACATGAAAAGATGAATAATTCTCATGATTAGCACCGAAATATTTTTAAATACCTGCCGATACTGCGGAAAAAACTCGTAATTTTGCAGCCTGCAAATTTGACCTCATCAGAGGTGTGATTGGCTTCATACAGAAAAAAATCAATATGGAAGATAATATTATAAACAGCATAACATCAGAGGATTACAAACACGGATTTGAATCAAAAATTGAGGTGGAGGAATTTCCGCGCGGGTTGAATGAAGAAATTGTACGGATGATTTCGCAACGCAAAGAGGAACCCGAATGGTTACTTGATTTTCGGTTGAAGGCTTTTCGCAAATGGCAAACCATGAAAGAACCATCGTGGGCACACCTCTCCTACCAAAAACCTAATTATCAGGATATTATTTATCTATCGATTCCGAAAGAACAAGAGTATTCCGAAGTGATGAAGACTTTTGACAAATTGGGGATATCATTGGATGAAAAAGAAACACCCGCCCCCAATGCAGACGGAACCCCCTCAGAATCAAGGGTAGCTGTAGATGCGGTCATCGATTCTATTTCTGTCAAAACCATGTACTCGGATATGCTAGAAAAAGCAGGTATTTTGTTTTGCTCTTTCGGCGAAGCAGTCAAGAAGTACCCCGAAATTGTCAAACAATATTTGGGTACGGTTGTGCCAATTGGGGATAACTATTTTGCTGCCCTCAACTCCGCAGTTTTTAGCGAAGGATCCTTTTGCTACATTCCCAAAGGAGTTCGTTGCCCGATTGACTTATCTACTTATTTCCGTATTAATGCCAAGAATTCCGGGCAATTTGAACGTACACTGCTCATTGCCGACGAAGGCGCATACGTCAGCTATTTAGAAGGCTGTACTGCACCACAACGCGATGAAAATCAATTACATGCAGCCATTGTGGAGATCATTGCCATGCAAGATGCCGAAGTGAAATATGCAACAGTTCAGAATTGGTTTCCGGGTGACAAAGACGGCAAGGGTGGAATCTATAATTTCGTAACAAAACGGGGATTTTGCAAAGGTGACCGCTCCAAAATTTCGTGGGCACAAGTGGAAACCGGCTCTGCTGTCACATGGAAATATCCGAGTTGCATACTACAAGGCGACAATTCTGTCGGAGAGTTCTATTCGGTAGCCGTTACCAACAACTTCCAACAAGCCGATACCGGTACAAAAATGATACATATCGGCAAAAACACGCGCAGTCTGATTGTCAGTAAAGGAATTTCTGCCGGAAAAAGCCAGAACAGCTACCGCGGTTTAGTGAAGATCACCAAAGGGGCTACCCATTCCCGCAATTTCTCACAATGCGATTCATTGCTGATGGGGGCCCAATGCGGGGCGCATACTTGGCCCTATATCGACTGCCACAACAACTCTTCCACGCTCGAACACGAAGCCTCTACCGGCAAAATATCGGAAGAGCAATTATTTTATTGCCAACAACGCGGCATCAGCAAAGAAAAGGCTGTCAGCCTGATTGTCAATGGCTACGCAAAGGGCGTGCTTGAAAAACTACCCCTTGAATTTGCCGCAGAAGCCCAAGAATTATTAAGCATCACCCTGAAAAACAGTATCGGTTAACATATTGAATTTTAATATAATAAATCAAAACTAATGCACTTCGGAGATACCACTATTGAATCAATTATCATACACGCCGTAGGAAACAAACAACTTAATGAACCATTGAATTTGTCGCACGAATTTCTGAACGTCAGCGACGAAGTCAAAGATATGCTGAAAACCTACTTCTTATACCCTTTCAAAACGAATGAATATTTCCAATTCTTCAATGAAAACGGACTGGAAATGAACGAGGCGTACCAAGCAGCTGCGTCTATTTTTGAAGACCAAGAAAACCTTATAGAATCCTCCCTCATTTTAGCACAACACCTCTATCAGCAATGCACCCATCCTAAAATTAAAAGCGGCGAATTTTATGTGGTCTATTTCAAAGATTGTGTTTTAGAAGATGAAGTTTTAGACGCTATCGGACTTTTCAAAGCCGAAACAAAAGATAGTTTTTTGAAAGTTCATCAGGAAAATGACAAATTTGTAGTCGAAAGTGATTACGGATTCGGTTTAAACAAGTTAGATAAAGGCTGCCTGATTTTTAACTCGGAAAAAGAACAAGGCTACGTAGTGGCGGTGGTTGATAACACGAACAAAGGTGCCGAAGCACAATATTGGATAGATGATTTCTTGCACGTCCGCCAACGCAAAGATGAGTTTTATAACACCCAACACGTCTTATCCATGTGCAAAAACTTTGTTGTTGAACGCTTCCCCGACCAATTCGAAGCTTCTAAAGCCGATCAAGTGGAATTACTCAATAAATCTGTCGCTTTCTTTAAAAGCAATGAAACTTTTGAAATAGAAGATTTTAAACAAGAAGTCATTGCGCAACCCGAAATAATAGAGAGTTTTAACGAATACCAACAAGAATATCAACAAGAACACGACGTCATTGTGCCCCCTTCTTTCAATATTTCGGAAAGTGCCATGAAAAAACAGGCAAGAAACTTCAAAAGCGTTATTAAATTGGACAAAAATTTCCATATTTACATCCACGGCGACAATAAATTGATCAAAAAAGGAGTCGACGAAGCGACCGGAATGAAATATTATCAGTTATTTTTTACGGACGAATTTTAGAAGATTTCTACTTCAAAGCACGATACAACCAATCGTGCCCCAATAATTCTTTACACGTTAAAAAAGAGGTGATACTTACACCAAGTATTCCGTGAAAATTCATATTTTGTCCGGTGTAGAAAAGATTATTAATACCCGTTTTGGCAGGTAACATAGTAAATATCAAATTATTATAATCCTTGCATATCCCATACGCGCTTCCTTCCGGAGTGGCTATATAGTCTGCATAGGTGAGCGGTGAAGAGGTATAAATTGCCTCAACACTACTGTCTAATTTCGGAATATAATCAGCTGCTATTTTAATTAATTGATTGGCTTTTAGCACTTTCCAATTCTCATAGTCGCCCGCTCGTTCTCCGCGCTGCGAATTTTGCCATTTTGCCACCTCGTCCCAGGACATCGACGTAAGAATATCAATATTATCGGCAAACGGCGAGAGATCATTCGGCACTGCAAAGTGAACCATGACAGATGGTTGGTCCAAATGGTCAAAAGGATGCCATAAATCAGGCTGTTGATGTATGAAAAGATTACGATTTTGATATAAAACAGTATCTTTTTTCAATTTTAAATGGGCCGTAAACATCCCCAAACTATTCCGTAACTCGCCTATTCTGCTTCGATAAGCCTTCTTCAATAAATTGGTGGAAATGATCGGCAATAGCGATTGCGGGTGAATATCAGAAATAATAAATTGAGCAGACAATTCTTCCTGACCATTCAAGATAAGTTTTTCGATATGTTTGTTATCACCTTGGATTTCAGTAACTTTTGCATTCTTACGGACGGTTCCTCCGGCATTTGTTATCTGCTGGGCAAGTGAATCGGCAATTTGATAACTCCCCCCTTTCAAACGCCAAGCACTTTGAATAAAGGAGCAGTTAATCTGTCCAAAAATATAGAGTGGTAACGTTTCTTCATCCAGTTCCATTTTGATTGAAGTGCCTGACAAAACGGTTTGTAGCAAAGAATCGGAGATGGTATTTTGCAAAAAGAGGTACGCGGAACTTCCCAACCATTGCTGAGAAGAACTAAGATTTTTTGGATTTGGACTTAATATATCCAATTGATTGTCTGCTATTTGCTTTAAAAATGAAGAATAATTTCGCAAGTTATCTCTCTGGTTCGGGAATTGAGAAGAAAGAGAATCGGCGAAATGGTCGAATCCGTTGGCGAAACAAAATGATTGATTTCCGATAATGACCTCATCAAAACCGGCTTTATCCATCTCATACCAAGGCAGATGCAGTAAGTTGAAATAGCGGAAAAGGGTATGTAAGCCTTCGCCCTCACGCAAGCCGCCCACATAATGAAATCCCGTATCGAACACCGTATTTCCGCGTCGGAACGATTGCAAACATCCGCCTAACTGAGCGTTTTGTTCCAAAACACAAACATTCAACCCCTCTTTGCTCAATATATAGCCACACTCCAAGCCACCCAAACCGGCTCCGATAATAATCACATCATAATCCATACTTCGCATTCATTAAAATTCAACTGCCAATTTTAAATTAATCAACCGTGGAGTAAGATAATTCGGAACAGCGGTCATTACGTTGTTGATATCGGTAATCCACATATAAGAGGAGACATTATTAATTCCCAATATATTGAAAACTTCAAAGAAAATTCCCGCACTATTAATGGCACGGAAAAATTTACTCTTATGTCTCATTTTATCTCTATTCTGCTCAAAAAACATGTAAGAAAAACCCATATCCACGCGTCGATACCACGAAGTGCGTAATGTTTGCTTATAACGCTCGGCATTTGGCGCACCATACGGTAAGCCACTGGAAAATACAAAGTTAATATGAACTCGTATCGGGGTAAAAAATGGAATATGATCCTGAAAAAATAAATTGACGGCAAATCGCTGGTCGGAAGGACGTGGAATATAGCCGGGTTCCACTCGATTTCCCGCATCATCATAGTAAAAATCACCAATAATATCCTCTTCTGTTTTCATCAGAGAGAACGAAATCCACGATTCAATGCCTGCAATAAATTCACCACTCAATTTAACGTCCAAACCGGTTGCATAACCTTTTGCATCATTTTCAGCAGAATATATAATCTTAACATTATCAATACTATATGAAATCAAGTCCGTCATATATTTATAATAGGCTTCCATCGTGAGCTTAAATGGGCGTTTCCACATTCTAAAGCTAAAATCAGTGGAAAGTGCAAATTGATAGGAGTGTTGGGAACGAATATTACGGTTTAAGGTTCCGTCGGCAGCGCGCATTTCACGATAAAACGGCGGTTGGTAATAACTCCCTGCTTTCAATCTGAAGACCCAATCATATTTCCACTGCGGTGTATAGTTCAGAATAAAGCGTGGTGAAATCGTAAACTCTTGATTAAAAGTCCAATAATGCAACCTCAATCCACTATTTAAGACAAATTTGGACGCCTTGTCGATCGTCCAAGTTGATTGCACAAATCCGTTAAGACGATATGTATTAATCTGATTATTAGCAATAAAAAAACTTCCGAACTCCAATAATCGTGAAGGGTCTTCGAAAGCGACTTGTGTTCCGGGTTCGGTATAGATGAAAGGAAGAGTATAGCCACTCGAATCCTTTAATTCCCATTCCTTAATTTTATCGTTAATGATCTCATTTTGAACTTTAAAACCCCATTGTACCACATTTTGCGTGAAACTATGTATGCCCCGCAAATCTGCCGATGTGACAACCGCCGTTAGGTAATTTCGAGTATGCTCAAGGAAAGACCCCACCCCACGAATGGAAGTAACTTGACCTATATCATCACTTTCGCTCCCTAAATCGGCTTCGATATCTGCCAACCAATACTGACTTTGCAAGTCATAAGTTTCTGTCTCTTTAGCATAATAAGAAGCAACAATCAGTTTGTATAAATCTCTCTTATTGGGGCGGAAAGAGAGCGTCAAGCCGCCCAAATAGCTTTCATATTGGTCAATTTCCTGTCCATCGAAATAGATCGTCAGGCGTTGTGAAGAAGAAAAAGTCCCAAAATTGGTTTCTCTGTCTTCGGGAATAAATTGGTATTTATTTCGAGAAAAATTAGCCAAAAAATCCAGATCCCACTTGGGAGATAATTTCCAAGTGAGCAACATTTGTGTATCAAAGAAACGGGGTTTATAACTTCCCTTGGTCTCCATTGATTTAAGCAGATAACTATTTGATTTATATCTAACTCCGACAAGAAAAGTAAATTTATTGTTCACATTTCCCTCCGCATGTGCTGATGCTCCGAGGAAACTTGCCGTAAAGGAGCCACCGTATTTACTGGGAGTTTTGTACTCTACATCCAAGACGGACGACATTTTATCGCCATATTTTGCTTCAAATCCGCCGGCAGAAAATTTAACACTCTTCGTCAAATCGAGGTTTACGAAACTAAGTCCTTCCTGCTGACCACTACGCACTAAAAAAGGGCGATAAATCTGAATATCGTTCACGAAAATCAAATTCTCGTCATAATTTCCGCCGCGGACATTATACTGACTGCTCAACTCATTGACAGAAGAAGTGCCGGGCATCGTTTTGATAAGCGATTCCACGCCGCCGGTTGGGGAAGGCAACTTGTACGATAATTTCGGATTGATGCGCGTATAAGAATCATTGTATAGTTGTGTTACTCTAACTTCCGGCAGTTCCTGATTCAGCGATCGGAGCACAAAATGAAAAACCGAATCTTTACAATAGCTACTATTAATATGAAAAACAGTATCATAGTATGAAATATGGCGAAACAAAAGCGAAATTTCTTTTTGAAAAGGAATCGAAATTTGGAAATTGCCCCCCGCATCGGAAAAGACAGCTGAATTATTAAAATCGCATACTATCACAACATTTTCTATCGACTGTTTTTTTTCGTTTTGAATAGTCCCTCGCAACTCAATGCTACGTTGTGCATAAGAAACAGAGTAAACGAGAAAAACCGCTATAAAAACTAATGATATCCTCTTCAACGTGTATATGATATTAGGCAAATAATACGTAAAAAATTGTTAGTTATTGTATTGATCCAAAAAAAAACTGCCGCCCTTTTCAGCACGACAGTCTTCCTTCATAAAATCCAAACAAAATTTTATAAAACCCCTTTTTTATCTGCTTCAAGAATACTTTTCCAAACGCCTTTTTTGTTAATGTTGCGAATACCCTTGGCGGATACTTTCAACATCACCCACTCATTCAATTCCGGTACGAAGAACTTTTTCGTATGGAGATTGGGTTGGAAAGTTCTTTTTGTTTTAATATTGGAATGAGAAACATTGTTTCCTACAATAACTTTTTTTCCTGTGATTTGGCAAACTCTTGACATTTTATTCGTTTTTTTATATTATTATTCTATCTCAAATCGGGTTGCAAAAATACATTATTTTTTTAAATTGGCAATACGTTTTTATTTTTTTCTAAAAATATTTTTGCAAATAGCTCCATATCGGTTGAATACGTAAGTTTTATATTCATTTTATCTCCTTCAACCATAGCAATGGGGACATCGGGCAGGTAATTCAAAACAACACTACAGTCATCTGTTACACAAATATTTACATCATCAATTGCCATTTGAAATGCTTTTTTAATAATAGGTAATTGAAAAGCTTGGGGAGTTTGAACTTGGCGAAAAAACGAGCGATTAGGCGCGCTCTTGATAAGATTATCTTGCACTTGCACCAAGGTATCGGTAACGGGAATGACGGGGACCACTGCGCTATAGGATTGGATTTTCTCGAGTAATCTGTCGATAAGTTCCGGTGACACCAACGGGCGGGCGGCATCGTGGATAAGCAGATGGGAATCCTCACCCATTTCACAGGCACTAATGGCAGCCCACGACGAATGAAAACGCTCTTTGCCACCCATCAAAGTCTGCTTCCACTTATGATAAATGCCTTTTTGCCGGATTTTTCGCATTTCTTCCTCATAATCACGATGAATCACTACCAGAATTTCATCAATAGAGGGATGATTTTCAAAGACTTCCAAGGAGTATTCAATTAACGCTTTGCCGTCAAATTCAATAAATTGTTTCGGGATATTTCCGCCGGCTCTTGCGCCGGTGCCACCCGCTAAAATGGCAACCATGTTCATGACGTAATGATTTTTGCCAACTGCTCATTAATGGTTTCCCAATTATAGTTTCTTTTCACAAATTGATAGCCATTTTCACCGATTTCGGCTCTTTTTTCGGGATTTTGAAGCAAGAATTTCACCATTTCCACATATCCTGTGGTTGTATTGCAGATGATAATTTCCTTTTCGCTCTCTATTCCGCGCAAAGGATTTCCCGCCAACGTGGAGGCGATGCAGGGCAATTTCATGGACATTGCTTCCAATAACTTGTTTTGCAGACCGGTTCCCAAGTGCATTGGGGCAATAAAAATGCGCGATTTCGCATAATAATCTGCCATGGATTCCACCCAGCCGGTAACAATAATGTGCTTATTTTGAAGAGCTTTTACTTTTTGGGTAGGATTCGTACCACAAATGGCAAGTGTCAGGTCGGGGAACTCTTTTTGCAAAATCGGGAAGACTTGTTTTGCCAAATACTCGGCAGCTTCGATATTGGGGGGGTAATTCATGTTGCCGGCAAAAAGCAAATCATATTCTTTCTCCCCATCCTGATATTTATATTGCTCAAAATCAACTCCATTGGCAATAATGTGAATGGTTTCGTTTTCAATATGTGGTATCAAATCTCTATCGACTTCCGTGATAATGACCTTATGATCAAAAGAAGAAAAAATTTTCTCTTCATATCGAAGTAACCGTTTGTATTCAAAATTGAAAAGTGGTTTTTTGTAAAAAGGGGCTTGCTCGGCGCGTCTTTGCATTCCTTTTGACAAAACGTCTTGATAATCCAACGTTTTGGGAATAGGAATGTCTTTCACGTATTCTGCCACTCTAATCAATTGGCAATAAATACGGTCGGGTTTTATTCGCTCCACAATGTCCAAAATGGTACGGCGGGCTTCATTTTTATAAAAATAACCGCACTGCAAAGGAAGTCCTGAAAAAAAACAACGAACAAGGTGTATCAATTTACTGAACGGGGTCAGTTGTATGACATGAATTTCCTTGCAATAGCGCTGCACGTGAGCGATGTCAACGGTACTCAAAGAAACTTCATTGAGCGTAACCAAATACAACGTATGAAACTGTGATAGAACACGCAGTTGATGGTATGCACGTAATTTATCCCCTTTTTCAAGCGGATACGGAAAACGTGGCAAAACAACTAATATATTCATCTCAAAATTTGCGGCAAAATTACATGATTTTTTTCAATATTATGCAAGAAATGCGAAAAATAACCACGCTTTATCTTATGGTATAAAAAGCAAAAAGGCTAACGATTGTTAGCCTTTTTTGCGGTCCGGACGAGACTCGAACTCGCGACCCCATGCGTGACAGGCATGTATTCTAACCAAACTGAACTACCGGACCTCCTGTCTCAATTAGAGATTGCAAAAGTACACTTTTTTATTTTACACACAACAATTTTTTTCATTTTTTTAAAAAAAATATTTCGCTTATTTTCAATGATTTATCTTCATCGTTAATGGAATAATAGCAATATTTTGAGCTCATAACCTCGATTTAATGGAAGAAAAAGAATTAATTTTACGAATTTAAAGTTTTTACAACAATCGCGGCTGCCCTTTTCGAAGCTCCTTCATTCCCTAATTTTTCCAGCAATAGTCGATAATCTTCAGATAATTGTCGCTTGGCAGCTTCGTCAAACAACAATTTATCCATTTCAATCTTCAGTTTATTACGATTCAAATCCTGTTGGATTAACTCGGTAACTGCCATTTTATCCAATACCAAATTGACCAAAGAGATGTATTTGACATTCATTACCAACGACTTGGCGATGCGATAAGAGAGCGCGCTGGTGGAATAACAAACAACCTGAGGGGTTCCCAGAATCGCGGTTTCCAACGTTGCCGTGCCGGAAGTAACCAAGGCAAGTTCGGCATTTAAAACCAACGGATAGGTTTGCGAAACAACCGTACTGACATTTTTCTCTTTTAAAAAATCATCATACAATTCGATGGGCAGCCACGGAATAATAGATACAACAAACTGATAATCAGGGTATTGGTCAATCATTTGCAACATAACCGGCAACATCTTGACAATTTCCTGTTTGCGACTTCCGGGCAATAGCGCAATGATGGGACGTCCATCCAAATGGTTGATAGAACGGAAATTGATGACCTCCTCGCGTTGTTTGATGTCATTGCTGACAGCATCTAACAACGGATGCCCGACATAATCGACTTCATAATCGTATTTCGCATAAAAAGCCTTCTCAAATGGCAAAATGGTCATCATACGATCTACCACTTTTTTAATTTTATGAATACGTCCCGTTTTCCACGCCCAAATCTGCGGAGAGATATAATAGACTACCCGAAAATGGTTTTCCTTGGCGAACTCGGCAATACGCAGATTAAAGCCCGGGTAATCGACCAAAACCACCACATCGGGTTCATAGAGCAAAATGTCGATTTTGCAGATTTTCATATTCCGAAGAATCGTGTTGAGGTTCGTGGCTACTTCCCAGAAACCCATAAAAGCCAAGTCTTTATAATGTTTCACGATGTCGCCGCCCTGTTGTTCCATTAGATCGCCCCCCCAACAACGAAAATCGGCTTCCGGATCCTGAAGTTTGATTTCCTTCATCAAGTTAGCAGCGTGCAAGTCGCCGGAGGCTTCGCCGGCAATGATATAATATTTCATAATAATCTTATTCTCCGATAATTTTAATTAAAGCGCGTTTTCTCCGTTTCCCGTCAAATTCAAAATAGAAAATTTGCTCCCACGGTCCGAAATCCAACTTTCCTCCCGTAATGGCAACCACCACTTCCCGTCCCATCAATGTACGCTTGATATGCGCATCCGCATTGTCTTCAAAGCCGTTGTGGCGATACTGATGATAGGGTTTTTCGGGTGCCAATTTTTCCAACCAC
>Ga0209099_1001292_pt1 | contig 25593 bp, 21 predicted proteins | sample AD_JPNHW2_MetaG_FD_184430 | JGI IMG/M metagenome (GOLD analysis project Ga0209099, IMG submission 184430) | Active sludge microbial communities of municipal wastewater-treating anaerobic digesters from Japan - AD_JPNHW2_MetaG (SPAdes) (version 2) | ecosystem: Engineered > Bioreactor > Anaerobic... | reverse complement strand
GATCAGCGCCACCGGGTCCACCAAGATGGGCCAAGAGGTCGGGTGCGTGGTCGCCAACCGCTTTGGGCGCTCGATCCTTGAGCTTGGCGGGAACAACGCCATCATCGTCTCCGAGACGGCGGATGTTCAACTCGCCTTGAGGGCGGTCCTGTTCGGCGCCTTCGGGACGGCGGGGCAGAGGTGCACTACAACAAGGCGCCTCCTTCTTCCCAGAAAGCTGAAAGAGAGCTTCGCTTCCTCGCTTGCAGCGGCTTGTCGGCAGATCAAAGTTGGAGATCCCCGCTTGGAGGGGACCCTTATGGGCCCTATGATCGACGAGGGCGCTGTTCAGGATATGATGGATTCCATAGAGGAGTTGAAGAAACAGGGAGGACGCGTCCTCTACGGTGGCGAGCGGGTTGTCGTCAAAGGCCTCGAAGGGGGACACTACGTCACTCCTTGTATCGCCGAAGGGAAGAACGAGTTCCCGGTGGTTCAGAAAGAGACCTTTGCCCCTCTTCTCTACATAATTGAGTACGATGGCATCGAGGAGGCCATCGCCCTTCAGAACGGCGTTCCCCAGGGACTCTCCTCTGCGGTATTCACCACCGATCTGAGGGAGATGGAGCTCTTTCTCTCCCCTGCGGGAAGCGACTGCGGCATCGCCAACGTCAACATCGGCACCTCCGGGGCAGAGATCGGCGGAGCCTTCGGAGGAGATAAAGAAACCGGAGGAGGCCGTGAGTCCGGGAGTGACGCATGGAAGTACTATATGCGCCGTCAGACCTGTACGGTCAACGGCGGTAGGGACCTCCCCTTGGCCCAAGGCGTGAATTTTAAGATCGATCTCTGATCCGGCAGAGAGAGGGTGCCGGCCCTCATGAGGGCCGGCACCCCATCGCCGAGGCGGAGGCGGCCTGCTGCTTTGGCGGCAAGCGGTAGAGGGTGCAGGTCGGGATCCGAGCGGCTCCTTTCAGAAGGCTCTCTTCCTGCACGGGTAGATCCTGTCTTCTCCACTCTTTCCGGAGTGAGGAGAAGAGCCCCAACCTCCAAAGGGGTTTTTCCAGATCAAGAAAAAGGCTCTCTTTTTCCTAAAGAGTGCAACCATTTCTCCCCTTCGAGAGTTATAGAGTATAGAGCCGGTATCTCACTTTAAGGAGAGAACTATGGGAAAGTGCTGTTCCGTTTTAATCGGGCTTCTTCTTTTGACGATGATACCGCTCACGGGAGGGACCTCCGATGATCCTCGGAGAGTCTCTCCCGTTGTGAAAGCCATAAAGGCCACCGAAGAGATCAAGGTGGATGGGGAGCTGAACGAGAGTGTCTGGAAAGGACCGGCGGTAAGCCGTTTCGTTCAGCACAACCCCGACGACGGCGCCGAGCCGACGGAAAGGACCGAATTTTGGGTCGCCTATGATGAGAAGGCCCTCTACGTCGCCGCCCGCCTCTTCGATCGGGAGCCTTCCAAGATCGTCGCCCGTCTCAGCCGGAGGGACGAGGTCGACGAATCCGACTCTTTCACCCTCTCCCTGGATCCCTACAGGGACGGACGCACGGGGTACCAGTTCACGCTCTCGCCTGCGGGGTCCATCTACGATGGAGTCCTCTACAACGACAGCTATACCGATGAAACCTGGGACGGGGTCTGGGAGGGGAAAGCGAGGATCGACGGGCAGGGGTGGACGGTGGAGTACCGGATTCCCTTCGGCCAGCTCCGGTTTCGCCCCGGTGTCGACGCTCCCTGGGGGATCAACGTGAAACGGGTTATCCAGAGGAAGAACGAGGCGGATTACCTTGCTTGGATTCCCAAGGAAGAGAAGGGCTTTGTCTCCCATTTCGCGCTTCTTGAGGGCTTAGGGGCTCTCCCCTCGCCGGTCCATCTCGATATTGTTCCCTACGTTGTCGGCCAGGGGACCTTCCAGCCCAAAGAGAAGGGGAACCCTCTGGACGATTCCAGCCGCCTCTACGGGAACATGGGCGTGGACGTGAAGTGGGGATTGAAGAGTAACCTGACTCTCGATCTGACGCTGAACCCCGACTTTGGCCAGGTGGAGGTCGACCCGGCCGAGCTCAATCTCTCGGCCTATGAGACCTACTACCAGGAGAAGAGACCCTTTTTCATTGAGGGGACGGGGATCTTCGACTTCGGACGCGGAGGGGCGACCTCCTATACGAGCATCAACTGGTCCGAACCGGAGTTCTTTTACAGCCGGAGAATCGGACGATCCCCCCAGGGAAACGTGAAGGGGGAGTGGTCGAAGTCCCCTGACAGAACGACGATTCTGGGAGCCGCGAAGGTGACGGGGAAGGTCGGGGACGGTTGGAACGTTGGGATTCTCAACGCCGTCACCTCCCGAGAGAACGCGGAGGTTGTCCTGGGAGACCGTCGGCAGGAGAGGGTAGTGGAACCTCTCACGGACTACTCCCTGTTCCGCCTTCAGAAGGACCTGGGGGATGGACGGTACGGTGTCGGGCTCTTGGGGACGGCTGTCTTGCGTGGGAGGGAAGAGAGCCTGAAGGGGCAGCTTCCCGATAGCTCCTTCGCCCTGGGTTTCGACGGATGGAGCTTTTTGGACCAAGACCGGAGCTGGGTTTTCAACGGCTGGTTCGGCGCCTCCCGGGTCTCCGGCGACCCCGAGGCGATTCTCAGGCTCAAGACCGCTTCGACCCACTATTTCCAACGTCCCGACGCGGACCACATCGACATCGAACCGACCGCGGACTCTCTCTCCGGTTGGGCCGGCCGTTTCCGTTTGAACAAACAGAAGGGGAACATCCTTTTCAACGCGGCGGTGGGCTTTATCTCCCCGGGGTTCGACACTAACGACGTAGGTTACCAGAGCAAATCCGATGTGATCAACGTCCATGTGATGAGCGGATACCAGTGGATTCAGCCAAACCGGTATTTCCGTTCCGGAAGTCTCCTGGCAGTCTTCTTCCGTAACTCCGATTTCGGGGGAACCAAGAACCAGGACGGCCTCTATTTGAGCGGCCGAATCGAGCTCCTGAACTACTGGGAGGTCGAAGTTTCCAGCTTTCTCTCCCGGGAGGGGATGAGCAACACCTTTACCCGGGGAGGGCCTCAGGCGGTCACGCCAGCCTCTAGAAGCCTCGATTTCAACGTGGAGAGCGACAGCCGCAAGCCGGTCGTCTTCTCCCTCTACGGTAGTTACGAATGGAACGATGTCGGGGGATGGGATGAAAGCGTTTCCTTGGAGATGGAGTGGAAGGCCAAGGGAAACCTGAGCCTCTCCTTCGAGCCCTCTTACCGGAAGGGGAAGATCGACGCCCAATGGGTAGGGAAGGTCGCCGATCCGACCATGGTCGCCACCTATGGAACCCGTTACCTCTTCGCAGGTCTGGATCGGCAAATCGTCTCCGGGACGGTAAAGATGAACTGGACCTTCTCTCCCGTCCTGAGTCTTCAGCTCTACCTCCAGCCCTATATCGCCGTTGGCGACTACGAAGGGTTCAAGGAGTTGAGGAAGGCGAAGAGCTATGATTTTGACGTTTTCGGTCAGAACGGTTCCACCCTCGCCGGGGATGGCGACTCTTACAGAGTGGATCCCGACGGAGCGGGCCCCCTCTCAGCCTTTACCTTCCGGAACCCCGATTTCAACATGAAGTCCCTGAGAGGAACCGTTGTCCTTCGGTGGGAGTACCGGCCCGGTTCAAGTCTCTACTTCGTCTGGACCCAGGACAGGGCGGACTACTCCAACCCCGGTCAAATGAGGCTGGGCCGTGATTTAGGCGATCTTTTCACGGCGGAGGGGAGCAACATCTTTCTGGTGAAGGCTACCTACCGCTGGGGCGCTTAACTCTCCGCCTTAGGTCGGGAAAGGGATGATCAAGAAGCGTCTTCGGTGCGCCTGAAGGGGACTTCCAAGGGGGAAAAGCCCTTCGGGGTAGGGGTTTGTAATTTTACGCATGTGAAAACTAAGCCGAGTGTTGACTTGGTTTCTCCTTTCTGGATAGAATAGAAAAAGATCTGTAGCATAGAACTCAAAGGAGGAGAGATGAAACGATACGTTTGTACCGTTTGCGGTTACATCTACGTGCCGGAAAACGGCGATCCCGATGGGGGAATCGCTCCCGGAACCCCCTTCGAGAAGCTTCCAGCAGGGTGGGTTTGTCCGATGTGCGGAGCCGGTAAAGAGGCTTTTGAAGAGGAATAACCCGACGATCGGGGTTCCTTCCTTCACCTTTTCAAGCCGAAAGAACCGGGGGGTATAACCGTGAACGCCGTTCTTCTCGCCCGTCTGCAGTTTGCCTTGACGGCGGGCTTCCACTTTCTCTACCCTCCCACGACCCTCGGGCTGAGCCTGGTGATCCTTCTGGTTGAGACGCTCTCCTTGAGAGGCCGCGGGGAGGAGTATGAGAAGTTGAACGCCTTTTTGATCAAGCTTCTCGGGGCGCTCTTCGTGGTCGGAACCGCTACGGGGATCACTCTGGAGTTTGCCTTCGGGACCAACTGGGCCGAGTACTCCCGAAGGGTTGGGAACCTTTTCGGCCCCTTCCTGGCGGCCGAGGGGGTCTTCGCCTTCTTCCTGGAATCGGTCTTCCTCGGTGTCCTCCTCTTCGGACGAAGCAGGGTCTCCCCCAAGGGGTACTGGTGGTCGGCCCTCTTCCTCTTCCTGGGATCCCACCTGTCGGCTCTCTGGATCCTTGTGGCGAACTCTTGGATGCAGACCCCGGGGGGGCACAGGATGGAGGGGAAGATCGCCGTTCTGGAAAACTTTTGGGAGGCCCTCTTCAACCCCTCCACCCTGATTCGGTTCGCCCACACCCTCTCGGCCTCCTGGGTGACCGGTTCTCTGGTCTGTGCGGCCATCGGCGCTTGGTTGATCCTTAAGGGGAGCAGGAAGGATCTCGGGAAGAGGCTCCTGAGAATCTCCCTCTTCCTCTTCGCCTTCTCTGGAGTTCTGCAACTCTTCCTCGGCCACGGCCACTCCGTGCAGGTAGCCAGGACTCAACCCGAGAAGATGGCCGCCTTCGAAGGGCTCTGGGAGACCCAACGGGGAGCTCCCCTCTCTCTCTTCGGGATCCCAGATCAGAGGGGGGAGAAGACCCGCCTCTCTCTGGGGGTTCCCAAGATGCTCAGCTTTCTGACAACCGGCGACCCCGAGGCCGAGGTCAAAGGGCTAAAGGAGTACCCTAGAGAGGACAGGCCTCCTGTTCTCCTCACCTTCGCCGCCTACCACATCATGATCGCTTTGGGCTCCCTCCTCTTCCTGGGGGCTCTCTTCGCCCTCTACTTCCTCAAAGTCAAGGGGGAGGAGTACCCTTCCTGGTTCCTCAAGGCCCTCCTCTTCTCGGTTCCTCTCCCCTATATCGCCAACGAGGCCGGGTGGGTGGCCGCAGAGGTGGGACGGCAACCCTGGGTGATCTACCATGTGTTGAGAACCTCGCAGGCCGCTTCGGTCAACGTTCCGGCCTGGCAGGTCCTCCTGACCCTTACCCTCTTCACCCTCCTCTACCTCTTCCTCTTTGCGATCTTTCTCAAGGTCTCTTTCGGTATCATTCTCCGCTTCTCCCGTGGCGAGAGCCAAGGGGAAGGGTATTGAGGGGAGGGGCCCGATGTGGGAGATAACCTGGTTCATCCTGATCGGGGTCTTCTTCGCCGGGTACTCGGTCCTCGATGGTTTTGACCTGGGGATAGGACTCCTTTGGCCCCTTCTCTCCCGGGAAGGGGAGGAGAGAGATCTCCTCTTCTCGACGGTGGAGCCCTTCTGGGATGGGAACGAAGTCTGGCTCATCACCGGAGGCGCGGCTCTCTTCGCGGCCTTTCCCCACGCCTACGCCACGATCTTCAGCGGTTTTTACCTCGTCCTGATGCTTCTTCTCTTCGCCCTGATCTTCCGGGCGGTTTCCCTCGAATTTCGGAGGTACGATGCCCGACGACGCTCCTTCTGGGAAAAGACCTTTTGGCTGGGTAGCTTTCTTCCGGCGCTCCTCTTCGGCGTCGCTTTGGGAAACGTCGTCCAAGGTGTTCCCCTGGACGAGGGGATGAACTACGTCGGTTCCCTTCTCACTCTCCTTCGGCCCTATCCTCTGACGGTCGGCTTGCTTGGACTGCTCCTCTTCTTGATCCAAGGGGCCACCTACGCACAACTCAAGTGTCCCGGCGAGCTTGGCAGAAGAGGGCAAAGGTTGGCCCTTGCCCTTGTCCGTCTCTTCCCTCTCTTCCTCCTCCCCCCCCTTCTTCTCTCCCTGACGGCCTTCCCTTGGGCCAAGGAGAAGGTCCTCCCCTGGCTCTTCACCCTTCTGAGCGGAGGAACCTGGCTCCTTCTCCTCAAGGCTCTGAAGAGGCGAAAGGAGGGCATCTCCTTCCTCCTCTCCTCCCTCCTCTTCCTGGAGATGTGGGGAACCGTCGGCTCTCTCCACTTCCCCTACCTGGTGAGATCCACAGGAGACTCCAGCCTCTCCCTGACGGTCTGGAATGCGGCTTCCCAGGAGCCGACCCTTCGGATCATGTTCTTGATAGCCCTCCTGGGCATGCCCCTGGTTATCGTTTATACCCTCTGGGCCTATAGAGTCTTTCTTGGAAAGTTTCAAGGGACCAAAAAAAATCACTAAGGAGATAGATTATGAAAAACTATGTTTGTACCGTTTGCGGCTACATCTACGACCCTGAAAAGGGGGATCCCGACGCCGGAATCGAGCCGGGAACTCCTTTCGATAAGCTCCCCGAAAGCTGGGTTTGTCCCCTCTGCGGCGTCGGTAAGGAGAGCTTCGAGGAGGAGAAGTGATGGGGGGGAGGGTCATCAGAGAGAACCTCTTCTTCGTCGGATCGGTGCATTGGGACAGGCGCCTCTTCGACGAACTGATTCCAACTCCCGAGGGGACCTCCTATAACGCGTACCTGCTCAAAGACGAGAAGGCTACGGTGCTCATCGACGCCGTAGACCCCTCCAAGGCCGGTGAGTTGTACGAAAACCTGCGGGAGGCGGGGGTCGAGAGGATCGACTACATCGTTTGCCAACATGTCGAGCAGGACCACTCGGGGGCCATCGCCGAGGTGGCCGAGCGCTACCCCGAAGCGGTGATTCTGGCCCATCCCAAGGCTAAGGAGCTGATTGGGACTCACCTGCACATCCCGGAGGAGAGAATCCGAACCGTTGGGGATAACGAAGTCGTGAAGGTCGGGAACTTTACCCTGACCTTTCTCCATACCCCCTGGGTTCATTGGCCGGAAACGGTCTGTACCTTCTGGCAGGAAGGGAAGGTCCTCTTCACCTGTGATTTTTTCGGTTCCCATTTCTCCCAAAGCGGACTCTTCGCCGACACCTCGGATCCCCGGCTCCCTCTGGGTGCCAAGAGGTACTACGGAGAGATCATGATGCCTTTCCGGGCTCAGGTGGCCAGCAACCTCAGGAAGGTGGAAGGGCTGGGGGCGGAGATCATCGCTCCTTCCCACGGTCCCCTCTACGACAGGCCTTCCTTTATCTTTGAGCTTTACAGGGATTGGAGCGGCGAAGGGGTCAAGAACCTGGTGCTAGTTCCCTACATCTCCATGCATGGGAGCACCCTCAGGATGGTGGAACACTTCGCGCAGGCTTTAAACGCTCAGGGCGTGGAGTACAGGCTCTTTAACCTCTCCGTCACAGACCTCGGGGAGTTGGCCATGAGCTTGGTGGACGCCGCCACAGTGGTCCTCGGGACACCGACCGTCTTGGCCGGTCCTCATCCGTTGGTCCAATCCGCCGCGTACCTGGCGTCGGCCCTACGCCCTAAGGTTAAGTTCCTCTCCGTTATCGGTTCCTACGGGTGGGGCGGGAGGACCCTGGAGATTCTCCAGGGGGTCTTGGCGCCGCTGAGGAACGCCGAAATACTACCGCCGGTCATCATTAAAGGGGCGCCCCGGACGGCGGACTTCAACGCTCTCGATGAGCTCGCCCGGAACATAGCGCAGAAGCATCGAGAGATTTCAACGGTCTCTTAAGGAGGAGAAATGAACTACGGAGAACTCTATCAAACAGCCGATTGGAAGAAGGAGAAACACGCTCCGGTCTTGGAGATTCTCGAGAAAGGGGAGTTTTTCAAGGTCAGTGTCTCTGTGGGAAGGGAGATACCCCACCCCAATACGACAGAGCACCATATTCAATGGATCGAGGTGACCTTTTTGCCGGAGGGTGAGAAGTTCCCGCTCCAGGTGGGGCGGTTTGAGTTTACTGCCCACGGCGCCTCTGCCCAGGGGCCCAACACGAGCACCGTCTACTCCAAACCGGATGTCCGATTCTCGTTCAAGACCGAAAAGTCCGGGACCCTCTTCGCCACATCTTACTGTAACATCCACGGGCTCTGGGTCGGATCGGCGGAGCTGAAAGTCTAAGGAGGAGAGCATGGATCTCAGTCGATACAGCCTGCAAGACCTTGTGGTGACAGCGCTCAAGAGTGAATGGGAGAGCCGCGAGGTCTATACTCAGGCGGCCGAAATGGTTGAAAACGCGCTTCTGAAAGACCGGCTGCGTTTTCTCGCCCAGGAGGAGGACAAGCACCGTCTCTTCTTCGAAAAATTGTATAGAAAGCTCTTTGTCGGGCAAGAGCTTCACCTTCCCGAGAAGAGCCCGGTTCCCCTGCCGGAGATCGCCTTTCAGGAGAGCTCCGTAAGGTTGAGCACTCTCTTCACGTCGGCCATGACCGCCGAGAAGGCGGCGGAGGAGTTCTACCACGCTATGGCCAAGCTCTTTACCGCCGGTTCGGAGGAGCAAAAGACTCTGGATTACTTTGCCTCCATGGAAAAAGGCCATTACAGGCTCTTGGAGGTGGAGAGGGACGAGGCGGAGAGGGCGGAGGATTACGAAATCGAATGGCCTATGATCCATGTAGGTCCGTAAAAAAGGAGGATAGAGGATGAAATCGTTGAAGAACACCAAGACAGCGGAAAACCTTATGAAGGCTTTTGCCGGGGAGTCTCAGGCCCGGAACAGATACACTTTCTACGCTTCTGTCGCCAGGAAGGAGGGGCTCAGGCAGATCGAAGCCCTCTTCTTAGAGACGGCGGAAAATGAGATGGAGCACGCGAAGCTCTTCTTTAAATACCTTCTTCCGGAGCTTCAGGGGCAGATGGTGAAGATTGAGGCCGATTACCCCGCGGCCTTGGCCGACACGGCCTCCAACCTGGAAGCCGCCGCCGGAGGAGAGCACGAGGAGTGGAATGACCTTTACCCGGCCTTCGCCAAGGTCGCCGACGACGAAGGGTTTCCGGAGATCGCCCGAACCTTCAGGGCCGTAGCCCTTGTCGAGGCAAAGCACGAGGCCCGTTACAGTAAGCTTCTCTCCAACATCAGAGAGAAGAAGGTCTTCCGGAGAGAAGAGAAACGCCTCTGGAAATGCCGTAACTGCGGCTATATCCTGGAGGCGAAAGAGGCTCCCGCGGAGTGCCCGGTTTGCAAGCATCCTCAGGAGTACTTTGAGCTCTTCTGTGAGAATTACTAAGAACTTGATCGAGGAGGGACCGGGATTCGCTCCCGGTCCCTCCTGTTCTTTTCGGGGGGGGATGCCGGCTTAAGAGGCGGGCCTCTCTTCAGGCGCACTCTCCGTCTTTGCCGGAAGCGCGTCCTCGGGAGCCGGAGTTGCCGGGGCAGGCGTCTCTGTCCATCCGTCGATCTTCTGGGCAATCGGCCATGTTCCCAAGGAGTAGAAAGCGGAGCCCCGCATACGGACGAAGACTTCCGCCTCCATCTTCTGCCACTGGGCCTTGTTCTTCAGGTAGGAGTCCGGGGAGCTCCCCTTGTAGCCGTGGAGGGAGAGAATGTTCAGGGGGGCGCTCATCGCTCCGGGGAAAATATCCTCGGGAGGGTAGGGGCTCCAGTTCGAATCGAAGGCCTGCCTATCGCCGACGAGGCGGAAAGTGACGGTGAAGTAGAGAGAGCCCTTCGAGATGGCCTCCGTGCTCTTGTTCTTCACCCGAAAGGTGATCCGCGGAACGATCTTCGAGGAGGTCAACATCCTGTCGGTGATGGTCCAGCCGGTGTCGACGCCCTCCAGAGAGAGGGTCGCCAGGACCTTCTGCCGGGAAGGGGCTTTGCAGGATGTGAGGAGAAAAAGCACCAGGAGGGAAACCAGGAGAAGGGAGAGGATTTTCTTCATGACGGGCTCCTTTTATGCGCCATACTTTTTCAGCTTCAGAGCGTTGGCCATAAGGAAGGGGAGGATGTCCACGGAGGGGAAGATCCCGAGGATCCCCTTGGCGCACTCACGCTCTGTGAAGCGCTGGCAAGCCCCGGCGAAGACATAGGGGGAGAAGAGGAGAAAGGGGTTTGGATGCCAGGAGTGGCCCTTCATTCGGCAGGGAGTGGAGTGATCACCGGTGATGGCGAAGACATCGGGTTTGAGGGAGAGAATCTCCGGGATCAGACAGTCCACCTTCTCGATGACGCTCTTCTTGTTCTCGAAGTTCCCGTCCTCCCCGTAGGAGTCGGTTTTCTTAACGTGAATAAAGAAATAGTCGTACCGGTCCCACTCGCGGCGCAGTGTGGCCATCTCGTCTTCAACCTCCGGTCCCGTAGGGAGGACGGTCATGCCTACGAGCTTGGCTAGACCCCTGTACATGGGATAGTTGGCGATCGCCGCCGGGCGCAGTTGAAAGAGGTCGGCCATGGAAGGGATGCGGGGGGGGAGGGTGAAGCCCCTCAGGAGAACGCCGTTGGCGGGGTGGGAGTCTTTGAGAACCTCCCGGACTCTCTCCATGAAGCTCTTCACGATTCGGGCGGTGAAGAGAGTGTGCTCGTCCTGTTCGAGGGGTTCGGCATAGCGGACCTTTTCCCCTTCCACCTGAGGGTCGGCGTCGCCGAGACGGTCGGAGAGCTTGGGGTGGGTGAGCTTGAGGACGAAACGGTGCTCTTTCCCGGAAGTGAGCTCTACGCCCACTCCGTCGATCTCCCGGATCTTCTCCTTCAAGAGGGAGATTAGTTGGCCGTTGGTCTCTGTCGAGATCCTTCCGGCCCTTCGGTCCGTAACGACATCCCCCTGGAGGGAACAGAAGTTGCCTCGGGCGGTCATGTCCTGGGGGCCGACGGAGACATCCAACCCTAAGGCCTCCAAGATTCCTCTCCCGACGTTGTACTTGATCGGGTCGTACCCGAAGAGGGAGAAGTGGGCGGGGCCGCTGCCGGGAGTGATCCCAGGGAGGACAGGGACCGTCAGCCCGCAGGATGACCGCTGGGCCAAGAGGTCCAGGTTATGGGTGTGAGCGGCTTCGAGTGCGGTCTTTCCCTCCTTGTTGGGGATTCCTCCGACTCCGTCCATCACGAGAAGGACGATGCGCCGGTCGTTTTTTTGGGCAAGAGAAGAGTAGATCTGTTCACGGTCCATGTTCACCTCCAAGGCCTTCATTATGGCTTCATTCCGGGGAGGTGTCAAGAAAAACGCCCGTTTTTTTCGACATTATCAAAAATAATGCCGCACCCTTGATCGCGCACAGGTGATTATCAACGGGAAAAGGCTTGACAGCTGATGGGAAGAGGGGTGAATCTCTCGAGAAAATAGGGAAAAAGGCCGCTTTTTTATTGACACACATCCGGGATGGTTTTATACTCTCTCGTACTTCACAATCCCCCTTAAGGAGGTCTCAATGGAAATTGAAGAGTATTACTCTCGGGAAGAGTGGATGCGGTTTAAGGCAAAGGCCGACCAGGTAGAGACTCCCTCCCTGATCGTCAGCCTTGGAATCATCCGCAGGAGGTTCGAAGAACTCCTTACATTCTTCCCCTATGCCAAGATTTACTACGCGGTGAAGGCAAACCCGGCCAAAGAGATTATCGAACTTCTCAGAGACCTGGGATCATACTTCGACATCGCTTCCATCTTTGAACTCGACAAGGTTCTCTCCCTGGGTGTCTCCCCGGACAGAATCAGCTTCGGAAACACGATCAAGAAAGAAAAACACATTAAATACGCTTACGATAAAGGCGTCAGACTCTTCGTTACGGACAGTAAGCCTGACCTTCACAAGGTGGCCCGTTCCGCGCCCGGTGCGGATGTCTTCGTCCGGCTGATCGTCGACGGATCGGAAACCGCCGATTGGCCGCTCTCTTTCAAGTTCGGATGCCACCCCGACATGGCCTATGACATCATCGTAGAGGCCAAGAAGCTGGGCCTCAACCCGATCGGGCTCTCCTTCCACGTTGGTTCCCAGCAACGGGACATCGGTCAGTGGGACGATGCCCTGACTAAAGCCAAGTACCTCTTCGACCTGTTGGAAGGGGAAGAGAAGATTAAGCTGAAGATGATCAACCTTGGGGGAGGTTTTCCGGCCCATTACATCCAGAAGACCAACGAGACCAAGGAGTATGCCTCAGAGATCAGCCGTTACCTCCACGACAACTTCGGCGATGATGTTCCCCAGATCATGCTGGAGCCTGGGCGTTCCTTGGTTGGAGATTCCGGTATCCTCACCACCGAGGTTGTTTTGGTGGCCCGCAAGAGCAATTCCAACCTCACCAGATGGGTCTATATCGATGCCGGAAAGTTCGGCGGTCTCATCGAAACCATCGACGAATCGATCAAATATCCGATCCATGTGGAGCGCGACGGCAAACGGGAGCAGGTTGTCCTTGCCGGTCCCACCTGCGACAGCATGGACATCCTCTACGAAAACAACAAGTATGAACTGCCTGTGAACCTCGAAATGGGCGACCGACTCTACTTCCTCACCACAGGAGCCTACACGGCCTCCTACAGCTCCGTAGAGTTCAACGGGTTTCCCCCTCTGAAGGTACACTTCATAGAGTGAGAAGGGGCGAAGGGCCGATCCGAAGGATCGGCCCTTCCTTCTTCAGAGTCTTACCGGAGCATCTCCCTCTTCTTAAAGGCCGTAGAAGCTTCGGATACCCTCTACCGTATAGCGCACTTCCTCTTCCTTCATGTGGGGGTACATGGGAAGCGTGAGAATCTCCTTGGCCACTCTTTCGCAGACCGGGAGGGACCCCTCTTTGTAACCGAGGTTGGCCAGGGCGGGTTGAAGGTGGGAGGGAATCGGGTAGTGAACGCCGACTCCGATTCCCAGCGCTTTCAGGTGATCGGCCAGCTGGTCTCTCCGGGGTCCTCTGACGACGTAGAGGTGAAAGACCGACTCCCGCCCAGAAAGGTTCTGGGGAAGGGTCAGGGGAGTTCCTTCAAGAAGGGTGGTGTAGAGGGAAGCAATCTCCTGTCTCTTCCGGTTCCAACCCTCAAGCTTCCTCAACTTGAGCCTGAGGACAACCGCTTGGAGCTCATCGAGGCGGGCGTTGTACCCGAGACATTGGTGGGTATAACGGCCGGTCTGGCCGTGCATCCTGAGCTTCTTCACCTCTTCGGTGACCTTCTCGTCGTTGGAGAGAACGATTCCCCCCTCTCCTAAGGCGCTCAAATTCTTTGAGAAGTAGAAGCTAAAAGCTGAAGCGTCGCCGATGGACCCGACGGTCTTTCCTTGAAACTTGGCTCCATGGGCCTGGGCGCAATCTTCCAGGATCAGGAGGTTGTTCTCTTTGGCGATCTTTCCTAGCCTTTCCATGTCGCAGGGAAGTCCGTAGAGGTGTACCGGAAGGAGGGCCTTGAGAATCTTTCCCGTTCTCTTGTCCCGGAGGTGCTTGCCCTCGGTGACGCAGTTGGCTCGGATGTAGGCCTCAACCTTGTCGGGGTCCATGGTGTAGGAGGGTTCGTCTATATCCACCATGACCGGAAGGGCGCCGGCCAGGAGAACCGATTCCGGGGTGGCGAAGAAGGTGTAGGACACTGTGATGACTTCATCGTCGGGGCCGATTCCCAGCGCCTTGAGGGCCAGCAGGAGGGCGCCGGTTCCGGAATCCACGGCGGCTCCATAGGAAGCACCGCAGAAGGAAGCGAACTCTTTTTCGAAGGCTTGCATGTTGGGCCCTAACATTAGATGCATCGAATCAAAGACCTTCTCCCACTCCTTCCAGAGCTCTTCCTTTATCTCATCGTACTGGGCTCGGATGTTGACCATAGGAACGTTCATCATGGACCTCCTCTCTCAATTTGTCTGTGATTTTACCACGGCGGGAGAGAGAAAAAAAAGGCGGAAGGGATATCGAATCCCTTCCGCCTGAATGGAGTCTATAGGGGAAATTAAGAAGCGAGAACGGCGAGGGTCTTAACGAGGAGATCCCAGAAGCGGGAGACCGTTTCGGTTTTAACCCTCTCCTCCGGGGAGTGGGGGTGCTGGAGATCGGGCCCGAAAGAGATCATGTCCAACCCGGGGAGCTTCTCCCCGATGATCCCTGTCTCCAAACCGGCGTGGATGGCTGCCGCTTGGGGCTCTTTGCCGTACAGCTCACGGTAGATCTTCTTCATCGTTCCCAGAAGGGGGGAGTGGACGTTGGGGGCCCATCCCGGGTAGGGATCGGGCTGGTTGACAGAGGCGCCGAGCAATTCCGTCACCGCTTTCACGGAAGAGAGATAGGAGCGGAGGAGGGAGTTGACGGAGCTACGGATGTTTGTTTCCACCATGATGGAGTCTTCGGCGGTGGCCACGACGGCGAGGTTCGTGGAGCTCTCCACCAGTCCGGCGACGCTTTGGCTCATTCCCAAGACGCCGTGAGGGAGGACCATGAGGAGGCGGATGATCTTCTCGGTCGTCTCCAACGAGAGGGCCTTGGCTTCGGTGCAACCTTTCTCGACAGTGACTTTCAAGCCCGGCTCCGTCTCTTTAAGCTCGGCTTTAACGGTCTTCGCGATATTCTCGACGATTTCCTGCATCTGATGGACCTGGTCGGCGGGAAGGGCGATCTGAGCCCAGGCCTCTCTGGGAATGGCGTTCCGTTTGCTTCCTCCGGCCAGGGAGAGAAGCTGAAAAACGATCCCTTTCTCAAGGATGGCGTAGAGGGAGCGGGCGAGAATCTTGATGGCGCTTCCCCGTCCAAGGTTGATGTCCATTCCCGAATGGCCGCCCTTCAACCCGCCGATCTTGATGGTGAACTTTTCGCCGTGACGGATCCCTTCCTTCGGGGCGGGGAGGGTAATCACGGAATCTCCTCCTCCGGCGCAGCCGATGAAGAAGACTCCCTCTTCCTCGCTGTCCAGGTTGAGAAGATACTTTCCTCTCAGATGTTCAGTCTTGAGGCTCTGAGCACCGGTTAGCCCTCTCTCCTCGTCGATGGTGAAGATTCCTTCCAGGGGGCCGTGAACCAAGGAGTCGTCTTCCAGAGCGGCCAGCGTGGCGGCGACACCGATTCCGTTGTCGGCACCGAGACTGGTCCCGTCGGCCATGAGCCATTCGCCGTCGAGTTTAAGCTTGATCGGGTCCTTGGAGAAGTCATGAACCACATGGGAATCTTTCTCGCAGACCATGTCTAAATGTCCCTGAAGAATCACGCCGGGAGCCTTCTCTTTACCGGGAGAGGCCTTTTTATAGATCATGACGTTGCCAACTTCGTCGACCGCATAGTCCAATTTTTTCTCTTTGGCGAAGGAGACGACATACTCGCGGACAGGCCCTTCGTAACCGGAGCATCGGGGGCACTGACGGATCTGATCGAAGTGTTTCCAGAGGGCTTCAGGCTTCAAACCCTTTAATGATTTGTCCATACTTTCCTCCTTTTATGGGTTGAGGGGTTCTTTAAACTCTATTCTTTCTCCTTTGACCTGTCAAGTCGAGAGGGGGAAAGGCTACTGCGGCGGCCTATCCGCTTGGAATTCCAGCAGATCGTGAGGAGGGAGCGCATAAAAAGAATACGAGTGTTTATCCTTTTTGTTCTTCTCCCGATCCCGAAGGGAAGAGGGAGGCCAGGATGGCCCTCTCCCCTTGGCGGGCCAGCTCCGTGGGGTCCAGGGTCGCGTCGAGAAGAAAGGCGTTGGGAACGGGGATCTCCCTGTAGAGTGTTCTAACCCTGTGAAGGAAGTCGACCCGTTCGAAGAGAGGCTCCAGGGTTCTTCCTCTGAGGCGTTCCCAGGCGGCCTCGACGGGAAGGTCGTAGAGGAGCATCAGGTCCGGGGGGGGGCAGATTCTTAAGTTCCTGGCGAGAATCTCTTCGCCGGAGAGGCCTGTCGCCCCTTGGTACGCGTAAGTGGAGGGGTAGGAACGGTCGAGGAGAACTACGTTTCCGGCCATCAGAGACGGGAGGAGGGTCTGTCGGAAGTGGAGGGATCGGTCGAGGAGGAAGAGGCGGAGTTGTTCTTCTCCCGAGAGGGATCCCGCCTGTTTGGCCTTCTCACGGATTCTCTTCCCCCAGAGCGAGTTTGAAGGTTCTCTAGCCGTTGAGACTGAGATTCCTCGCTTCCTGAGGGCCTCTCTTAAGAGGTCGATCTGGGTGCTTTTCCCGGAACCGTCGATCCCTTCGAGAACGACAAGGAGACCGGGGTAGGAGAGCCTCTTGAGAGAACGGGTGAAGAACCACTTCCAGGCAGAGGCCTCTCTTGGGCAGAGCCGCTCCCTTCCGTTCCAAGAGAGGAAGAGCCTGTCGATGCCCAGGGGGGCGAAGTAGGCTCTCCCTTCCCGGAGGAGTTCCTTGAGAGGCTCTGTGCTTCTTGTCCGAAGGCTATCCTGCAAGGCGGAGCCGACGGTGTCGAAAGCGGGAAAGGTGAGATGGGGCTTTGGAAAGGGGTGAGGCTCGAGGGAGAGAATTCCCAGGGGGCGCTTCTCCCGGGAGAGGAGAAACGAGAGTTCGGCGTTCATGTTGAAGAGCCTTCCGTCCAGGTGCTCTCTGTGAAGGTTGAGGTAACTGGGGAGGAAAGAGACGGTCAGCCGTCCGGGCTCTGGGGGGGAGTCTGGGGGGGAGAGCTTCCAGGAATCCCCCTTCGAAGGGGGGGGCAGAGAGGGATCGGCCTCTTCGGGTGGGAGAATCAGGGTAAACTTCTTCACAACGGATCAAACGCCGAAGCCGACTCCCATGTCCATGGACATTCTGACAAGAGGGCCGTCGGGTTCCACGATTCGGGGACGATGGGTGGCCTCCTCCAAAGGAACGGAAACGATGTCCCGACCGCTGAGACCGACCATGTGGCCGAACTCTCCCTTCATGATCAGGTCGATGGCGTAGTAACCGAAGCGGGTGGCCAGAATCCTGTCGAAGGGAGAGGGGCTTACGCCTCTCTGGAGGTGACCGAGGACAGTGACTCGAGCCTCGATGCCTGTCAGCTCTTCAACCTGTTCGGCGACTCTGTTGCCGATACCGCCGAGACGAATAGGCTCCGAGGCGTCTTTGACCATCTTCTTCACAACGACGTCTCCCCCCTCAGGCTTGGCCCCTTCGCTCACGACGATGAGGCTGAACCGTTTTCCCGAATCGATGCGGTGGCGGATTGTTTCGGCGACCTTCTCGATCTTGAAGGGGATTTCGGGAAGGAGAATCACGTCTCCCCCTCCGGCGATTCCGGAGTGGAGAGCGATCCATCCGGCGTTGCGCCCCATAACCTCGACAGCCATGATCCTGTGGTGGGCCTCGGCGGTGGCATGGAGGGTATCTATGGCGTAGGTGGCGATCTGAAGGGCCGAATCGAAGCCGAAGGTGATGTCCGTTCCTCCCAGATCGTTGTCTATGGTTTTGGGGACTCCGACCACGGGAATCCCGTAACGCTTGAAAAACTCCATGGAGATCGACTGGGTTCCGTCGCCGCCGATGGTCACCAATGCTTCCAGGTCGTTGTACTCGATCGTCTTGACAACCTGCTCGCTCACGTCCACGGCGTTCGCCGGGTCGCCCTTGTCGTCGTAGTATTTGAAGGGGTTGTCCCTGTTCGAAGTTCCCAGAATCGTGCCGCTCTTGGGAAGGATTCCGGAGACATCCGTTTCTGTGAGGGGGCGCAGCCGTTTCTCTATGAGCCCGGCGTAGCCGTCGAAGATCCCGTAGACTTCGATGCCGTTCTTGTGGGCCGTCCGGACAACGGCCCTGATGACAGCGTTCAGGCCCGGACAATCCCCACCGGCGGTCAGCACACCGATACGCTTCACTCTTTGGGCCATAGTCCCCTCCTTTTCGGGAAAACAACAGAGAAAAGATAGCCAAAAAGGGGGGGGAAGTCAAGGAGAGCCGAGGTCGGGGGTTCTGTGTTACAATAACCGGTGAGGTTACGATGAGAGTACAACTGTTTGTGCCCCCCCATGGGTATGTCGCGCAGCGGTGGTCTGAGGGGAGCTCTATGCCCCCCTTGGGGGTTCTCTTCCTTGCCGCTGTCCTTGAAGAGAAGGGCCACGACGTGGATGTTGTCCCCGCGGATATTCTTAAACTCGATCAGAAAGGGATTGTGGAGAGAATTGAGGGTTTCAAACCGGAAGTCGTCGGAATCACGACCACCACGGAGAACCGCTTCGACACCTTCCGTCTTGCGGGGATTGTCAAAAAAGTAAACCCCCAGATGGTTACCGTTCTGGGAGGGCCCCACATCTCTATGGCCATGGAGGAGACTCTCCTCTACCGTCCAGAGGCGGACATTCTCTGCATCGGAGAGGGAGAGGAGACGATCGTCGAACTCGTGGAGGCCCTTGAGAGAGGAGGGGACCTCGGAAAGGTCAGAGGAATCGTCTACAGGAAGGAGGGACATGTTCTCTTCACGGGACACCGCCCTCCTATCGAAGATTTGGACACCCTTCCCTTTCCTGCGCGCCATAAGATTCCTATGGAGAAGTACCGCTTCTACGTAGACACCAGGGACGGAAAGTCCTTGAGGGCTCAGAACCTCATGACCTCCCGGGGCTGTCCCTTCGCCTGCTATTTTTGTGCGACTCCCGTCAACTGGGGACGGAAGGTCAGGGGGCACTCCCCTGAGCGGGTCCTTCAAGAGATGGAACACCTGATGGACAAGTACGGGGCGGAGTTCTTCTGGTTCTACGACGATACCCTGAACTACAACCCCGCACGGTTGAACAAAATCATGGACGGGATTCTCGAAAGGAGATGGAACATCCGCTTCTGTAACGAGTTCCGTATCGATGCCATAGAGAAGCCTCTGCTGGAGAAGATGCGAACAGCCGGTCTCGAGCTGGCTTTCTTCGGTATTGAGGCTGGCGCCCGAAGGGTTCGCAGAGAGATCGTCGGCAAAGAGTTCGATCTGGAGAGAGCCTACCGCTTTCTGGAGTGGTCCAAGGAGTTGGACTTCGTTCCCAACCCCTTCTTTATCTTTTCCCACGATACCGAGAGTTGGCAGGAGGCCCAAGAGACTCTTGAGATCATGGAGAGAGTCAAGAGCATCAACCCTCTCTCCCAGATCTCCACGGCCATCCTCCACGTCTACCCCGGGACTCCTTTGGAACGGAAAGCGAGGGAGAAGGGGATTATTCCTCAAGACTTCCTCTGGTCCAAGGAAGAGGAGATGAAGAGAGTGGCCCGCTTCCCCGCCGCTCAAGGGGATGTTCCCCTCTATAAAGACCGTCTCTCTTGGTGGCAGATCGGGAAACTTGTCATGGGGTGGTCTGCGGTTAACAAGAAGCGCTTTTCCCGTTCGAAGGTTCGAACACTTCTACGAACCCTTAAGGGGCCCAAGGATCTCTGGATCTATATAGTCTTTGCCCTTGCTTTGGTCCGAGTTCTTTTTTTAAGGCTCATAGGAAGAGAGTCGAAAGTCTGATCTCCCCTTTGATCTTACTGAGGGTACACCCTTTTTTCTTTACTGGGGACACTCCCTAAATTCTCTTTTCCTCTCTCCCTTGCCTCAGAATCGAATCGCAACTACCATAGAGGTGACAAAGATCTTTCCGCGACCTGGGGGAGCGGAGAGAGATGAGGAGAGAGCGTCCAGGGGGAGCTCCTCCTCTTCGGCGACCCGTCTCTTCCCGCTGTGGAAAAGGGGGAGGTGCGCCATGGCCAGAGTGGCTCGAGTCAAGGCCCAAGGGAAGGAGGGCTTCTACTTCATCACCTGCCGTGCCGCCGGCCTGGAGGGTGAGTGTCCCTTTGACGTCAAACCCTTCCGCCGCAAGCTTCTGGGGATGATTCAACGTTACTCTTCCGCCTACTTCTGCAAGGTCTACGCCCTGACCATCATGGGCAACCACTGGCACGGAGTCTTCTCCTTCGAGGCTCTCCGGGAAGTGGATCGGGAGGAGCTTCGCCGCCGAGCGGAGATTCTCTACCCCGACGGCCCTCTCCACGACCGGCTCTCCCAGTGGACCACCCAGGAGTGGGAGAGCTTCCGCGACCGCCTCTTCGACCTCTCCGAGCTGATGCGTAACATCCAGGGGAGCTACGCCCTCTGGTACAACAAGAGGACCCACCACCGGGGCCACCTCTGGGGGGAGCGCTTCCACAGCTCCCTGCTTCTCTCCCACGGCTCTCTGCTTCTGGCGATGATCTACACGGAGCTGAACTCGATTCGGGCCGGACTTGTCCTGCGGCCTGAGCTCTACGAGTACGCCACACTGTTCCTGCGGGAGGCGGGCCTGGACGGCTGGCTCGAGCCTCTGGAGAGCCTCTTGGGAGGGGATCCCCGAGAGGCCCTGCGGGAGTACAAGACGTCGGTCTACCACTTGGGTAGCGGACCTCAGGCGGAGGGCAAGAGGGCCATCTCGGACAAGATCTTCGAGGCGGCTCGCAAGGAGGGCTTCTCCTCCTCCGGAGCTCTGCTCAAACGTCTGGGGTTTCTCTCCAAAGGGGTGGTTCTGGGCTCCCGGGAGGCGGTCCAAGAGGTGGTGGATCTCTACCGGGCCAAGGGGATCTACACCCGCAGGAGGAACCCGATACCCCAGCTGGGAGGGGCCCTCTACACACTGACCGAGGAGAGAACCCCCTCGGAAAAAGCGGGCGAAAAGAGGGGGAAATCCTAGGCGTAAGGGGGGAAAGAGAAGAACAGAGAGCGGGGGAGAGGTCCGCCTGGGAGAGGATGCATAGCAGCAATCGCGTAAAGAGCCAGGAAACATGGTCTTGAAGGAGAGAGGGAAAGAAGGAGGGGGGCAGAGAAGCGTCGGCCGAGGTTGTTAGACCGGGGGGAGAAAGGGTCGCCATTAGCTGGAGGGAACATTCGGGAGAAGAGGATGTTTGAAGCGTCGGCGTAGGTTGGCGAAGACCGGAGAAGGATGAGCCTGTGTTAGCCGGAGGGGACGTCTGGGAGGAGTGAGGGGCGAGAGAGAAGGGTTGAGAGGCGGAAGGGGAAGGGAAGAGGATTTAGGGAGTGTCCCTAGTAGGTTCTAGTAGGTTTCAAGGAGAAAGGTAGGAGGAGGAAGCACGTAAGAGAGAGCAAGCCAGAAAAAGGGAGTGTCCCCAGTAAACCGAAACCTTTTCAATAGAAAAACGTATAAAAAAGAACAGTTTGCGGAGGTGTTCATGAAGAGATTGTCCCTGCTTATGGCGGCACTACTCCTCTTTTCCCTGGTCCTTTCGGCCCAAGAGACACAGGATCTCGTGAAGGCCTTACAGGGGTCACCGGATTCGAAGGCCTATCCTAACGCTCAAACCCTGATCCTCTGGGAAAAGAGCGACGTGGAGGTTCGTGAGAGCGGTCTCTCCCTTGTCACCCGGGAGAGCTTCACGAAGGTTCTCACAGACCAGGGGGCCCAAGAGCTCAAAGCCCTCCTCTACGGCTACGACCCACTTTCCGCCTTCGTTGAAGTGAAAGAAGCCCAGATTGTCCGTAAGAGTGGAACCGTTGAAAAGGTCGACCTTTCCCGTTTAGCAGACTACATCGCCCCGGCCCGCATGATCTACTGGAACGCCAGAGAGAAGATTCTGCCTATCGGTAGGTTGGAACCCGGCGACGCCGTATGGGTAAAGAGCTTTCAGAAGGGTTTTACCTACGCTCTTCTCCGCCAGGACAACGACCTTGACGAGGCCCGGTATGCTCCCCCCATGAAGGGCCACTTCTACGACATCGTCCCCTTCTACGGCCCCGTGCCGATTCTCAGGAAGAGCTACAGGATCTCTCTCCCCTCCACGAAGCTACTCCAGTACCAGTTTTACAACGGCGAAGCCGAAGTTTCGGTCCGTCGGGAGGGGGACAAGATGGTCTACCTCTGGGAGAAGAAGAACCTCCTCCCCTACCCCCTGGAGGCTGCTATGGTAGACCTCTCCGACGTCGCCCCCAAGCTTCTTCTCTCCACCTCTCCGGACTGGAAGGCCAAATCCCTCTGGTTCCATAAGGTCAACGAAGACTTCGGGTCCTTCGAGGCCGACGACAACATCCGCGCCAAGGTTTCCGAAATCATCAAAGGGAGCAAGGACGACAGCGAAAAGATCTCACGGCTTACCCACTGGGTCGCTGAGAATATCCGTTATTCCGGCCTCAACATGGGAACCGGTGAGGGATACACGCTCCACAAAGGGACAATGATCTTCAGAGACCGTAGCGGCGTCTGTAAGGACAAGGCCGGGATGCTCATTACCATGTTAAGGGCCGCAGGTTTCGAAAGTTACCCCGCCATGACCATGGCGGGTTCGCGGATCGAGACGGTCCCAGCGGATCAGTTCAACCACTGTGTCACCCTTGTCAAGACGGCAAAAGGGTACCAACTTTTAGATCCAACCTGGGTTCCTGGAGTCAGGGAGCTCTGGTCTTCCGCGGAACAGCAACAGGAATACCTCATGGGGGTCCCGGAAGGGGCCGATTTGGCAACAACCCCCGTCAGTCCCGCGGAGAACCACTACCTTCGTTTCAAGGTTCGCTCCCGGCTTCTCCCTGACGGCACACTCCAGGGCGCCCTCTCCATCGAAGGAGAGGGTCAGAGCGACAGCTCCCTGAGGCGTTTTCTCTCCCGGGGACTCCGCTTGAACTGGAGAAACGGCCTGGAGTCTCAACTCCTCTCCCTCTACCCATCCATGAAGATTCTCTCGATCTCCTATCAAGACCCCGAAGACATCTCCCTCCCCATCCGTTTCAGACTGGAGTTCTCAATCCCCGATTACGCGCAGTTTCAAGAAAAGAGAGCTTTTCTCAAGCCCTTCTCATCCCAGCTTCCCTTCTCGGGAGCCTTCAACGCGGAACGGTTCAACCTCGGCCCAGAGATCCGGAAATACCCCTTCAAGGTGCGTTCGTCCCAGCTCCTCGAAGTCGACGAAGAGATGGAACTCCCTCAGGGGTACACTCTTGAAGAACGATCTAGGGATGGAAAGGTCGAATCTGCGAACCTTCGCTTTTCCCAAAGCTTCTCCCAGAAAGGAAAGTTGCTGAAGATCGCGAAAAGTTACCGGCTGGGCCTCAGAATCTGGCCAAGCGAGGAGTGGCCTTCCTTTAGAAAGGCCCTGCAAGAGTACAAGAAAGCCAACGAAACACTCTGGATTCTGAACAAAGGAGGTCGTTCATGAAAAGGACCACCAGAATCTCCCTCCTCTTCCTTCTCCTCTCTCTCTTCTCCCTCTCCCTGAGAGCGACAGAACCCGACGCCCGCTACCTCTCCTTGGAGGTTCGGTACACCCTCCAAAACGACGGCTCCTGGACTCAGGATGTCTCCCGTTCGATCAAACTCCTCTCCTCCGCCTCCTTCAACGACCTCTTCGGGGAGAGTTTTCTCCTCTATAACCCCAATTTCCAGAAGCTGACAATCCTCAAATCTCAAACAACCATGGCCGACGGCACTAAGGTTGAGACGCCGAAGAACGGCTACATCGACCAGCTCCCCTTCGAGGCACATGGCTTCGCAGACTTTTCCCAGCTGAGGGAGATGGTGGTCTCCCACACTGGACTCGAGATCGGAGCCGTTATCGATCTCTCCTACAGAATCGAAACATCTGCCGGGTTTCTTCCCTACTTCACGGTTCAGGAGAGCCTCGCTTACTCCATGCCCGTCGAGTCGTTGACGGTCCTCTTCGATACGCCCAGAGAGATCGCCCTAAAGCTGAACACGAGCCTTGGGGAGGTCTCCCGAACAGAGAGAGGGGATCGGATCCTCTACTCCCTGAAGCTGAAAGACCTTCCCCCCACTCCCTATGAAGGAAGCGTTTCCGGGGGACGCCCCCTAATCGTTGCCTCCACGGCACCCGACACGAAGACGGCTTTGGTTCCTTTCCTTACAATTGGAGATATAGGTCCCTCCCTCAAGAGAGAAGCCGAGAGGCTCCTGACGGAGAACTCCTCTCCACAGGATTGCCTTCTGGCCCTTCAGAGCTGGATCGACAGCCGTCTTCAAACGGCTCCTCTCTCGCCGGCTCTCTGCGGCCTTCCTCGCCAGGACGCCGAGAGAATCTGGAGTTCCGGCTATGGGACGCCCTGGGAGAAACGCGCCCTCTTCCTCAAAATGGCCGAGACCATGAAGCTTCCTCACAAACTCTTTTTCTGCGAAGAGTTCGCGGGGTTTGAGAAAGCCCCCACCTTCCTCGCCGCGGAGAAGCTCCTTTTGAGAAGTTCCGGAGACGATCCCCTCTATATCGACCCTCTCTCTTCCTCCTCCCCCCTCTTTCCCTCAGGAAAGGGAGGCCTAAGGCTGATCGACCCCTACACGGGCTCTGCGGAGACTCTCCCCCCGGAACGGCCCCAAGACAACGCCTTGGTCGTCTCCGGGACCGGCTCCTGGTCTCCGACGGTGAGCGACCTCTCCCTCAAGGTCTCCCTCTCCGGAGAGTGGCTCGACTACCGAACGGCCCGCAAGGATGCTAAAGAAGCTGTCAGAAAGGCCCTTGCCAACATTATCCCAGGCTTCCAATGTGAAACTCTGAACCTGACCCGGTTGACCCCTAGGAGCCTTGAAGGGACGGTAACGGCCAAGGCCTCTCTGGCCAAGGAGAACACCCCCAGAAACTATCTCTGGGAGATTCCTTCACCCAACCAGGGCCTCTCTCTCATTGCTCCGCCTACGAGGGCCCTTCCACTCTCCCTGACGCCAACCCTCCTGAACTTCAGCGTCACTCTGAACCTTCCCAAGGGGAGTCTGCCCCTCATGACCCTCCAGGAGAGGTCTGGAAAGAAGTGGCGCTACTCCCTCAAGCAGGAGGGAGAGAGACTGCTGTGGGAGGTCTCGTGGGCTCAGGAAGACTCCCTTGTGACACCTCAGGGGTACAAGCTCTTCAGGGAGCTCTGGTTGCCTCTCTACTCTCTGAAACGGGCGGCTCTGATCCGATTGGCGGAGTAACCGCCGGGATCGGGCTCCTCTCCCTGTTCAACGGAGGGAGGAGCCCTTTCTCAGAGACCCTTCGCCCCCGCCCTCGCAGAGATAAAAGCTCCGTTTACAGTACTTGAGAGTCTGGTCTCTTCCCACCGGAACTTCCCACACAACGAAGAGAGAGCTCGGCGCTTCCGTCTTCTCCACGCTCCACGGGCCTGGGGAAGGTATTTTTACCATACTCAAGGCTCTTATTTTTGTCATAACGGCTCTGCACAGCTGTTTTCAGCGGAACGTCAAAGCTGTAGCCCCGAGATTTTGACAAATAGGCAAGGTCGGGCAGGCCTCCAGCAGAACGCTGAAGAGCTCGGCCGGAAGAGAAGACGGAAACTGCCGGCGGAAGAGGTGGGCTTGTTCAGTTATAAAGAGGGTTCTACCCCTTCCGACCGATACACCCCTTAGGGCAGCGGCTCGAACATTGACCGCAGAGGTAACAGTTCTGGGTGTTCAATTCCGGCGGTTCCCCAGCCTTCAAGGTGTGGAGGGCCTGGGAAAAGCACTCCTTGGTGCAGGCTTGATCTGCGCGACAAGTTTCATGATCGACCCTGATCCGACCCGGGGAAAAACGGTGGACTAGGCCCAAAAGGGCGCCTAAGGGGCAGAAGAACCGACAGAAAGGACGGTAGACGAAGAGGGAGAGCAGGAGAAAGGTAAGCAGA
>Ga0209099_1001288_pt1 | contig 25633 bp, 14 predicted proteins | sample AD_JPNHW2_MetaG_FD_184430 | JGI IMG/M metagenome (GOLD analysis project Ga0209099, IMG submission 184430) | Active sludge microbial communities of municipal wastewater-treating anaerobic digesters from Japan - AD_JPNHW2_MetaG (SPAdes) (version 2) | ecosystem: Engineered > Bioreactor > Anaerobic... | reverse complement strand
TCTCCGATCCCGACTGAAGCCCGTACGAAGCATCGGTCATGTTGGTATAGATAGGAACGGTCTTGTAACCGTACCCGGCAACCTTGTCATTATTATCACTCGTCTGCCCAAGCCATTTCATCCCGCCAATGATATAATCTTCACCGGCAATTTTTGGAAGGTAATAGGAAGTGGCGAGGGTGGGTATAATAATGGCCGAAACAAGAACGGTAATCCAGATTACAGATATGGTTGCCGTCCTGTGCTTGAGAGTGGACTCTTTAAAATAAGTAATGACCTTCCAGAAACCGAGTGCTGCTGTGATGGGGATAATAATGAACAGGTAATCTACTTCTCTTAAGGCGCCGGTTTCAGCAACAATTCCCGATGAAGTCTGGAACACATTCGGTAGCAGGGAGCAGGCAAGGGCTGAGATCAACAGGCATTTTCCTTTACTGTCGAGTTGGAATATGCCAAAAAGCGACATAACGCACTGTACTGGTCCTACCCAGATTGGTGTGCTGATAAGTGAATGAGAGATATTCTGAATGGGTAATGCGAGCGGGAAGACATTTTCGGATTTCGTAAAAAATGCGGAAATATGCCGGTGGATATGCATCAGGATCCAGCCAATCGTAAAGACGATCGTACCGAAAATGACAGCATATACAAGCTGCTGGCCTACGAACAAATTTTCATAGAACACTTTTCCCATGTCACTCGCAAGAATAAAATTAAATCTCGACGCAAAAAAATCGCCAATGGTTACAAAGAACGACGATTTGGCGACATATTGGTAGGAGATCCGGGGGAACCAACTGAGCGTAATGACGTAAATGACAAAGGAACTCAGGATGGTAAAGTAGACCGTCCATGAAAATTTACCCCAGAGCAGGCAATAGAGGAAGAAAAAGGTGATGGTAAATGAGATCAAAAAAATGTACGTGCCTGTATGACTGATGACGATTATGAATATTGAAAGGAGCATCGGCGGGATCAGTTTCAGGTTTACCGGTTCCTGGTACATAAAATAAATAACAACAAGCAAAAAAGGAATTGCAAAGGCGGCCGGTCGATAGGATAACGCCATAAGGGCCATGTTCGGCATGGAAATTAAAAAGAGGACTGCGATCAGTTTCTGTTTCCGGGTTGTGAGGAAGAGACCCGAATAAAAATAAAAGGACCCAATAATGAGAAACAGAAAAATGACGACGAATAACATAATAGCGTCAAGTGCCGGAAGGCCGGTCATTTTTATGAGTTCGGATCCGAACAGCCAGAGGCCGAATGGATAATAAAAGGGATTTATGTCGCTTTCTGTATTGGATACTTCATCAACCATATTTTCATAAAACGAAGAGATTGATGTCGTGGTCGCCATTTTACCCGTATGGAAGAGATGGGAATAGTCATCAGTTCCATAGAGTTGTCCGAAATACAGATAGGGAATTATAAAGGAAATTAATAATACGGCGATTAAAAAAAGAGCAAGCAGATATGTGCCTTTATCTTTTTTAAGTTCTGAAAAAAACCTGATAAGCCCATATTTAATATTTTCTCTGGTTATTGGACGTATCATAGATTTTCCTGGAATTATATTGATATAATAAACATCTTCGCGTTTTTAAAGAAAGTATGCATTGCATCGATGCAAGGCAAAAGAAAATTTCCGCCGTAATTTTCGATAGAAACAGGATATTTACACGATCCCGAATAAATGAGAAAAATCCGGATGGCTACAATCGTTTGATTTTTTTTAAAAAATATGCATTGCATACCGTTAATTGTACTAGAAACCGGTATTTTACTATGAATCGGGAAAGGATTTCAGGAAAATTAATTTTAACTGTATTCATATCGCTTGTATTTTTCCTTCCTGTGTTTGCATCTGCGGTTACACCGGTTTCCCACCCGGCACTTCTCTTTAATAATATTTCCGAAACGCCGGGATACCAGTATCGAACTGAACAGCCTTATAAGACGTACGAGGCGCAGATCATAAGCGCAGGGAAAAATGTAATAAAAATGGACTTTACCGGGGACCTCCCCGGTGCTTATAATCGGGTAAATTACCGGGGTGATTTTACCATGAAGACTGCATTTGCGTACCAGATTACAAAAGATCCCCAATATGCGGCAAAGGTAAAAGAAGCCCTTGAAAACCTGGATACCGGAACAGTAACAACCCCGGCAGATCGAGCCCTTGCACTTGGTGATTATTGCCTTGCGTATGACTGGGTGCAGCCTACACTGGATAAACAGAGTGACAGAAGGATCCGTGACAAACTAGCGGTGATGGCGGATACGGTTTACCAGTCGCTCAACGATAATGGCAAGAACCTGGCCTCTGTTGATTTTCCGGATTTCCAGGGGCAGGCATATCCTATGATGGGTATCGCTTCTGCGGCACTGTCCGATTACACAAACCCGAACCACCTCAAACTCACGTCTTCCCCGGATGACTGGTTTAAAGTTGGAACAGATTACCTGTTTGTCAAAGATAAACTGCATACCTATGACCGGTCGATGCTGGGCGCAAGTTTTGATTCAACCGGAATAAATACCGGGGGATCGTACAAATCGTATATTATCCCGTCGTTCGCATGGTGGATGCAGGTTTACAATCATTTCTATAAAGAAAATCCCTTTGAAAAATACCCCCAGGCAAAACTGGCCTTTATGTCCGAAATCTGGGAATCACTTCCCGACGGGTATGGCAATGACCGCGTTACCAGCGGGAATGCCAAGTGGATGTACCATAAAGATTTTCTCAATCTTTACAACGACACGGAAAAATCCTGGGTGCTTAACTTCAACGACCAGCTCGAATCTACGAATGTTCTTCCCTACACGGCGACGCAAAATGGTGAGATCCCTGCTCTTTTATATTGTGTGTACGAGAAGACTGATACGATCAAGCGAACCTTTCCCCCCTCGACCAGCCACCTCAATCCCGCTTCAATGTATCAGGTATTCCGCGGGAGCTGGGCACCTGATGCAGACTGGCTATCGCTTATCACCTATAATTTTATCTCGAATGCCAACCGGGATACAGCCCATCACGACCAGTCATCCTTTGAATATTATAGCAGAGGTGACCTCCTGCTTGCGGATGCAGGTGAAGAGAAGCATGTGCCTGACTCGAATTACGGGCGTTTTGAGATAAATCATAATACCGTAGCCATAGAGAATCCCCGAAATCCTTTTGATGTTGCAAAATGGTCGGACAGTCGGGCCCGGGGTATCTATAAAGGGAACTCGCAAGACAAAGTGGTCACTCCTGTGACGATCGAATCCTACCTGCAGGTTCCCTGGGTTCAGTTCATGTATCTGGATGAAAAGATCACCAAGGTGCTCGGTAAAGACTTCCTTTCCAGTCAGAAACTCTCGTCGTCTATCCGGTATCGCAGGGCGGTTCTGTATCCGGATGACTATTTTATCATCGTTGACAGATTCGAGGGATCAGAACCCTGGATTTATGATAATATCTTCCGTCCCACAAGTCAGAATATCGAACCTACAACTATGAACGGGCGGACGATAGCTGAGGAAAACATTGGGCATGTCAATGGGTATCTCACCGTGGGTAACCAGAGGTTTGACTGGCTGTCTCTGCCATTCAAAACTGAAAAGGATACGGGTATCATAACAGACCGCTTTACCTGGTCTACCGTTAGCCCCTATGGCAAAAATGTTGAACTCGAGTTGGTTTCAGTACCGGAATCCGAAGTAAAAGTGACCAAGTTTGTTGGCAGGGTTGGCGGATATGATTACCGTGCGGAGGTCTATTCACCGGATGTTTGGTTCTCGCCAGCTGCAGCTAAGAACCTCTACCGGGTGACCGCCCTCCTCTCAAGATATCCCGAAGAAGAACATAAGATCGCCGAAAAAATAGCGGTCAGGGGTTCGGGCAATGCACTTAATATCCGCTCATCCCAGGCTAATGACACAATCTATGCTGGCAGCGGAAAATCCGAATTCGGTGATTTTGCAACCGATGCTGAGATATTATTTGTCCGCCAGAGTAAGGACGCAACGGAGATCACTCTCCTTGGAGGGTCGTACCTGAATTACAAAGGTGTAGCATGGGTAACCCTGAATAAGCGGGCAGACTACGTAACAGCCCATCGGTCTACTAACAAAACTGTGGATTACCGGATCCAAGGAGAGAAGAAACTTTCAGGAACGCTCTTCGGGAGCCCGATCGATGCGAAGAAGATCGAGGCCTCGATAGTGTCGGACTCCGACAGATCTTCAGTCAACAATTCGGACACTAATATGGATACCGGTTCTGCAACCGATTCAGATTCGGACACAAGTACAAAAAGCGTCGCGGAGGATATTTTCGATTTTTTCTGACAATAATTAACAGAGCATTTTCCCGAACATTGTTTTTTTAGGATTCGCCGGCTTCGGTAAATCCCGGCTGCTATTGAGCAGACAAATGGAGTTCCCGAATGTTCTGGATATGCCAGCAATATAATGTCATCCTATTTTACGTAAAAAAAAGGATGTTTCCCTGCCCGTTTAATGATGGCAGAGCGTAATTTTTAAAAAGGGTATATCAGACCTGTAATTTTGATTGTTTTATAATTGCGCGGCACGGTACCGGTGAAAACTTTCCGGATACTCTTCAATGAAGCGGGTCATCCAGTCAGATACGTCAATCTTATCTTTGAGCAGAAGCTCGCGTTTTTTCTGCCATACTGCTTTTGAATCCGGATTTGATAGAAGTTCGACCGCTTTTTTGAGCGCGTTCTCTTCGTCCGGGTAAAAAAACATCAGCCCGTACCTGTCTCTTAGTTCCCGAAAGTTTCCCGAGGTGTTCCCTGAAGCAATGCCGTGAGAATCGGATTCTATGTGGATTGCCGGTGTGCCAAGGACAGCCGCTTCGGTTGCAATAGTTCCACCTTCCCCCACATATAACTGGGCGTATGCAAGAAGAGAATGAAATTTTTCTGGCGATATTTTCAACATGTTGCGCTCATTGATGCCGTCTATTTTTTTTTCAGAACTGACTAACACCCGACCGTAGTGTTCCAGTTCCCGGACCATGGTCACAGGATCTTTTACACCCCGTAAGCCAACGTCATGTGATGCAGCCCACGAAATAAAACGAACGATGATGAATCTCTCGTCAGGTGAGAGTCCCAGTTCCTCCAGGACTGACGGATCGGCCCGGAAATGATTCGGGTGCAGGTAGGCGAGTTCCTTATACCCTGCGTATTGCACCTGCCTTTTTCCGAGGGCCTTAAGGAAACAGGCTGGTGTACAGATAGTATCTACGAATGGGTATGAGAGAATAAGGAGGAGACTTGCATTTTCCGTATCCCAGAATGAGATGTATGGCCTTCGGATTATACGGGAAACATGGCCGAGATAGGGTGAACCAAGCCCGACAAGGATATCCGGGTGGAACTGTCTCGCGATCGACAGGACACGGTAATCAAAGACAATCATTCCGTAGGCCTTGCCGCGTAATCCCGAACCCGGTTTCCCAAGATTGATAAATGGCATCCCGTATTTTTCCATGAGCGCGATCGTGACCTCCTTGTCTTTAGTCATGACAAGAATTTCATGCCCGTGGTCCTTCAGGGCGTGGATCGCGTGACGAAAAAAGTGTACGTGAGCCGGGTGTCCGATATCGATTAGTATTCTCATGGTTTTTTGTCCAGTTGTCTTATCACCCGGGCGGGTACTCCGGCAACAACACACCGGGGCGGTACATCTCTCGTGACTACGGAACCTGCACCCACAATTGCGAGTTCATGAACCGTCACATTCGGGAGTATAATCGCTCTGGTACCGATCCATGTATCATGCATGATCCTGACATCTCCCCGTTCTATGATCCCAAATTCCAGCAGACCTGAAGGGTTTTTTGCATTCCAGATTGGCGATGACTCCGTGATAATGGTCACATCATATGCGATCCCGGCCCTGTCCTCGATAAAAAGACGGTTAGGTTCATTGGTGTTATGGATATAGCGAACGTTTTTCCCGATATATACGTCTCTTCCGACACTTATCCCACTCCAGCGCCAGAGCATAACCCTCAATCCGTTCGGTGAGATAAACGATGCAATCCACCGAAAAGTGGCAGATACAATCTTTTTTCCAGCCTTTACCGGGTTCATATGCCCTTCTCCTGTTTTAATGTGCAGATCACGGTTTCCCCGGCATAGACCAAGTCACCTTCTCTGACATTGATTTTGACCATTGAGGGGACAATCAGGTCTGTCTGAGAGCCGAACTTAATCATTCCTATTCGTTCCCCGGCATTCACCCGCTCTCCTTTTTTTTTGTACTCTACAATCTTTCTTACGACACGTGATGCGATCAGGACAACCCCAACACGAAACCCTCCGGTATCTATAAGAAACGCAGCCCGTTCGTTTTGAACAAACGCTTCAAATTTCTTGAGGGAGAGGAAGAGACCCGGAGTATGCCTCACAAAGGTAATAGTACCGGCAACCGGGGCCCGGTTTACGTGTACGTCAAGAATTGACATAACGATACCAATGATATACCCGGTTTCTGGCACCGAGTCAGTGCCCACAAATTCTGTAAGCCGAATCACCCGACCGTTTTTCTCCGAAAACGGGAAACTTCCACTTTCAATTTTACGAATATATTTTATTTTCCCATCGGCAGGTGCGAGGATCGCGTGTTTGTCCTGCGGGGGAGTCCTTTCAGGATCCCGGTAGAACCAGACTGCAAGGATCACCGTCCCAATGAGAACATCAAGGACAAATGCCAAAACAAGCATCAGAAAAAGCGATGCTCCCGCGAGTCCAGTGGAGGCCGCAAATCCAGATATGATTCCGATCAGGATTGGCCATACCATTACAGACGATCGTACAAACCCACCTTTCATACCCATAACAAACGCGAGCAGAAATGCGAATGCAATGGCTCCAATAATTACTACGATATCCATATTTTCACCTCGTCAGATACAGGTACGGAAGGAGAAGCGTTTCCGCTAAGAACGGCAGTGCGTCATCACGTGCAAAAACTGCTTCCTCCGTTTCCCCGTCAAGTGAATGAAGGTATTCTTTTACCGTCATCCGCCTGTGCAGGATTTCGTTTGCCGAGATCGCGAAATCCGTATAGAAGTGCACCCATTGTGCACCAATCCGGAATTGCCCGTTTGATTTCGTGCTTCCCGTTATCTGATCCATGTACAGGATATACGGAAAATCAACGCCGCACTGGATGGCAAGGCTATGCCAGAGCCAGGTTCTTGCGTTCATTTCAAGCATCTTATACTTCCCGTCCCGGGGGTCCTTCTTGAATTCGACCTCCGAAAGTCCATAATACCCGATTTCCTGAAGAAACTTTGACCCATATTCCGCCAGTTCAGGGACTTCTTCGCTGCGGGCAAATGTCGTACCTTTACCGCAATCCATGGGTTTCTGGCGATGCCGTCTGGCGGTACATGTGGCGAGGGTTTTGCCGTCTTTATAAAAGGAACAGAACGAGTAAAGCTGGCCGGGGCGACCGGGGATAATCTCCTGTACCATAATATCGTCCGGGCTGATGACAAATGACATCTGTCGGTACTCGTTAATGAGCTCCGCAGGGTTCCTGACTATTACCGCTTTTCTCCCGGTACTCAAGAAATAGGTATACATGACTGCCGGTTTCAGGATCACCGGGTAGTGGATCGTTTCAGAAATGGCAATAAGGTGGTTTAAATTTTCCGGGTATTTCGTTTCCGGCACGGGAATCCCGCACCGCTCCGCAATTGCATAGGTTAGTTTCTTGTTATAGGCGTTTTGAGTAACTTTCCATTCGGGAGTAGGGATACGAAAATACTGTTCAAGAGTTTTTTTCCGGGTCGAGACACTGTAAACCGCAGCATCGTTTGTCGGAAAGACAACCCAGCCGTCAATTCCTTCGGAAATGGCAAGATCTGTAAGAAACAAAACGAGAACATCAGGATCCTGGTAATTGCGACAGAGGAAAAACTTCGTGGTGAATTTTGAAAACCGCCCTATGCAGAGTGACTGATTGTTTACCAGGTAAACGGGAATCTTCATCCTGCCAAGACTGCGGATAATCCCCAGGGACTGGACATGGTCTCCAATAACGACCGCGCCATGTGTTTCATTATCAGCGGGGCGTGCCATTTACCCTCTTAAAGTAACGGATCCCCGTTTTTCCAATATTCCGCGCCATTTGCCCGGTCAATTCAGCCATCCATGGAATAATGTCATCGTTCCACCTTTGGGGGTGAGTGACAATACATGCCGGTCGTGTCAGGTCAGGGATGTGCCGGATTAAATCCGGGGTGTGGTTGATGACAGTAGTGCCAGCCGGTGCGCCTTTTGCAATATCTTTGATGGAGTATCGATCATGCCATGCTCTGCCCGTGTCAGAGAAATAGGCAATTTTTGAAAAATCAAGTGAGAGGTATGCTTCCCCGGCAATTCCGAATTTCCTAAAATCGTATTTCGACCAGATGTCGCGGTTGTCCCACGAAGTGAGTGGATTACCATGCATACAGATTGTACTGATCTCGCAGGGGAACAGACGCAGGTTGTCCTCGAACAGACTGATGGCCTTGTCATAATTTCCTTCGGCTGTGTCTAGTACTTCGTAATGGTACCCGATCTCGTGGCCCATCTCCAGGATCCGAAGTATCACCTTCAGATCAAATGAATCCGGGATGGTCCGAAAATAGTAGGTGGATGATATCCCCAGAGACTTTTCGAGTTCTGCCATTGCAAGGGCATTCTCTGGTTTTTTATCTACATCGTGCCGAAAAATGGCGACATCTTTTGGTTGGTTCTTTACATAATCAAGTACTGTGACTACGGAGTATTTTGCTAGCACAGCCATGCATAGATCGCGGTACATCTGTAAAGTAAAATCTCTCATGGAATCCCTGCCTTTCCGCCAGGTATATAGACGACTGTTACCGTGGGAATTTCTGCGCTCGCGCTCATCGCGATCACCTGGTTATTCCCATTGATTGATCGGTAAAACGAGATGCGTTTCCCCGGCGACTGCTCTTTTCCGCCCGCTTCCGCCCGCTCTCCCGAACCAGAATGAGGGCGCCTGTGATTATACCGGCAGCGTCTCGGATTGGTGAAGCCGAGAATGTGACCGTGGTGACGCTGCCATTCTTTTTGATAGAAGATGTCTCATACGGCTCCACATTTTCTCCTTTAAAAGCACTTTCGACAAGCGGGGAGAGTTCATGAGTGTTGCCAGGAAGGACGAGGAGCGATACATGACGGCCCACAATGTCCTCTTTGGAATATCCAAAGATCCGTTCCGCAGTAAGGTTCCAGTCGTTGATGATCCCGTCGATAGTGCATTTTATCGATGCATCTCCGGTGAGATCGGCGTCGGCATTTTCGAAAATTGCCGGCTTCTGATTAGCTGGATCAGGATCAAAAAAATCAACCATGACTGCTCGACACTGTGCAGGCTTACCTGACTGACCTTCGATTGTTTTTCCGATGAGCAAAACCTTGGAAGGATTACTACCGAATGACGAAATGGCGATCTTGCATATCTGCCGTTTTTGTGAGGAAAATACATTTTTTAAAAATAATGAGAATGGCTTCTGGCTGTCTTGGGTAATATAACTTGTAAGTGACTGCATGAGTAACTGATTTTTCTCACCCCCGACAAGCTGAGCCCCGGTCTGATTCATCTCAATGATCCTGCCGTTAGGGTCAAGGATCAAGTTGCCAACAGGAATTTCGTCATAGAGATCATGATACCTCTTTTCGCTCAGTTCGGCCACTTTCTGTAAACGCTTCAGTTCCTCATTCTGCACTTTAAGTTCAGTTTCATGCAACTGTAGATTCTGCAGAAGCTTTTGGGATCTCTCAAAGTAGGACTTAAGTTCTGTGATATCCCGACAGATGATCTGGTATTCGGCATTCTCTTTACTGGAATTGAAAATATAGTGAATTGTGGTGTGATACGAGTAATGGATTCCGGAGGGTGAGATAAAGTCCAGTTCAAGGATACTGACAGGTTGATCCTTGTTCAATTGGGAGATTGTATCATGAAAGGAGGGATGAGCCTGAGGTGATATGAAATCGACGACTGTTTTTTCCAGGATGTCCCCCTCTTTTTGATCGAAAAACCTGCAGAATGCGGGGTTAACAAATAAGATCCTGAGATCCGTTGAGAATCGGCAGATCAGATCTGTCTGATCTTCAACAACCGCCTTGTATTTTAACTCGCACTGGACGGCAGCATCTTCGGTGAGTTTCCACTTATTAATATCGCCAATGAGACCTGAGAAACCGATTACTTTTCCCTCTTCTTTTAGTGCTCCGACAATGATACGGACCCAATTCAGGTTGCCTGCTTTGTCTTTGACCTGAATATCAAACGGGGCGGACTTTCCAGACTGCGCACCCCCCAGCTTCATTCCAATGATCTGGCGTGCATCTGATGGAGAAAGGACGTAGAAGTGCTTGCCGACAAGTTCCGCTGGCTGATAACCAAGAATTTCCTGTATCACAGGACTAATGTATGTAATCTTTCCTTTGAGATCTAAGGTAAAGATAATGTGGCTGATTCCTTCCACGAGCGACCGGTACATTTGCTCAGATTTCTTGATCCTTGCTTCTGCCTTCCTGCGCTCGGTGACATCTGTAATAACACCGATGAATAAATTACCCTTTCTGGACGTCTCCCCAAAAAGTGATAGTGTCAAATCAGCGCAGAACGCTGTACTGTCTTTTTTGATGAAACTGCAGTCGATTGTTGTTGCATCATTATTGATGACCGTGTTTTTCAGGTAATTGTGGCATTTCTTGAAATCATCCGGGGAAATAAAATTAAAGATATTTTCATTTTCCAGATTCTTGGCATCAGAATAGCCAAAGTAACGGACGGTCTGCCGGTTTGCCATTCGTATCCGGCCAGTACCATCAAAAATTATCATTCCGTTGGGAGAGGCATCTATAATAGAACGGGAAAACTCCTCATTGTCACGCCGGGCTTGTTCAGCCTTTTTCCATTCAGTAATATCTGAAATGATGTTCAGGGCACCAGTAAATTCACCGACTTCATTGAAAAACGGGCTCGATGCAATCAGGGTGTCGATCTTTGTTTTGTCTTTCCTGACAAAGCGGACTCCCTTTTTTCTGCGGATGCTTCGGTCCTTCTGAAGGAGATCAAACGTCTTTTTGGCGTGGTCGACGCAGGACTCGTCCAGGTATGTAAAAAGGGACTGACCGAGCATCTCCTCTACCGTGTACCCGAGCATTTCCGCCATCCTCGAATTGAGGAAGGTTGTCTTTTCATTCCCATCAATTGCCCAAATCCCTTCGGGAGCATCCTCCATATAATCCCAGAACTTCTTTTCCTGGTTGTTATCTTTAATAATCTTTGACGGGGAATTCGCGAGTTCACTGTTATTTGCCTGTGGATCTTCGATCTTCTTTAGGGCAGTACATTCAGTCTGCGTTTTAATATCCGGCGGGATACGCTGGACTCCGTCCATTTTACTCATTATGATGATTAAGCCTTTCCTGCTGTTCTCCAGAATACCCGGGACAAACTTTGCACGGTATGTGATTGTCGAGTTATTTATCGCAAACTCGAGATCCGCAGATTCTTCCTTCCCCAGTAAACTCTCCTTGATGAGATTACGAATGTTGCTCTGCGCGAGCTTTACAAACTCAAGAGTTTCCACATGTTTCCCTACGATTTCTTCAAGGGTTTTTCCTTCAAAGGCAAGCATATTCTCGTTCGCATAGGTAACATTGGAATCCTCGTCAAGGAGAAGGATATAATCAGAAGAGATGTTGATGATGGAAGTAATAGACATACGTTTTGAAAGTGTGAAGAGTTTGGCTGAACCCACCACTTTCATCTCAGCGACACCGGCAGTGACAAGAATATCAAGGTATTTTGCCACCGAATTTCTGTTGATCTTTATTTTTCTGGCAATTTCAGTTACTGTAAAACCTTTGGATGATCCAACAAGGATACTGCGTATTTTATTTAATTCCTGGTTATATTCCTGGATTGCAATATTGCCTTTATTTATACCTTTGCTGGTTCCATTTTGTGTGTTATTATAATATTCCATTTTTCTCATCCACTTGTTATGGGTATAGAAAATTTACTTCTGTAAGATGCTTCCTGATTTGCATTGCGCATCCCGACCATAAATATTCTTCTAATTGTATTTTCCAAATTTATCTAAATTATAAGAATGCTTTTTTGCATATTTTAATTACATTATATAAAAATATGCCATGCAATTCAGATTATAGAATTATTATTAAAACGCCTGACGACGAAAAATGCGGTATGAATAATACCCGGGGATTTCAAAAAACCCTCCTTTTGTATGATCTGTCATTCATTTTTCAATCATGAGGATTTCGAAAAACCCGTTTTTTGTATGATCTGCGATTAATTTTTCCGTCGTTGATATCGCCGTGAATCCCTGTATTTTTGCTAGTTAATTGAAATCCTCTCCTATATTTTCAAAGAAAAACATAATTACCCAAAAGTGACTTCCAGGCATTTTTGATTGTGATGTTGGAGGAAACACCAAAAGTTCTCTTATATGTCAGAAAATAATGAGAATCGGGTTTGGTTTTCTCTAAAAGTGCTTATGGCCGGATGGAATTTTTTACTTTCAGCATAATCTCGGCAGGTATTACATCAACCTTGTGGCTGTCGTGAATATGGCTGATGATCTGTCGGTTCAATTCTGATATGTTACTACCCTGTATTTCAAAACAACAATCTGTCTCGATTCCGCTGCATTTGAATGATACCACGATTATCAAGCCTCTTACTTATTCTCATGCTAAAACTGCAGATTATTAAGGGTTGCAACGCAGCCACGCCTTGCAAACTGCTATAATTATCAATAATGAATTGGTGTCTATCCGGGTTAAAACCGGTATTACGCCAGAGAAAAAGACCTGCCTTCAAAAGTGGTAATATGCCCTCTTTACAGGTGAGTTGATTTAAAAAAGGACTGGTATTTGTAAGTGAACAGAACCGGTGATAAAATGCTTTTTGAAACCAGGATCCCGGCCATCAGACTGTATAAGTGGTGTTTATCCTTGTCATTTTCTGGTCTTACCTTTGCATGCTATTGGCATTCTGACCCGCATTTTGTTATTCCGTATTGCGATGATATGAATATGACCTGCAGTGGTTTTTCGATGAGGATGTATACAGTATTGATTAATCAATTCTGGCGCGATCCTCGGGGAAAACTCCTTCAACCCTACCGGTATGGTATTGCACCGAGGCCTAAAGGAGCATGATCCTTAAAAAAGAAGAAGATACGCAGGAGGAGATTTTCCGCGAACTGCCGAAGCAACCGAAACACCTTGCAGGACAGAAAAAATATAAGAGAATAAATTACCCGCCGGATGAGATGGCGGATCTCATTCGCCTGCTCCAGATCCGGCAGATTGAGTTAAAACTCCAGATAAAAAATCTCCAGGACGCAAACGAAAAAGCAAGAGTCTCCCTGGAAACATTCCAAAAGATCTATGAATGTGCGCCTGTCGGGTACTTCACTCTTGATAAAAGAGGCATTATCCTCCAGGTTAATCACCTTGGTTCATATCTCCTCGGGGTTGAACCGTCACAGCTGATCGGCCATCCGATTCATATATTTATCGCACCTGAATCGCGATCTAATTATTTTGGATTCTTTAACCGGCTCCGACAAGGTAGTGAGAAAAACAGTTGCATTGTTGAGCTTAAAGGAGACACGTTCCCCATTCGAACTATACGTCTCGAAGGATGGCCCGAATGGGTCATGATTGGATCGGGAGAAGAGCTTCATCTGTTCGTGAATGCACTTGACATCACGTCCCAACGGGAAATTGAAATTAAAATCCAGGAGATGGAAGAGCAGTACCGGAATATCCTCACATATATACGGGACGTGTATTTCCGTTTCGGCCGGGACGGCGTTTTAATTTCAGCGAGCCCCTCTTTCCGGGACTTCGCAGGATTGGATCCTAATGAAAAGATTGCCGGTCGACCGCTCCATCGATTTTTCCGGTATCCTGAAGATGCCCGGCGTATGTATGAAGAGATGATGAGAAATGGCAGTATCATCGAATGTGAGACCGAATTTGTATGGAGCGACGGGACTTCACATCCGGTCTCGATTAGCGCCTGGATTACGCTCGATAAGTCAGGAGAGATCTCTGGTGAGGGGATTATCCGGGACATTACAGAACGCAGAAAAATAGAACAAACTCTTGCCGAAGTAAACCGGAAGGTTGCTATTCTTGGAGAAGTCATCCGCCATGATATCAGCAATCAGCTGACTTCGCTGCAGGGTTTCCTTTCGGTCATGCGGAATACCCCGACAGGTACTGTAACTGCAGACTATATTTTAAAGGCAGATAATGAGTTAACAACGATAACGCGCCAGATTGAGTTTATCAAAATCTACCAGCAGACTGGACTGCAGCCATCGGAATGGCAGGATCTGGCCAATGTGATTAAGAATCTGCCCCCGGGAAGGATTCCGGTGCAAATCGATCTGGAACCGGTTGAGGTTCTTGCAGACGTGATGTTTGCTCACGTATTCTCCAACATTTTCGATAATGTAGAACGACACGGGCAATATGCGCATGAAATCCGGGTTCTCGGATATAGGACACCGGATGCCTATACGATTATTGTTGCCGATGATGGGATCGGCATGACACATGACGAAAAGGAGAAGATTTTCGAACGGGGTTATGGCAGGCATACCGGGCTTGGTCTCTTTTTAATCCGTGAGATCCTCGGAATTACCGGAATTACAATTCAGGAAACGAGTCGGCCCGGGGAAGGAGCCCGGTTTGAGATAGTAATACCTAAGGGTAAGTTCCGGGAATGTATGGAAAAACCCCAAATGGAAAATATTGTGAATTCCAATGACAATATAACAAAAAGTCCGGAAACCTGAAAATAAGTGACCGGTTATAGTAAAGTCAAAATGTTGAAGAATAATTTAATGGAGAAAGATTCCGTACACTTGTACTCCTTTTTCTGAACATAGGTATATTCTAGCAATGCTCCTCTGCAATGCCATAATTCATTAACCCCATTCTCCTGAATTGCTCATGCCCGCGAACATGAATTTAATCAGATAATTGACAGGAAACCCGGAAAAGCCCGAAGAGGGGATAAAGATTATCGGTGAGGATAGTATGGCATCCGTTAGAAGAGTGCAGGTAATCACGATAGTATCACTCATAGTGTTTATCCTTGCCATTGAAGTTACAACAGTCCATGACGACAATGGAAATCCTTTTTCCGGGGTTTTAATGCCGTTCATGACTGTTCCGGCTCCTAATGCCGGATTAATCTCAACGACGGGGACGGGTGAAAATTTTAATGGCACTCCACCATCTACTTACATTGACATGAGGGAAAGAACGGATGTATCCTTAGCGGGTATTACAGATATTCATGGAACAATCGTTTTGCCATCTGGTGCGGTTAATTCCGGGAGTAATCCTGAAACTAATAAAAGCGTCCCGGTACCGGAATTTTTAATACCAGATATACCGGTATGCCTGCTTATCGGTCTAATCTTCGTGATATTTTATATGAAACACAAAAAAACGTAACCTTATGATTTAAGCGTTCTTTATTTAGAATGATCCCCTTATCTATTCCTCGATGTATGGAAAAACTACGCCAACATTCACTATTTTTGCATGTCCGAATTTATTTTGAGAAGTGATCTATACAGATAAAAAAATCATTATCAAAAACATTATGAATATGTCCCCTCAATCGTATATCGGTGGACAGACTGCTGGAAATCAGAGATGACAGAATATTGGAAACTGCAGTGTTTCTTGCAGTTGTGCTTGGAGTCGTATTTACTGGTTTTTTCATGTATTTCGGGCAGGAACCCTACTCTGCGATATATATAAACTCCAGTTCAATTGTTCATGATTCAACTCAAAATGAAGTATTTTTCATCTATGGTGTCAAATCTGCGGAACGTCGTGAAACCCGGTATACCCTTGACATATACTCTGGAGATGTCCTGATGAAGAATACTGAGTTCAGCATCAGACCCGGTGAAATTCTAGAGGCGGGAATGCGACTGGAACTGCCTCCCAATACAACATTCCCGGATAAGATCAGCCTGAACCTGAACACGGGCACACATGTTGAGGAAGTCCATTTCTGGATCCGTCAATAACTTTCTGACACGGCATTATCCCCGGTTATTATTAAGATCCTGACATGCAATGTCTGGATTTACTTTAAAGAAACCTGATTATCCCTGTTTTTCTAGTAAAGATTTAATGTGCAGCAATATTTTTCGTAAAGCGGTAAAACTGGTCTGTTACTAATGATAAGAATAGTACATGATTATCGGGTATTAACAAGCTGGATTTTCCTCACGCATGCTGAGGTGAAGGTAAGGGTTACTATAGTACCCAGGAGCGTTATTGCAATTTCTTTTAGGATTTCCAAAAGAGCCAAATTTCCCTGAAATCATAAAACTGTTTTCGGGCAAGGAAAAAGATAAAGATAGTTGATTTTTATAATTTTTACTAGATGCAATGCGGGACTGCATTGCTTTTTTTTATATGCTCCAATTTTGACATTGTGGTTGGGTAACGCTCGGATATACCTGCATAACAGGATATCAAAAGAAATTTGTAAAACACTTTCGTGTAATAGCGATTGACAGAATCTAAAATCCGAAAATCACGGGGCGTTTTCCCAAGCGATTAAACTGGATGTGGACATGAAAAATGGTGATCATATGAAAAAGAGATTATTACTGCTTCTAACCCTGTTGGTTCTCGTAATCTTTACTGCGCCCGCTGTATCCGCACTAAGTATTACCGCTGACGGGGACTTAAGTGACTGGGGACTTGCTGCCCTGTCAGGACCATCATCTGACTGGACAAAAAACGAGACGTGGGTTCCTACAAACTCACAAGTTGCATTCATAATTGAGAACAATAATAATATCCTCCACAAGTTATCTCCTGGCTATTACGCATCTGGTGTTCATTTGACCGGGTCCAAGAACAGTTACCAGTTCTATAACGAGCCGCTGGGTATTCTTAAAGCAAACGGGGACAAAGTGAATGAGCCCTACGGAGGTAAGAGATATGATGTGTCCGCTATATACCTGGCACAGGATTCTAGTAACATCTATCTTGCAGTGATATCTGCGATGCCTCAGGCCGGATTTCTGCCGGGTCATGACGAGCAGCCCAGTGACCTTGCGATGCACTTTAAATCAGATCCTGCTGCAAAATTCGGTTGGGAGTATGGAGTAAAGCTCGGGACTTATAATGCTGTAGGCAAATATAATCCCGGTGACATTGTCTATCTCCCCGACTGGCAGGACAGGGGGTATCTCCTCCCGGCCACACCGGATGTTATGAAATCACCAGCGTTGACCGGTGGCGGCGTTATATATCAACTAAATCCGGGGACTCAATTCGCCTATACCTCCAATTGGATTGATCACACGGATCATGGTTGTGTCGAATATGTTATTGAACTGGCAATACCTAAGAGCGTCGTTGGTGCCGGGAATGTCGGGCTCAGCAATTTCCTTATCACTGAGAATTGTCAAAATGACAATATTTACATTCCCGAATTCCCGACAATTGCGGTCTCCATCGGTGCAATCCTTGGGATAGTATTTGTGATTTACACGGTAAGAAAGAAGAATCCATAAATTTTTGGATTATCCCGCATTTATCTTTTTTATCGTGAGGATCCCGTGACAGCCGGAAAGGAAAGTATTTTAAAAAATTATTATTCATTGTAACCTAGGAACACCCAAAATGTTTTCCATTCCCAAAGAATACTATAGTCATACTGCCGTCGCCAAAATCTGGAGCGCATTTGCGATAATTTCACTTGTGCTCATGATTTGGCATGTATCTGCGAGCACTTATTTCGAATTTGATGCTCTGGCAGTATGGATCCTTTCCTGTCTTGCAATCCTGTACCTTTCAAGAAAGCCCAGGGTATCCCTGTCGGATCCCTGGAGTAAAGTGGTGATTGTGCTCGGGATCGGTATAGTTATTTTTAGTTTTATCAGCCTGCCGATCGGGTTTACCCATTATCCCTATTCCATCGGAGAATATACTCTCCTCTTATCCGGTCTGGGGCTTATCGTTTTTGGAATTCTTAGATTCAGGTCATATCTGCTACCGGTTTTAATCCCTTTTATTGCAGTCGCCGGATATTCGAGTTACGAACTGTTCCTGCGGAACCAGGACTGGCTTACGGCACCTCTTGTTCCCGTGACCACTTCAATCAGCGTGGCCATATTAAACGTTATTGGCCTGAATCCCGTCGTCCATGACAATGTCTTTACCTTTATGTCCGTGACCGGTGAACAAATTACCCTGACCATTGTTTCAGACTGCACCGGTATCATGTCGCTTGGAACATTCACCATCGCGGCGTTAATTGTGCTGTTCAGTTTCCCGGTTGCCATTACCTGGAGAAGTATGGGATGGCTGATCTTCGGGTATCTCGGTACCTACGCGGCAAACATCCTGCGAATAATCCTGATTTCTCTTTCCGGCTACTATTTCGGGCCTGTGGGGGTTATGGAACATGTGCACGTCAATATTGGGTGGATCGTATTTTCCATATGGATGGTAATATTCTGGTATTATTTCTTTACCCGGCAGATTGGCATACAGTTCTTTAAAAAGAATAAAGCATGAGAAATCTTTGGGGAAATCCAGGTTTGCGGTTTGGGACTCCATTGTATCCCCGGGATATTATCAAAATGGAAACGGGATATATCAGCTGAGGCAAACGGGACGAGTATTAATTATACACGCTGCAGTTACCTTTGGACTGCCTCCCTGCATATCATAGGGTGACGAAGGGATACTGCCAGACCCCGTGTAAGAGTGATTTTTGAGTTTCCCATTTTGTGATTTAATAGAATGATAAAATTCCCTTTCAAGGGGAGGTTGGATTGTCAGAACCGAAGTTTGGTTCCCGGATCCTTCGGTTCAGGTTAATTACTAGCAATTATCCCGGGAACCATCCGAAACCACAAAATTCACAGGCAACAAACCAATTAATATTTTTAATGACAATCGGTTTTAAAAGACGGGGCAGGTCATTCCCGATTGCTATCAGTAAATGTCTTACACAAAAGAAATGAGCAGAGCCCCATCCAGATGCGATCCGGATAGGGTGAATTTTATGATTTGTGTGTTCCTGTTTTACGAAATGGTTGATGATACCCATTAACCGGTGGCTTAGTTCCCGTTTGTCACCGTGATCTTGACCGTCATTCCAGAACTGAGATGATGGTTAGTGACCTTGAAGACTACGTTGTATGTTCCTGCCTGGCTGGTCGAAGGTGTCCAACTGAATGTGCCGGATGTTGCATCGAATGTTGCATTCTCCGGGAGATTTGAAGCTGCATAACTCAGGGTGTACCCATATGCATCGGTAGCGGAAACTGTAAATCTCAGGGGATTACCGGCATTTACCGTCTGGTCTGAAATTTCTGTAAACGCTGGAGCAATATTTGTAACCTGTGGGTTCACCGTGATCTTCACAATTTTTTCCGATGTGAGAATTCCGTTCGTGACTGTGAAGGTTATATCATATGAACCCGCCTGGGTACCTGAAGGAGTCCAGCTGAATGTTCCAGCGGTTGCATCAAATGATGCATTCTCCGGAAGATTTGAAGCTGCATAACTCAGGGTATATCCATATGCATCTGTGGCGGAAACGGTAAATGCCAGTGGATTACCGGCATTTACGGTCTGGTCAGAAATTTCTGCAAACGTTGGTGCAATGGTTACGACCTGTGGGTTCACCGTGATCTTCACAATTTTTTCCGATGTGAGAATTCCGTTCGTGACTGTGAAGGTTATATCATATGAACCCGCCTGGGTACCTGAAGGAGTCCAGCTGAATGTTCCAGCGGTTGTATCAAATGTTGCATTCTCCGGGAGATTTGAAGCTGCATAGCTCAGGGTATATCCATATGCATCGGTAGCGGAAACGGTAAATGCCAGTGGATTACCGGCATTTACTGTCTGGTCCGGGATTTCTGCAAATGCTGGAGGAATGTTTGCAACCTGTGGGTTCACCGTGATCTTCACAGTCGTTCCTGAACTGAGGTGATGGTCAGTGACCTTGAAGATAGCATTAAAGGTACCTACCTGGCTGTTTGAAGGAGTCCAGCTGAAGGTGCGGGAGGTTGCATCAAATGTTGCATTCTCCGGGAGACTGGAAGCTACATAACTGAGGGCATATCCATATGCATCGGTGGCGGAAACGGTAAATGTCAGAAGGTTACCTGCATTTACCGTCTGGTCCGGAATTGCCACAAATGTTGGTGCAATGCCCACATCTGGGGAGACCACTGTGATCTTCACCGTCATCTCTGAACTGAGGGTCCCGTCATTTGCTGTGAAGGTTATATCATATGAACCCGTCTGGGTGCCCGAAGGAGTCCAGCTGAAGGTGCGGGAGGTTGCATCAAATGTTGCATTCTCCGGGAGACTGGAAGCTGTATAACTAAGGGTGTATCCATACGCATCGGTGGCGGAAACGGTAAATGCCAGAGGGTTACCGGCATTCACTGTCTGGTCTGGAATTACTACAAATTCTGGTGCAATGCCCGCATCTGGGGAGACCACTGTGATCTTCACCGTTGTTCCTGAACTAAGGTGGTGGTCAGTGACTTTGAAGACTACGTTGTATGAACCAGTCTGCGTAACTGAGGGTGTCCAGCTGAAGGTGCCCGAGGTTGAATTAAATGTTGCATTTTTTGGGAGACTGGAAGCTGCATAGCTCAGAGCGTATCCATACGGATCGGTTGCGGTTACATTAAATGTCAGTAATGTACCGGAATTTACTGTCTGGTCAGGAATTTCTGCAAATGTTGGGGCAATTCCTGCATCTGGTATGACTACAGTGATCATGCTTGTCGTTTCTGAACTGAGGGACCCGTCAGTCACCATGAAAGTCACATTGTATGTTCCTGCCTGACTGTTCAGAGGTACCCAGCTAAATGTCCTGTTGGCTGCATCGAATGTCGCATTCTTCGGGAGATTTGATGCAGTATAACTGAGGACACCATTACCGGAGTATATGGATGTAACCGGGAAGGTGAGCAATGTTCCTGCGGTTACATTTGCCTGCATTATGGGAGAAATTTTTAGGGAATCCCCCACAGTAACCTCGAAATTATGCTTGCTGAGACCTGTCGAGATCTTGAGGATTGATCCGTCCTGCATTGACCAGTCGGAGTAGGCTGCGCCGTCCATCTTCACGGAGTTTGCATGTACTCCAATCAAGAGTATATCGGCACTTCCCTTCCCGCTGACCTCGAAGTTAATTGTCTTTCCAACCTGGTGCACTGAAAGGTAATCAAGCGCCTGTGAGGCCGAGATAATTGCACCGGATGTAGTATTCAGGTACGATCCGTCAAGGATTGTATAGTCAGTAACGGATGTCCCGGATTCCCTGATGTAAACTGTGGCAGCGTCCGTTGAATATGAGCCAAAACCAGAAGATCCCCTGCCCGTGTAGATATAATCTTTGTATCCCGCTCCGTTCACATTTAGGGCGTGACCGTTTCCATTCACAGTGACTTCAGCCGCAGTTTTCGCTTGCTCGTCAGCGTAACTGCTGAGTAGTACTGTTACCCGGTAATTCGTTGTACTTTCCGGGCTCCTGAACCAGACGATCGGGTTGTATACCTCAGATTTAGTGCCGTATCCGCCAATCCTGCCAACATTTTTCTCGACAAGAACCTGCGATGATGGCGATGTAACCAGGTTTAAGGTAACGTCTTTGCCATAGGGATTTTGGGTATTCCAGACCAGTGAATTTGTGGTAAGACCAGTATCGGTTTCTGTCTTGTACGTGAGCCCCTGCCAGTCAACAGGTGTAGATCCAATCGTAAGGGCACCGTTGACATGCCCCGTTGTAGATGCATCTGCCGCATCCGTGGTCGGTGTGACCATCAGGCTTGTCGGCCTGAAAATATTCCGGTAAATCCAAGGCTCAGTACCCTCAAGGCGATCAACGATAATGAAATAGTCGGATTCCGGATACAGGATAGTCCGCTCGTACTGGATTGGGCTTGAGAGAGTTGTACTGGTTCCTGTGTTCTGAGTATTTACCTTTGTTATCGCCACATGTGCCTGCATGAGCTGCATCCACGGAACCTGGATGATTGAGTCGATGGTAGCGGGAGTGATGAGTTTGAGGAGTTTATCGCCTTTAAGAATTCCTGCGGAAGTGCTGCCATCCCAGGGTTGGACGGTAAATGCAGACCTTGGATTTTCGATCGAGATCGTGTTGTGGAAAATATCGGCATACCCGTATGGCCTGTCAAGAATGTGTTTCACCTCGCCACCGTCCGCAAGCAGGAGATCGCCACGGCTGTAATACTCAAATCCAAGCTGGTCGTTATGATCCATGTTCCTCATGCCATGTGTTATGGAATCCCACGTAACCAGAGACATCCAGTCTGAATCGTCGGACCAGTTGTTGCGGAAAACCTGCAGGGTGCCTGATGCGTCAAGATGGCTTGGATTTTCGGGAAAAGTTCGTGTGATATCAGGGTATTTTCCCTGATAGACGCAGTAAAGAAGGTTGCTGTCGATATTCCCGACGATGGGAGAACTCCATATCGCGCTGTAGGGGAGGATTGTTGAATAGTCCCCGTAAATATCTTTCTGGACCCGGTCATAGTGATTCAGGGCGATTGCCTTGTCGGAATCTGAGAGGAGATTAAAGACTCCAACCATATCGATCCAGCCTGTAATACCACCGGTACAGTAGTTGTTGTTCAAATCATTGAGTGGTATTGATGACCAGGTTTCTGCGAGCATCGCATTTTTGACAATTGGGTATTTATCAAGAAGGTTAATCCCGTATGCATTATTGGATACCTGTAACCACAATGCAAGGTCTGGTGTCTCGTATGATTTGTATGACCCGACCAATTCTAAGCCGGTTGGATCGTATTGTGTACTAAACATCGAACCGCCAACAGATGGATGAAGGGCATCGTTCTCAAAGAGATATGTTGTACCTGTATTATACCAGTCGTTTGGTGTAGATTGAAGTGCGAGACCGTTCGGGTTAGTATAGTCATTAAGAACTGCAGATGTAACGCCTAATTCCGGATACATATGTCCCTGAAAATCCGGATAGTCAACAGATCTGATGGCTGATTGTTTGTAGACATAATCTGCCAGGGTAGCGAGGTTATCCCGGATTTTAATATCTTCTTCTTTTGTAAGTGTCGGTTGGATCCAGTCATATGCAAGGGAGTAACTTCCGAGAGCCATCCCGAAATCCGCTGCAGATAAATTACTGCCGATATTCATGTAGTTCAGCAGGATATCCCGGCTTTTATTGGAATATTTGGTATCTTTTGTAATCTGGTATGCCAGTGCCATATTCTCAGCAAATTGTCCCCGGTAAAAAACCCGGTTGTAACCAGTAACACTGCCTTCTGCCTGGCCAAGAATGTGACCGCTTGGGGGATAGGTACCCCATGCGGGAGTCAGGTTGCTGGAATAATCAAGTTTCATTTCCAAATTTGCTGAGCCAATGACACTCTGCTGCCATGTTTTCCAGGGATCTGTAGCGCTATTCTGATATCCTGGTGTTTCAGTAATGCTGTGGAACAGCAGATAGGGATGTTCATTGGTCACAGTTTCCGCCGCGCTTACGCAGGGGACCAGGAGGCTTACTATAATCAATGTGCCCACCAAAACGAACAATTTCGTTTTTACCGCGTTTAGATTCATTTCCTTCATCACCCGTTTGGTTTAGTTCAATGCTTTCATTTAATGCATTATTTCAATGCATTACAATGATAGAATGTATTGCTGCAAACTATATAAAATTTTGTGTAATGAATACTTTCAAGGTATTAGGTCAAAGAAACGCATTGAAGAAAACTATTAATACCAAGCTCAATATATAAAGACAGATTAGGCCATATTATGGATATTTTAAGTGATCAGGCGGATGAAATTACCCGGATCCGGGAAATCCTCAAGAAGCACCCAAAAGGATTGACGATCGAAGAGATTGCCAAAACACTGCCCTTGAACCGGACTTCAACCGCCAAATACCTGAATACGCTTTTGATCTCAGGTCAGGCTGAGATGGTAACATTTGGGCGCGCGAAAGTATTCTCCCTTTCGCAGCGGGTCCCGTTTTCCCAGCTGTTGAACCTCTCTTCAGATCTTCTCCTGGTCCTTGACCATGAACTTTCAATCATACAGGTAAATGAACAGTTCATTAAGGTATTTGGTACACCCAGAGAAACCCTTGTTGGTGTAAAATTTGAAGACTCACCATTAACAGCATATTTTTCAGGAGATAACCTCAATCGGATCCATGAAGCGGTCAATGGATCCGAATCGACAAAGATGGATCGTATCCAGATTAATAATGAGGCATATTACTTCAGGCTCAAATTCATTCCCTGCGTATTCGATCAAGGTGACAAAGGTCTCACCGTTATCCTTGAGGATTTGACTGAACTGAATAAACATCAGGAACAACTTGAACAACTTGTTGATGAGCGAACCCGCGAACTAAAAAAAGTCAATGAACAATTGCTCAATGAGATTCAGGAACGTGAGAAATCGCGGAAAGCACTCGAACAGAGTGAAAGACGGTGCCGTGAACTTATTGAGAATGCAAACAGCATCATTCTCCGGACCGATATCGAAGGTCGGATTATATTTTTCAGCAAATTTGCCGAGAGTTTTTTTGGGATTGAGAAGAGTAGTATTCTCGGAAAAAATATTATGGGTATAATCATCATGCCTCCACCCAACAGTACCAAAACTCCCGTCCAACTCAGCACGGATTTCTTAAGGCCTGCAAAGCACAGGATGTTTAAAGAAACCCGGGTCAAGCGAAAAGACGGGACGACTGCCTGGGTCGCTTGGACTATCAAGGAGATGGTCGATACAAAAGACAATATTCGTGAATTCCTCCTCCTTGGCACTGATATCACAGAGCTGGAGATGTATATCGAACGTTCTCAAAAAATGCTTGAGACTAACCAAATTGAAACTGATGCCAAAACTGAGCAACTAGAGAAACTCCGGGAGCCCGTGATTCAATAAAATTACGGGATATTTTATTTTGCAGGATGCCCGGAACAAAAAATTTGTATCGTGTACGAAATCCCGTGTATATTATGAGGATTTCGATTAATCAGCAAAAATGCAGGATTCACTGTACTATCTATGATGGAAAAATTAATCATAGATCGTACAAAAGGAGGGTTTTTCGAATCCTCCTATAATAGTATCATTCAACAGGAAGTTCATTTACAATAGTACATCATAGCCGGTTTATCATTGCAAACGCAACTGCTGTATCATCAGTATGTGACAAGGAGATCTTTATTTCATAGCGATCATAGTTCCCGGTCAGCAGGCTGACTTGCGGAATTCCATCTTTTGTATTCAGGATCTCGATCTGGTTTGGAAACAGTTTTTCCCCGTACGGGTAAAACGCCTTGATCACAGCCTCCTTTCCGGCAAATCTTACTGCAAAATGCTGTGCAGGATTTCCGGTTTCTCTGCAGTACTGAATCTCCTGATCAGTGAAGATCTTTGACAAGGCCCGGTTTTTTTCATTAAGTGGGATAAATCGCCGGATTTCT
>Ga0209099_1001287_pt1 | contig 25636 bp, 14 predicted proteins | sample AD_JPNHW2_MetaG_FD_184430 | JGI IMG/M metagenome (GOLD analysis project Ga0209099, IMG submission 184430) | Active sludge microbial communities of municipal wastewater-treating anaerobic digesters from Japan - AD_JPNHW2_MetaG (SPAdes) (version 2) | ecosystem: Engineered > Bioreactor > Anaerobic... | reverse complement strand
GTCCCCGGTCCCAGGTAGGATGCGGCGCTCCTCTGCCCGTGTAGGGCCAAAAGCTCCGTGAGCTCCGCCGCCAAACCGTGGAGGAAGAACTCCCGTTCCCAACGCTTCTCCCTGTGGAGTCTACCCAGGGCCTTGGTCGGAGCCCATCCCAGGGAGACCACCTGCAGAACCAGGGGGAAGGTTCTGCCTCCGTGGCGGCGTCTCAAGGCCTCACCGCCCCTGGTCGAGAGGCGGAGATCGACGTTGCACCCGTTCAGGGCCGTGAGGGCGAGAGTCTCTCCTTTCAGCATGGCGCTGAAGCGGGCCTGAAGGATCCTCGGTTTCCAGAGAACCCCTTCCTTCTGGACCAAGTCGTCGAGAAGAAGCGGCAGTTCAGGATCTTCCGGGTTCCTGAGCCACCTCTGTTTGAAGAGGCGCTCCTTGTTGATCCCGGTGGCCAGAAGCTCCGGGGCTGGGGCCACGTGGAGGGTTCGGACCGGTTCGGGGAGCCTCTCCCTCTTGGTCTCTCTCACTTGGGGGGGCCTTTCGGGGGTTCCCGCCAGGGAGACCCGGACCTCCCCCTTCGAGAGGCCCTTCATGGAATCAAGCCCGTCCATGGCGTCACAGCAGTAGACCACCCGGCCCCTGTAGAAGGGGGAGAGCTCTCTCTCCACAAACCGGGGCGAGAGGGCGGCGCCGCCGCAGAGGATGGGGATCTCCAGGCCCTCCTTGTGGAAGAGGGAGACATATTCGGCCATGGAGCGGGCCGACTCGACCAGGAGTCCCGAGAGGCCGATGGCCTCTCCGCCGTTCTTTTTGAAAGAGGCCAGAATCTCCTCGGGGCTCTGCTTCACCCCCAGGTTGAAGACCTTGTACCCGTTGGCGGAGAAGATGGAATCCACGAGATTCTTGCCGATATCGTGGATGTCCCCCCTGACCGTGGCCAGGATCAGCCTTCCCCGGGCTTCCCCCTCTCCGGCTCCCAGCTTCGGCTTGAGGATCTCCGAGGCTCTGGCCAGGGTCTCCGCGGAACGGAGAACGAAGGGGAGGAGCATCTTTCCCTCTCCGAAGAGCTTTCCGACTCTGTCCATGGCGGGGAGAAGGGTGTTCTGGAGGATATCCCAAGGGAGAGCGCTCTCCAGGAGTTTCTCCAGGATCGGCTCCATTCCCGCCTTGTCGCCGTCGATGATCCGGCGGGTCAGCTTTTCGTTGTCGTTCTCCTCGGGGCCCTCGGGTTCGTTGGAGAGGGTCGGGGCGGTCTTTTCCAGGAGTCTGTCCAGGGCCCTCACACCCTCCCTGCGGCGTCCGTGGATGAGATCGTCGCACACATCCCTCAGAGAGTCGGGGATTCTGTGGAGGGGGAGGAGCTGTCCGGCGTGGACGATGGCGGCGTCTAGTCCCTTCTCCACAGCCACATGGAGGAAGAGGGAGTTGAGGACTCTGCGGAGGGCGGGGGGAAGGCCGTAGGAGACGTTGCTGACCCCGAGAATCGTCCAGGAGCCTGGGCAGGCCTCTTTGATCATGGAGAGAGCCTGAAGTGTCTCCCAGCCGGCCTTCTCCAGGGAGGCGTCCCCGGAACAGAGGCTGAAGGTGAGGGGGTCGAAGAAGAGGTCTTGGGGACGAAGGCCTTGGTTCAGGGCCATCCGGTAGATCTCCCTGGCCACCTCGACCTTCCTCTCCTTGGTCATGGCCATTCCCTGACGGTCGATGGTGAGGCAGACCAGGGCGGCTCCGTAGAGGCGGCAGAGCTTAAAAACCCTGAGGGCCTTGGCGCCGCCGTCTTCCAGGTTGATGGAGTTGACGACGCAACGGCCGGCCAGGTTCTCCAGAGCCCTCTCCACCGCTTCGGGACGGGTGCTGTCAACCATGACCGGAAGGGAGATGTTACCGTTCAGGAGGGGGGTGAAGCTCTCCATGAGGAGGGTCTCGTCCTCTCCGGCCGAGGCGAGGGAGAGGTCCATGAGGTGGGGCTTGTCCCTCTCTTGCTCCTTAGCGAGGGAGAGCATCCCCTCGAAATCTTTCTTGAGGAGGGTTTCCCGAAAGGCCTTGCTTCCCGAGGCGTTGGTCCGTTCTCCGATCAGGAGAGGCTTGGGGTGGGTGTCGATCCCCTGGGAGGTGAAGAGGGAGCCCAGAGAGGCCGGAACGGAGGAGGCCTTCCGGGGGGGAACCCCCTCGAGGGCTTGGGCGAGGGCGCGGATGTGGTCGGGAGTGGTTCCGCAACAGCCGCCGGCAAAGGAGAGGCCCGAGGAGAGAGCGGCCTGTCTCATCTGAGCGCCGAACTGCTCAGGGGTGAGCGAATAGACGGTCTTCCCCTCTCGAACCTCCGGGAGGCCGGCGTTGGGCATCAAGAAGAGGGCCCTGGGCCAGAGTTCCGCCAGTTGGGCCAGAGGGGAGAGGAGGCGGTCCGGCCCGAAGCCGCAGTTGAACCCCAGGGCTTGCACGGGGAGAGGCTCCAGGGCGGCGGCTATGGCGGAAGGATCGCTCCCTGTGAGGGTTCGGCCGGTCAGGTCAAGGGTGAAGGAGACCAGGAGGGGGCGGGTGAGCCCGAGTTCGTCCATGGCCTTGAGGGCCCCCCTCAAGGCCGTCTTGGCCTGAAGAAGGTCTTGGCAGGTCTCGATCAGAAGGGCGTCCACCTCACCCCGCAGGAGTCCCAAGGCCTGGCGCCGGTAGCTCTCCTCCAGGAGGGAGGGGGCGACCTGCCCCAGCGAGGGGAGAAGGGAGCCCGGTCCCATGGACCCGACGACCCAACACTCCCGGGAAGAGTCCCGGACGGCGCGTCTGGCGATGAGGGCCGCCTCTTGGTTGATCTCTTCGGTCCGTTCTTCCAGGCCGTGCTCGGCCAGGATGTGGGCCGCTCCGCCGAAGGAGTTTGTCTCGATCAGCCGGGAGCCGGCTTCGATGTACTCCTGGTGGACCCGAAACACCGCATCCGGTCGGCTGAGGTTGAGAATCTCCGAACAGGAGGGGTAACCGGCCCAGGCCTCCGGGGGAAGGTTCATCCTCTTCAGGGAGGTGCCCATGGCGCCGTCGAGGAGGAGGATTCTGTCTGTGGGGAGAGGAAAGAGGGGAATCATGGGATGACCCCCTTCTTCTGGAGTTTCGCCAAGACCTCCGAGAGGGCCCCGGCCTTTCCCATGGTGTAGAAGTGGAGGCAGGGGACGTTCAGGTCGACCAGGTCGAGGCAGAGCTTCTCGGCCCATTGGATTCCCCGGCGACGGAAATCCGCGGGGTCCTTGGCCGCCCGGAGGCTTTCGACGAGCTCCTCGGGGAGGGAGATGTGAAAGTCCCTGGGGAGGGTCAGGAGTTGCTTGGGCTGGGTGAGGACCTTCATCCCCGGAACGATGGGGACCGTGACGCCCGCGTCGATGAGGCGTTGGCGGAACTCTTCGAAGACCTTCGCAGAGAAGAACATCTGGGTGATGATGTAGGCGGCCCCGCAGTCGACCTTGTGCTTGAGGTGGAGGATATCCTCCGCCAGGTTCGGAGCCTCGTAGTGCTTCTCCGGGTATCCGGCGACGCCGACACAGAAGTTCGTCGCATCCCCCTTCTCGATCTGTTCGATGTACTCCCCCCTGTTGAGGGAGGCCACCTGAGCCACCAGCTCCGAGGCGTAGACGTGTCCCTCAGGCTCGGAGGGAATCTCCTTGAACCCCGGAGGGGGGTCGCCCCGGATCACGAAGATGTTGTCAAACCCCAGGTAGTGGAGGTCGATGAGGGCGTTCTCGGTCTCATAACGGTTAAACCCACTGCAGATCAGGTGGGGAACCGTTTCGATCCGGAAGCGGTGGGCCAGGGCCGAACAGATTCCCACGGTTCCCGGCTTCTTCCTCCTGGGAATCTTCTTGATGACCCCTTCGTGCTCTTCGTAGACGATTCTCTCCTGATGGTAGGTGACGTTGACGAAGGAGGGACTGTAGGGGAGAAGGGTCTCCATAGTGTCAAAAATGTGAACTATGCTTGTCCCCTTCTCAGGGGGGGTGATCTCCAGAGACACCAGAGGCTTCCGGCGTCTTTCTATGATCTCAGTGACGTGCATCTCCTCATCTCCCGTGGTTGGTTGAAGGAGTGTAACTTATGCGGGGGGAAATGTCAACGAAGGCCGCCTTCCCTCTTCCTAGGGAAAATGTGGTATCCTCTCTCCTTCGGAGGTATTGATGAAGAGAACGATCGGGTTTTTCCTTTTCCTCTTGACAGTTTGCGCGCTTTTTCCGAGCTGTTTTCTCCAAGAGAAGTGCTCCCGTGACGAGACGGGGACCTTCTTCGTGATCAACAGTTCCCAGGACGCCAAATCCTACGATGTGAAGGTTGACGGCAAGACCCTCGGCACCGTCACCTACGGGGAGAAGGTCGACTGGACTGTTCCTATGGGGACCCATGTGGTGAACATCGTCTTCACGGACACCCAGGAGACCGCCTGCTACTCCGCCTCCGTCTATATATACAAGTGCGAGAGCGTGGGTTTGACCTGCTACAAATAAGAGAAGGGTCCCGGCGGCTCCCTTCGTGATGCCGCCTTCCTCAAAAGAGAGGCCCCTTCGGTGAGAGGAGGCTGACCCTCTCCACCCAGGGGGCCTTGAAGTGCCCCTGACGGGTCGTGACCTCCACTCCGTCTCCCTGACGGGAGGCCGTGAAGATCTCCTGGTCCACGTTGATTCTCTCCGTTCCCCCGGGGTGTCGCCAGGAGAGCAAAAGAAGGGTGTAGGTGTAGGAGTTCTTGTTCTTCGTGATGGTCTTGTCCACGATCAGGGTCTGGCAGGTCTCGGGCTCGCTCTTGTCCAGGGCTCCGTTCCCGTAGGCGAAAAAGCCTGTCCCGGAGAGGAAAAAGGCCGGGAGGGAGAGGAGGAAGAGCTGGAAAAAGCGGATATGGCTCTGGGGGTGCCCTTTGAGGAAGTGAAAGGCGAAGAAGAGGTAGAGAAAGAGAAGGGGAAAAACGTAGCGCAGTGAGCCGAGAAGGAAACTTTTGTCTAGGGGGGGGTAGAGGGTGAGGCCGACGATCAGGGCGACGGTTCCCCCCAAGGCCAGGAAACCCGAGAGGAGGAAGAGGGGTAGGGAGCTCCTCTTGGGGGGGACCACTAACCCGTAGGGGATCAGGGGAAGCTTCGAGGCCTCTTGAAGGAGTGTGAGGGCGTCGGGGGCGCAGAGCCGGGGGTCGAAGCTCTCCAGGTGTTCTTCCCTGAAGGGGGTAAAGGCGAGGGTGAGACCCTCCGGGGAGAAGATTACCTCCTTGAGGGGAAAGGGGAGGGAGAAGAGGTTCTGGATGGCCTGCCGACATTGGCTCTGGGAGAAGAGGAGGGAGAAGGGGCCCTCAGGCTCTCCGGAGAGGTAGTAGGGGGTGTCGAAGGCGGAGTCTCCGGTTTGGATCTCTCTGTTCAGGCCGATGCTCTTGCCCCAACGGTCGAACTTCCCCTCCCTGCGCACGCTTCCGGCGAGCCCCTGGGGAACCAGAAAGGTGACCGTCCCCTGAGGGGGGGAGTTCCTGGATTTGGGGGTGAAGCGGAAACGGTAAGGGGTGCCGTTGAACTCTCCCCGCAGGTCTGAGATGGCTGAGAGAAGTGAGGCGAGAGGCTTGGAACAGGTTCTTCCCTCTTCCGTCCCCTCCGGCACCGTCCCACAGGACCGAGACGGTACGAGATGGCCTCCGGAGCGGTCAGCCATCTTCTTGAGACTTTCCCTGTGGGAGGAGAGCCTCTTACGGAGAGAGAAAACGAGAAGGAATGTGGAGATCAAAAAGACGAAGGAGAGAAACAAATGAAAGCCGATCACTCAGGAAAACCTCCTTTAAGAGATGATCCTACCACGAAGAGGGGGGGAGGTGAAAGCTTCGGCAAGGGAGGGCGGGGAGTCGAAACGCTCATTTTTTTTCGAAATTTCAACGGCGTGCCCGATATGAAAAAGGGAGTGTCCCTTGTAGCCTTCCTTGTTCGTACCGTTCGCGTTGTTCGCGGTTCATGCTTCTAAAACGGAGTGTCCGTTGTATTTCTAACCGCGAAATGTGCGAAAACCGCGAAAGCTTTTATGCTCTGCTTCTCCTTGTTCGTACCCTTCGTGTTGTTCGTGGTTCATGTTTCTAAAACGGTGTGTCTGCTATAAATCTAACCGCGAAACACGCGAAAACCGCGAACAAAAAACGGAGTGTCCCCAGTAGTTCCTGAGAGCTGAAAAACGGAGTGTCTAGCCCTTGGGAGAAGAAAACGGGAGAGCCTTCAAGGGTTTGGGTTTGGATCTCAACGGGGGGATTAAAAAGGAGTGTCCGCTGTAACCTCTGTTCGTACCCTTCGCGTTGTTCGTGGTTCATGTTTCTAAAACGGTGTGTCTGCTATAAATCTAACCGCGAAATGTGCGAAAACCGCGAAAGCTTTTATGCTCTGCTTCTCCTTGTTCGTACCGTTCCCGTTGTTCGCGGTTCATGCTTCTAAAACGGTGTGTCTGCTATAAATCTAACCGCGAAAAGCGCGAAAACCGCGAAAGTTTTTATGCTCTACTTCTCCTTGTTCGTACCGTTCCCGTTGTTCGCGGTTTATGTTTCTAAAACGGAGTGTCCGCTGTAGGTACGGTGCGCTTGTAGAAGGTTCCCTCTTCTCCCTCCCTGCAGAGTCCTTAGGGCTTGCTTCTGTAACCTTCTACCACGAAGGGGGGGGCCGGACCCCGAAGGTTTCGGAAGAGGGATGTGAAAATTTGGGAAACTTCGGCTTGGACGGCGCCCTCTTCGGGTTGAAAAGGGAAAAGGGTTTGATTTTTCCGGCATCCTGAGTCTATAATCGAGCGCAGAGGAGAGGAGGGACCATGGCTCTCGTGGAATGGAGTCCGTACTATTCTGTACAGGTTCAGGAGTTTGACCTTCACCATCAGAAGTTGATCGGGTATATCAACGAACTCAACGATTCCATGCGGCAAGGGAAGGGGAAGGCGCAACTTCCGGAGATTCTCCGCAAGCTGGTGGACTACACGGGCTACCATTTCGAGAGGGAAGAGGAGCTCATGGAGGCCCACCATTTCCAAGGGCTTGCCGCCCACAAAGAGGAGCACCGAATCTTCGTCGAGAAGATCCGCTCCTTCCAGAGGGATTTCAGCCTGGGCAGGGTCGCCCTGAGCCTCGAGATCCTTCACTTTTTGAGGGATTGGCTCCTCCACCATATCCTTGAAACCGACAAGGAGTACGGACCCTTTCTCAAAGATAAGGGGGTCTCCTGAAGAGCCTCTGACTCGAACCGGTTGAGGCTGGGAGCGGAGGGGAAGCTCTCCGGAGAGGGGGCCTTGCGTCGAAGTCTCTTCGAAAGTCTCCAAGGGAAGGGAGAAATGGGTCTTCCCTTTCCCCTTTCCAGGGGTTATTCTAGGGGGGAAGATGAAGAAGCCGAAGATTGGACCCTCCATTGAAACGATATACCCTTATGGGGCCGGCGAGCGCCAAGAGTTGCCCTTCTTCGACGCCCCCATTCCTGCGGGGTTTCCCTCCCCCGCAGAGGATTATCTGGACAAGAAGCTGGACCTGAACGAACTCCTCATCCGCCACCCTTCGGCGACCTTCTTCGTCCGGGTCGCCGGGGAGTCCATGATCCAGGCGGGGATTCACTCCGGGGACATCCTCATCGTCGACCGCGCCCAGGAGCCTCGAAGCGAGAGTGTCGTCGTGGCGGTCATCGACGGAGAGCTCACGGTGAAGAGGATCAAGAAGAGGGGAGGCCGGATCTTTCTTCTGCCTGAAAATCCGGACTTCCCGGTGATGGAGATCCTCGGAGGAATGAACTTTGAGGTCTGGGGGGTTGTCACCTATGTCATCCACTCCCTCTGACGCCTCACCCCTCTTCGCCCTGGCGGATGGGAACAACTTCTACGTCTCCTGCGAGAGGGTCTTTGAGCCCAAAGTGAGGGATGTTCCCGTGGTGGTCCTCTCCAACAACGATGGGTGCATCGTCTCCCGATCCAACGAGGCGAAGAAGCTGGGGATTCCCATGGGGGCGCCCTTCTACCGGTGGCGGCCCCTGATCGTCTCCAAGGGCGTGAGGGTCTTCTCTTCCAACTATCCCCTCTACGGGGAGATGTCCCTTCGGATGATGGATACCCTCTTCTCCCTGACCCCCCACATGGAGGTCTACTCCATCGACGAGGCCTTCCTGGACGTTCCCGTGGGGCCCGCCGAAGCCGAGGGTTGGGCGGAGGGAGTGAGAAGGCGGGTCCTTCGGGACGTGGGGATTCCCCTCTCCTTGGGGGTGGCCTCGACAAAGACCCTCTGCAAGGTGGCGGGACGTTCGGCCAAGAGGGACTCCCGGGGGGTTCGGATTCTGATCGGCCAAGAGGAGATCCGATCGGCCCTGGAGGCTACGGGGGTGGAAGAGCTCTGGGGAATCGGGCGCCAGCTCTCCAAGTTCCTCATCGGCCAGGGGATCCTGAACGGGGAAAAGCTGAGGGAGTGCGACGACCGATGGGTTCGGGCCCATCTGGGCCTGGCGGGGCTCCGGACGGTCATGGAGCTGAGGGGGATCCCCTGTGTCCAGGGGGAGGAGGCTCCCATGGAGGGGAGAAGCGTCTCCACCTCCAGAAGTTTCGCCGACCCCCTTCCTGATCCCTCCGCCCTCCGTGAGGCGGTGGCGTGTTTTGTCGCCACCGCGGCCTCCAAACTCAGGGAGAACGGGGCCATGGCCTCGGGGCTCCATCTCTTCCTGACCACAAGCCCCTTTCGGGGGGACTACCGCTCCCAGACCGCCTTCTGTTCGCTGGCCCGGCCGAGCTCCTACACCCCGACGCTGATCGGAGCCGCCTGGAGGCTCCTGGAAAGCTTGAACCCGGAGAACCTCTCCCAGGTAAAGAAGGCGGGGATTATCCTCACCGACCTGGTGGAGGAGTCCAAGACTCCTCCTCGGCTCTTCGGGATGAACGCCGCCCTGGAGAGGGAGAGAGGGCTCATGGAAGCGGTTGACCGTATTCAGAAGCGGTGGGGAGGCCAGGCGATCCAGACGGCGGCGGAGGGGCGTTCCCGGGAGTGGCTGACCAGACAGAGCCGTCGTTCCCCCCGCTATACCACAGACTGGAACGAACTTCCCCTGGTCAAAGCGAAGGGCTGAAGGGAGAAGGCCGCTTTCCGAAAGGTTTTTGGGAGGAAAGGGAGAGCGAAATATCCCTTCAACCTACAGGGGACACTCCGTTGTATTTACAAAGGACACTCCGTTCTAAGCGTTGAACCGGGAAAGGGACGAAGAACCTCAGGAAGGTCTTCCAGCCTACAAGGGACACTCCTTTTCTCTGCGAGCCTACAAGGCTCGCCGGAAGAAGACCGGAACGATCTCCGGCTAAGCGATTTCGGCTCCTCCTGGCCGGAAGGGATGGCCCCCTGGGCGGGAGGGCTCCCTACTTCAGCTGTTGGAAGGAGAGGTCCATGAGGGGGTACTTCTCCCAACCGATGAAGTCGTAGTGCCACCACTCGGTCTTGAAGACTCTGAAGCCGAACCGGGCCATGAGGTCGATGAGGAAGGCTCGGTTATCGAGGACCTCCGGGGGCAGGTTTTGGTACAGGGGGTGGGCCTTGGCGGAGAAGTCGTCGAAGTCCGAGGGCATGGGGATCTCCCTCCCCGTGCCGAGGTCGACCAGGGTCAGGTCCACCGCGCAGCCTCGGTTGTGGCGGGAACCGTCCCTGGGGTCGGCCACGAAGGATCGGTCCTCCTTCCGGCAAACCTCGTAGAAGCGGACCGTGGCGGTGTAGGGGCGGTAGGCGTCGTAGATCTTCAGGCCCAGGTTTTTCTTGGCCAGGGACTCCGCGACTCCCTTGAGCGCCTCGGCCACGGGTTTGCGAAGGTAGGCCTTGGGCTCGGTGTAGATCACCTCGCCGGTGAAGTTGTTCTTCGTGGCGTAGCGGATGTCCAGGGGGAGTCCGGGGATGACCCTCTGAAGGTCGACGAGCTCCATCTCCGGATCCGCCGCAACCTGCGCCCTGTACTCCTGGACGTCGACGACAACGTGGAGCCCCGGTGGGGGGAACTGGGAGGGAGCGCTCTTTCGGGCATGGGTACAGGAGAGGGAGAGGAGCAGGGAGAAGAGGAGGGGCAAAGAGAGCGCCGCCCCCCGATATTTGCGGGAAGACATCGACACCTCCGGACTCGGATTGGGACTGTGAAAATGATAGCACTCCCAAGAGCCTCTGGCAAACCTCTCCGAAGGCCCCTGGCACCGCCGACCCCGGCCCTCCTTACCGGGAGGAACTTGAGATTCCCCTGCAAAGACTCCGGCGCCGCGGAAAACGACAAAATACAGAGGCCTGGTATTTGTCAAAAAGCTTTCTGGTAGCCATAATCGATTTAAACGTCAAAAAACAGGGGTGTTGAATTTGTCGATTCTCGGCCTTCCGGCCCCCTCCGTCGGAGGAAGGGTGACAGCCGGTACCAGTTGCCGGAGAAGCGGCTCTCCCGCTCGCTATTCGAAGTGTTTGGCCCTCTTTAAGACCTCTTGGAGGGGGATCTTGAGGCCCCGGGCCAGACAGATAGGCTTGTCGTTCTCGTAGGGCATGGCGTAGGGGTGGTAGGTTCTCCCCACCTGGCGGAACTCTCGGAAGATCTCCCTCAGATCCTCCATATCGGCTCCCACGGTGATCATCACCTCCCCGTCCCGCCCCTGAGGGGGCCAGAAGTAGTGGTTGTTATGGCCGCTGAAGACCGGCGGCAGCTTCGCCTCTCGTCCGAAGAAATCGAGCGCCCCGGCGACACCGTAGTTGTCCCCATAGATCAGGCAGCGGGTGCGGTCACCTTCGGGCAGAGAGCGGTAGACCGCGACAACCTTGGCGGTCGTCTCCCTCCATCCGAACATATCGGCGAAGGTCTGGGGCAGGGGGCCCATCCTGTGGTTCTCGCTCGGCTCTTGCTGAAAGCCCAGGGTCTTGGCGAAGACGATGTACTTCTCCACGGGAAGGAGGGGAAGGACCAGGGGGGAGAGCAGGAGCGTGGAGATCCAAATCGCGCCGACCATGAGGGGGCGGAAAATTCTTAACCTCCCCTTCTGAAGGAGCCTCTCCCAGAAGACGGCGCCTCCGGCGAAGAGGACGGGGTAGGCCGGGGCCAGGTAGTAGGTCTTGGAGTTCTGAAGGTTGAAGATCAGGTAGGTCAGCAAGTAGATCAAGCCGAAGAGCCTGAACCTCTTCCCCTGGGGATGGAAGAGGAAGTAGCCGAGACCTGCGGTCCAGATCAGGAGGGTGTTGGGGTTGTTGTAGAGAATCTGCTCCCTCAGGAAGACCAGGGGCGGGAGAACGGCGATCTTGTTAGCCCCGGCGTTCCTCATGAACTCCAGCAGGGGCCATTGGTGGGCGAAGTTCCAAAGGATGTAGGGGAGAAAGATCAGAAGCGCCAGGAGACCGCCGATCCAGAGGATGGGGCTCTTCAGATGAACCCTGAGCTCGGGGAGAAGGAGGAGGCAGAGCGCCGTTCCCAGGAGGAGAAAGAGCAGGGAGATCTTGTTCTGTAGTCCCAAGCCTGCGACGGTTCCGAAGAGAAGCCAGAGCCTGGGGTTTGCGCCCTTGACAATCTTGACGAGCAGGAGGAAGCAGGCCATCCAGAAGAGGTGGTCCAGGGAGTTCATGCTGTAGTTGTGGAAGAGGAAGAGGTTCCCTATCACCCCGGAGGCGGCGGCACAGCTCAGGGCCAGGGAAAAACGTTTTCCCCCCAGCTCCTTGGCGAGAAGGCCGGTGCCGACGACCAACAAGGAGGCGCTGATGACGGGCAGGAGCCGAAGGGCCGGGAGGGAGTCGCCGAAGAGGAAGCGGATCCCTCTCAAGACCACCATGGCCAAGGCGGGGTGGTCGACGTATCCGAAGGCCAAGTGGTTGCTACAGGAGATGTAGTAGAGTTCATCGCGGAAATAGCCGTACCCGTCAATGCAGATCAGGTGGAGAAGGAGGTTCGTCGCGGCGAAGAACAGCACCACCATGGCGTCCGAACGCAGAACTCCGGAGACTCTCTCCCTTAACGTCGGGCAGACCTTTTCGTTCATCTCTTCTCCTTGAAAGGGAATTCTCCTTCACAGACGTTGATCCGCCCGAAAAGTTCCTGTAACCGGCCGAAGCCGGGACGCGCTACGGTTTTCCTGAACCTGGGTGGGGTGACTCTCTTCGCGAGGGAAGGGGGCGGCCGGTCGGAAACGACCGGCCGCCCTCCCTGTTCTATGGTCTTAACGTTTGGAGTAGGGAGGCTTGCCGGGGAAGGTGAAGGGATCCTCTTGAATCTGTTTCTTGAGGAGTTCGATGGCTGTTTCCAGTTGCTTGTCCACTCCGGCGAGCTCGGACTCCGGGTCGTTCTCCACCAGGACGTCCGGGTCGGCACCGTGGTTTTCCACGAGCCATTTGCCCTCTCTGTTGTAGAAGGAGTTGTTGCTCTGTTCCACGAACCCGTTGTCCATGGTGATCTGGGAGTTGACGATCCCCACGAGGCCGCCCCAGGAGGGGACACCGACGACGGTTCCGAGCTTACGGGCCTTGAAGTGCTCCACGAAAGCCTCTCCGTCGGAGCCGTTCCTCTCGTTGGAGAGCACCGCGTACTTGCCGTTGCTGACGCTCCCGGGGTAACGGAAGGGTTCCATCTCCTTGAGGCAGTTGTAGGCCACCATCTTGCGCTCCAGCTTATCGATCATGAAGTACTCGGTCCAGCCGCCGCCGTTTCCGCGCACATCGATGACCAGCCCGTCCTTGTAGCGGAAGGCCCGCCAATACTTGTCAAACTGGGCGATGTTCCCGTCGGACATGGCGGTGATGTGCATGTATCCGATGCGGCCGTCGCTGGCCTTGAGAACCTTGGCGATGTTGTCGGCGATCCAACGCTCGTAACGGAGCTCGGATTCGCTCCTCAGAGGCTCCACTGTGTAGGACTTGGCGTTCAGGGGCGATGGCTTCGAGTTGACGGTGACCACCACCTTCTGCCCCTTGACGACCTGGAGGAAGGAGTAGGGGTCATCGGTGGTCTTGACGGGGTGTCCGTCGATGGCGATCAGGTAGTCTCCCTCTTTCAACTCGATCTCCGGGGAGACCAGGGGCGCCTTGAGGTTCCGGTTGTACTCGGTGGGACCGAAGAGCCTCTTGAACCTGTAGTACCCCGAAGGGTCGGCGGCCATTTCGGCGCCCAGGAGTCCCGTGAAGACGGGGTTGTCGACCCTGAGGGAGGGGGCGAAGTCACCGCCTCCGACGTAGGTGTGGGAGACGCAGAGCTCGCCGACCATCTGGGAGAGGAGCCAGTTGAGGTCGGAGCGGGAGGTGAGGGAGGGGAGCCAGGCGCGGAACTTGTCGCCTATGGCCTTCCAGTCGTTGCCGTGCATCTGCGGATCGTAGAAGAAGTTCCGGTACCAACGCCAGGTGTCTTCGAAGATTTGCTTCCACTCCTCTCGTGGAACAACGGTGTAGCGCAGGCCTCCCAGGTCGAGGGGGGAGCCGGGTTCCTTCTGGGCGAAGCTTTTGCCCAGGGGGTTGGTGTAGTACCCCTTCTCCCTCTGGACCAGGAGGCTTTCGCCGTCTCCGGAAAGCCTCCAGTCGGCGATCTTCTCGGAGAGGACGCTCTCCCTCTGGGAGGCGGTATCGTAGATGTGGAGGTCCCACTTCTCCCTTCCCTTAGGCTTGAAGAGCTCTTCCTGTTCGCCGTCCAGGTAGGAGGGGACCGAGGCCCAGGTGACGGTTCCCTTCCCGGCCTTCAGGTAGAAATAGTTCCCCGCCGGGACCGGGAGGGGGAAGATCCGGTCGTTGAGCCCCTCCAGATCGATGCGGAAGGGTTTCTTGGCGGAATCCGGGGTGAAGGCCTTCTCCCCTTTGCGCAGTTGAAGGGCCATCACCTGTACCGGGTTGGGGATGACGTGGTTGTCCTCGAAGAGGTCCAGCTGGGTCTCGAAGTTTCTGTAGGAGAGGAAGTAGAGGCACTCTCCGTTCTTGTCGAAAGAGGGGTTGAGGGAGTCGTAGAAGTCGGTGGTGACCGGGGTGCTCTTTCCCGTCTCCAGGCTGTAGAGGAAGATTTGGTTGTTCCTGTTGAACTGGACCGTGGAGTAGGCGATCCAGCGGCTGTCGGGCGACCAGGTGTAGTCGCTGACCTCCCAGTAGAACTCGTCGTTCTTGAGCTGTCTCGAAGAGGCGACCAGGGTCATCTTCTTGGTCATGATGTCCAGGACGAAGAGGTTGAACTCCTTGGTGCCGAAGAGAAGCTTCTTCCCGTCCGGCGACCACTCCACGTGGTAGGGGGTGGTCTTCATCTCCGTGGTTAGGAGGCTCTCTTGGCCGCCGTCGACTCTTCTCAGGGCGAGCTGGTAGTCTCCGGTGCGGTCGGTGAAGTAGGCGACGGTGGTCCCGTCCGGGGAGAGAACCGGGTACCTCTCCCGGATGCCGGGGGTGCAGGTCAGGTTCTTCGCCTCGCCGCTCTTCTCCTTGGCGACGATGAAGATGTCCCCTCTGGCCTCGAAGAGGGCGCCTTCACCCTTCCAGAGGGGGGAGAAGGAGTGGATGAACTCCTTGGGGTTGATGGTTCGGGTCGCCAGCTTCCACCCGTCGGTAGGAATGTTCACGGTGATCTTCCGGTAGGTGTTGGCGGGGGTCTCCATGACGTAGAGGGTTCCTGCCTGGAGGAAGACGATCCGCTGGCCGTCGGTGGAGGGCATCTGGACGTCGAACCCCGTGAACTGGGTGATCTGCTTCGTCGCCTTGGTGGAGGGATCCAGGGTGTAGAGGTTGGTGATTCCCTCTTTCTCCCTGTCCGAGAGGAAGTAGACGGTCTCTCCGATCCACATGGGGTAGGCGTTCTTGCCGACGTAGTCGGTCAGGGGGGTGAACTTCTTGGACGGGAAGTCGTAGAGGAGGATGTTCTGGTACCTCCCCCCCTTGTACCTCTTCCAATAGTACTCCTCGATCCCCTTGGGGCTGTAGGCCATCTTCGAGCCGTCGCCGGAGATTGAGAGCTGCACGCCTCGGGGGACAGGCAGGGGCTCCGGGGAGCCTCCCTCCAGGGAGACGGAGTAGAGCCTCTCGGTGGGGCGGAAGGTGTTCTCGTAGTCCGAGCGGAAGAGAACCCTCTTCCCATCGGGAGTCCAGCCGAGGACTTGGCAATACCCCCGCCAGGTCAGCCTCTTGGGGGTTCCTCCGCCGGAGGGCATCAGGTAGACGTTGACGCCTTGGTCGTAATTTCCGGAGAAGGCGATCCACTTCCCGTCGGGGGAGAACTTCGGGGAGAACTCCATCCCGGGGTGGGAGGTGATTCGAAGGGCGGGAGAGCCGTCCAGGCCGGCTGTCCAGAGGTCACCCTCGTAGGTGAAGACCAACCGGTCGCCCCGGATATCGGGGTATTGGACGAAACGGGTCTCCTGGGCGGTGAGGGAGAGAAAGGACACCAACAACAGGGAGAAAAAGACAACCTTTGTTTTCATCGGGCCTCCAAACCAAGAGTTGTGGGGTTATAAGAGTCTTACGCCGGAGAGTCCGGAAGGTTCCAGAGAAGAGAGTCAAAGGATGAGGATTCCGCCGAAGCGCAGGGAGGCCCAGAGAACCTTGGTCGGCCCCCTCCTTCGCTCGGTGGAAGATCCCGGGAAAGCTCTTCGGGCAGAGATGGGAGAGGAGACGGGGATCGAAAACGGAGTGTCCCTTGTAGATCGAAAGAACCGGTAATTTAAAGGGAGTGTCCGTTGTACTTTTCACCGCGAAACGCGCGAAAATCGCGAACAAAAAGGGAGTGTCCGCTGTAGTCCTGAAGCGGTTCGAGGAAGAGTCCAAGGAGAAGGTTTCCCCTCCCTCAAGAGAGGGAACCGAAAGCCGTGAATGAAGAAGAGGTCCTTGTTCGTACCCTTCGCGTTGTTCGCGGTTTAGGATTCTAAACCAGAGTGTCCGCTATAATTCGCTATAATTCTAACCGCGAAATGCGTGATAATCGCAAAACTATTTATGGTTTGTTCTTCCTTGTTCGTACTGTTCGCGTAGTTCGCGGTTCAAGTTTCTAAACCGGAGTGTCCGCAATAAATCTAACTGCGAAATGCGCGAAAATCGCGAAAGTTTTTATGATTTATTTCTGTGTTCGCGTCGTTCGCGTTGTTCGCGGTTTATGTTTCTAAAACGGAGTGTCCGCTGGAATTTTCACCGCGAAACACGCGAAAACCGCGAACAAAAAAACGGAGTGTCCCCAGTAGATTTAAAGCGGTTCAAGGTAGAGTCCAAGAAGAGGTTTACCCTCCCTCAAGAGAGGGAACCGAAAGCCGTGAAGGAAGAAGAGGTCCTTGTTCGTACCCTTCGCGTTGTTCGCGGTTCATGGAATTCAAAGGGAGTGTCCCTAGTAGGTTTCTAGATCTTGGGCGGAGAGATTCTTCAGTTCAAGGAGGGGTCAGCGCCAATCGTCCATCACCCAGACATCCCTTCGGTTGAAACCCGGGAGGTTGGGGCTTTGCATGGCCACACCGATGACCTCAATACGGAAACCTCTTCCCATGAGGGTCCGGTAGACCCCCTCCCGGGAGAGGTTGACTCCTGTGACAACCTTGACGGTTCCTTTGAGGGCGGCCAGTTGGAAGACCCTCTGCAGAAGAGCGGCGAAGCTCTCTGGGCCGTCGGCGGCCCCGAACTTTACGTAGAGGATACCGCTCCCCGCCTCGGTTCCGGTCCCCCTGTGACAGAGGGCGAACCCCTTCAGGGCGGAGCCTTCGCGGAGCAGGATGGTGTCGCCCCACCCGTGTCTCTCCACGCTTTCGATCTCTCGGGAGAGGTCGAGACCCGGGTAGATCCTCTCACAGAGGAGGCGGCAGAGGGCGATCGCCTCCCCCCTCTCCGATGGGGGCAGAGAGGCGAGGAGCTCCGGCGGGGTCAACGGAGGAGGCTGGTCCTTCAGGTCTCGGGCGAGGACGAGGTTGAGGGTCTGAGGGAAGAATCCGTATCTGGCGTAGAGGGCCAGATGTTTGGCGCTGTGGGGGAAGGTGAAGATCCCCTTCTGGCGGATGCCGCACTCGGCGAAGAGAGGCAGGGTCCTCTCCAGAAGGGCTTTGCCTACACCCTGGTTCTGGAGGCCCGGTTTGACCGAGAGGGGACCGAAGAGGCCGAAGCTTCCCCAGGAGGAGAGGAAATTGGAGCCGACGATCTCTCCCTCCCTCTCGCAGACCAGGGTCCCTTGGGGGTGGGTGAGAAAACGGCACCGGGATATTGAGGCGTCGCCGCTGAACTCTTCGGGGCGGGGAAGGCCGACAAAGGATCCCAAGGCCAGCCGGAAGATTTTCTCCACCTCCGGAAGGTCAGCCTCCACCATGGGTCTGATCCTATACTCTCTCTCTTCCATTGGTCTCTCTCCTGTGATCTTTCACCAATCTTTCCCTCTCGCGCAGAGGAAGCGGGAGTACCCGTCCAGAGTACCAAGTTTTTCCATCTCTTGCAACCGCCGCCGGTAGAAGCAGAGGCTTCTGGCGGAGGAGGCGTGGTGGATCGCATGGCCCAAGGTGTAGCCAACCGAGAGGAGGCCCACCCCGGCTACGGCGGCCATCTTGTACTTCACCGCGGCCTTGACGATCTCCCTCTCCGACGCGTCCGGTGGGAGAACCGGGATGGCCGGGTAAAAGTATCCCCCTTCGGCGTCGACGGGCACGATACGGTCTTCCCCTCTGTCCAGGGCCCGCAGGGACTGGAAGATCACCTCCGGAGAGAGGGTGAAGAGGGCCGCCTTGGAGTGGCTCATCCTGTAGACCTCCCGGTGGAGGGAGAGGGGGAAGGAGGGAGACTCCTCGTTCAGAGGGAGCCTGAGAAGGGTGTGGGGAAACTCCTCCGGCGCCGAGGCCCTCTCCATGAAGAGGATACAGGGGCCGTCGATGACGCTCAAACTCGCGGTCCGGAAGGGGCTGAGACCGAGGAGGAAGAGGTCCGAAGAGGTCCGGAGGTACTGCCCGTGGAGCTCCGGGTCCAGGGTCTCCCAGAGGTCCAGGGGGGGGGAGAAGGGGGAGAGGTTCGGCAGGGGGATCCCATCGGGAAGCGTGATGTTGATGCTCTTGGCGTGCAGGAGGATCGACGAGGAGGCCTCCAGCAGGCAGAGGAGGAAGAAGGCCTCCTCCAGACTCTCGCCCCGGATGAAGGGACCGTGGGTGGCGACCACCAGGGCGGGAACCCCCTTGAGAACCTCTGGAATGGTCTCCTCCATCTCCGGAGAGCCTACGGGGTACTCGAAGGTGAGCACCGGGACCCTTCCCAGGTACCTTCTTCCCCAGGGGTCGGCGGGAACGATGGAGTCGGTGGTGAAGGAGAGGAGGGTCGTCTCCGGAGGGTGGGCGTGGACCATGGCCTTGGCGTAGTGGAGGACCCTGCGGTGTTCTCCGGTCTCCGAGGAGGCTTGAAAGAGGCCGTACCTTGGTTCGTCCAGGCCCGGGAGGCAGATGTCCCGGTCCCCGAGGTGACCCTTCATGGAGCCGGTCTTCGTGATGTAGACTTCGTCTCCCACCCTGGCCGAGATGTTCCCGCTGTGGGTGTTCTGGTAACCCAAGGCGAGCATGGCACGGCCGATTCTCTCGATCTCTCTCCTGACGGCTTTATCCTGAGGGCTCATTCTTTCCTTCCCGGAGCGGGGGGTACCCCCTCCTCATCCCAGCCCCTGAGACGGTAGTAGTTCTCCAACAGGGGGCGGAAGTGGAGCTCCCGGTCGATGAGGCGGTTCTTGCCGGAGAGGGGGATCGCCTCGGTGAAGAACCGTTCCGGAAGAGTATCGTCCCTTCTGGTGAAACCGGCTCGGATGTTGAAACGTCTCTCCTGGTTCTGAATGAGGCAGGCCCTGTCCTGAAGCTCGGTCTGATCGATCTCGGCCCCGGTGAACCCGGCGAAAAGCCTCGCAAATTCCCCCTCTCCCAGGGAGAAGGAGGCGAAGCGGCAGAGACCCAGGGAGTCGGAGAGACAGCCCGAATCCTGTTGGTCGATCACGTGACCGGCCACGGTATCGATCAAGAAGCGGTCGACCTCCCGGGAACCTCCGAAGAAACCCAGAGAGACGGCGTAACCGCCCTGGAGGTGGCACCCTCCTCGGGGGGAGGTGGCATACCCGAGGGCTTGGGCCGTAGTCGCTCGGGGCTCGTAACCGGGAAGTTCGAGACCCTTGACGGAGATGGAGAGCTCCGGAACGCCGAAGCGTCGGGCCAACCGGAGGGAGCCTTCGGAGAGGATCTTTCCGAAGCCTTCCCTCAGGCCGGTCATCTCGGTCAACCGGCAAAGGAACCCCTTGGAGCCGAAGGCGAGGGGGATTCCCCCCGTCTCCTTCACGGTTAGGACTCCCCTCTCGAAGAGCTCCATCGCCGCCGCCAGGGTGCCTCCCAGGGAGATCGTGTCCATTCCCAGGTCGTTGCAGAGGTAGTTGGCCAGGGAGATCTCCTGGAGATCGTAGATTCCGAGGTTGGCCCCCATGTTGGCCAGGGTCTCGTACTCGGGGCCTCCGCCTCGAACCCCCTGAACGACGATCTCCCGGCCGCATCGGATCGGACAGAGGGCGCATCCTGTGGGCCCAACGTAGAGGGTCTTTCTCAGGTTCTCTCCGGAGAGGAGTTCCACGTCTTCGGGCCGGTGGGATACATCCTGAAAGTTTCGGTGGGGGAGCATGTCGTGGTCGGCCATGAGTTTGACCAAACCCGGCGTCCCCAGTTCCGGGAGGGCCCTGGCGGTGACCGGGAAGGAGCGGATCAGCTTTTGGGTCTGGTAGAGGGCCGCCTTGTAGAGCTCCTCCTTGGCCGCTGGAAAGGTCCGGCTCCCATGAACGACCAGGGCCTTGAGGTTCTTGGAACCCATGACGGCGCCGCACCCTCCCCGTCCGGCGGTTCGGTCACCGTCGTTGACCAGGGAGGCGAAGAGGACTCCCCGTTCGCCGGCCTGGCCGATGGCCAGAACGCGGCTCTGGGGGGAGGCGAGGTTACGGAGTCTCTCCGTTGCCGCCGCCGCTCCTAGCCCCCAGAGGTCGGACGCCTCATGGAGGGAGGCTTCCCCCTCTTGGATGTTCAGCCAGACCGGTTTTGGCGACTTTCCCCGGACTACGACCATGTCGAACCCGCTCCTCTTCAAGGCGGGGCCGAAGAAACCTCCGGAGTTGGCGCTGACGATGGTCCCCGTCAGGGGGGAACGGCAGGTGACGGAGAAACGCCCTGACGTAGGGGCGGAGCTTCCGTTGAGGGCCCCGGAGACGAAAATCAGAGGGGCTTCCTCTCCCAGAGGGTCCTCCGGAAAGGGTTCCCTCTCCGTGAGCCATCCGACCCCCAGGCCCCGACCGCCCAGATAGCGGAGGAGAAACCCCTCTTCCAGGGGAAAGGGGGAGAGGCTCCCCCTGGAGAGGTCCACGTCCAACCCGATCCCGTTATAACCCATCATTGTCATGGGAGGATCTCTCCCGCGGCGGCCCTCTTGAGAAGGTCCTCCAGGCTCTCTTCCGTTTCCTGCTCCGTCAGGGGCGTGAAGGTCCAGGCCTCTCCATGGAGGGCCGATTCTCCGGGAGCGAGAAGGGAGAGAGGGGCCAGGCTCTCGATCTCCAGGACCTTGGCGTCGGTATAACACTCCAAGGCGGCGCCTCGGTCGGGGTAGGGGAGGGAGGGGAAGAGGGGGAAGCTCTTGAGGAAGAGGGAGTTTGCCCGGGCGTACCCCAGTGCCCCCAGCGTCGGGGAGAGGCCGATCTTCAGAGGGGAGAGCGCCGATGGGTCGTGGTGGACCCTCAGAAGGGGGCGTTTCCACCGGATTCTGACGTCTCCGGGGTCCGTGTAGCCCCAGAGGGAGACCGAGAGGTCCGGCAGGAGGTTCTCCTGGGGCTTCTTGGCGTCCGGGAGGGGGAGAATGGCCGTTCCCCCGGGGGCCATGACCGTGATGGCCCAAGGGGCCGCCTCGATGGGCCAGAGGTTCCGGTTGGTGATTCTGTGGTCCAGAAGGAGTCTCCCTTGGCTCCACCGGAGGGTGATCTCCTTCTCGATTCCCGCCGGATCCGTGGGAACCGAGAAGAGGACGCCCTCTTCCTCCCGGGTCCATGAGACCGGGCCGTTGTCGGGGTGGTAGCTCCGGGGGCGGCTCTCCGGAGCGTGCCAGAGGCGGTGGCCTCCGTAGAGGCGCCAGAGCGCCGGATCCTTCGGTTCGGTCAAGTTCTCAGGGATTCCCAAGAGGTTCTCCCCACCCTCGGGACCGAAGAAGAGAATCCTGGGACCGAAGGCGAGGGAGACGATCGCCTCTCTGCCGCCCTCGGAGAGGGAAAGGGAAGGGACTCCGGACCACTCGGTTTCAACGGCTCTCATAGGCTCACCTCATCCCTTGGATTGTACCGTTTTCCTCCCCTTCGGACAAGGAGTTCCCCCAGGGAGGGGGAGAAAAAGTGCCCTCTTTCCTCTCCAGAGGGGAGGCTTGAAGGAGGTTGGAGGGGTGAGTGAAAAACGCCTTTCAGAGCCGTTTTTGAAAAAAGCCCTCTCGAGCCTTGACAAGGGAGAGAAAAGGTGGTTTAATAGTCCCAGATTGCGAGGTGGGGCAGTGGTAGCCCGTTGGGCTCATAACCCAAAGGTCGGAGGTTCAAATCCTCCCCTCGCTATTTTTTCTTTCGGAAGTACCACCTTCCCGATCAGCGTCGCCTCCTGAAACTCTCTGGTTTATCCCTTTCCTCTCTCCGGCTTTCTTTTCTTCACCGTCTTTCCCTTTGTCTACGGCTGGATAAAACCCTTCAACCTCGGCGGACCCCGCCTCTCTTGTCAGCTTCTATCCCTTGTCGGAGAGGGTGGGCGAACCCTCCTTCTCACTTTGGACTTGCCTGGGGCCTCTATTCGGCGGAGAGGGAAAAGAGCTTCAGAACCATGTCCCGCGCCTTCTCCATGTCCGCTACACAGATATGCTCGGTCAGGGCGTGCTCATCCTGGGCGCCGATTCCCACCACCGCCATCTCGATCCCGAGGTTGTTGTAGACCGAAGCGTCGGTGTAGCCTGTCATGAGGGTGGTGCGGGCCTCGATTCCGATGGAGCTCAGGGCCCTCTTGGCGGTCGCGACGGTCCAGGCCTCTTCGGGGATGCTGACGGCGTTGCAGACGTTGTTGATGGCGATCTCTGTCTTGGCGCCGCAGGCTTCCGCCTGGCATCGGATGACGCCCTCCATCTCCCGGATCAGGGCCTCGGCCTTCTTATGGCTCAGGGAACGACATTCGGCCAAGAAGCAGGCGTTGTCGGGGACACCGTTGCGGATCAGGCCGCCGTTGATGACGCCGACGTTGGCGGTGGTCTCTCCGTCCAGGCGACCCAGCCGGAGAGAGGCGATTGCCTTGGCGGCGGCCCAGATTGCGTTGATCCCTTTCTCGGGGGCCATTCCGGCGTGGGCCGCCAAGCCCTGGACGGTGACGTCCAACCCGTAGTAGGTGGGTCCTCCGACAACGATGGTCTCCAGTGTGTCGTTGTCCAGGAGAAAGCCCCTCTTGGCTGTCAACAGACCCATGTCAAGGTTGCGTACCCCCAGCAGGCCAACCTCTTCCTGCCGGCTGATGGCAATCTCCAGGGGGGGGTGGATATCGGCGGTTCTCAGGGCGTCCAACAGCTCGGCGATACCGGCCTTGTCGTCGGCTCCGAGAATCGTCTCTCCCGAGGAACGGATCACTCCGTCCTTCAGGAGAGGCTTGATCCCCTTGCCGGGTTTGACCGTGTCGGCGTGGCAGGAGAAGAGCACCGGAGCCGTGGTCTTCGAGTTTTTCCCGGGGATGTGGGCGATCAGGTTGCCGTAACCGTCTTTCCGGACCTTCCCTCCCAGGGAGGCGAACTCCCGGGCCAGATACTCGATGAACTCGGCCTCCTCTCCGGATTCGCTCGCGATTTGAACCATCTCCATAAACTGGTTGATCATCCGTTCGCTCATGTGACCCTCCTTCCCTTGAAGTGTACCACAAGGTCTCTCTTTTTTCAGGTTTCCTGCCCGGCCCTCGAGTGACATGGAAGCTTTGTTGTAGAAGGCTTAAAACAGCGGGTTTCTCCTGCCGCGAGATTCTCTGCGGAGGTTCCGTCCCGGGGAAATCTTTCGAGAATCCTTCCGAAACTCCCTTGTGGCCGGTCTCCCCTTGACAAGGGGAGAGAAACAGGAGAAGATTTTCACCATGATTCCTCTCACGCCGGACACGGCTCTTCTCAAAGGTTCCCTCTCAGGCTTGTTGTTTGAGCAGATCTCTTCGGGGGTAATGATCGCGTCTCTGGGGGAGGGAAAGATCCTCCGCGCCAACCCGGCCGCCCAGGAGATCCTCGGCCAGAGCAGAGAACTCATCGAGAGCGTCTCCCTTTCGGACCTTCGAAACGTCAACTGGAACTCCTTCCGTCCCGATGGAACTTTCTGCAGGGTCGAGGAGTTTCCCCTCTTCCAATGCCTTCTGAAAGGGGAGAGGGTGGAGGACGAAGAGAGGAGAATCCTCCGCGCCGACGGCACGGAGAGGTGGATTGTGGCGGATGCCTACCGCCTCGAAGAGGGGGAGGGAGAGCCAGGTTTCTGTGCCATGGTCTTTACCGACATTACCGCGCAGAAGAGGGAAACCCAGAGCCTCCTGGAAGAGAAGAACCGCCTTGCCAAGGTCTTCGAGCATACCGAAGACGGGATCGTCTTGATCGACGAGGCCGGAAAGTGCTTGATCTGGAACCTGGCTATGGAGAGGATGACCGGCTTGCGTGCCTCCGAAGTTGTCGGTAGATCCGTGGAGGAGGCACAGAGGAGAATCCTTCCCATTCCCGAAGGATCCACTAGGTGGGAGTCCCTCCGCGAGGGTATGCAAAAGCTCCTCGCCACTGGGAAGCTCAAAGAGCCGAGACAGAGGTTCGGGGTCTACCGGGGTCGGGACGGAGCCTTGAGGAAGTCTCAGGAGAGTCTCTTCGTCATCCCCACGAAGACGGGGTTTCAGTTTGGCTCCATCGTCAGGGATGTCACCGAAGAAGAGTGCCGGGAGATGACTTTACAGGACAACGAAAGGCGTCTCCAGATGGCCTTTGAAGCCGCCAACGACGGGCTTTGGGACTGGGATGTCAAGACCGGAGCCTGCTACTTCAGCCCCCGGTACTACTCCATGCTCGGTTACGAAAACGGAGCCTTTGAAGCCAACTATCGGAATTGGTGCTCCCTGATCCACCCGGAAGACTTTCCGGCGGTCGAAGAGTCCCTGAGGGATTGCTTGGACAGAAAGGTGGAGAAGTACGAGGTCGAATTCCGCCTCAGGACCGAGTCCGGCGAGTGGAAGTGGGTCCTTGGGAGGGGGAAGGTCGTGGAGAGCGATGAGAACGGCGTCCCTTTGAGGATGGTGGGTACCCACGTGGATGTTTCCGCCCTCAAGGAAGCGGATGAACGCCTCAAAGAGAGCGAAAGCCGCTACCGGCTCCTTGTGGAAAACTCTCCTGTCGGGTTTCTTCTCATGGACAGGGACGGCAAAATTGAGCATGTGAACGACCCCCTCGTGAAGATCCTTGGCTCCCCCTCGAAAGAGGAGACCCGGAAGATCAACATGCTCTCCTTCCCGGCGCTTGTGGACGGGGGGTTTGCCGGGCTCTACAAAAAGTCTATGGATGAGGGGACCTCCATGGTGGAGATCATGCCCTATACATCCAAGTGGGGGAAGAGTTCTTACCTGCGGCATCACGTCACACCCGTCAAGGACAAGAAGGGTGTAGTCGTCGGATGTCAGCTCCTCATCGAAGACTACACCCCTATACAGCTGGCCCAGGCGGAGAAGGCGAAGTTGGAGGTCCAGCTTCTTCAGGCTCAGAAGATGGAGGCCATCGGACAGTTGGCGGGAGGAGTCGCCCACAACCTGAACAACCTGCTGACTCCGATCCTCGGTTACCTGGACCTGGCGCTGAGAAAGGCGTCGAAAGGTGAACACGATCCTGTGGAGTGGCTTCGGCAGGCCCATAGGGCTGCGGATAGGGCCAAATCTCTGGTCTCGCAACTCCTCTCTTTCAGCCGCAAGCAGTTGATGGAGATGTGCTCCGTCGAGCTGAACGAAGTCGTTCAGGGGATGGAGAAGATCCTCCGGGATACTCTGAGGGAGGACATCGAGATCCGACTCTACCTGGCCGAAGGAGCGACCTCTATCAAGGCGGATCCGGCTCAAGTGGAACAGATCATCATGAACCTGGCTGTCAACTCTCAGGACGCCATGGTGAAACCCGGTTGCCTGACGTTGGAGACCAAGGAGGCCTATCTGGACGAAGAGTACGCCCGTACCCATGTGGGAATCGTCCCGGGACCCTACGTTCTTCTCTCCGTCAGCGACACGGGGATCGGAATGAACAAGACCGTTCAATCCCGTATCTTCGAGCCTTTCTTCACGACCAAAGAGAAGGGGAAAGGGACGGGGTTGGGCTTAGCGACGGTGTACGGGATTGTCAAACAGCATAAAGGGTGGATCTGGGTCTACAGCGAACCCGGCCAGGGGACGACTTTCAAAATTTATTTCCCTCTGGAAGAGTCGGGAGGCGACCGGAGCGTTCCGAGGCCGCCGACGGTGATGGAGAAGCCCCCCCCTCCGGATCTGCTGAACCTGGACTCCCTCATCGCCGTGGTGGAAGACGAAGAGTCTGTCAGGGAACTGGCTTCCACGCTTATTCAGCAACTTGGTTACAAGACGCTCTCTTTCTCGACACCCCGGGAGTGTCTCGAATACTTCAAAGGTCAGAAGGAGAGGCCGAAAATGCTCCTGACCGACGTTGTCATGCCTGAGATGGACGGACGAGAGCTCTACCGCCGCCTGA
>Ga0209099_1001286_pt1 | contig 25638 bp, 18 predicted proteins | sample AD_JPNHW2_MetaG_FD_184430 | JGI IMG/M metagenome (GOLD analysis project Ga0209099, IMG submission 184430) | Active sludge microbial communities of municipal wastewater-treating anaerobic digesters from Japan - AD_JPNHW2_MetaG (SPAdes) (version 2) | ecosystem: Engineered > Bioreactor > Anaerobic... | reverse complement strand
ACGGTGCCGCGTCCATGCACAAAACCATCTTTTATTAGGCCGCTCAGCGGGTCGAACGACCAGTTGGCCATGTTTCCCAAATCAACCGTGTCGATATGGCCGTCGATAGCAAGAATTTTTTTTCCGTTGCCGATACGCCCGATAACATTTCCCAGACCATCGATAAGCACTTCGTCAAAACCGGCTTCCTTCATTTGCCTGCTAAGTTCTTCTGCTACCTGTTTTTCTTCTCCGCTAAGCGATTTGGCCTGAATAAGTGATGATAGATTATTGGCTGTATAATCCTGATATTTATCAGCCAGTTCTTTAACTTTTTCAATAGAAATACTCATAATCTCGTAATTATTTTTGGGAACAAAAATAACACAAAAATTATGACCAGCCCAAATTAAAAAATGAGCTGGTCATAAAAGTATTTTAAGAAAATGTGCTATCAGTTTTTATCAGGAGAAATCATCTTGTACACGATACCTGCGAGCATGGCGCCTACGATGGGAGCAAGCCAGAACAACCAAAGCTGGCTCATGTATTCTGTGCCTGCAAAAATAGCCTGACTTGTGCTACGGGCCGGATTTACGGAAGTGTTTGTTACAGGGATGCTGATGAGGTGGATAAGGGTTAAAGCCAGGCCTATGGCAACACCGGCAAAACCTTTAGGAGCCTTGGCGTGAGTGGCGCCCAGGATGACAATCAGGAACATAAAGGTCATGGCAATTTCCGACACCAATGCCGCTATCATATCATAGCCGCCGGGCGAAAGTTCGTCATACCCGTTAGCTGCAAAGCCACCTAACTCAAAACCTTCTTTTCCGCTGGCAATAAGATATAAGATGCCGGCTCCGGCCACAGCTCCCAATACCTGGGCTGCTATGTAGGGCAATAAGTCTTTCTTGTCGAAACGACCGGCAATCCATAGTCCGAGAGATACAGCAGGGTTGAGATGGCAGCCCGAAATGTGCCCAATAGCGTAAGCCATGGTGAGCACAGTAAGCCCAAAGGCAAGTGCTACGCCCACAAAACCAATACCCAGTTCAGGATAAGCAGCAGCCAACACGGCGCTTCCACAGCCGCCAAGTACCAGCCACAAGGTTCCGATAAATTCAGCAACAAGTTTTTTCATGATTTTACTTTTTTGATTAGTTTAATATAACAAAAGTATATTTTTTTTCATAAGAAAAAATATATTTTTAATTTATACGACCTTAAAACTTTTTTGTTCAATTTTTTTCTATGAAATTCTCTTATCACACCTGTTTTTCGGGCAGGATTGAACAATCGTAAGTTATTATCAGTGTCTTGGCAGTGTTGTGAAACGAAAAAAAAATTGTAATTTTGCAATATAAATGTTTATATGTCCGACATTATTAAAATATTGCCTGATAATGTAGCCAACCAGATTGCGGCCGGTGAGGTAATACAAAGACCTGCTTCGGCGGTAAAAGAGTTGCTGGAGAATGCCATTGATGCCGGCGCCGATGATATACAACTTATCATAAAAGATGCCGGCAAAACATTAATACAAGTGGTGGACAATGGTTGCGGAATGTCGGAAACCGATGCCCGCTTGAGTTTTGAACGCCATGCCACCTCAAAAATCAATGAAGCCGGCGACTTATTTAAAATCCATACATACGGGTTTCGCGGTGAAGCGCTGGCCTCTATTGCAGCGATAGCCCAACTGGAAATGAAAACCAAAAAGAAATCCGACGAGGTGGCTACCAGCATTTTAATTGAAGGCTCTGTTGTTAAGGAACATACTTCCTGCAGCGCCTCCGACGGCACCTCCATAGCAGTGAAAAACCTCTTTTTTAATGTCCCTGCCCGGCGCAACTTTCTCAAGTCGGATGCTACCGAAACCAGTTATATCATAGAGGAATTTAACAGGGTGGCCCTGGTGTATCCCGAAAAAAGTTTTGCCTTGTACAACAATGGGAAACTGGTTTCAAAACTGGAAAAGATGCCGCTCAGGCAACGTATCAATGCGGTGTTCGGTCATAATTACGGCGAACGGCTGATCTCCATTGACGAATCCACTACCGTGGCTGAAATCAAGGGCTTTATCGGCAAACCCGAATTTGCACGCAAAACCAGGGGAGAGCAGTATTTTTTTGTCAACAGGCGCTTTATCAAACACCCGTACCTGAATCATGCTGTGGATAGGGCTTATGCTGAGCTGATTCCCGAACAAAGTTATCCTTCGTATTTTATTTATATTACCATTGACCCAAAAAATATTGATGTAAATATTCATCCCGCAAAAACCGAAGTGAAGTTTTACGACGAAAAAACGCTTTATGGCATCTTAAAGGCGGGTATCAGGAGAGCTTTCGGGTCGTTTAACATAACTCCCAGCATTGATTTTGATATAGACCGGGCCCTGGATTTTGGCGCTACCAATTTAAACAGGGGGGAGGGAATTAAAATTCCGACGGTGGAAATCAACCCTGAATACAATCCTTTCAGAAACAATCCTCACAGCGGCAACCCGGACGAGGTGTCGAAACAACACGACAAAAACCTGAGAAACTGGGAAACGCTTTATGAGTTTGGAAAAGAAATCTCAGCAAATAAAAATGCTGATGAACAAACTGATGTTCAGAAAGATGTCCCAATGTCCTATGAAACCGCATCATTTTTTTGTTTTGGCAAAAAATATTTGCTCACACCCATGAAATCGGGCCTGATGTTTATTGATATTGTGCAAGCCCGTGAGCGTATCTTGTACGAGAAATTTCTTGAAACTGCCGAAAACCAAAATCCTGTATGTCAGCGCATACTTTTTCCGCAGACTGTTTCCTTGAATCCTGCCGATGCCGAGTTGCTTGCGGATATTTTGAAAGAAATGCGCCTGTTGGGTTTCGATATCGAAACTTTCGGCAAAAACACTTTTGTGGTGAATGGACTGCCTGCTGATTTTTCTGATCAGGATATTAATGATACCATCGAACGTTTGCTGGAAAGTTATAAAAAGAACCAACTGGAGGCGTCTTTCGAAAAGAAAACCAACCTGATACGCTCTCTGGCGAAAAATGTGGCCGCCAGAACAGAATTTAAACTTACCGAAGAAGCCATGCAGGCATTGGCAGGACAACTGTTTGCCTGCTCCATGCCGGATACTTCGCCTTCGGGAAAAAAGATACTTTTCATATTAAGTAATGAAGAAATTGAAAAGAAATTCAAATAAAACTCAAAGTATTTATAAAAATTATGTATTTTTGTTAAAAATTAAAAATCTTGAATTATGAAAAAGTTAATGGTAGTCTTAATCGGAATTTTTGCCATGGTACATTACGGTTACTCCCAGGCAAATGAAGGCAGTGTAGAATTTGATAAAATGCAACGTCCTGCCGTAATTGGAGAATTTGCTTATACCGCTGATGTGGTAGAAGAATCAATTATCGCAGACTTGAAAGAAAAAGGCATAAAAAAATACAGTTCAAAAAAAGGTTTTATGATTTTTGAAGAAGCGGTTTTTACTCAAATCTCAGCCAACAAAATCAACTTCTATGTAAAAGTTGAGGAGAAGAAAAAAGAAAAAGAAAAGGCAATAGTTACTTTCCTTGTGAGTTATGGCCTGGATAATTTTATCAGCAGCGCCATGGACGCCAATATTATCAACAATACTAAAAACTACATGAATGGCTTATTGCCCAAATTTGCCGCTACCAAACTTGGCAGGGACATCGATGCGCAGCAGAAAGTTTATGATAAGGCCGTGAAAGATTTCGATAACCTGGTTGGAGAAGGTGAATCGCTGGCCAAGAAAAAGGCAGATATTGAGAATGAAATTACCAAAAACAAATCAGACCAGGAAACCCAAAAAGCATTAATGGCAAAAGAAAAGGCAAATCTTGAAATGTTGCAGGGACAGAAAAAGTAAGCTTATAGTTGTTATTAACAGAAAAACCGCAGGGATGGTATTCCGGCGGTTTTTTTGTTTAAACACCGAAGAAATAAATTTTATTTGGTTGCATTGTTTTTTTTCTTTATTTTTAACACATCAACCAATAAAAAACATTATGAAGAAAAAATTACTTTTTACCTTATTATTCTGTGGGTTTGCTACGCTATCGCAAGCCCAGTGGACTCTGCAAGCCAGTGGTTTCCCTGTCCCAAACCGCGGTATTAAACACCTGTGTGCTGTTGACACCAATGTGATATGGGCCACGGCGTATGACGGCAGTGTGGCCAATGCTCCCCAGATACAGGAGTTTACACGTACCACCAACGGAGGGGTGAAATGGAAATTCCATGCCATACCCGGATATTCCGGACACGGCTTGTCGATGATCAGCGCCGTTGACTCGATGAATGCCTGGATACCCTTGTGGTATTCCACAGGGGGCGGCACCATACTGCATACCGCCGACGGAGGTGTTACATGGACACCGCAGACTACCGCTACTTTTGATTCACCCAACGGATTTCCTAATGTGGTACATTTCTGGAATGTAAATGAAGGTTTTTGTATGGGCGACCCAAACGGCGGGTATTTTGAGATATATACCACCGTTGACGGAGGAGTTACCTGGACTCGTGTACCTGAAGCCGACATCCCGCCCAATTCTGCGCAGGAATATGGCACCACTGGCTATTACGATGTGGTGGATAACGTGGTGTGGTTTACCACCAACAAAGGCCGTATCTATAAATCCATCGACAAGGGCTACCACTGGACTGTGGGTGCTATACCCAATGTTACCGACCAGATGCAGATTTCATTCAGGGATATCAATTATGGCATAGTAAGAGCCAATATGTCGCCTTATAATACATATTTTACCAACGACGGCGGCGACACCTGGCAGCAACTTTTCTGGAACGGAAATTTTTATAACAATGATTTTTGCTATGTGCCGGGCACTACCAATACTTTTATTTCTGCAGGGGCTGATTACACCAATAATTTTATGGGGACTTCTATCAGCACCGACGGCGGTTTAAACTGGAATGTTATCCCCCTGTCGGATACTACGCAGTTCCTTACCATCGATTTTGTTGATGTCAATCATGGATGGGCCGGTGCTTTTAACACCGACAGCATTACGGGAGGCATGTGGAAATATACAGGCAACCTTTTTGTTCAGGACCCGTGCGCCGGCCTGGTGGCCTTGTATGTCAAAAGCGCGGACACCCTCGACCTGAATGTTTTCGGAGTATGCGATTTTACTGACCTGAGCTCGGGCAGCCCTTCAGGATGGTCATGGGATTTCGGCGACGGAGGTTCTGCTAATGTGCAAAATCCCAGTCACACTTATACTGCCACCGGCACTTATGATATTGAACTGACAGTGAACAGAGATACCTGCGTTGAGGTATATACGGAATCTATTGTGGTTATTAACACCTCAGGTATTTCAACTTTTTCCGACGGACCGGCTGTTGAGATATGGCCAAACCCGGCAACGGATTATTTACATATTGCCTCGGCTGCTGAAGTGTATCGTGTGGAAATATACAATAGCATCGGACAGACAGCCATTAATAGTCTTAATAACGAAAAACTATTAAATATCAACATCAGCGATTATCTGCCGGGCGTATATTTTGTGAGAATTACTACTTCACAGGGACGTACAGAAGGGCGATTCATCATTACAAAATAAAGTAAGTACAACCATGAGAAAAGCTGTGGGAAACTGCAGCTTTTTTTGTTTTTACATGTTAGCAACATTCAAAAGTTAATAAATTTTTGCTCCACACTAATAAGTCTCATTATGAAATGATATTTTTACCACTTTAATAATTACCGATGCTGAAATCAAAAATTTTATTAGTAGTCTTGATTTTGTTGGTTGGATTGATTTTTGCAAAAAAAATTGATATTCCATACAATAATCCTGATAAATCTCCTTCTATTAATAATTGGGTGGATTCTGTTTTTGATAATCTTACTCCCGAGCAGCGAATAGCCCAGTTATTTATGGTGTCGGCCTATTCAAACCAGAGTCTTAAGGCCAATGAATTGGTTACCGAACTTGTCAGAAAGTATAATATCGGCGGCATTTGTTTTTTTCAGGGTGGGCCGGTAACACAGGCGCGGTACACTAACTATTGGCAATCGCTTGCCAAAACGCCGCTGTTTATTGCCATTGACGGCGAATGGGGATTGGGTATGCGATTGAAAGACAGCACCATGTCTTTTCCCAAGCAAATGACGCTGGGTGCCATCCGCGACAATAAACTTATTTACGCCATGGGCGAGGAGATAGGCCGACAATGCAAAAGAGTGGGAGTAAGCATGAATTTTGCCCCTGTGGTAGATATCAATTCTAATCCCTACAACCCTGTTATCAACTACCGCAGTTTTGGCGAAGATAAAAGAAATGTGGCCAACAAGGCATTGGAATATATGAAAGGTATGCAGAATACAGGCATCCTCGCCACCGCCAAACATTTTCCGGGCCATGGCGATACCGATAAAGACTCCCATACGGAGTTGCCCACCATACATCACAGCAAAGAATTAATAGATAGTGTGGATTTATACCCATTCCGTAAATTAGCACATAATAACCTGGCGGCTGTGATGGCCGGACATTTGTTTGTTCCCGCCCTCGACTCCACCTCAAATATGCCATCCTCCCTATCACCTAAAATTGTTCATGATGTGTTGACGACACAGATGAAATTTAAGGGCCTTATCATCACCGATGCCTTAGGCATGAAAGGCGCCAGCAATAATGCAAAACCCGGCGAAATAGAATTGAAAGCCCTATTGGCTGGCAATGATATTCTGCTGATGTCGGAAGACGTTCCCACAGCCATAACCTATATTCAAAAAGCTATAGACAGCGGCCTGATATCACAAAAAGATATTGACAACAAATGCAAAAAGGTGCTGCATTATAAGTACAAAGCCGGTTTGGCAAAATATAAACCGGTAAAAATCAAAAATCTTTATAATGACCTGCATAAGACCGAGGCAAAAGTACTGAACACCAAACTATATCAGGCTGCGGTAACGATTATCAAAAACAATTTCAATATCCTTCCGCTTAAAAACCTTGAAAATCAAAAGATAGCAGAAATATCCTTTAATGCCGATTCCATGAATGAATTTGCCATATCGGCAGATAATTATGCTCCTATGAGACATTTCAGCTTCGATAAAAATTTTGATACCAGCGCCATCATAACATTAAAGGAAAAACTATTTGATTACAACCTTTTGCTGATAAGCGTGAATGCTACCAATAATTCGTCAGTGAACAACTATGGACTGTCACCGGCGATAATCCAATTTATCAGTGAAATAAAAAATAGCAAGAGGGTGGTGCTCAATCTACTGCTTAATCCATATGCCTTAACCAAAATGCCCGACACCTCGGGTATCAGTGCCATTATGGTGGCCTATCAAAGCGACGATATCACTCAAAAAGCAAGCGCAGAGGCAATTTTTGGCGGCATAGCGGTCAGTGGGAAACTCCCTGTTACAGCCGGCAGAAATTTTCCTGTCAACACTGGATTTATCACAGAACAGAGCCGGCTGGATTATGTTTCGCCCATAATGGCAGGATACCGGGCTGACTGTTTCTACAAGGTGGACTCTATCGCCCGAAGAGGCATTAAAGATGCTATCTACCCCGGTTGCCAGATTTTGATAGCTAAAGATGGTCAGGTACTTTACAACAAGGCATTTGGATACCATACTTATCCCACGGGACAAGCCAGCGATACCGCTTTGGTACCGGTAAAAAACACCGATTTGTATGATGTGGCTTCACTAACCAAAATTCTGGCTACTACAATTTCGGTAATGAAACTTTACGAAAAGGGATTAATATCGCTGGATTCTACACTATCAGATTATCTCCAGGGTATTGAAAATTCAGATAAAGCCGGCATCCCGATAAGCAAACTGATGGCGCATGAGGCAGGTTTAAAATCATGGATACCTTTTTATGAAAAAAGCCTGATAGGAGATACCCTGGACTCCTGCGTGTACAAGCCGCTGCCATCGGTGGATTTCCCTTACAGGGTAGCCAACAATATGTTTATACATAAATATTATTATGACACTATCTTCAGAGCCATCATAAATTCTACACTCAGAACACAAAATAACTATCTGTACAGCGACCTGGGTTTTTACCTGTTGAAAGATATTATCGAAAAAATAGCGAATGAAAAGCTGGATCGTTATGTTGACAAAAACTTTTATAAGCCCTTGGGCTTAAGTACCATGTGCTATCAGCCGCTTAATTATTTTGATATCTCAAGAATAGTACCTTCTGAAATTGATACCACATTTCGTAAGCAATTGTTATGGGGCGACGTTAATGATCCGGGAGCCGCTATGCTGGGCGGTGTTGGAGGGCATGCCGGAATTTTTTCGAACGCAAACGATATTGCCATACTGATGCAGATGCTGCTCAACGAGGGCGAGTATGGCGACTATCGTTTTTTTATGCCGGAAACAGTGCAAAAATTTACTGGATACCAATTTGATGACAACCGCCGTGGCCTTGGTTTCGACAAACCTGTTCGCGATAAGAGCCAGGGAGGGCCTACCTGCGAAGAAGCCTCTCCTGAAAGTTACGGGCATTCTGGCTTTACCGGAACGTATGTCTGGGTAGATCCGAAATATAAACTGATCTATGTGTTTTTGTCGAATCGCACCTATCCTTATTCTGCCAACAATAAACTGGTCACTTCCGGCATACGCACGGAGATACAGAAGGTGATTTATAAGGTTTTAGAAAAGAAAAAGTAGTTTCGTCATGACGCTTTTTATAACTGAAATGTAAACCATCAGGACTAGCTGTGCCGGCATTGTCAGCCGGCTAATCTGAATATTTTTGCTTAATACTTGGAGAGAGGCAGTTGCGGTATCAAAAATTCTCCTGAATTTTCCCCTTCAAACATCGTGCTGTGGTAAAACGCTAATAATCAGAATAAATATATTTTTTTTAAAGCTAATTTCAACGAATAAAAAGTAACAAGTCGGTAGGTATCTTGTTTGAAATGGTTAACTTAAAAGCTCCGTAGGAGCTTGACATTTTTAAAAACTTATAATAAGATACATCATTGCCCTGGCAGGGCAACACAAAAAGTAGAAAATCTGGAATTTCTGATAGAAAATGCCATTAAATTATTAGCCGAATATCTTTTCGATTTTGAAAAAGGCGTTTGCCTGATTCAATGTGGTCAAAATGCCAAGTGGAATTTTTTTAGTTCAAATGCTTAATTTCTTAAAAAGTAGAATAACCTATTGAAAGCCAGATAAAAAGACACAATAATATGCTACAATAGGTCGATTTCCCTGCATTTTTTTCAAATCGCTGTATAGAGTTAGGGTTTATTGCCATCATTTTAAGTTATCGCTGAAAATCCTCAAGAAATTTTTAAGCAATAAAAAACCGGTGAGGAACTTTTAGTGCCGGTAAAAAAATTATTCATATTATAGGACTATGAATATTTAGAAAATCATGGGGTAATAATTTTTCTATCAAGGTAGGGGTGGGTTTTGAAAATGCCCGCCAATTTTTTTTAAATAATATGAGGAATGAAAATTTATTCTCAATGTAAATAATTAAATTTTTATGCAAGGATTTTTGTTCCGGAATAATTTTCGTTAAAAATTATCTTTAAACATAGAATGGACCCAATTATTCACAGTTAACATTAGTAACATTACATTGAAATAACAAATGTAATAATTAAAAGTGGATTATAAATGTAAACTACAACCAAGATTACAAATGTAATGTAATATTGATAATCAAGGTTTTATAATATAATTTACAAGGATAAACAATGAAAAAGAAGTAACAATAGTAAACTAATAAAAGTAATAATTGTAAATCACTATATTACTGCATAATAATCAGGAAAATTAATTTTAATGCTTTATAAACCAGCATAATAAAGTGTTTATATAAAGCTTTAATTTAATAAATCCTTTGTATTTAGTATAATTTCAACAAAAGATTATTTGCAATCATAAAAGTCTGTAAATAAATTATTTAAAACTGTTTATTTGAATTATAAAAGTAATCCAATTTTAAAATTCATGAGTTTACATAAATAAACTAAAGAAAGTTACTAATGTAAATTACAAATGTATTATCTTTGTGGCCAAAAAGTTTATAATTGTAATATGGTTGACAGAATACTATTGGTGCTCAAGATAAAAAATCTGACACCGTCAAAATTTGCTGATGAAATCGGCATTCAACGGTCAAGTATGTCGCATATCATGTCAGGCCGAAATTTGCCTAGTCTGGATTTGATTACCAAAATTTTGGGAAAGTATCCTGACATAAATTCCGATTGGTTGGTTAAGGGTGAAGGTCCGATGACCAAAACTTTTCAAATTGACCTTTTTGAGCAGACAGCGGAAAATAAACCTCCTGTGGTGTCTCAATCTCAAACGGCGAAGGACAATCAACCCTTAACAGTGTCCGTACAGGACATAATAAAGGAAGAAGTGGTTGAAAAACCAGAGGAAAATCAGTCAAAATCATCAAAAATAGAAACTGAACCTGTTGAAATAAAAGATGTTGAGCCTGTTTTGGAAGTGGATAAACAGGAGGAAGAAAAATCCTCAGAAAAAATTGAGGAGCAAAAACCTGGCATCAGCCACACCGAAAAACCCGATACAGCACCCAGTCTTGAGCCAGTCATCGAAAAAATTGTGATATTTTATAAAAATAGAACTTTTAAAGAATATTACCCTTCCTGATAAAACCTGTCGCATTCAGCGAAAAAGAAATTACATTCTTTTTGTGCATTTGCATCAGAGTCGGAACCATGGACGGCATTGGCCCGCAGACTGGTTCCAAAATCCTTCCTTATGGTACCTACAGCGGCTTCCGCAGGATTTGTCTTGCCAATAAGTTTGCGAAAATCCTCCACGGCATTTTCTTTCTCGAGCATAACTACCATCACAGGGCCCGACGACATAAAGGCCACCAGGTCGTTGTAAAACTCCCGTTCTCTGTGTACTTCATAAAACTGTTTGGCCTGTTCTACGGTTAGATGCATAGTTTTGGCCGCCACCAGGCGGAAGCCGGCCTCGGTAATCCGATGTAAAATGGGGGCGGCTTTATTGTTGTGAAAGGCCAGGGGTTTGATTATTGTAAGTGTGATATTACCAGCCATAACTTCGTACTATTGATCACCGTAAAAATAATAAAATACGCCTATCCAAGGCAAAAAATAATAATTTTGTAAAAAAAATATCTTGAAAACTACCTTTTTTAAAGACGTTCAGCAAAAAATCAGTGCTGCAAAGAGTATTGTAGTGCTTTCGCATAACAATCCCGACGGCGATGCGGTGGGTTCGGTGCTGGCCATGTGGCTATATCTCAAAAAAAAATCTAATACCACTGCCATGGTGCCTAATGATTTTCCGGAGTTTTATAAATGGATGCCGGGTGCCGAATGCATACAAATCGGCACTAAATCGAAAGAAAAATGTACCGAACTCCTGGCTAATGCCGACTTGATTTTTTGTCTGGACTTTAACTCGCCAGACAGGGTGGGTGGCCTGGCGTCAGCTCTCAGGTCGTCTAAAGCTGAAAAGATACTCATTGACCATCATTTATTTCCTTCGGATTTTTTCCAATTTACTTATACCAGGCCAGCGGTTTCGTCAACCACAGAACTTGTATATGAGTTTATTGCGGGCCTGGGCGATGAAGCCTTTATCGACTATGACATTGCAGTTGCCGTGTATGTGGGCATCATCACCGATACAGGTTCCTTCAGCCATAGTAGCAGTTATCCGGGCACATACATTATTACTTCGAAGTTAATTGAAATTGGGATTGATCCCGCAGAGATACAACGCAAGGTGTTTTGCAATTTTTCGGAAAGCCGCGTGAGGCTATTGGGATATTGTCTGAGTGAAAAACTTACCATCATTGACAAATATGCCACCGCTTATATCGTTATTGATAAAGAGGAGATGAAACGGTTTCATTTTAAGATTGGCGACAGCGAAGGCATTGTCAATTACGGGCTTACCATAAAAAATATTCGTCTGGCGGCCTTGTTTACCGAAAAGAATGGCATGACGAAGCTTTCGTTGCGTTCAACAGGGGAGCTGGATGTAGATAAGTTTGCCCGCAAACATTTCTCCGGCGCGGGCCATCTGAGGGCCTCCGGAGCAGACATCAAAAAATCATTAAAAGAAAGTGTTGAAGAATTTATTTCATTATTGCCCTTGTATGAAAAAGAACTTTGTGGTCAATAGACGGGTGTTTTTTGGTTGTTTTGGGCTGGTATGGTTGGCCGTGATGAGCTTTTCATGTGGTAATAGTGAAAAGCCCCAGGTTACCATAAATGAAGATACCATAAAAACCAGTCTGATTAAGGTGAACAAAGAACTTACAGCCAAGGAAGACAGGGCCATAGATAATTATATCCTACGGCACGAATGGACCATGCAAAAAACCGGCACCGGCCTGAGGTATCAGATATATAAAAAAGGAGCAGGGACACAACCCAGAGATAAGGACAAGGTGGTTATCAGTTTTGTGGTTTCGTTGATCAACGGCATGGAATGTTACAATTCAAAAAATGACGGCATGAAATTGTTTGAGCTGGGCAAGGCCCAGGTAGAAAGCGGCCTGGAAGAAGGCATCAAGCTGATGCATGTGGGCGACAAAGCCAAGCTCATCATCCCTTCGCATCTGGCTTTTGGTTTTATGGGCGATGATAATAAAATTCCCAAACGTGCCACGCTGATCTATGATGTAGAACTGATGGAAATAAAATAAGCCAAGGGTTAATAATATCATTACCGACCGGCATAAAAAATCAATGCCTTGTTATTTCACCTTTCTATTGCTTGATTGGGCTTAAAAGCATCCTCCAACGCTAACTCCAAATCCGGGTATCAGTTCTCCTGTTTTAGTAACATAATGAGAAATCAACGCCAGGCGTATGAAAAGGTGGTTGCTGCCTTCGTAACGATAGGCAATTTCGGGGACAATGTTTACATTAAACTGCTCGAAAAGTACTCTTTCAAAGGTAGCATACAGGCCTCCTTCAAATTTTTGTGTGGCATGGCCCAGGGTAACATTAACTCCAACCGGAAAGCTGTAAAGGCCGCCTATAAATCCATATCCAGCACGTGCCTGCAAACTGAAAATGTCTTTTCGCAGCAAGGTGCGTTCGTAGTTGAATGAATAGGTGAGGCCACTGCCCAGCGCCTCGAAATAAATGAAATTATAAGGGCCTTTTTTTACTTTTTCTTCTTTGGCAGGTTGGGAGGGTTCATCGGGATTATATTGGTAGGTATAATCTACTTTGCGTTCTTTTTCTTGTTTGGCGGGCTCTTCCAGCTTTAGCGGAGGCTTGTTGTCCAAGGCCCAGATGAGGCCAATATCAATGCCTGCTGACCAGTTTTGGTAGCGTGTACTCACGCTGGTTCTGAAATCCAGTTCCTCCAGCCTGGTGGCGGCAAAGTTGTAGCGCAGACCTGGCAATACATCCAAGCTCATTCGCCTGGTGAGCGGGATGCTAATTCCGGCCTTAATAATGCCGCTGAAACTGGTTCCAAAAGAAGCTTCCTCGCCAGATGTTTTTGTTCCTTTTAATCCATAAGGATAGTCTCCATCAATGGTAACTCTCTGAAAGTCGCTGTATTTGATGTTGAAAGAAACTCCCACACAAGTTTGAAAGCGCACCTTACCGTGGCCGGTTTTATAACCAGCTAAAAAGGGGGTGCTTATGTAGAGCTGGCTTGCCCGGCTGTCCTCGGTATATGTCCAGTTTCTGCCCATGGTAAACACCGTATATTCTTCCACGGGATAGTTGGATCCCAGCCAGGAAATGCCTACACCGCCTTCCAGAAAAAAACCATATTTCAGCTTGTTTACAAAACGGTAACCCAGGTTTATCCCAAAGGCCGGTTGAGATTTGATTGTCGAGTATTTGTCGGACAGGCCGCATACTGCAGGGGCGAGATAAAAACCGGACGACCGCCGGAGTGTGTCCGACTCCCACTGTGCAAAGGTGTTTCCGGCAAAAAGAAAAAGAAACAAAATACTGAAAAATCTTCTCATCGTCACGGTATTATTATGTAAGCAAACTTACATAATAATTTTATTATACAGTCTTTTCAATACAAAATATAAACCCGGTGATAAAATATCTTCCGTCCTATCTGCCGTCCTATCTGCCGTCCTATTGGCGTAATGAAATCCGGATTCTAAAAAGCATAGGTAACTCCTGCCATCATATTAAATCCATAGGCGCGGTAGTTGTTCCAGGTATAATACTTAATGTTGGCCAGGTTGTTAATGTTGATAAAGGCCGATAATATTTTAGAATACCGGTATTCGAAGCCCAGGCTGACATCGGCATAACCTTTAAAATTCTTTTTTCCGGCCACTATACCGGTTTCTGTTCTTTTGAAAGTTTTGGTATAGATGTTTGAACGTCCGGTAATGCCAGCAGTAATGATAAATTTGTCGCGGATGTTGTACCAGAAATCTATATACGCATCAAATATTGGCTTGTGCCAGGCTTTTAGCTCGTTATCCATTTTGTAATGGTAAAAGTTACCTCCTAGGAGCACTTTGAACCTTTCGTCCTGGTGGTAAACAAATTCGCCTCTGACATGGAGCAGTTTGGCGCTATCGTAGATAACATTAAACTTGTTGCGAAACACCAGTGTGGTGTCAGTAACATACAGCGGAATATTCTGGATGCGGGAATAGGACACAGCTGCAGAGAAGTTCATCGTTTTGCTTATTTCGCTTTTGATGCCTCCAAAAATATCATAAGGTGTGCTGGTGTATGACAAAGGAATGTAAGAGTTGATAAAAGGGTTTTCGCTGATGGTGCTGTAAAAGGTGTTTTGCTGCAAATTGCCTTTGATGCCAGCAAAAACTATCAGGATGTTTTTCACTATGTTGAATTGAACATCGGCAATAGGGTAAAAATATAGTTTGGCATTGTTAGCTGCCGACACCGAAATATCCACCCCCAGATTGAAATTAAAACCCTTAAAAGTTGTTTTTATATATGGTTTTAAGGAGATGAGTCCTGCATTTTTTTCGTACAGGGAATCCTGGTCGAAACAATATTTTACTTGAGCCTGCAGACCTATAAACTGTGAGCTGGTGATTTTGAACAGATGCAGGTCTTTGTTGATATCGGCTGTAAAATCGATAGCATTTTCGGATGTTTTATAATAATCGTTCAGAAAATAATATTTTAAACCGGCTGAATAGTTTAGTTTCAGGGAATCGGGGTGGTGAATACTTTTGAAATACACATCGGCATTTATCAGGTTGAAGCGTTGTTTATAGAGGTCTCGTTCGAGTGGCAGCACGGAAATGATTTCGGGGTAGTCGCCGGGCTTGAAGCCATAATAATGAACAACATTTCTTTTGTAACCTATTCCACCGCCAATTTCATTCTGTTTAAAGAATTTTTTTCCATAGAACTCGGCGAGGTTTTCGCTGTTGCCGGGATAAGCCCAGTCTTTGAATTTACCCAGGTAGGAATGGTGTTTCAGGTGACCGCCAACGGCGTATGAACGCGAATAGGTGTTGTTTACAAACAACTCTCCATAGGGCGAGGTATAATTTCCGAACCCTGCCTTAACCAAAAACTTATAAAGTTTCGACAGGCTGATGTCGCCGATGCGGGCTGGCTTGATGGGGTCAGCGGTATAGGCGGTGGGGTATTTGCGGGTGAGTGTTTGGTACGACATCCTGGGACTAACAAAAATGGTGTCGGCATGCACAGGCTGTACGTTGATTTTGTTAGCATCGGAAATTGTGGGCTGGTAAGGGGCTATTACCGTTACTTTTTCATCGTAAGGTTTTTGTGCCTGCAGGGTAGTGCATAGGATGGCAATCAGTATGACGGCGAATATATATTTTGTTGTTTTCATGATGTGTTTATTCATTTTTTTTGTTGGGGTCCATGAAATTTGGTTACTATTCTATTTCGTTGAGTAGTGGGCCTGGCTCATTCTGAATTTTCAGCAGTTCTTCCGCTTTCTTTTGTTCTTCTAGTTTTTCGGCTTTGAGAATGGTGTTGAGTTTTTCCTCTGCAATCTTTATCAGGTCGGCGCCTTCGTAATTGTCGATGATGCTTTTCAGGGTGTATTTTGCCTGGTGCAGGTTGCCCGTCTTCACATAGTTGTCGGCAAGCAGAATAAATGCTTTGGCAACCCAATAATCATAGGAAGGTACCAGGTTTATCAGATCGAAGGCTACTTTTTCGGATGCTTCCGTAAGATTTTGCAGGTAATAGATTTCTGCTATACAATATTTGGCTTCGGCGCAGGATTCGCTTTTCGACAGTTTGGTAACGGTTTCAAATTCGGTGAGTGCCAAAGCAGTGTCGTTTGAAGCAAGGGCTGATTTGGCTATGGTAAGATGGGCTTCCACCAGCAGGTCTTCTGGTAATTTATCGGCAAGCAAAAGTTTTTGCGAAGCACTGATGGCCGTGGAATACAGGTTGAGCAGGTAGGTGCATCGCATTTGCCCTGTCTGGGCAGTCAGGATATTTTCTTTGTATTCGGCATATTTTTCCAGGTCGTTATAGTTGGTTAGGGCGGCTTCGTAGTTTTTCCTGTTAAAGTTGATGGTGGCAGCATTCAGCAAGGATTTTTCGGTAAACTTGGTTCTGGGCTTGCCAATGACAAAGTTATAGTTTTGCAGGGCTTCGTCGGTAAGTTTGGCACGGTACAGACATTCGGCAAGATAAAAGTGTGCGTCAATCTGATAGGCGCCGTTGGGAAATTTTATGAGGTAATCCTTAAACCCTGTCATGGCATTTTCGCAGTCGTTACGCATATAACGATTTTCAAGGGCTATGTAAGTAATAGAGTCCTGTTCGGCATTGGATACGGCAGCAAAAGGAAGGTCTTGAACATACACAAAGAAATCTTCCACGCGGTCCATGTCCACATATACGTTGCGTATGCTCACCAGCGCTTCTTTCGACTCGGGGGTACCCGGGAAATCACTGACGACTTTTTTGAGCACCTGCAGGGCTTGTTCGTCTTTTTGTTCATTATAATAAATCATTCCTTTTTTCAGCAATGCCTGGCTGACATAGCCCGAGCTGGGATATTCGCGTGCGAGCATGTCATAATAGTCTATGGCTTTGCCGTTGTTGTTAAGGTTTTGATAGGTATTGGCCAGTTCATAAATGGCGGAGACGCGGTAGTTTGATTTTGGGTATTTTTCTATGAGCGACATCATGGATGAAGCTTTGGTTTCGAGTTTGGAAGTGGCTCCCTGTGCCAGGGCTTTCTGATAAAGGGCATAGTCGGCATCAACCAGGTTCATCTGTAAACTTTTATCGTAATTTTCGATGGCATTGGCGAAATCTTTGTTCATAAAATAGCAGTCGCCGGTGCGGTTGTAGGCATCATTGATGATTCGCGGTGTTGCATTTTTGGCTTCTGCGGTAAATTTTTTGAAGTTCGTCAGGGCAGAGGTATAACTGGCTTTTTTGAAATACGAATAGCCCAGTCCGTAATACGAATTGAGGTACGCTTCGCTGCCGAAAGCTCCGGTGGTGGATTGCAAGAGCTGATAATTGAAAATGGCCGAATCGAACTTTTGCTGACGGTAATAGGCTTCTGCTGTCCAATAATAGGATTGAATTTCGTATTCGGTAAGAATGGGGTATTTATTTGATTTGGCTAACATGGCAATGGCTTCGCTGTGTTCGCCGTTATTGAATAGTTCTATTCCTCGCAGGTAAGCTATTTTTTGGTAGGCCTTGTTGAGTTTACTATCGCGTTTTTTGATTTTTTCCAACGATGCCAGGGCGTCTTTGTAATTTCTGGTGGTAAGGTATATGTTTGATAAATACTCAAAGGCTTCATCGAGGTTTTCCGATTCGGGGTATTTTTCAATGTATTCATTAAAGACATTGACGGCCTCGTTATATGGGTTGAAGGCTGTTTCGTAAGCCAGTTTGGCATAACTAAACATGGCATTTTCCTGTAGTTGTTTGTCAGCATCCATTTTGTAAGCCGAAGCAAACATATTCATGGCAAATTGTTTTTGGCCCGTGGCAAGGTAGCATTGTGCCTGGTGATAATAGGCTAACTGCGAAAGCGAGTCGTTTTCTGCGGTGCTGATTTTTTTGAAATTATCAATTGCCTTGCCATATTCGTTGGCTTTGTAGTAGGTGTAGGCAATCATATAATAATCTTTACGCAAAAGTGGTGCGGTGTTTTTCTGCATAAACATTTCGAGGTAGGGCAGGGCTTCCTGGTAGCGTTCAGTATGGTAATAGGCCTCGGCGGCAATGCGTGCTATTTCGGGAGTTCTTTTGCTGTTGCCTGCAGAATCGAGCAGGGTGGGAGCCAGTGCGGTAATTTCGTCGTATTTTTGCTGGTAATAATAGATTTGAATCATGTAAAAGGGCGCTATTTTGCTGTAGTTTTCATCGTTTCGCAGCTTGCTGAATGCCTTGAGCGCACTTTCGTAATTTTTTTCCGTATAAGCTATGTGCGCGTAGTAGTAGTTAGCTGGAGCCGTATATTTGGAATCTTTATCGATGATTTCAAAAAATGATTTTTTGGCATTGGAGTAATCCTGCTGCATAAAGTAGCTGTAGCCGGTTTTAAAGTGATAGTCGGCGGATTCTTCTTTGCTCAACTGAAGGATATCAGTTTTTTCGTAAGCTTGCAGGGCGCTTCCGTATTTTTTATTTGTAAAATAATATCCTGCCAGCTCATAGTAGCCGCGGTTTTTCTTTGGATTTTCAGGGTAGTCCTTGATAAATGCCATCATCAGGTTTTCGGCATCGGCATTATGCAGCCTTAATGCACACAGTGCCTCATAAAACAAAGCGTTAGCGCGCATCTCTACCGGATACTCGCGGCTGTCGGTCAGCAGTTTGAAATTATTTTGGGCTGCACCGTATTTTTCTTTGTTGAATAACTCTACAGCATCACGGTACTGGACTATCGGAGACCGGTAATTGCTTGTCTTTTGGGCATAAATCAGTTGTGCGCCCATGAGCAAACTCACACAGCCGACGGTAAGAAAGATTTTTTTCAGCATAACAACATACTTTTAATTTGTATCCTGTTGATAATAAAACATTTATGTACTAATATCCTTTATACTGCGAAATTATTACTAAATAAAGCGTGGCAGACCAGCCTTAAACCCTAATTATTAACAGCAATAGTTTAATAACTTTGAAGTAAAAAAGACTAATTTTTTACCACAAAAGCTTTATGATAAAACGACGGAAACGCTGGTTTATTCTTCCTGCAGGTGCTTATAATGCTGAACGATAAAATTTAGTTCGTTGTATGATATTTCATCACCCAGCTTGGCTTTGATTTCGCTTAGCGATTTATGATTGTCGCTACCTAACAAGGGTAGCACTTTTTTTATTTTTTCTTCGTCAACAAAGAGTTTAACATCCAGCATTCCGCGGCCAACAAAATATGCCAGGTGGCCTTCGATGGTTGAAACTGAAACACCGCGTTCTTTGGCAATCTCTGCGATATTTTTACCTGCCTTGAAAAGATCCATACTAATGTTTCTCGAAGGAATTTTTTCCTGTTTTACCTTCACGGATATTTCAATCTGTTCGGCCACTATATCGTGGTCGCGGCAATACTCCAGTATCATGGAAATAATTTCAGGGCCATACATTTCTGATTTTACTTTGCCGATACCTTTTATAGTTTTCAGCGCAGGGAGGCTGGTAGGGAGTTTATTAACCAGTTCGATGATGGTTTTTTGGGGCAGTATCTGGTAAACCGGCATATTGTTCTCTTCCGCCAGGTTATTACGCCATTGTTTTAATGCCTGGTAAAGAACAGGGTGTTTACTTTGTGCAGAAGCGACCGGCTGAAGGGCAGTTTTGTGTTTTGGCGGCCTGAAATCAACTTCTGCATCGCTTCTCTGGCGTAAATACAATATGGTATCAAAGCCATCCCGAGCATTTTTGATACAGGAGTATTTGATGAAGACCTCTTTCTGCATTTTTTCCAATGATTCAGCCAGATCATTTTTTATGGCCTTGTTATCGGTATCGAAAAAGGTGGTGTCCAGATAATCCGAGAGTTTTGTTTTTATGCTGTCAGAAAAATATTGCGAAGCTTTCCTGATGCGCTCCTGCAGGGTTGGGTTTTCCTGTGGCAGGACCGCCTGTTGCATGATATGCCGCAGTTGTTGTTTAAATTTTTCAGCTACCTGCAACAGTTCGGCATCAAAAAGTCTTCTCTTTTCTTCCAATTCGATTACTTTGGATGCTTCCAGCAGACGTGCGTTTTCGCGGATGAGCTTTAACAAATCGTCAAAGCGGTATCGTAGCAGGTTAAAATCAAAAAGTTCGATGATTAGATCGTGCTGGAAGAGTTTCCTGGCTTCCTGGAGTTTTTCAGGGCCCGGCTCATTTTGCCTGACATCTTCGGTGTATTCGGCTACCAGCGCATCGGTTTTGATGCCGGCCACCGAGATAGGGGTGCTCAACACTATTCCTTCAAAAGTGCGGCAGCGGCTTAGCGCCACATATACCTGGCCAAAGGCGAAGGCGGCATGGGCATCGATGATTACCTTGTCGAACGTGAGCCCCTGACTCTTGTGGATGGTAATGGCCCAAGCCAGCCGGAGCGGTATCTGCGAAAAAGTGCCGATGACTTTCTCGTCAACCTCCCTGGTGTTATCGTTGAGGGAGTACCGCACATTTTCCCATACTACCTTGCCAACCTCTATCTCGGAATTGTCCGATGGGCATTTTACAAAAACGACATCGTCATCCATACGGACTATTTTTCCGATTTTTCCATTGTAGTAGAGCTTTTCCGGCGAAGGGTCGTTTTTAATGAACATTACCTGCGAACCAACTTTCAGTTCGAGCTTTTCGTCGGTGGGAAAATCATTGGGCGAGAATTCCCCTTCGATATCGGCATAAAAAAAATGAGAAATGTCTTTGATTTCCTTGAGTTTTGCCTGGTTAAGGCCGTTGGCGTTGGCGTTATGTGTGGTAAGTGTAATGTAGCCTTCCTCATCTTTGGGCCTAAAGCCGGGGATATGGCGGGTATTAATCTCAGCAATGGTGTCCAAATTGATATTGTTATCACGCACTTTGTTGAGCAGTCCGATAAAATATTGGTCTGTTTGCCTGAAAATTTCTTTTAGCTCGATACTGATAGGTTGCGATTTTTTTAAGGCAAAACTGTCGAAAAAGTATATGCTGTCATAATAGTCTTTCAGGATTTTCCACTCGTCGTCTTTTATTACCGGGGTTAGCTGGTGCAGGTCGCCTATCATCAGCAGTTGCACTCCGCCAAAGGGTTTGGTGCGGTTGCGGTACCTGCGCAAAACCTCATCCACGGCATCCAGAATATCAGCGCGAACCATACTGATTTCATCAATCACCAGCAAGTCAATACATTTGATAAGTTTGATTTTATTTCTGCTGAACTTGTGCTGGTAGCCTTCGGCCAGTTTTCCGGCTTTTTTTTCGCGAAGCACTTCGGGGATGGCAGGGGCGAAGTTCAGTTGAAAAAACGAATGTATGGTTACCCCACCGGCATTTATGGCGGCAACACCCGTGGGGGCAACAACAACCATGCGCTTCGGCGTAATCTTTTTCAGGTTGTGCAGAAACGTGGTTTTGCCGGTACCGGCTCTACCGGTAATAAAGATGTTTTTATTGGTAAACTGAACAAATTCTGTGGCGAGTCTCAGTTGTTCGTTTTCGCGGTATTCCATGCTGAATAAATTTGTTTGCTGCAATGGGTAGGGCAACTTCAAGTCGTGCTGACAAGTTAAAGTGCTACCAATTGCAAAAGTAGTCAATAATTTATTTATATTGAAATGAAATAAATTAATTGAGAGGGCTGCATGGTGCAGTATGTTTCAGATAAAACAAAAAAAACCGGACATTTAGCCCGGTTTTGCAAAAATAATCACTTGCTTATTCCTCGTTTTTTTTCTGTTTGCTTCTGATGCGGTAAGCCATAAGCAAACCCAGGCCGCCAAAGATGAGTATCATGCCGCTGTAGATGGCGCCCACCAAGCCGCCGTCGCGCGAATACTCAGTATATTCTTCAGTAATGGTGCGGTTGTCCTCCAGTTCTTCTTCTATTTTCTTTTCAACAAGGGCTTCTTCCGACTCCTGCAAAGTATCCCTGCTGATGACCAGCGTTTTTGATGTTGAATCGCTCGTTGTTTTCACTGGCAAGTTGTTTAAAATAACTTTCAGCTTTTCCGGCGAATTGGTTTTTGTAACCTGATGCGGTTCTTTGGGGATAAACTGTACAATAATAATTGATAACACTATTCCGATACCTACGCCTATCGATAGCAGCGCAAAACGCAAGGTGGCAAAGCGGTCGGTTTTCTTTTTATTGCCCGGCTCCATGCCTTTTTCAATCATTGCCATACGTTCGTCGTTTTCGTATTTACGCAAAAAGATCAGCATAGTGAAAAGTCCGAGGAATAATGTAATTGGTACTAATACTCCGAAAAATGTTTCCATGTTGTGTAAGTTTTAATTGGTTTTGTCAGTATGACGCCACATTTTTTGTTACGGTTACAAAATTACGTTAATTTTTTTTAATTTTTTTGTACATCATTGATTTTCTGTGTTTTGTAATTGATTTTTTGTTATCATGAATATATCAACAGGATATTTCATTTTTTTTGTGTAAATTTATTCAATAGTTTCGAAAATTTGTAACCTTTGCATGAAACCCGGCGTCTATTGTTTAGTGTTATGAATGAGGAAGAAAAAAAATTAATTGACAGATGTCTGGAAGGAGATACAGAAGCTTTCAGAAAGTTGGTGGATATGTACCGGAATTTTGCGTTTACCCTGGCCGCGAGGATAACAAAAAACGAAGAAGATGCCGAAGAAGTAACGCAGGACGCTTTTTTGAAAGCCTATATCGCTCTCAAAAATTTCAAAGGAGAGTCGAAATTCAGCACCTGGTTATACAAAATAGTAATAAACCTGGCCATGTCGAAAGTAAGACGCCGTAAACCGCCACACCAGAATATCGATGAGGTTCATGTGTTGTTGACAAATGATGACGAACCTGTGCGCAAAGCCGACCGAACCTTTTATGTTGAAAAAGCCATCAGCGCGTTGCCCGAAGATGAAGCCGCCATTGTTACCTTGTTTTACATGGAAGACCAGTCGCTGAGCGATATTTCTGAGGTGGTCAACCTGAGTTTGTCTAATACCAAGGTGAAATTGTTCAGGGCACGCTTAAAAATGGCTGAAGTTTTAAAAAATGAATTAAAAGAAAACGTATATTCGCTGTTATGAAACATTTATCCGAACAAACCATCCTTGAGCTTGCCGACGGCCTGCTAACGCCCGCAGAGCAATCAGCAGCCGAAGCTCATATAAATTCTTGCAGCACCTGCCGCGAGCAGTATAATTTTTTCAAATCCTTAGAAACATTGTTGTCGGGGGAAAATGTGCTTAAAGCCCCGCCGGCCATTACTGATCAAGTGATGCAGCAGGTGGAGCTTCACAACCGCATCATGGTGCGCAAAGCTCAAAGCAGAAAAACATTGATAAAGTTTGCCTTGATAATGTTCGGTTTTATACTGGTATTGCTAGTGCTGGCTTTCATGTCCGGCGCGCTTATTGAATTTCAGACACCAGCGTGGGTTACTACTATCCGTGAGTTTTTCAATAACATACAAATTCCCAAAATCAATCCCCTGTATCTGTTTATTTTGCTGCCGGTAGTTTTTCTGCTGTTTGCCGAGTTGGTGCTTAAGAGGATTTATAAGCATCGTTTTGCCTGAAAAAGTACTGCTCACTGATTGAGATTCAGCAAATAGTATTGTTCGTGTTCAATTAGCCATTGTTTCCGCCACAGACCTCCGGCATAACCCGTCAAATCTCCGTTTTTGCCTATAACGCGGTGGCAGGGAATGATAATCGCAAGATGGTTTCTGCCAACAGCATTTCCTACAGGACGGACAATTTTCCGGTCTTTGATTTTTATAGCTACTTTTTCATAACTTTTCAGGTGTCCGAAAGGGATCTTGCCTACTTCAAACCATACCCGTTGCTGAAAATCAGTTCCTTGCAGATCAAATGGGATTGAAAATTTCTTTCTCTTTCCCGTAAAATACTCCTGTAATTGGTTAGCACAAATTTTTAGTAAGGGGATGGCTGACTGAACGACTTCTTCCTGCTTGTCATAAAAAGAAACTGCCGTAATGTTTTTCCTGTTTCCTTCAATAAGGATTTTACCTATTGGCGATTCATAAATCAGGAAATTTTGTTCATCCATGGCATTACGTATTAAGGTAACATCTTTAATTGGAAGAATATAATCCGATGGCGTTGCAGCTCACCTTGCCGATACGTGTCTGTATGGAAGACCCGCGGTCGGTAGGAGGTGCGTTTTTGGTGGCTGAAGAATTTGGACTTACATTATAAAAAGTTACTTTTTCCGATTTCCAGGTACCTCCGGTCGAAAGCATATAATTGAGCCAAACCGATACTTCATTTACGGTATAGGGCATACTGTTGGTTACGGTAACCGTGGGGTTAATCACAATTCCAAAAGGTCCGAAATCGTAGTTGGCACGGGCATAAACGTGTTTGCTCCAGTTTCTGCGGTAGGCTTCTTTTTGTTCATTTTCTTTTCGTTCGGCTTCCGACAGTTCATTGTTGCTATTGCTATTTACCGACTTCTTTTCTTTAGTGGTGCCCGCCGCTTTTGTAGCTTCCACATCGTCATCAGCGGCTTCGGCCTGAACGGCAATGGAATCTTCGGTCGGCGTACTGTTTTTGGAGTTACTACAAGATTTGAACATAAGGAAAATCACCAGAGCAGTAATCAATAGTGCTCCCAGGCTTGCACCAATGATAATCCATATCAGGGCTTTCTTTTTGCTTTTCCCTGTATAAGTGGCGGCAGGTATTTCAGGTGTCAGGGGGGGCGGTGTTTTAATATTACCAGGCAACGGCGGTGGGACGGCAGCAAATAAAGATTTTAATTCCTCCATTTCTCCTGCAACTTTCCAGGTTTCCATGCCTTCGCACCATACCAGATTATCCCTTGTTAGTTTGCTGTTTTTTAATTGTTCAAAATCCAGGGGGCCTTGCTGGCTTTGTCCGTCGTGAAAATAATATTGCTTCATAAAGTAAAAATTAATTATTTTTTATTTCAACTTATGCCATTACAAAATCTTAATCAGGCCTCAGCGAAATCCGAATTTAGAAATGGTTTTGCCCATAGAGTAGGTGTTGAAATGTCGCTGGCAAAACTGTTCTTGACATTTTCCAACTACCATATCGGTGTTCAAATATATAACAAAAATCTGAAAAAATCCAATCTAATACTTTTACCAAACATTTTTTTTTGATAGTATGGTATATGCGCAAACAGAAAAAAGGCCGGCAGTTTGCTGCCGGCCTTAGGCTCATCATGGTCAAAACTATTATTCAACCACAATTTTCCGGATAACATTCACGTCTTTTCCGGAGAGATGCAAATAATATACTCCTTTGCCAAATTCAGAAATATTAACAGGTAGCGTCATGTTGTCCGAATCAATAGTAATTGATTTATTTAAAACTTCCTGACCTGTAAGCGTTAAAATAGAAATATTTATTTTTCCTGATCCGCACTGGCTCAAAATCAGATTGAATGAACCATTATTAGGGTTGGGTGAACACATGATATTGCTTCCTGAAAAATTA
>Ga0209099_1001284_pt1 | contig 25669 bp, 19 predicted proteins | sample AD_JPNHW2_MetaG_FD_184430 | JGI IMG/M metagenome (GOLD analysis project Ga0209099, IMG submission 184430) | Active sludge microbial communities of municipal wastewater-treating anaerobic digesters from Japan - AD_JPNHW2_MetaG (SPAdes) (version 2) | ecosystem: Engineered > Bioreactor > Anaerobic... | reverse complement strand
TTCCGACTGGCTATTTCGTTGGGCTTGGTTTACCCTTGCTGCATCAGGATTCGTGATGGAACCGCCCGGTACGTGACCCGTATGCCGGGTGGTGTGGGAGGGGGGCGGCCGCGAGGCCCCTCCCTATCCCGATTGGGATAAGGAAACTAATCAAGATGACAGAAAGGACACGTCATGAATCAACCGAGTAGTTTAGTAGCCACATGTGTTACAGTTCTTTGTTTTGTCTTCTCCCTCTTCGCACAAGGTCGCGTCCGGGTGGAAGAGTCTGGATACGCCTATTATATCGAACATGGCGAAGCGACGATTTCGGACTACAAGGGTCCCGGTGGTACATTCACAGTACCGCATGAAGTCAAAGGTGCACCGATTATAGCAATCGGAAAGGGTGCCTTTTATGGCAATCAAGCTGTAGTTCAAGTCACAATCCCTGACACGGTAAAGAACATTGACACCTATTCGTTCCAGTATTGCTCAAACTTGACGCATGTGGCAACGGGTAACGGTGTCACGAATATCGCCGCGTGCGCCTTTTATGGCTGCGAGAACCTGTCTACCATCGTCTTGAGCGAAAGACTCGAATCCATTGGTTCTCAAGCCTTCACTTATTGCACTCACTTATCCAAGCTCTCTATCCCGCAGACCGTACAGATGATTGGCCGTCACGCTTTTCGCGCATGTCCCCCTTCAGCTATCAGCGATCCCTACAATCGCATACCGACCAATCGCGTCATAGAAATCCCGGTAGACCTCAAAAAGGGGAGTATCACACTTCCTCCTCCAGGTTCTCCACTGTACGAGGCATACAGGGTAGATCCCACAAAGGGGCAAATCACGCCCCCGCCAAATAAATAGGTGACGACATGTACCGGAGGTGCAGAGCGACATGCCTTTGACGGAGGAGAAGAGAGACTGGGTTTGACTTGTCAAAGACCATTGATGGTGTATGTCAGCGGAATGTGAAGAGAGAGACTATTCCCAACAACGGCGACGCACCGAACCCTCGTTCGCCTTCGGCTCACGGGTTCGGTGGTCGCTGACGTTGGGATTGAGAGATGAAGGACATCATCGTCATAGCGATCATTGTGATTATCGGTGCAGTGGTAATGATTTCTGCGATTCCCGTTGAACGGGAAAGCAAGCGTCGACTACAACGCTATTGGAATCGCATGTGCACAGGTAAAGAATGGCGTCGCAGGTTCCCCGACGCGACGAAGGATGAGATTCGCCGGTTCCTCGAGACCTTCGTTGACGGCTTCACCTTCCAGAGTTCGCAACGCCTCAAGTTCGAACCCAATGACAAAGTCATGGACATCTATCGCGCGCTCTATCCATCCACGGGATGGCCGGACGCCTCAGAGGTCGAAACCTTCGCCAGGAATCTGAAGCGAGAGTATGCGTTTGATTTGGCCAAGGTGGAGGACCCACACGTGACTCTCGGGCAACTGTTCATGATGATAAGGAATCCCAACCAGCGGCGACACCCAACGGCGCTGATCGCGCCGTTGGTGCGCCGCAACGTTCGGCATAAGCCCGTGCCGCTTAAAAACTGCTTGGTCGATTTCGTCGGCGTATTGCGGATCACCGCCGCCGGAGAACAGACACTCCATGTCGGGTGTCGTGGTCCCGTGCATGTCGATCAGCTTGGCCAACGCGCAAAAGAAACCACGCGACCACTCACGCGATGAAGCCGAACCAACGGCTTCACGTGACGCTCTACAGCCTTTTTGCCTCTTACCCATGGTTTACCTTTCGCGCCACGTGAGCCGCGCTGTTCGGCACAAGTAACGAAGGATCAAGGTATGGCATTAATCTCATGTCCTGGGTGCGCAAAAGAAATTAGCGACAAAGCTGACTCTTGCCCTATTTGCGGCTGTCCCGTGAATAAGACAGGGATGGCGATTACAGAAGCTACAAAGAAGACTGATGAGAAGTCACCCAAAGATGTTGCTATGGGTGCGCGATTCTTGGTTGGTATATTCATCGTTTTGATCATCATCGTCGGAGCTTGCAACCGAAGTAAAAAACCAGCCCCGACGAGATCGATCAAAGCAGGGATAGCTGACTTCAAAACGGCGATCCCGATACTCCGGCAAAATCCTATGGAAACGAAGGAACGGGATAGCCGCATTGACTATAGCTGGTCTCATATCGTCCTCTCCGGTGAGAAGAACACCGTGGTCATCTACGACAACGACAAGAACGGCACTGTCGATTCGCTCCTGTTTATTTTCAGTTTATCCAATAATGAAACGGCAAACTTGGCGAGCATAGCATTGGGATACAATCTATTGGAGGTGGCTGCTGGCAGTCAGCAGAGTAATCTTCCCAAAAAATTCACTACGTGGCTTCTGGCCAATGTAGGAAAAGGCAAGAAGGGCGTTGAGACCAGCTTCGATGGTCTACGTGTGGGACTCAGTTCAAGTCTCGCCTCGAACGGGGTGGTTGCCTTTCTGACCATAGGAGCCCAGTCGGACCATCACGCCAAATAGACCACCAATTATCCACGGAGAAAGAAAGCCATGGCCCAGAAACGACACAAGCAGGATACGCTGACCTTCGAAGATCTGGATTTTGCCGGACAGGCAAGATCCGTCAATGCGCAAGTTACCCGTTTACAGGCATCCATTCAGGCGCACGTACGCAAAGCACCCAACTGCGGTAAGAATGCCACTGCCACGTTGCTGAAGTGCATCGGACAGACTGCGCGCATGCTCAACCGACTGACAAAATAGGTTTCGCCGAACCATCGGCGGTACCGTGAGTCGCTACGAGCCGCCTAACCGCTGGCGTTCGGCCAGTGAGCGAGGAAAATGGAAAAACGGGTTGACGCCACCACGGTCAAAGGGTAATACTATTGGTATGAAAACGGCATTATCCATTCCAGAAGACGTATTCGAGCAGGGCGAGCGCCTTGCCCGCCGTCTGCGCGTGACGCGTAGCCGGTTATACGCACGCGCATTGGCTGACTTCGTGGTGCAGCACGAAGACGACAAAATCACTTCCGCGATGAACGAAGTTCTACGGGAGGTTGGGGAGGAGGCAGACGTATTCACACGGAGGGCCGCTCGTCAGGCGTTGCGGCGCGTCGAATGGTAATAAGCCAAGGTGATGTGTGCTGGGCTGATCTCGAAGAGCCAACCGGCTCATCTCCCGGCTTCAGGCGTCCGGTTCTGGTGGTTCAGTGTGACGCCGTCAACAGAAGCCGTATTGGGACGGTTGTCTGCGTCCCCCTTACAAGCAACACCAAATGGGCTTCAGCCCCCGGTAATGTGTTGCTGAAGTCGTCGGCAACCGGTCTTCCGAAGGATTCTGTCGCGAATGTTTCTTTAATCGTTACCTTAGACCGAAGCCAACTCACGGAGCGAGTGGGCTGCCTTTCACCTCGACATGTGACCGCCGTCATAAATGGGATCGATGTGATACTTGGACGATGAGATCGCCGAACAAAGCGGTAGAGGCGACGGGATACCGCCGCCTCACCGCTGACGTTGGCATGCAGAAGGAGGAGGAAGACCGACTATGTGGATTCAGTCACTGACACTGAGAAATATCCGCTCGTTTGCGGAAGCGAAGGTCGGGTTCTCCAAGCGTATCAACGTCCTTGTTGGTCCAAACAACGCGGGGAAGTCCACGATCCTTCTTCCACTGCTCGGTCTTCAGGAGGGCCTTCCCCATCCCGGCCTTGCAGACGTAAGGCTCGGGGAAACTGAGGCAAGCGCCGAAATGACACTCGGGGATTGTGACCAGAAGTACTTTCGCAAGAAGTTCACTCGGGTCTGGTACCAATACCGAAAGGACAACAACGATTTCCCCCTCCTTGGAGCCGTTGAGGGGAAGAACCAACCAGAAGGTGTCAATAAGGCTCCCGGTACTCCTGCAAGCCAATTGTCGAAAGTCGAGACGTGACCCTGATGTCTTCGCTCCGGGCTCTCCGGGGCCCGGGGCTTCCTCGCCTCCATTCCCAACTTGTTCTTTTTCCCGGTAGCGTGCGTATAATTTTACGCTTCGCGGTCGGCGGCGGTTCAAACAGTTCGCTCTGGCGCCAAATCGCCACGGACGTGTATGATATGACGGTTGTGCGGACGGGGACCGGGCAGCAGGCCGCGGCCTTGGGTGCGGCCGTGGTGGCGGGTGTCGGCACAGGCGTCTGGAAGGACTTCGGGATCGTTGATCAGGTGTCAACGGCGACCGACCGGCATGCGCCGGTCGCCGCACATGCCGCCGCGTACGAACGTTTGTTGGTGCGATATCAGCGGGCCAGCGCGCTGTTGGGGAAATGGGCACGTTAACATGGGCAGAGAGGCAGGAACCATGAGAAGGTTGTTTGTGCTGTTGGGGATGGTCGCCGTTTTCGCGAACGGGGGGACGTCCGCCGAGGTGCGCTTTGATTTCGAACGTGGCGACCTGCAGGGATGGCAGGTGCTGGACGGCGGCTTCGGTAAGGTCGTGAGCGACCGCGCGAAGGAACACCACGGCGGCGCGCCCTACACGAAAGAGGGCACCTGGTTCCTGTCGACGCTCGAAAGCGCGGACGGGCTGCACCCGGATGACCGGTTCGAAGGTGTCGTCGAATCGCCGGTCGTGGTGCTCTCAGCCCCGGACATCACGCTTCTTGTCGGCGGAGGAGCCGGGCCCGACGTATATGTCGCGCTCTGCACCTTTGAGGGCAACGAGGTTGCGTACGCGCGCGGCGGAAACGGCCAAAGGTTGTTGCGCCGGAATTGGTCGGTGCCGGAGCTGGTCGGCAAGCCGGTGTTTTTCCGCGTGGCGGACCGCGCGACGGGCGGGTGGGGACACATCACGCTCGACAGCTTGGTTTGCCAAGGCGCCGTCGACGCTGCGGCTTCGGCGCAGCGGTTCAGAGCGCGCAAGCGCGAGATCGCCCGCGCGAACGGCGGAAGCTCAGCGGACCGGCTGCGCGCGGCGGTTCAGGAGCTGGGTCAGCAGTTCGGCGCCCGTTATCCCCAGTCGGCGCTGCTGGCCAAGCTGGACGCGCTGGAGTCCGGCGATGACGCGGAGGCGCTGGAGACATTCGCCCGCGAAGCGCTGGTCCGCTCAAATCCGCTGCTGACCGGCCAGCCGATTCTGTTTGTGGCGCGCAAGCAGTACCGCCCCGACCACCACAATACCGAAACGATGTTCCAGACGGGGGAGGTCAACACCGGCAGCTACGATACGGAAGGCGCTTTCAAGCTGCTCGATGTCCAGAGCGGCGCCGTCAGAACGCTGTTCGCGCCCGGCACGAACGCGACGGTCCGTGATCCCGACGTCAGCTTCGACGCGAAACGGATTGTGTTCTCCATGCGCAAGAGCCGGGAGGACGACTACCATATTTATGCGATGAGGGCGGACGGCACGGAGGTGCGGCAACTCACCTCTGATCCGGGCGTGTCGGATATCGATCCGATTTGGCTGCCGGACGGCGATCTTCTTTTCTCCGCATCGCGTGAGCCCAAGTACTGCATGTGCAACCGCCACATCATGTGCAATCTTTACCGCATGGAGCCCGACGGCGCGAACATCCACCAGATCGGCAAATCCACGCTATTCGAAGGCCATGCCACGCTGATGCCGGACGGCCGGATTCTGTATGACCGGTGGGAATATGTCGACCGCAACTTCGGCGATGCGCAGGGGCTTTGGGTCTGCAATCCGGACGGTACAGGGCACGGTCTCTATTGGGGCAACAACACGACCAGCCCCGGGGGCGTGATCGATGCGCGGACTCTATCGAAGGCCCATCTGGCGATCGCGGTCTTGGGCGCGTGCCACGATCGCCCGTGGGGCGCGCTGGGGCTCATCGACCGGTCGAGGGGCGTGGACGGGCGCGAGCCGGTGCTGCGCACGTGGCCCGACAGCTTCGTGAACCGCATCAAGACCGAGGGCCAAGATTTCGATTCGTCGAAGTCGATTGCCCGCAAGTATGAGGATCCCTATCCGTTGGACGACCGTCACTTCCTCTGTTCGCGGCAGACCGGAAACGGCGAGGAGATGGCGCTGTACTATCTCGACCTGCACGGCAACGAGGTGGTGGTCCACGCCGAAGCCCCGGGGTGCTATGACCCGATGCCGTTGCGTGCGCGCCTCATGCCGCCTGTCATCCCGTGCCGCCGGAACTTCGAGAGGCCGGATGCCGCGGGCACCTTCTATGTGCAGAACGCGTACGTCGGCACGCACATGCGGGGTGTCAAGCCGGGGGCGATCAAATACCTGCGCGTGGTGGAGTCGCCCGAGAAGCGGAACTGGTCGGACCGCGAGTGGTTCGGGCAGGGGGCCCAGGCGCCCGGCATGAACTGGCACAACTTCGAGAACAAGCGCATCCTCGGCACGGTGCCGGTGGAGGACGACGGCAGCGCCTATTTCGAGGTGCCCGCGAACACCTTCGTGTTCTTCCAGGCCCTTGATGAGAACGGCATGATGGTGCAGTCCATGCGTTCCGGCGTATATGTGCAGCCGGGCGAGACCTATGGCTGCGTGGGCTGCCATGAGAACCGCGTGGGGGATATTCCTCCGGTGGCCGCGACGCCCAAGGCGATGAAGCGCAAGCCCGACCCGCTGAAGGGATGGTACGGCGCGCCGCGCCTGTTCAGTTTCCAGAAAGAGGTTCAGCCGGTTTTCGACCGGCACTGCGTGTCCTGCCACGACTATGGCAAGAAGGCCGGCGGGAAGCTGAATCTGGCGGGCGACCGCGACGCGGTCTTCTGCGCGTCCTATGTGGACCTCTGGTCACAGGGCGCCATCACCTGTGTGGGCGGCGGTCCGGCCGAGATCCAGCAGGCCTATTCGTGGGGCAGCCACCCCTCGAAGCTGATCCAAAAGGTGCGGGCGGGACACGCGGACGTGAGGCTGAGCCTCGAGGAGCTCGACCGCTTGATCACGTGGGTGGATCTCAACGCGCCGTATTATCCGCACTACGAGTGCGCTTACCCGCAGAACCTCGGTGGGCGCTGCCCGCTGACGAAGGACGAGCTGAATCGGCTGAAGGTTTTGACGGGCGTGCAGGTGGCGAACAGCCACAGCGCCAAACAGCGCGCGACGATGAGCTTCGCGCGCCCCGAGGTGAGCCGGATTCTGCTGCCCGTGGCGAGTAACGCCACCGTCCGTGCAGAAGCGTTGGAATTGATCGTGGAGGGCGCGCGGCGGTTGAAGGAACGGCCGCGCGCGGACATGGACGGCTTTGTGCCCGTTGAACAGGACCGGGCCCGCGAATCGAAGTACCAGGCGCGCCGCGCCGAAGAGCGTCGGGTCTACGACGCCATCCGAAACGGAAAGAAATTGTATGATGGTGAGTAACATGAAAAAGAAGAACAACATGCAGACGAGTCTCTGTCTGGCGGGCTTGAGCCTGGCCCTGTTTGCCGGACTAACCGCGGGCGCAAACGCCGATGAACTGGAAAACGGGTTTGTCCGGCCGCCCGATTCCGCGCGCCCTCACACGTGGTGGCACTGGATGAACGGCAACGTCTCCAAGGAAGGCATCACGGCGGATTTGGAGGCGATGGCGCGCGTCGGCATCGGCGGCGCGCAGATCTTCAACGCGGGCGAGAATATCCCCCACGGTCCGCTCCAGTTCAACAGCCCCGAATGGATTGAGATGGTCAAGCATTCGGCCCAGGAGGCCAAACGGCTGGGCATCGAACTCTGCATCCACAACTGCGCCGGCTGGTCGAGCAGCGGCGGGCCGTGGAATACGCCCGAGCACGGCATGAAGGTGGTGGTCACCAGCGAGCTGAAAACGAGAGGGCCTGCGCGGTTTGAAGGCGCGCTGCCTCAGCCGCCGGCAAAGCTGGGTTTCTACCGCGACATCGCGGTGCTGGCGTTCCGCACGCCGTCGGGCGAGCGGGTCGGCATGCGCGACCTCGCTCCGAACGTGACGTGCAGCGATCCGAAGCTGGCGGCGGCCCAGGCGGCTGACGGCAACCGGGGCACGACCTTGCGGCTGCGGTTGCCGAAACCTAAGGCGCCGGAGTTCATCGCGTTCGAGTTTTCACAGCCTTACACGGCGCGGACGCTGAGCGTTCTGCCCGGCCCCGGCATGCAGGGCTGCAACGGCAAGGTCGAGGTCTCGGACGACGGGAAGGCATACCGGACGGTGGACGCGTTCTCCATGCCGCGCGGCGGCGAACTGCGGACGTTCGCCTTCGCGCCGGTCTCGGCGCGATTTTTCCGTGTGCTTTTCACCGGCGCCAGCGCGAAAATGAAGGTGCTCTCGATCGCCGAGGTTGAGCTGTCCGCTAAAATCGGCGTCGAGAATCTGGCCGGGAAACTTTTTCTCGACCGCAGCGACGTCAAGGCCGAAGCGGCTGCCGTCGTCAAGCCCGACGAGGTCGTTCAGCGCGATGCGCTCGTTGAACTCTCGTCAAAAATGGGCGCGGACGGTCGCTTGGCGTGGGACGTGCCGGAGGGCGAGTGGACGGTTTTGCGTGTCGGTTACACGGCCAACGGCCGCAATAACCATCCGGCGCCGGCCGAAGGCACGGGCCTCGAATGCGACAAGCTCAGCAAGGCGGCCGCGCAGGCGCACTGGGACGGCCACATGGGCAAGATCCTGGCGGCGCTCGGGCCGCTGGCGGGCAACGTGAAGGCGGGCCTCAACAATGTGCTGATCGACAGCTATGAGGTCGGATCCCAAAACTGGACGCAGGGCTTTGAGCAGGAGTTCTTGAAGCGCTGCGGCTATGCGATCACGCGGTTTCTGCCGGTGTTCACGGGGCGCGTGGTGGACAGCCCCGAGGTGACGGAGCGCTTCCTGTGGGATTTTCGGCGCACGGTTGCGGATTTGTTCGCCGAGAACTATTCGGGGCAGTTCGCTGAAATGGCCCACAAGGCGGGCCTTCTGTATTCGGTTGAGCCTTACGGCAACTGTCCGTCGGATGATCTGCAGTACGGCAGTGTCTGCGATATTCCGATGGGCGAGTTCTGGCCGGCGAGCGGCGCGAGCGTCAACATCGGCAACTCGAAGCTGCCGGCGTCGGTGGCGCACGTGTACGGCAAGAAATACGTCGGGGCCGAGTCGTTCACCGCCGCGCCCGAAGCGGGCAGGTGGCTGAAAGATCCATACGCCATCAAGGCGCAGGGCGATGCGGTCTACTGCGGGGGCGTCAACCGCGTCATTTACCATCGCTATGCCCATCAGCCTTGGACCCGTCCGGAGCGTCTGCCCGGCATGACCATGGGGCAGTGGGGCACGCACTTCGAGCGCACGGTGACATGGTGGGAGCAGAGCAGGGACTGGCTCACGTACCAGGCCCGGTGCCAGTATCTTCTGCAGGAGGGCCAGTTTGTCGCCGACGTCTGTTTCTATTGCGGAGAGGGCGCGCCGAACAGTCTGCGCGGCAGCCTGCCGCAGGGATATGACTACGACGGGTGCGACACGGGCGCACTGAAGCTGATGTCGGTCAAGGACGGCCGCATCGTGCTGCCGTCGGGAATGAGCTATCGCGTTTTGGCACTGCCGGGCGACAAGACGATGTCGCAGCAGGTTCTCCGCAAAGTCAAGGAGCTGGCTGACGCCGGTGCGACGGTGGTCGGTCCCAAGCCCGAGCGCGCCCCCGGCCTGAGCGGATATCCAGCGTGTGATGAGGAGGTGAAGCGGCTCGCCGACGAGATCTGGGGCCAGCGCGTATTCGACAAAACCCCGCTCGATGCCCTCCTCGGAATGCAGGTGAAGCCTGATTTCGCCTGCACCAATCAAGGTGTCCGGCTGAATTACATCCATCGGCTGATCAACGGCGCGGACGTCTATTTTGTCGCGAGCTCAAAGCCGATGGGGGTCGAGGCGGCGTGCCTGTTCCGCGTGAGCGGGAGAATGCCGGAGCTGTGGCATCCCGATACGGGCGTGATGGAGCCAGCCCCGGTCTACACGGATCACGGCGGCGTCACCGCCGTGCCGCTGAATTTCGGTCCCGCCGGGTCCGTGTTCGTCGTCTTCCGCAAGCCGGCTGTGGCCGACCATGCGGTGGCGGTCCGGCGCGCCTCGGTCGCGGATGAGGTGAAGGAGCCCATCGCGGAGTTGACGGTCATCAAGGCCGAATACGGCGCGTTCGGCGAGGAGACCGCGCCCGACTGCGTCGATGTCACGGAGGTTGTCAAGCGATCGGTCAAGAACGGCAACCGCCGTATCCGCTCGGGCAACGACCTGGCCGGCGATCCGGCCAACATGGTCGAAAAAGAACTGAAGATCGACTACCTGCTGAACGGCCAGGCCAAGAGCCTGAAGGTCGAGGAGCACAAGACCGCGGAAGTGCCTGCGGGCGCGGAGGTGGTCAAGGCCGTGTATGGGGTGATCAGCGATGCCCCGACGCCGGAAAGACAGGTCGTCGATATTACGGGCAAGCTGACGGGGTTGGTGAAAGAGGGGGCGCTTGCAGTCCAGGCGGATAACGCCTTGGCGGGAAAAGATCCCGCGATAAATACCGTCAAGGAGCTGCGCGTCGAGTATCAGTACAAGGGCCAGCGCAAGCAGGCCCGCGCCGGCGAGAATCAGATGCTGATGTTGCCGCCGGAGAGCGAACAGGCGATGCCGGTACCGGCGTACGAGCTTGCGGTCGCGCCGGAAGGCGGACTCGAAGTCCGGGCCTGGAAAGCGGGGGCGTTCGAGATCGCGATGGCGTCGGGAAAAACGCTCACGACGTCGGTCTCGTCCGTGCCGTCCGCCGTCGAGGTGTCCGGCCCCTGGGAGTTGACCTTCCCGCCGGAGCGGGGCGCGCCTGAGCGCGTCACGTTGGACACGCTCATCTCGTGGACCGAGCACCCCGAGGCGGGTGTGAGATACTTCTCCGGAACGGCGACGTATCGGAAAACGTTCGCGTGGGACGCGAAGAAGCGGAAAGGCGAGCGCTATATCCTCGACTTGGGCGATTTGAAGAACTTCGCGGAGACGGAGCTCAACGGCCAGACGCTGAGCCTCCTCTGGAAGCCGCCTTACCGGCTGGATGTGACGGAGGCGCTCAAGACGGGCAAGAACACGCTGCAGGTGAAGATCACGAACCTGTGGCCGAACCGTCTGATCGGCGACGAACAGCTGCCGGAGGACCGCGAATGGGACGGCAAACATCTGAAGGCCTGGCCGCAGTGGGTGTTGGACGGCAAGCCGAGCCCCACGGGGCGCTTCACCTTCACGACGTGGCACCATTGGTACAAAGACGATGAGCCGCTGCCTTCCGGGCTTTTCGGCCCCGTCCGCATCAGGACGGTCAAGGCCGTCAAGGTTCAATAGGCCGCCGTTTGGCGGGACGGATTGAGATCAAGACTCGGATTAAGATTGCGATTATGGTGCTGGCCTTTTCGTAATCTTAATCATGCTCGTAATCGTCATCCGTCAAGCCGGTGCGACGGGGACGGACGCTATGGCCGGGGCGCGGGGACCAGAAGGTCCTTCTGGTCCTGCTTGGCGCGCAGGCCGCGGACGACATTGACCGGCTGGCCGCTGAAGGGGTCCCGGCCGGTGTAATACATGACGGTCGACCAGGTTGAGGGGGTGGGCGTGAAGATTTGCACCTGTTCCGGAGCGAGGTTCAGGTTCTGTGTCGCGAAACGCTTCAGCGCCCGCATGTCGTCGTCGCCGCACCCCGGGTGGGCCGCGATGAAATAATACGTCAGGAACTGCTTTACCCCATGCTTTTTGTTGGCGGCTTCGAAGCGCTCCTTGAATTTCAACAGCGGCGCGTTGCCGGGCTTCCCCATGGCGTCGAGAACTTTTTTTTCCGAATGCTCGGGCGCGAGCTTGAGCTGCCCCGAGACGTGGTGCGCCGCAAGCTCCTCGATGTACCGCTCGCCGTGGCGCGTGTCCGCGTCGATCAAGTCGGGACGGATGCCGGACGCGACGAAAACTTTACGTACGCCGGGGATGTGCCGGAGCCGCTTCAGCAAATCCAGCTGCGCGGCATGGTCGGGCTTGAGCGCCGGGCAGCAAGAGGGGTAGAGACAACGCTTTTCGGGGCAGGGGCCCTGGTTGGTTTTCCGCTCGCACTCGAAGCCGTACATGTTGGCGGTGGGGCCGCCGACGTCTTGGATGATGCCGGTGAACTTCGGGTGGCGCGTCATGCGGTGCGCCTCCTCGAGGATCGAGGCCTCCGAGCGGCTGACCACGCGCCGCCCCTGGTGCATGGCGATGGCGCAGAAATTGCATTCGCCATAGCAGCCGCGGTGGGTCGTGAGCGAGAAGCGGATGGTGTCGAGGGCCCGCACTTTGCCCTTGGCGGCGTGACAGGGGTGGGCATCGAGCATGAACGGCAACGCATAGGCCGCGTCGAGCTCCGCCTGCGAGATCGGCAAGTCGGGCGGGGTATGGACGAGGCAGCGCGTGTCGACGCGCTGCAGCAACGGCTTGGCCGTGCGGGGCTCTTGGTTGGCGGCAAAAAGGCGGAACATCTCGGCGAAGGCGGCGCGTCCCGCCTCGGTGTCGGCTGCGGCCGCGGCGAAGTCCGGCAGGGCGACCGCGCCTTGCGGCAGCGCGTCGGAATTGGCGGGGAGGGCGTAGCAGAGTCCTCTTAGCGTGCGCCATTCGCGTGCGTCGCGCAGCGCGCGGGCCAGGGCGGCGATGGTGCGCTCGGCCATGCCGTAGACCAGGATGTCCGCTTTGGCGTCGAAGAGGATCGGGCGGCGGACGGTGTCCGACCAGAAATCGTAATGGGCGATGCGGCGCAGACTGGCCTCGATGCCGCCGATGACGATGGGCTTGCAGGGCTTGAAGGCCGAGCGGATGAGGTTGCAGTAGGCGATCACCGCGCGGTCCGGCCGGGCGTTGTTGAGCCCTCCCGGCGTGAAGTCGTCCTGATGCCGTTTTTTGCCGGTGGCGGTGTAGTTGGCCACCATCGAATCGACGCACCCGCTGGAGACGCCCCAAAAAAGGCGCGGCTGGCCGAGACGGCGGATGTCATCCGGTTTGGCGACGTCGGGCTGCGGAATGACGGCGACGCGGAAACCCGCGTTGGCGAGCGTGCGGCCGATCAACGCGATGCCCGAAAACGGCGAGTCGAGGTAGGCGTCCCCTGACACCAAGATCACATCCGGAGCATCCCAGCCGAGCCGTTCGATTTCCGCAGGTGTGCAAGGTAGAAACATGGCGGTGAGTATACACGGTTCCGCGCGCGCGGTCAAAATGATGCCACGGCGCCTGTCGGGGCCGGGGTGCATCCTGTTTCATTGACTGCAAACTTCAAGTCGGAATCAGGATTACGATTACGAGCACGATCAGGATTAAGGCGGAACGGCTGCCTTCATAATCGTGATCATAATCCTAATCTTAATCGACTCATCCTGGCGGATTTCCCTAGCCTGCCCCCCAAGTCAATGAAACGGATGCGCCCTCGCTCGGGGCCTGTCTCAGCCAAGCGGCTCCACGGCGAGGTTAAGGAACGTTTCTATCCTTTCGCCTGGCGACAAGGTTTTCAGCAGGCCGCGTTTGGCGATCTGTTCCTGGCCTTCGGGGAAACAGTTGGCAGGCTCCAAGCCGACGACATACTCTCCTTGGCCCATCATCTTCCACTGCACGAGATAGGGGAGCTCGGCCACGCGGTACGTGACCCGGAAGGCGATCCCCAGGCGCGGATTCACCAATCGCATGGATGCCAGACCGTGCGGGTCTGCGGGCAGCGTGTGGTAGTAAACCTGCTCGGCGAACCCCGGGACGGGCGACGTGATTTCGGACCACGCGGAGAGCCCTTCGGCGGCGTGCCCGTTCTGCGGCGTCACGTCGTGAGCGGGGGCTTCGAGCGTCGCGCCGTCGTCCACGAGGGGCCAGCCGAGGTTCAGGTGATAAAGCAGCATGCAGGGCGTTGGCGCGAACCCCTGGTTTTCGATGGTGTCGCGGACCGTGATGGACGCTTCGCCGAGGCGTGCCGTGATCTGCCGCGTGAGCACGAGGTTCTCCCCGAAAACACGGGACTGCCGCATGCGGCCGCAGGCGCTCAGCGTAAAGGCGCCGTCCGGGGCCCAGCCCGAGGCCGTGTTGAGCTCTTCGGCGGGGATGTGGCTGAGCCGCCCGTGCAGCCCGTGGCGCTCTCCGCCGGCGGTGTTCGGGCCGCCCACGTTGGTCAGGCCGCAGCCGGTGAGAAGTCCGCCGCCCCAGGTGCGGAGCCATTCAAAACCGTCGGAATCATAGAACTGCGGCGCGACGTCCTGGTTGCGCGAGATCCAGGCCAGCGGCACCCCGTTGAAATGGGCCTGGCCGATGTCCATGCCGCGGTCCGGATAGACGGTGAACGAGAGCCCGCTGCCGTTGTTGACTTCCAGCACGCGCATGCCGCGTCCCTTGCCGTCGTCCGACACCAGCCTCCGGATCGACGCCAACTGTTCCATCCGGCCCACGCGGGGATTCAAATAATTCGCATCATATGATTTCATGCTGTAAGGATAACGGAACCGGAATCGCGGCGCAACGGGAGTTTAATCGTAATCTTGATCCCGTCACTTGTCGTATTTATAGCGCTTTGGTAGAATAAAAAGCGAAACAGAGGAAACTATGAAAAAACAATACGGGTTATACGGCGTGTGCCTGTCGTGGGTTATGCTGGTGGTGTGCGGCGTCTCCGCAGCAACAAACGAATGGTACCCCGGTGGCAGCGGGTTCACGGGCTGGCCGACCAACTGGGTGGCGATGCCGAGCCTGAACGATCCGAAGGGGGATGCAATCGCTCGTCTCGATTTCGTCGGCGACAGCTTCAATCCCGGCGCGTACTGGTCGGCGAACAGCAATTACTTTTTCGTCCGGATGCGGATGGCGGTGTCGAATGTCATCGACACGACGTACAGAGATTCGATTTTTATATATATTGACCGGGTCGGCTTCACGAACGGCAACTCGACCGCCGGCAATCCGGATTATGCCCTGGCGTGGGACTCCAAGAGCAATCACACGGCCAAGCACGGTCTCGAACTCATGACCGGTACCAATTTGTCTGCGGTGACAGATTGGAGAAAGATGGCGCTGGACGATATCGATGCAAGCAGCAGCCAAAAAATCGCCCCGCCGGATTTCAATTTGACTGGCGACGGGTATCTCCGCACGATCGACATGCGGCCGACCACCAATTTCGGGTACACGACGTACATCGACTTTGCGGTCAAGTGGTCGTTCATTTCGGCGAACACGGCGCTAAACACCAACCAGCAGTGGCGTATCCAGTTCGGCAGCCGCAACGACGCGAACGACCACAATTTCCCGCAGGACGATATTGCGGGCGGATATTCGCCGGGCAGCGTGGTCACCAGTGCCTATTCGAGTGCCATCGCGAGCCTGCCTTTGTCCTCCTCGGTCAGTTTCAGCGTGTATGCGACTTCACGGGGCATCCAGGCGGAGATTTGGACGGTGGATGAATCCGACCGGGACGATATCGTGGTGTATGCGTGGCTCGACGGCCGATGGACGGAAGTGGGCCGCGTGCCTGCTGCAAAGGTCTGGGGGTCCGGTTCGCACTGTTACTGGGCTGATCTGGCCGGCTTGTCGGTCGGCGGCTCCTATCTGTTTAAGGTCGTCGATGAAGCGGGGGTGGAGCATTACCTGCCGGTCGCGACGGAAGTCAAAACGTTTAAAGTGTCGGCCATGCGGATGGAGCGCGACGAGGTCACGATGACGTTCGATACGGAAGCCGGACACAATTATACGGTCCAGGTGAGTTACGACCTCGTGAACTGGACGGCAGAGGCGGTGCGATATCCGACCGTGAGCGGCTGGTCGGATCCTGACAGCGCGCCGTTTACGGCCGGTCCCGGCACGCAAACCCAGGTCCGCGTGCCGGCGAACGGACGGAAAAAGGCCTATTTCAAAATCGTGCCGGCGAACGAGTGAAGCCGGGCAAAGATCGGCCGCTTCGGAAGGGCGCATCCATTTACTGGGCTGAGGTCCGGCGGCAGACGCTTGCCAGAGGGAGTCGATTAGGATTTTGGATTAAGATTACGATTATGATTAGGATTAGGATTACAAGAAGGTTGTGGTTCCTTCATAATCCTAATCGTACTCCTAATCCTGATCCCAACTTGAAGTTGTCGGCCCCGTTCGCTTTTCGGCTTCCCTTTTCGAAAGAGAGCCCGTATCATCCTTCTACGCTTAACTAAAGGCCGCATGCGGTTGTGCGGGGTAAGTGAAGAGGTGCCTCATGATGATGGATGCGACGAATCCGGCGATGGGTATGATCCTTTTTACATTGGGCGGCTTGGCGGGCGCCGTCTTCGCGTTGCCTTTCAAACGGGTCAAGAATTGGGCCTATGAGAGCTACTGGCTGTTCTATGCGATTTTCGGCCTGGTGGTTTTCCCCTGGATTCTGGCGCTGATGACGGTGCCGAATCTGGCCGACGTGCTGAAGAACGCCCCGGTGCAGGTGTTGGCCCGCTGTTTCGGATTCGGCGCACTGTGGGGCCTGGGGGGACTGACGTGGGGCCTGATGATCCGTTATCTGGGCATCGGCTTGGGGCTTGCGATCGGCTGCGGACTCTGTTCCGCGACCGGCACGCTGATTCCCCCGATCGTGACCGGCAAGGCGGCCGAGCTGGTCAAGGATACGGGGTCGATCGTGGTGCTGCTGGGCGTGTTCGGTTCGCTCGCGGGCATCGCGTTCGTCGGCTTGGCCGGCAAATCCAAAGAGGGCGAGCTTTCCGAAGAGCAGAAGAAGAAGGCGGTCGCGGAATTCGATTTCAAGAAAGGCATGCTGGTCGCGCTCTTTTCCGGAATCGCCAGCGCGGGCATGAACTTCGGGCTGCAGAGCGGCGGCGTTCTGCAGGAGGCTGCGGTGCGCGGCGGCACGCTCTCGAAATGGCAGGGCATGCCGGTGCTGGTGGTGGTGCTGCTGGGCGGCTTCGCGGTGAACGCGGTCTGGTGCCTGATGCAGAACGCCAAGAACAAGACGCTGGGCGATTACGCAAATCCGCGCACGCCGATTCTGGCGAACATCTTTTTCGCGGGCTTGGCCGGCGTGATCTGGGCGATGCAGTTCGTGTGCCAGAAGGTGGGCGAGCCCGCCATGGGCGAACTCGCGTACATCGGTTTCGCGATCGTCATGGGGTCCGCGATCTTCTTCAGCTCGCTCGTCGGCGTGCTCTTGGGCGAGTGGCGGGGCGTGGGGCAGCGCACCAAGCTGCTGCTGGGCATGGGGATCGTTACGCTGCTGGTGTCGTTCGGCGTGATCTCCTACGGCAACAAGCTCAAGGAGCAGGGCGCACGGCCCGAGGCGCAGGCCGAACGTGCCGTGCAGAACGCGCTGCAGGCCGCGGAAAAGATGCAGAAATAGGCCTTTTCAGGCCGTTGCCAGCCACGCCGGCAGGTCGGCCAAGCTGTTCAAGACAGGGGCACCGCTGCGGGTCAAGCGCTCGTAGGACTGGTGTCCTTGGGCGATCAGGAGACAATGCGTCCCCAAGGCCACGGCCACCTCGTGGTCGTGCAACGAGTCACCAATCATCAGAACGCCGTCCGGCGGGAGATTCAGCCGCGCCAGAAGCGCATGCCCCAGTTCGATTTTCGAGTGGCCGTAGAGGTTGTCGACCCCGCAGGCGTGGCGGAAGAAACGGGTGATCCCGTATTCCGCCAGCATCGCATCGAGGATCGACTGCTCGGAAGCCGAAAGGACGGACTGGCCGATGCCGGCCTGCTGGAAACACGCGAGCGCCTGCGCCGCATGCGTGTGCAGGCAGAGGGTCGTGTCGGCGAGGAAACGGTCGTGGAATTCGCGGGCCATGTGATCCCAGTCCTCCTCTTCCAGGCGGAAGCCGACGGCGCGGTAGAAATTCTTCACGGGGAACCCGAAGACTGCGCGGTAGGCCGTGATGTCGAGGGGAGGCAGGCCGCGTGCGGTGAGCATGGCGTTCACGGCGTTGACGCCCGCCTGGGTGTCGTCGAGCAACGTGCCGTTCCAGTCCCAGATGATGTGTTGGAAACGCATGGGATGGCAAGATACCAAAAGGCCTATGAGCCCGACAACCGATATCGGATTCCGCAGCAGGGCCGACGCATCTTAAACTTGATTCATTGAATCGAATGGCGTTTGTGGGCCGGATTACGATTACGATTAGGATTACGATTAGGATTACGATTAGGATTAGGATTAGGATTACGAGCGAGAATATCCCTTGCCCACAACCTCATGTTGATTGTCTGTCCCTTAGTTCGTCCTAAACAAGCACCCGGCGAGTGCCGCGCGGCTGGTTTCGGTTGCGACGTTGACGGTCATGAGAATCATGCGCTATGCTTTCTTTGCGGTCGGGCAGACGCGGGAGCGTGTTAGACGTTGGCCAGGGGCGAGGTCATCTGGCACCCGTGGCCCGGCCGCCTCTTTTTTCAATTGAAATCACGGCCAGCTCCACGCAACAAAGGGCACTCGTAAACCTATTCGTATTGGGGGGACAACTGCTAGTTGTGGGGAGCTAGGACTTGGTCAGATCGTCTTGCCGGTGCAGGTTTTACTCTTCCGATGGGGGTGGGCTTCTTTCGGCATGGTCAGTCGTACTCGTCCTTGATTTCAAACACAGGGAATTCGCCACTTGCAGGTTCCGGCGTTTCGGTGACGTGTTCGACATCTGCAAAGGTCGGGCCTTTGCGGCACCAGGCGCTGAAGGCTTTCAGCGCGGCGGCGGATCCCTCCGCGACGATCTCCACGCTGTCGTCCGGAAGGTTTCGCACCCAGCCGGTCAAGCCCAGTGAGCACGCCTGCCGGTAACAGTTGAAGCGGTAGCCCACTCTCTGTACCCGGCCGAACACCTGGAGATGATCCCGTTTCATAGGGTGTTTATGGAGTTGTCAGCCGGGGCTGAGCGGGGAGGGGGACGGGCTGCTGCTTGCGTTCGCAGGGACGGATGCGGCCGAGAGGGCAGGGGCCGGGCGGGCCGCCGACCTTTTGGGCTGGGGGTTTGTCTTGGGGCGGGCGGGGCTCGCCAAGGCAAGGGTTGGCCTCTTTGAGACGGCGGAGCGAGTACGCGATGAAATTGGACCGGGTCCGGTTGTCCAGTTTGGCGGCGTCATCGAGCACGGCGAGCAAGTCGTCGGGCAGGGTGAGCGTGATCTTGGTCGAGCCTGTGGCGGTTTTAAGCGGGGATGTTTTTTTCATGCAGCCCTCTCGTTTATGTGGGGATTTTGCCAAAATCATACGGGATTGGCAAGGGACATGCGGGGGATGGCCAGGTGTCGGGCAGCCTCGCCGTGCAATAGTGTGCGGTAGCGCGTGGGGGCAGCGTCGCGGGAATGGTAAGGTTTGAGGTTGAGGTCCAGCAGGGCGGCGGGGGCTACCGCGTGCTGGCCATAGCGCCGGTTGATCCGGTCCACGGCGGCGTCCAGCTTGGCGTAATCGTGGCGGGCCGGGGTTTCCTCGAACAGGTCGAGCTGGCGGATGCGCTCGGAAACGAGTCCGCCAAACCAGACTAAGGTGGAGCGGTAGAGTTGGCCGGGGGTGAAGAGCGCGTCGAAGAGCCCCCGCAGTATGGGCGCGGCTTCGCAGTCGTGGCTGGTCGGGAAGGGGAGCGGCGTGCAGGCGGTCTGCCCGGTGTAGTCCTTGAGGCGCAGGGAGAGTCCGATCTCTTTCGCGAGATGGGCGTGGCGGCGCAGTTTGGCCATGGCGTTGGTCATGTTGCGCAGGGCCTCGGAGAACACGAGCCGGGGTTCGTCGCTGGGCGGCGAGAAGGTGTGGCCCTTCATCATGCTGTCGTAATCCCGTTTGGAAACCAGATCCAGCGGGAAGACGCGGCGGCCCTGGAGTTCGCGCCAGGTTTCGTAGCCGGGTTTGTGGAGCAGGCGCAGGACGGCGGCCTCGTCCATGCGGGTGAAGTCGTAGGCCGTCGCAATGCCCTTGGCCTGGAGTTTGGCGGCGCTGGCCGAGGCGATGCCCCAGACTTTGGCGATGGGCGTGCGCTTCAACATGACCAGAATGTGTTCCCGCCGCAGGATCGTCTGCCCGTTGGGCTTCCTGAACTTCGAACAGAGCTTGCTTAAGGTCTTGGTCAGGCTGATGCCGACTGACACCGTGAGACCCATTTCAGAGGCGACGGTATTGCGGAGCCGTTCCGCGACCGTTTCCAGCGGACAGGCGAGAACATTCCCGCAGCCGCTGAGGTCGGCGAAGGCCTCGTCGATGGAATATTCTTCGACCAACGGGGTGAAACGTCGCAAGATCTCGAACATGCGCCGGGAATAGAGGCTGTAGGCCTCATAGTCCGATGGCAGGATCACGAGGTCTGGGCAGAGTTTCTTGGCTTCGTGAAGCCGGAGCCCGCGCGTGATCCCGAGGGCCTTGGCCTCGTAGCTGGCGGCGGCGATGATGCCGCGCTCCGCGCCGGTCACGACGGGTTTGCCGCGCAGGGCGGGGTTGAGCGCCTGCTCGACTCCGGCGAAGAAACCGTCGGCGTCAACGTGCAGCAGGGTGCATTCTTTGTAAAGAGAGTTCATGAGAAGAGGCTGTAGGCTGTAGACTATAGGCTGTAGGAAGCAGGGGGAAGCGCGTTAGGCGGGATAAGCGCGATACGCGGGGACTGGGAGCGAAAGCGGAGAACGGAAGACAGAGGACGGAGGACAGAACCCCGATCATCGGGAACGAGAGACAGGATAGCGGATTCCGGTTGCGGGATACAGTACAAAAGTTCTATACTGAGGACATGTCACCACAATCCAAGCTGGCCGAGCGCATCCCCGTCCTCAACGACTACATCCGGCGCAACGGTCGTGCGCCGACGCTGGATGAGCTGTGTACGCTTTTCAATGTGCGTTCCAAGAACACGGCGTCTATCATGGCCAAGAAGTTCGTGGGGGCTGGGGTCTTGGGCCGTACCGATACCGGCAGGCTGGTCGCTCCGCGCCGCCGCGAGGTGTGCCCGCTGCGGCTTCTGGGCAGCGTGGCGGCGGGGTTTCCGTCGCCGGCCGAAGAGTCGCTGCTGGACACCATGAGCCTGGACGAGTATCTCATCAGCCGGCCGGAGGCGACCTTCATGCTGCGCGTGGAGGGCGACTCCATGATCGACGCGGGCATCCTGCCGGGCGACACGGTGCTGGTGGAGCGCGGGAGGACACCGCGCAACGGCGACATCGTGATCGCCTGCGTGGACGCGGCCTGGACCATGAAATATTTCTACAAAGACGGCAAGGACATCCGGCTGGAGCCCGCCAACAAGAAATACGAAACGATCCGGCCAAAAAACAGGCTGTCGGTCGAGGGCGTGGTCAGCAGCGTCATAAGGAAGCTGGTGTGAGGACGGAGCAAGGTGCAGGGAGAAGCGCGATAAGCGGGGTAAGCCGGAAGATGATTCAGTGAAAGACCGCCCCACTGACATAACGTCCGAAACGGTCCCGCATCCCATGCAGGCGTCAATTGCGCGGTCTTTCAAAATTAAGGGTAATGCGGACGGGCGGAAGGTGTCAAGCGCGACAAGCGGGGACGGGCAGAGGCGCAGAGGACAGAAGGCGGAGGACGGAGCACGCGTGCCAGCGGCGGGCTGGGAGATCCTCATGACGGTCTTGTACTCGTGCTTGTCGGCAGTTGCGGCCGGCGGTCAAGGCGCGCCGAAGACGACGAGAAAGGCGATGACGAATGCGAGGAAGGTCCCGGTCAGGGCCACCCAGCCGCAGACCGTGTTGCTGCGGTTGATCTTGTCAAACTCGTCTTTCTCTTCCATTGCGCGCATTATATCGCCGTTCCATTCTCCTTGTCAAAATCCTTCAAAAGTTTAGCGCAGCGCAATGACGGATCACGCCGCAGATGAGGGCGAAAGGGCCGGGGTTTTTGTCTTAACCGACGTGGCCGAGGGCCGCGAGGGCGTCGACGAGGCGCTGGACGGTCGGGGCGCGGACGCCGGTGAAGTGGCGGGCAAGGGTCTTCGCGCCGTCGGCGGGCTGCCACGCGGTCTGGTGAATCACGCCGCGCACAAGGGCAATCTGTTCGGCAAGTGTGTCCGGCCACGCGAGGGGCGCGGTTTCTGAGGTCTGAGGTCGGAGGACGGAGGACAGCGGGATGAGGGCGGATGTCGGAAGACGGAGGTCGGACTGGACGGGCGCGGCGGCGGGATGCTGATACGCGGGACGGAGATAGCGGACCGTGCCGCGTGATTCCTCGTCGGCGCGTTGCTTGTTCAGCGCCACAAGCCGTTCCAGTATTTCGCCGTCCTCAGCCTTCCGCCCTCCCTCCTCTCTCCAATCTTCCCCCCAGCCGTAGGCGGCGGCCACGGCGGCGTCGAGTTCGTCGTGGAGCTGGCGCAGTACGGTGACGAGTCCCTGATCGTGGATGGCGCGTTGCTTGGCGGTCAGCGTCTCGTTGGCGCGGACCGCCTCCAGCACGTTGTACATGTCCGTCATGGTCAGCGCGGCATGCAGGGCGAGCTGGCGCTTGCGGTGGGCGTCGAGTTGCTCCGCTATATCGCGGATGCGCGATTTCAGCTCTTCTGTCGCGTCCGGGAACGGGAAGGTTTCGAAACAACGGGACTTGTTGTAGCGCGGACGGTCTTCTAACGTGCCACCTGAAGCCAAAGCCCATGTCACATGGATGCTGCTGGACAGTACACCGAGAACATAGGCGTCGTCGTGCGCGACGCAGACGAGCATATTGTCGGGCAGGACTGCGGCATCGAGGAATTGGAAGAATCGATGCTTGGAGGTCTCAACCGTGGCGATGTAACGCGGCAGGCCTTCGAGGGAAACGCGTAGCGTCTGACGGGGTTTTCCAAAGAGCCACCACAATTGAGCATAGCCCGCGCCATCTTTAGTGTTGGCTCTCGCGTCGCGCTCCGGCTTCACGCGCTCATGCACCCGCTGGTAAACTTCGGGGAAGCGGTCGCGCACCTCGGATTCGGAAAGACCGAAAAGATCGATGACCATCACGTCGCGCGGGCGGCTGGTGAGGTCTTTGCCGTTGCGGTATTCGCGGATGTGGCGCTCTAAGCCGGGAATCCGGCCCAGACCCAGCGCAGCGGCCTCGTCGCGGGTGACGATGAAACCCGCGCTGTGCAGCTTCACGCCGGGGCAACTGATGTCCTCGTTAGCTCTGAGCGAGACTGCGCCCGCGACATCCGCGCCGATGGTGAGGTCGGCGTTGATCGTGCCGGTGCGGGTAGCGAGTGCAACATCAATTGCACCTTCGGCACCTTCAGTCTCGGATGTGACGGTCTGGAGGGTGCCGACCGTGCCCAGCCGAAGCGGTGCACTGACCGTCATGGCGATACGCACCGCCGCGCCGTCGGCGTTCTCGACCCACGGGTGATCAGGAATCGCGAAGAGCAGGGAGAGCTGAGGACCGAGGACCGAGGACGGAGGGCTGACCGGATAGAGGTGCGCTTCCAGCACGCGGCGGTTGAAGGTCTGGCGCAAGGAGTTGGTGGTGATGAAGCCGAAGCGTTCGGCGTGATGCTCACGCACGAGGAGGGCAGCCTTGTGCCACCAGTACATGACGAAGTCGGCGGACTCGGGGACATCGGGATAGAGCGTGCGCAGGGTCTCGGTGTAGCCGTCGCCAAGGGCGTCGCGCATGCGTGCGGGACCGATGAAGGGCGGGTTGCCGACGATGAAATCGGCGGCGGGCCATTCGGCGGGGCGCGGGTTGACGTAGGTGTAGACCATGCGTTTGGCCGACTCGTCGGGCACGTCTTCGCCGGTGACGGGATGCGGCTTGTACGTGTGGCCGTCCCACTGGGTGACGATGCCGTTGTCCGCGTCGCGCAGAGGCTCTATGCGGTCGCAGGCGAGCACGGCGTCGCGGTTCTCGATGGTGTGGAATTTGGAGATGACCGGCTCAGCGAGGGCGGCCTTGCCGCGCGTGCGCAGGTGCCACTGGAGGTAGCCGATCCAGAGGCAGAGTTCGGCGAGCACGGCGGCGCGGGGGTTGAGCTCCAGTCCGAGGAACTGCGCGGGGTGGACGGTGTGGCCCTGGAGGTCGAGCGAGCGTTCGGTCTCGCCCAGGGTGGCGAGCAGGCCGAGCACCTCGGCCTCCAGTCGCTTGAGGTGTTCCAGGGTGACGTAGAGGAAGTTGCCGGAGCCGCAGGCGGGGTCGAGCACGCGCACGGTGCAGAGGCGCAGGTGGAAGGCGCGGAGGGCGGCGAGCGCGGCCTTGCGGTCGTCCGACGCGAGGCAGGCGGAGACGGCGGCCTGCACGCTCTCCCATTCCGCGCGCAGGGGCTCAACGACCGCGGGGATGACGAGGCGCTCCACGTAGGCGCGCGGCGTGTAATGCGCGCCGAGCATGTGGCGCTCGCGGGTGTCGAGGGCGCGTTCCAGCAGGGTGCCGAAGATGGCGGGCTCGACGTCGCGCCAGTCGGCGCGGGCGGCGGCGGCGAGGAGGTCGATCTGTTCCGGGGTGACGGCCAGCGCGTGGCGCTCCTCGAAGAAGCCGCCGTTGAAGCGCAGGAGTTTTTCGCGCAGGGCGATGCTGAAGCCGCCGGTGTCCATGGTCCGCCACAACTCATCGACGATGGGCTGGAAAGAGCCGGGATTATCGCGCAGTGACGCGAGCAGGCCGCTGAAGCTCAGTTGGGGCAGGAGGCCCACATCCTCGGCGAACATGGTGAAGATGCAGCGCATGAGGAAACCGCCCACATCGGCGGGGGAGTGGCCTGAGGCTTCCAGCGAACGGGCGAGTTCGGCGAGCTTGCCGGAGATCTCGCGGGTGACGCGGGCGCTGCGGAGGGCGGGGTCGAGACTGGCGGGGTCGGTCCAGACGCGGCGCAGGCGTTCGCGCAGGGCGGGATCGGCGAGGTCGCGGATCAGGACGCGGTGGCAGGAGGCGTCCGGGAACGGGATGTAGATGCCGCCGGTGCGCGTGAACTCGGAATAGATCTCGACGGCGTGGCCGACATCGACGACGAGCAGAAAGGGCGGGCGGCCCTCGGCGGCGGGCAGGGCGCGGACATAGCGCTCGGCCTGGTTTTTGGCGCGGACCATGGACTGGTCCCAGCCTTCGGAGCCGCGGATGCCGTGGCCGGGCTTGGCGTCGCCGTCGTTCGCGCCCTGCTTGGCCTCCAGCACGAAGTGGCCGCGCTTGTAGAGGTCGATGCGGCCGAGGCTGGCGGAGCCGTCGCGGTTGGGGAAGCGGACGGACTTTTCGAAGACGTAGGCGTTGAGGGCTTCGTCCGCACCGGCGGGCTGGGGCGGCTCGACCTCCAGCACGGCGCACAGCTCCGTGAGGAAAAGCTGGTAATTGGCCCGCTCGGAGGCCGCAGAGGATTGCCAGCGCTTTATGAACGCATCAATCATGGGGAGTAAGTATAGAGGAGCAGCGGGGCAATTAAAAGCGGCAAGAGAGGGGTAGGAGAAGTTAGAAGTCAGGAGTCAGGGAGGAGGCGTTAGGAGCTTGAGAGCGAAGCGACTGCGATGAACCGTATGTTTTCTTGGGAATGCTTGATCTGTTCGCCGAAAAACAAAAACACCGCTTGAGGGCGGTGTTTTGTTTGTACGGCTTAAACCCTTGCAGTGAAGGGTTCAAAATGGCGGAGAGGGAGGGATTCGAACCCCCGGTACCTTGCGGCACGCATGATTTCGAGTCATGTGCATTAAACCAGGCTCTGCCACCTCTCCGGCAAAAGTGCGCACACTATAGCGGAAATCAGGCGTGTGGGTCAAGATGGAGTTTCTGTTTTATGTCGGCCCGGGCGCATCTCCGTTTCACTTGCTTGGGTCAGGCGGCTGATGCCATCCACAGGGAGTCGAGTTCGCCGTTCCAGTATCTGACGACGATATTGAGCAGAGCGGCGAAGCCTTCCTTAGACCAGAACT
>Ga0209099_1001281_pt1 | contig 25729 bp, 22 predicted proteins | sample AD_JPNHW2_MetaG_FD_184430 | JGI IMG/M metagenome (GOLD analysis project Ga0209099, IMG submission 184430) | Active sludge microbial communities of municipal wastewater-treating anaerobic digesters from Japan - AD_JPNHW2_MetaG (SPAdes) (version 2) | ecosystem: Engineered > Bioreactor > Anaerobic... | reverse complement strand
AACGAAACTCGTTTCCCTTGTTTTTAAAGGAATGCGAGTTTAGGTTTAACTATGGGACACCAAAGCAACAACTTAAAACACTTCGTTCTTGGTGTCATATCTAGGAATCTTATCTACTACAGCCCCTTTCGAAATGATCTATCGCGTCATATATGCTACGTGCCTGCAGCGTTACGTTGTTTGAGAAATCGAGAGAGTTCCCTGGAATTACCGTGGATAGGCGCTCGAGCCGATCGGTGAGTTCGCGGACATCTTTAAGGGACTCATTGTAAAGAATCTCGAGTTTCGTCAACGTGGGGTTTTCCATCACATTTGTCCTTATGCAAACAGCGCCTGGTAGGCGGAATCGAGCTGGGGCATTATCCCGCGAGCGAGAGATTTCATTAGGTGCATTTGGGTATAGTGCATCCGAAGCTTGTCATCGGCATCGAGGGGGAGTGCACGAGCAAGCGTTCGATAGTCCTTCTCGTCGGCGAGTAGTTCGGCGATGGACATCTTTTTCGTATGCAGCATATCGAAGAGCTCCGTTCCGAAGAGCTTGGCATCGATGTTGGCGATGCAGGCATTCTCCCGCGCGGCGAAATTGAGGATCGGGATAAACTCTTCCTGTACGTTTTCATTTACGCGGTTGAAAAGGATCCTGATTCTATCTGCCTGGATTCCCATCTCGCGCAGCGTCATGATCATGGAAATGCTTTCCTTCTGCTCTTTCATTCCTGACAGTACGGGGACCACGAAATAGTCGAACTCGACCTGGGATCCTTCATAACGGAGGATGCCATCCAGCATTGCCTCGACATTGGACGCTCCCACGTCGATGATGGCGTCGTCGAGAAGCATTATTTGGCGAAAGAGATCCTTGAACCGCTCGCCCTTGATCTTCTCCACGTCCATTCCGAGCCCTTCGGCCGTTTCGTTAATGGTTTCGATGGCGAAGATGCGCGCATTGCCCATGCGCGGCGCAAGGAGATGGGCCGCTACGGTCGTCTTTCCGACCGTGCCGGAATAATTGATTAGCACTACTTTCATGTTCATCCTCCCTAATTCGTGTATTTATCGAGATCAACGTCCCGATTTCTTGCTTGAGCTAGTTCAGTGCGGTCCCTTGGCTTTGCTTTCTGACAAGGGTGGGAACTTGGGGTAGGATCATTGCGGGCTTGAGACGATGGCAATGTGCCCGGAGTCGCCTTACCTGTCTTATCTTTTTCCTTCCGGACGCGGTGAAGGATTGTCGAAAACGTCTTTGGGCTCATTGAAAGACCCTGAGTATTCAGTGCCTCAAGAATCCGCTTGTTGCTAACGCCTGCCTTGTGAGCCTGTTCGATGACGCCAAACAGCTCTCTGACCTGCCCCGTTTTCGACCTTGCTGACTGGGTATGAGCCAATTCCTCGATCGCTTCCCATACTGCACTCGTCCTTCCGTCGTCTTTCTCTCTCGATGTAGAGGGAATGTCGACTTTTGTTCGCACGTTGTCATTCATCTGTTGTCTCTCTGTTGTCCCCCGTACTGATACTGTTAGCATAGCGAGGCATAATCAAAGAAGCAACATAAAAAGCACAAAAAATGAGTAAAAAATGTGTATACTGAAATGGAAGCCGTAGCGTAAGCATGGCTTGAGCTAGCGATGCGAGGCCCAGGGGAATATCGAGAGATAGGCACGTCAGAAGCGTTGACGGGACTGACGTCCCATCAACGCTTCACGCGCCCAAGGGGTGCCCCCTTGGAAACCTCGCAAGGCCAATTCATCTCGAACCGAGGAGTGAAGCGAAATGAAGAACAGGGCAAGGGAGGCGCACGCGCTTTCGAAGACGGTCAGTTTTCGCCTTGCGGATGCAGACTATAGGTGCTTCGCGGAAAAAGCGGTCGCAAGCGGGATGACGGAAGCCGATTTTTTCCGCTCGTGCGTTATGGAGAACCGAACTGAGGTAATTCGACTCCCCAAGATCGACAAGGACCAAAAGACCATCCTTTCGGCATTGTGCTGGGCTGATCGCCGCCTCGAGGAACTCGCGCGGATTGCCGAACGGCTGGAGAAGCAAAAGACCGCATCGAGCGAGGAATGTGACCAATTACTGGCGTCTCTCGTGGCCGTTGAGGCATACCTTGCCGGAGTGCTCATCCATGCTTGTTAGGGTCAGCGGCGGAAAAGAAGGCATTCGGGAGTACCTCGAGACAGGGCGGAAGCGCGGGCGCGCCCAATCCCGAGAGGAACTTGACGAGCGCGTGATCCTTGCGGGAAATCTAGCCCTCGTCGATTCACTCATCCATAACATGGATTCCAGGGGCGAACGGTATCTGCATGTCACCCTTTCGTTCAAGGAAGATCATGTCGAGCGAGAATTCCTGGAACAAATCGTCAAGGATTTCGAGGACTTCGCTTTTGCAGCGTACGCTCCAAAGGAGTATGCGCTTTATGCGGAGGCACACCTTCCTCGCGTGAAAAGCCTGCCAGACAAGCGGACTGGGATGGGCATAGATAGAAAGCCTCATATCCACGTTGTTATCCCAAAGGTCAATCTCGCAACCTGGAAGGGGCTTGATCCATTCGGGCTTGTTCGTCGACAGGTGGCATTTCTTGAAGCGTTCCAGGAAAGCGAGAACCTGAAGTACGGGTTGGCCAGCCCGAAAGACAATAGGCGAACGGATCTTTGCGGGCAATCAGAGGTGATCGGTCGTCACTCGGGCGACCTCTTTCCTGGAGTTCGGCAAGAGCTAAAACGTGAGATACTCGAAGAACTGATCTCGAAAAATGCTTCGACGATACAGGATCTTCAGGCAATTCTGGAAACCTACGGCGTCGTGCGCATCCGAAACGCTGGCACCTCAAAGGAGTATCTTAATCTCAAGCTCGACGGTGAGGAAAAGGGAATCAATCTCAAGGAATATGTCTTCACTGCGGAATTTCTCTCCTTGTCTCAGGCCGAAAAGAAGGCTCGCCTTGAGCGACCGGAGGCCAGCTATATATGCGCAGGTCTGCCATTATCGCCCAATCCTGAATACGAAACCGCCTTGAAGGAATGGAAAGACTTCAGATCAAAGGAAACGAAATACATCTCGAGTGGAAGGAGGAGTGAATACAAGGCCTATTCTGGTATGTCGAGAAGCGACCAGTTCGAATATCTCGCTCGGAAGCACCGGGACCATGAGAAGCTCGTTGAGCAATCCGGCGAAGAAATCGCGGCTTCTCCAACCAAGCTAGAACTACGCCATACTCCCCTGCAACGGGTTACTGCCTCGGAACTGGAAGCTACGTCCTCAAGCACCGTTCGGCAATTGGTAGATGATCGGGAAGAAGCATGCAGGAAAGCCAAGGAAGAAGCGAAACGGATGCTTCGTGAGGCAAACAAGAATATTGATCCCAGGCTTCTTTTTGAGCGATTGCATGACAAACTCAGTCGAACGCATAACTACGAAATCGGAGATGCTCCGGATGGAAGTCCTCGATTCCGATGCGGTGACAGGAATCTTTCTGCGAGCGATTTCCTAACCAAGGAACTTCATCTTCGGTGGTCCCAAGCGTCGGACTTGTTATGCGATGTCTATATGCACCAAGTGTACGAGTCTGCCGATCCGATGAAATACCCCGAGCGCGAGAATTGGGAGCGCTATGCCAGGTTTGCCTGGATTCTAGGGCAGTTCAGGAAGGAGGAACAGGATGCGGTCACTTCAACAATTCGGGCAAGATTCGCTTCTCGGAGAAGCGAGTACTTTGCCAAGAAGAAAGCCATACTCGGCAATAAGGATCTATCAGCGAGTCAGCGCAAGGCTTTAATGTCTCTTCTACAGGTAGAGTATCTCGCGGCACAGGAAATGCTTCGCCAGGAGGCGGGCAACGATTACGCAAGGGTCCGAAAATCGAACAGCGCCAGCATACTAAGCCTCTATTCCGATGTTCGTGAGGTCGAGTTCGAGTCTGCTGAGAGGGAAGTGAAGACCGCGACCGAAAAAGTGTTGTTGCGGAGAGAAATAAGCGCCTCGGACGCAGGAGTTGTGCCTATTGGGAATCGTCCGGCTATTAAGGGAGTAGTACGATTTGGTCAGTATAGGCCAGAAGTTCGCACAAATGGAGACGTAGTTTACCATTCCGAGGACAGGGAATTAATTCGCGACTCGGGAAAGGCGGTATGGGCCATTGGCATGGATGACGAGGCGATCGAGGCATGCTTGCGGCTCGCGGTTCTCAAGTACGGCCCCAGGTTGCACCTTATCGGGTCTGAAGAGTTTAAGGCTAGGGCTGCTTTTATTGCCGATTGCGTGAAGCTTAACATCGAGTTTGACAGCAACTTGCCTAATGTGCATAAGAAAATGGACCTAACGATAAATAATGCTTCGTGGGAGCATTGAGTTTCGGAACTTATCGGTGGCTTTCTATATTGTATTTGCTGCTTTCTAGGCATTGGCTGTCGGCCGCCTGAACGGGATGAATGCCTGGAGAGGCGTCTCTACAACCGATGGGGGAGTGACTATTCTTCTGTCACTGCTCTTGCTAGCTTTGCTACCAATTTCGGTAGTCAAAACAGTGCAATACCATAACCTGAAAGTATTTATCGGATGCCTACTGATGCGAAATTCGGATCGTTTCCGTTGTCAGTTCCTTTCGAACGCCGTACAATGGGGGGACTTTACACGCATCGAGGTTGCACTGTGGCTCTTAAGAAATCCGAACTCTATAGCACTATCTGGAAGTCCTGCGACGAACTAAGGGGGGGGATGGATGCTTCCCAGTACAAGGATTACGTCCTCATCCTGCTTTTCATAAAGTATGTTTCCGACCGTTATGCAGGCGATTCCAAGGCCCTCATCGTGGTGCCCAAGGGCGGCAGCTTTGCAGATTTGGTTGCCTTGCAGGGCAAGGCGGACATCGGCGACAAGATCAACGTCATCATCGCCAAGCTCGCCGATGCCAATGGCCTCAAGGGCGTCATCGACGTCGCGGACTTCAACGATTCTGATAAGCTAGGGAAGGGCAAGGACATGGTCGACCGCCTGTCCAACCTCGTAGCCCTCTTCAATAACCCGAACCTCGATTTCCGCAACAACCGGGCCGGGGGCGACGACCTCCTGGGCGACGCCTACGAGTACCTCATGAAGAATTTCGCCACTGAGAGCGGCAAGTCCAAGGGGCAGTTTTACACCCCCGCGGAAGTTAGCCGAATCATGGCCAAGGTCATCGGGGTGGGGAATGCCAGGCGCGCTGACCAGAGCATCTACGACCCCACCTGCGGATCGGGTTCCCTCCTCCTCAATGCCTTCGACGAGGCCCGGCACCTCACCCGCCTTTCCTTGAGCCTTTACGGGCAGGAGATGGATAACGCCACCGCCGCCCTGGCTAAGATGAACATGATCCTCCATGACGCCCCCGAGGCGGAGATCTGGAAGGACAACACCCTTTCCTCGCCCCACTGGAAGGGGAAGAACGGAAGCCTTTTAACGCATGACTTCGTGGTGGCAAATCCTCCCTTTAGCACCAAAGCTTGGTCGAACGGCATCGATCCCCTGAACGATCAATACCATCGCTTCGAGTACGGTATTCCCCCGGAGAAGAACGGCGACTACGCCTTCCTCCTCCATGTACTCGCAAGCCTCAAGCCCACGGGCAAGGGTGCCATCATTCTTCCCCATGGAGTGCTCTTCAGGGGCGGAGCCGAGGCCGATATCCGTACCGCAATCCTAAAACAAGGCTACATCAAGGGGATCATCGGACTACCCGTCAACCTCTTCTACGGCACGAGCATTCCTGCCTGCATCATCGTCCTTGACAAGGAAGGTTCGGTGGGGCGCAAGGGCGTCTTCCTCATCGATGCCAGCAAGGGCTTCATCAAGGACGGCCCGAAGAACAGGCTTCGGGCCCAAGACATCCACAAGATCGTCACCACCTTCAACGAAGGTCTCGAGATCGACCGCTACTCCCGCCTCGTGCCCTTGAAGGAGATCGAGGCCAATGACTTCAACCTCAACATTCCACGGTATATCGACTCAAGCGACCCGGAAGACCTCCAGGACATCGACGCACATCTGCGGGGAGGCATCCCCAACCGGGATATCGATGAGCTTTCCGCCTATTGGGATGTCTTCCCCGGAATCCGCAAGGCCCTCTTCAAGAAGGGGGATCGCTCAGGCTATTCGGAACTTAAAATTCCCCACACGGAGCTCAAGAAGACGATATTCGGGAATCCCGAATTCTCCGCCTTCAATGAGTCGATCACCCAGCGCTTTATGGAATGGAGCAGCCTGAACAAGAAGAAGCTCAAGGCGATCAAGGTTGGCACTCTGCCCAAGGCCCTCATCGACGAGCTTGGCGAGGACATCCTCGCCACCTTCCGCAAGGCCCAGTTGATCGATGCCTACGATGTGTACCAGCACCTCCTGAACTACTGGGAAGCCGCCATGCAGGACGACGTGTATCAGATCAGCCAGATCGGCTGGCAGTCCACTGTCGATGGCGGCCCCAACACCGACCTCCTCCCGAGGGAGGTGGTGATCCATAAGTTCTTCAAGGCAGAAGCCGAGGCCATCGAAGGACTGGAAGCTGAGCGGGACGAGGTTAGCCGGAAGATCGAGGAGCTTTGCGAGGAGAACGGGGGCGATGAAGAGCTGTTGGCCGAGGCCGCCACAGAGAAGGGCACCTACACCAAGGTGAGCGTGAAGGCCCGCTTGGCCGGCATCAAGAAGGATAGGGACGCCGCCGAAGAGCGCAAGCTGCTGGAAGCCCTTGTGGAGCTCTTCGAAGCGGAGACTGCCGCCAAGAAGAAGGTGAAGGAAGCCCAAGCTCGCCTTGATGAACAGGTAACGAAGAAATATTCCCAACTAAACGAAGCCTCACTCAAGGACTTGGTTGTCGAGGAAAAGTGGCTGGCCACCCTGGGCGCCGACGTACAGACCGAGCTCGACCGCCTAACGCAGGCCCTGACGAGTCGAATAAAGCTACTTGCCGAACGTTACCAGATGCCGCTCCCCGCCTTAGAAAAAGAATTGGCCAACCTATCCGCCACGGTGGAAGGCCATCTCATGACCATGGGCTTTGCGTGGTGAGGGACAGACTATGAGCAAGATTCCAGCAGGCTACAAGCAGACCGAGGTGGGGGTGATCCCGGAGGAATGGGAGACTTTCCCCTTAGCAGATGTGGTTCAGTTCCTTGATGGACTGAGAAGGCCAGTAAAGGATTCAGACCGCATCAAAATGCAAGGCGACATTCCTTACTACGGTGCATCAGGCATCGTTGATTATGTGAACAAACACCTTTTTGATGAGGAGTTGATTCTCCTTGGTGAAGACGGTGAGAATATAGTAAGTCGGAATCTGCGATTGGCCTTTATAGTTAGAGGAAAAACTTGGGTTAATAATCATGCTCATGTACTCAGGCCACGTCAGAATGCCAATATTGGTTACTTATGTGAGTTTTTGGAAAGCCTGAATTACGAAGAGTACAACTCTGGTACAGCACAGCCCAAAATCAACCAACAAACCTGTGCGAAGATTCCTGTTGTTCTCCCCCCTCTCTCCGAACAAAAACGCATTGCCCAAGTCCTTGGGGATGTGGATACCCTGATCCAGAAGCTGGAAGCCCTCATCGCCAAGATGCGCGACATCAAGCAAGCCGCCATGCAGGAACTACTCACAGGCAAGCGGAGACTGCCGGGCTTCAGTGGGCCGTGGGAGACGAAGAAGTTGGTGGATGTTTTTTATATCACTACTGGAAAGTCAAAGAGCGCCTACATTACCTTTGGCGGTGACTTTATTGTTTGTGACATGGGCTCAGTCTCGATTGAAGGACGAATTGTTGCTTCGAAGAGAACGAATTATCGCGGAGATTTCCTTAAGAAAGGAGATCTTGTGATGCCCAAAGACGACATTGGTGGCGGCAAGATAATTGGTAGAGTTGGATATATTGACTACGCAGAGAGGTATGTGCTTAGCGACCACGTTTATCGTTTGAGCGCAATTGATGGTGATCCTTTGTTTTTTGCTTATCTCATTAACTCGCACTCTATCAACATAGCTCTAGGCAAGAAAGTTATTGGCTCAGCACAACTTGGCCTTGGCCGTAGGAGTGTGGAAGAGCAGGAGATCCTTTTCCCGCCCCTTCTCGAACAATCCGCCATCGCTCAAGTCCTCTCGGACATAGACAACGAGCTGGCCCAACTGGAAACCCGGCTAGGCAAGACCCGCAACCTGAAGGCAGGGCTGATGCAACAGTTGCTGACGGGGAAGATACGGTTGGGAGCAAAAGCGTCATGATCTACAGTGCTGCTGAAAAGAACTTTCTTCGGGTAAAGTTAATGTATGGGATTGCGGAATCACTACATCGAGAAAAGAAAGATATCGAAGCTCGCCGAGATCCCGAGTCTAGGGGAAGTCTATCGCATCTTGAGTTGGACACCTTTGAGTTCGGACAAAGAGAGCAGGCAATTCTCGAGGCAATTATTGCTTTCACCGTCATCGCCCTCGAATCTTTGACAAACCAAGCTCTGGCAGAGAAAATCAACAATGTCTCGCTTGCATGTTTGGCTATCGAGTACCCCCGACACATACTCGAAAAGACGCATACGAAGCTAAAAGATGCTCCGGAACTTCTTCAAAAGCTGATAATACTTGCGGATCAAGAGAAAGTACCCGAAGACATTGCTGAGTCAGTTAGAAATCTTGTCACCATTCGAAACCAAGTCGTTCACGACAAGCCTTTCTATTTATCGACCGACCATGAAGGCGAAGTTGCCTACCTACCGTTTAATATTCGTGGCAAAGACGAGGATAACCCTCCGCTAAGGCTTGAGGATGTGTTCGCCCTGCTGAAGCAAGCTGACCTTGTGATTGAGTTCATCTCTCTGGCGGTTGAACTCGATATTAATTTTCGATTCCATAGTCTATGCCAATCTTCAGGGGATGCAGAATGAAACACTACAACCGAGTCATGCTAGGTCGTAAAAGCGTTTACGCCGCACAGTGCTTTGCTGGCAATTTCATAGGCGCAGACTACGGCATCCATGAAGACCTCACAGGTCAACTCACGGACGATTGGCGACAATTCAATGATAAGTTCATCCCCCTCTGGATGCAGAATAATCCTGGCAAGTCGAAAATCTCTGCAGGACTAGCTTGCGGGATGCTTTGGACCATCTGTAAGGGACTTGAGGTTGGCGATGTTGTGCTGAGCCCTGACGGCAGTGGGGTGTATCGAGTAGGAAGCATCACTAGCAATTATGAGTACCGCCCCAATGAAATCCTGTTTCATCGCCGCAGCGTCCAGTGGTCTGATGTCGGGATCGAGCGCGCAGTTATGTCCGAGGCACTCCGAAACTCCGCTGGCTCGATCGGAACTACCTGTGATCTTACAGGGTACGCAGAGGAAATAGAGCGTCTAATCGGGGGTGCCGAAACCGTTCATCTGGTGTCCACCAACCCGGAGGTGGAAGACCCTTATGCCTTTGCATTGGAAAAGCATCTTGAGGATTTTCTAGTCGCCAACTGGGATCAGACAGAGCTTGGGAATAACTGGGAAATCTATACTGAGGACGGTGAAAAGGTCGGCCAGCAGTATCCATCTGACACTGGCCCCATCGATATTTTGGCAGTCAGTAAAGATAAAAAAAAGCTTTTAGTCATCGAACTGAAACGAGGTAAAGCAAGTGATGTAGTAGTCGGTCAGGTTCTCCGGTATATTGGTTATGTCCAGGAACAGTTGTGCGAAGGGAATCAAACTGTTCAAGGTATTATCATCGCACTTGAAGATGACATTAAGCTTCGCCGAGCCTTGGCTACTGTTCCATTTATAGAATTCTACCGTTATCAGATGAGCTTCAAGTTGATAAAAAACTAAAATACATAGAAGGGAACTACATGCAGCTTTATACTAATTCAAATTTAAACAAGGATTTCGTTGGTAAACGTCTCGAACGCATTTTCCAAAACACTAATGTTTCTATTGCAACCGCCTTTTTCAATGAAGCAGAGCTAGTCTTGAAAGCGGTCAATCATGGATGTACCGTAAGGCTTGTTGTTCGTCTTGATGACGGGACTGACCCCTATGCCCTGAGCAGGATTATGGGAAACACCCATATTGCCATACGATATTACACAAGCCGTCGCTTTCATCCAAAACTGTACATAATAGACAACGTTTCAGCGATACTTGGTTCCTCGAACATGACGCATAGTGGCGTCGGTCAAAATCAAGAGCTAAATGTCGAGTTTGAGGACGAGCATCCATTTTTCGAAATCCTGAAAGATCAGTTCTCGATCTATTGGGATGATGCCGAAGTCCTAACATCAGAGGTTCTGACAAAGTACATCGAAATATACGAAGCGAACAAAAGCAAGTTGTGTATCCTTTCATCATTGATAATGAGGGAGTTGGGAGAGGTCCAACCCAAAAACATCGATACTGGCGAAATAAGGGAGAGATCCCAAGAGTTTATAAGCAGCTTCAGGAGAAGCTATCAGCTTTATATTGCAAATTTCAACCGGCTCGGCGGAATATACGAATCTGTTGGTGGCGATAGGAAGTATCCGGAAGTTCCGCTTCGAATTGAAGTTGACCGATTCCTCTGGTGGGTAAAGGAATCGCAATTTATAGGAGACGCTCACCTTTCACAACCTATCCGGAATGACATCGACATCGAGGCTATTTTAAGAATATTGAAACCGCAGTACGTATCAGAACACAACGACTACCTTGACTCTGTGGTGAAGAACTACCTACATGTCTCTCTCTTGTTCTCTTCAGTAAACAGGATTAATTCGATGAATGCTGAACAGATTTATGAGGGGCTTCTGTATATCCATGCGTTCAACGACAGGTTCAGGTTCTTCGAGGGCGGCCATCCGACGATGAAGCGAGTTTTCCTGGAAAAGAACAGTGAACAAATGATAAAAAAAAGTATCAATCATATCCTATTCGGTAATGGGGCTTATGAAAACAGAATATTTGATGCCATCCATACTCCGGAATACAAGCTTGAAGAGTTTGGCGAGAGCTGCGTAAAAGAACTGTTCGGCATGATAAACAACAATGAAGTTCCAATCTGCAACGGCCGGACACTCAAGAGCATGCAATGGTTGGGATTCGGCCATTTGGGATAATGAATTATTGATAATTGGAGCAATACCATGCCAGATGTAGGCCAAATTGAACGAGCTACCCAAGACCGCCTCATTGCCCTCTTTAAGAATCAACTTGGGTATGTGTATCTCGGGAACTGGATCGACCGGGTTAACAATCGAAATATCGAACTCGATATTCTCAAGAGTTGGCTTATAAAACAAAACAACCCTGAGCGTCTTGTCTCCGGTGCCACTCGAGAAGCTGACCGAGTAGCTGGGGACTTGTCCAAGAACCTGTACGACCGGAACCGGGCCTTCTACGACCTGATCCGCTACGGCGCGAAGATCAGGCCCGAAGCAGGGGTGACTACCGAAACGGTCTGGCTCATCGACTGGAAGCATCCCGAGAACAACGACTTTGGTATTGCTGAAGAAGTCACAGTGCTGTCGCCTTCGGGGCAGGGCTATACCAAGCGGCCTGACCTTGTGCTCTACGTCAACGGCATCGCCCTCGGGGTGATCGAGCTGAAGCGCTCGACGGTATCCGTCGAGCAGGGAATCAGGCAGAACCTCGACAACCAGAAACCTGAGTTCATCGAGAACTTCTTCTCCACCATGCAGCTTGTCATGGCGGGTAACGATACCGAAGGCCTTCGTTACGGCACGATTCAGACCAGGGAGAAGTATTACCTCAACTGGCGGGAGGACTCGCCGGTTACGCCTCTCCTTGACCGACAAGTTATTCAACTCTGTTCCAAGAAGCGCCTCCTAGAGATCGTCCACGACTTCGTTGCCTTCGATGCTGGAACCAAAAAGCTCTGCAGGCAAAATCAGTATTTCGGGGCGAATGCCGCCCATGCCTTCCTGCGTCGCCGTGAGGGCGGTATCATTTGGCATACTCAGGGCTCCGGAAAAAGCCTCACCATGGTCTTCTTGGCCAAGTGGATTCGAGAGAACATGGACGATGCCCGGCTCCTCCTTGTCACGGACCGAACCGAGCTCGATGAGCAGATTGAGAAAGTCTTCAAGGGCGTCAACGAAGAGATTTACCGCACCAGGAGCGGTGCCGACCTTATACAAAAGCTGAACAGCACTACGCCATGGCTCCTATGCTCGCTTATTCACAAGTTCGGTGTAAAAAGTCAGAGCGAGGAGGAGGATGATAATACAGCGAGTCGAGACTTTATCAAGGAACTGAAGGAAGCACTGCCGCCGGACTTTGCCCCCAAGGGTAATTTGGTGGTCTTCGTTGACGAGTGCCATCGCACCCAGTCAGGCGATCTTCATGAGGCCATGAAGGCGATCCTTCCCAACGCCGTCTTCATCGGCTTTACCGGCACACCTCTTCTCAAGGCTGATAAACAAAAATCCATCGAGGTCTTCGGCCCGTATATCCATACCTACCGCTTCGACGAGGCGGTCAAGGACAAGGTAGTCCTCGACCTGCGCTATGAAGCTCGGGACATCGACCAGCGGATTTCCAGCCCTGAAAAGGTCGATCAGTGGTTCGAGGCCAATACGTCGGGACTCACGGCCATTGCCAAGGCGCAACTACGAGAACGCTGGGGCAAGATGCAGACACTGCTATCGAGCCGCTCCCGCCTGGAGCAGATCGTCGCGGACATTCAGCTCGATATGGAGACGAAGGATCGGCTCAAGAGCGGCTACGGGAATGCCCTGTTGGTCTCATCGAGCATCTATCAGGCTTGCAAGTATTATGAACTCTTTCAAGGGACCCCCCTCAAGGGTAAATGCGCCATCGTTACGAGCTATCAGCCAAACCCGGCAGACATCAAGGGTGAGGAAACTGGCGAAGGCGTCACGGAGTGCCTGCACCAGTACGACATTTACAGGAAGATGCTCGACGGCAAGGACACCGAGACCTTTGAGAAAGAGGCGAAGAAGAGATTTATTGACGAACCAGGGCAGATGAAGCTCCTGATCGTGGTGGACAAGCTGCTGACAGGCTTCGACGCCCCCTCCGCCACCTACCTATATATCGATAAGCAGATGCGCGACCATGGCTTGTTCCAGGCCATTTGCCGGGTAAACCGTGTTGCCGGAGAGGACAAAGACTACGGGTACATTGTCGACTATAAGGACTTGTTCAAAGCCTTGGAGTCCTCCATTCAGGATTACACCAATGGCGCACTCTCAGGCTACGAGAAGGAAGACGTGGCAGGGCTCCTCAAGAACCGGCTTCAAGCGGGGCGTGAGGATTTAGAGCAAGCTCTCGAGGAAGTCCAGCTCCTCTGCGAGCCAGTCGAGAATCCCAAGGACACCCCAGCCTATCTGCGCTATTTCGTCGCGATAGAGTCGGGCAACGCCGACGAGATGAAGGCGAACGAAGGCAAGCGCCTCGCCTTGTATAAGCTCACCGCCAAGCTAATCCGAGCCTTCTCGAACATCGCCAACGAGTTGAAAGTAGCTGGATATAACCCGGATCAGATCAAGCAGCTTCAAGACTATGTACTCCATTTCACGAATGTTAGGGATGAAGTGAAGATAGCCGCAAATGATGCCGTTGATCTTAAGCGGTTTGAACCGGCCATGCGGCACCTCATCGATACCTATATCAAAGCCGATGAGAGCCAGAAGATATCGGCTTTTGACGATTTATCCTTGATCCAGCTTATCATCGAGCGCGGCCCTGAAGTTCTTGATGACCTTCCCGAAGGATTACGGGGCAATCAGAAGGCGACTGCAGAAACCATCGAGAACAATGTCCGCAGGACGATTGTCGATCAAGAGGCGATCAACCCCAAGTACTACGAACAGATGAGCTTACTCTTGAGTGAGCTTATCCAGAAGCGACGAGAAGATGCGCTCTCCTACAAGGAATATCTCGCACAGATCGTGGAGTTAGCCAAGAAGGTGGCCAAACCCGGCAGCGGTAAAGCCTATCCCGCCAGTATCCAGACTCCCGGACAGAAGGCTTTGTACGACAACATCGGCGATCTCGACAAGGCACTGGAAGTCCATGAAGGAATACTTCGAGAAGCTCAGCATGGTTGGCGAGAGATTCCGATACGAAAGCGAAAAATAAGGCAGTGGCTTGCAGGAGTCTTTTCTGATGAGGCAGAGCTTGAACGGATATTCGCGATCATCGAAGCCAACAATGAATACTGAGATAGAGAGTTTCACGCTTCAAGTGCAAGAGATAGAAGTTTTAGTCTCTCGGAAAGCAGTGAAGACCGTCCATCTGTCGGTGTACCCGCCTGATGGGAAAGTGAAGATGAGCGTCCCCTCATTTCTAGGGAACGAGGCAATTCGGAATGCGGTCATCCTGCGCCTGTCCTGGATTCGAAAGCAGCAAGAACGCTTCCGGAATCAAGCTCGCCAAAGCAAACGCGATATGGTCAATGGAGAGTCCATATATTGGCTCGGCCAAAGATATAGGCTTAATCTCGTCGAGAGTCCGAGATCATTTTACGTCCTTCAAGATCGGATTGGCTTTGTTGATCTCTACTGTAAGCGAGATTCGTCTGCGGAACAGCGCGAAGGCATCCTTTACGAATGGTACCGTAAACAGCTCAAGACGATGATACCTGGCCTCTTAGCGAAGTGGGAATCTGTGATCGGAGTTCATGCGAACGACTGGGGTGTGAAGCGCATGAAAACAAAATGGGGAACCTGTACTCCAGAAGCAAAGCGAATCTGGCTCAATTTGGAACTTGCCAAGAAATCCCCTAATTGCATCGAGTACGTAGTTGTCCATGAACTTGTCCATCTGCTTGAACGCCACCATAATGCGCGTTTCAAGTCACTTATGACGCAGTTCATGCCATTATGGACTCAGTATCGCGCGGAATTGAATCAAGCCCCGTTAGCAGATGAAGAATGGGAATGCTGACCAGGGGGTGCGGACAACCTCCTGACCGTATTTCATGTCCAGGATTTTATCCGCCCCTGCTAACCATGATGGGAAAGATATCAATATCTTTCCACAATCGCTAGCCATCACATACAGCGCTCATCGGCTAAGGCGTCCTTATACTTTTGTAAAGGACATAACCATCCCGCCAGAGGTTGGGGTTGCGGTAAATGACGTTTCGCTTGTCCAGCTGATATTCACAACTGTTGCACTACTACTTCCCGACCAGTTGATAATAAGCTGAGAGCCTGAAACCTCCCATGTCCCCGTGCCGCCCCCAGAGGAGCTAATCGCACCATCGGCCGATATGGTCCAAGTTACGAGCCCACAACTCCAAGAACCAACATACTTAGCAGGATGAGAAGCGTCGCCCGTCGAATCGCCCGGATTGGTTGCTGTCTTGCAGGAAAAAACGAATAGTACCGCGAGAAGGATGGGGAGATAGCGTTTCATATGGACTCCTATTAAATCTTTATGGGCAGTTTATATACTTTAGTTGAATCAATAAGGTCAAGATATAGGGGGAATAGACGGCAGGAATGAGCGGAATATGCATCTCCCGTATGATCCGTTCAGTAATATTGTTTAGCAACCAAGAAAAGTATCCGGACCCGCAAAAGCGGGCCGATACGACCGGCAACAAGGTGTAGTGTTTCTCCCGTGGGCACCAGGCGGCAAACGTCAGAGAATACCCGCGGACGAGGTTATTGTAGGTTCGTTAAGTTAGCATCGGTCGACAATAGTGGAAGGGTTCTCAGGTATCTGAATGACTCAACGGAATAATAACAAGCCTGCCGATGCTCATAAAATGAGCATCGAGTATTCAGAGAGTGTCCCTAGATGTCCTTACATTTCACCATGGGTAGTGGTATAAATGAAATATGGCCGACGATGATGACACAAAGCGGGTAAATGTCTTAATCCCGCGTGATCTCTACGATCGCTTTCTTGAATTCAGCAAGGGTGAGTACAAATCCACGACCGGTATGATCGTTGAATGGATGTCCGCATTCGTCCGGGAAAAGGAAAGGGAAGCCCAAGATAAGCAGGCGTTTCTATTGGCTTTTTCCAAGTTCGGGCAACTTCTCTTCAACCTGGGGTCGAGCAAGGCTGTCGGCGAGGAAGCTGGTGATCTCTTGAAAGAACTTTCGGCAGCCTTGCTGGAGCTAGTGCGCGACCCGGCCCTATGCAGTTCTTCCGATTTCACGTCCCGCCTTATCATTCTCGAGCAGCGAATTCAGCGCCACATCACGTCCGTTTGAGCCTTCACGTTCATCTTGCTCGATGAACCGCGATACATCCGAGGTCCCTGGCTTCTGAGCGTCTTTGGTTATCTTACCGAAGATATCAGTTACAATGCTGCCCATCTTCTCGAAGTCCGCTTTTTGCTTGTGATCAGCATAATGCTCGAGCATTACATGGTCACGATGTCCGGTTAGCTTTTGTACGGTCGCGAATTCTGCTTGATCGGTCATCATCTTGGCATACCAGTGTCGCCATGAATGGAAGTCGATTCCCCTTGACCGCCATCTATCGGCACTTGCCGCAAGCTGTTCGTCTGTTGGTTCAGATTCGCCAAGGCTCATCTTGATGAGGGCGTTCTTTAGGCCTTTCAATATCGGCTTATAGGGCATTGGACGGTCTTTACTTGCCCCATAGAACACGTAGCTGGAATCAGAGCTCGAATAGGGGCCAGTGGCCACCAGGTCAAGCAAACAATCCCGTACCATCGGCAGAAGGGGAACTTCCCTCTCGTCGCCGTTCTTCGTTGTCTTGAGGCCGTCCTTTTCGCCCCATGAATGCCTCACATAAAGGCGATCCTCGCCAATATCCCTAGCCTGAAGGGCGAGTATCTCTCCCATGCGCAATCCAGTTGTCGATGCTGTCAGATTGGCGACATATGCGCGGCGATCATTCCATTCCTGCTTGAATAGCGCTACTACTTCGTCCGGTTCAAGAATGCCGCGCTTTTCCGCTTTGCCGGAGAAATGGAGGAGTCCAATCGAGGGATCAGATTGAAGCATGTCGTTCTCGAAAGCCCAGCGGAGTGCCGTCGTCCCTGCGATCAAGGTCTTGTTGATGGTGCTTGCAGCAAGATTCTTTTCAGCAATAGCCAGGGAGAATTCCCTCAATGCCTTCTTGTCGATATCACATAACTGTGCGTCCCTAAAGAACGGTTCCCAATGTGTCTTTACCCTACTAGTCATGTCTTGGGCATGACGTTTCCCGACCCGCTGTCCGTGTGCAAGCTTGTCTTTGATGTAAAGGGATTCGTCATAATTCCAGAACCGCCTGAGGAAGTCGATGAACCCTTCAGAACCCTTCTTGGTTCTTACCGAGATTGCATCGATCAAACCGAGGGACCTGAGCGCCTGTACGATCCTCTGCCCATCTTCGGCCGTCAGCTTGGCCGCACGGATGGACGCAATGAGCGATTCGACTTCCATTGTTTCAAGAGCACTACGAATCTTTCCACTAATGCTATCGGGAAGGCCTTCATGGAGCCATTTGTTGGCGGTGAGAACCGCGTCATCGCGGTTAAGCGACCCCGTTGAGCGTGCGGTAGAGTAGCGGTGTGTGATGGGGTTCCAAAGCTGCGCGTAGTAGATAGAACCGCGCTTGTGAAGGGAGAAGTTCTTCGGCATACCTGCCCCTTTCTGAGAACCGCATCTCATAGCGGTTCTCATAGCACGTAGGGGCGAAGTTGCCGGTTGTCCGGTAGGCTTCGCTAATCACCAATCCGGTAAAAACTTAAAAAAGCCGAGACCGGGAATCGCCCTTCGGTCGGAGACATCCTGTCTCCTCCCTGCGGGCCGGGGAAAGCGCCGTCGGCGGCATTGCGCGCTCGACGTCTCGCGCGCTTCCATGCCGCCTCCACCGAGTGTCATCCTCAAATGATCGGATGACGCTCGGGGCGCTTTCCCTTCGATTCCCGGTCTCACAAATAAAAAGGTCCGACTTCGTTGAAGTCGGACCTTTTTAAGCCGAGACCGGGAATCGAACCCGGTACCTGCGCATTACGAGTGCGCCGCTCTGCCAAGTGAGCTATCTCGGCGTGCCTGAGATGCCTGAGGAATATAGCTGATGCCGGGCGGGGCGGTCAAGAGGAGGGCTCCCGGGCCGGGGAAGGCCGGGCGGGGGAGCGCATCCGCCACTCTATTGTAGTGCCCGAGACCAAATCGGTATACTTATGGCCTATGGCAAGAAGCGCGCTGATTGTCGATGACTCGCTCGTAGCCCGCATTTCGCTCAAAGGCATCTTGAAGGATACAGGCCTCGATCTTTCCGAAGCCTCGAGCGGAGAAGCCGCCCTCGAGCTTCTCGGGAAGGGCATGAAACCGGATATCGTCTTCCTCGACCTCACCATGCCCGGCAAGGGGGGCATCGAGACCCTCCGCGAGATCTCGGCCTCCTTTCCCGGCCTTCCCGTCGTCGTCGTCACCGCCGACATCCAGACCCGTACCATCGAGATGGTGAAGGAATCGGGCGCTGCCGCGGTGGTCAGGAAGCCTGCTGACCGGGCGGAGATCCTCTCCGCGCTGACCAGGCATCTCGGACGCGCGGACTAGGGGAGGGCGAGGTGTCCGAAAGGGTGGAACTCAGCGGCCTCGAGCTGGACGCGCTCCAGGAGACGATGAACATCGGATTCGGCCAGGCGGCGGCGGCCCTCTCCGAAGTCATCAACATGCACGTGATCCTCAACGTGCCCAAGATTGCCATGCTGGCGCCCCAGGACATCCCCTCCTTCGTCCAGGGCGAGCTCGAGGGTCCCGCGGCCTTCAGCATCGTCGAGCAGTTCTTCCTCGGCCGCTTCAACGGGACGAGCTTCCTCCTCCTCCCGCAGGACGAAGGCGAGAAGCTCGTAGAGCTCTTCGACGAGAACCCGGAGCCGGATCGCCCCAGCACCTACCTCGACGCCCTCGAACGGGATACCATCGTCGAGATCGGCAACATCATCATCGGCGCCTGTGTCGGAAAGATAGCGGAGATGCTCAAGGACGTGGTCACCTACCAGCCGCCCCGCTACTATTCGGGCCCCCTCGGTTCGGAGCTCATTGCCACGCAGCTCCGTTCCAGCAACGGCCTCGCCCTCGTCTTCAAGACGATCTTCCATTTCGAGACCCAGGACGTGTACGGCCTCCTTTTCCTCGTCACCGGGGAGGGCTCGGCCAACTGGATCAAGGGCGCCGTGGACGAGCTTCTCGGCGGGATGGCGTGAACGGTCTCGATTTCTCCCAGGTCCTTGAAACCCTCAGCCTCGGGATCTTCGTTCTCGACGCGGAGGGCCGCATCGTGTTCTGGAACCGCTGGATGGAGAACGCCTCGGGCCACTCCGCCGGGACGACGATAGGACAGAGCGTCTTCGGGCTCTTCCCGGAGCTCGAGACCGCCGTCTTCCGCAGGAGCCTCAAGAGCGTCCTCTCCTTTGGCAACTTCGTCTACTTCTCGCAGAAGGTCCATGGCCACCTCATCTCCCTTCCGCCTCTTCCAGGCTCTCCCGCGGGCTTCGATTCGATGGAGCAGCACTGCGTCATGGGGCCCATCCGCAAGGACGGGAAGATCGCCTATGTCTATGTCCAGGTCGAGGACGTGACGGAGGCCGTGTCCGGCGAGCGCCTCCTTTCCTCCCTGGCCATGAGGGACGCCCTGACCTCGGCCTACAACCGGCGCTACTTCGACCGTCGCCTCGCCGAGGAGCTCGAGCGCTGCAAGCGCTACCGCCGCTCCCTCGGTCTCGTCATGCTCGACATCGACTACTTCAAGCACGTCAACGACCGCCATGGCCACCAGTTCGGCGACGCCGCCCTCCGCGAGGCGGTATCGCGCTGGACCCAGAGCCTCCGATCCTCCGACCTCGTCGCGCGCTACGGCGGAGAGGAGTTCTGCGTCCTACTGCCCGAGACCGGGCCGGAGGAGGGGCTTGCCCTTTCCGAGCGCCTCAGGTCGGCCATGGCCACGTCCGAAGTGAGCTATCGAGACATCCATGCGAGGATCACGGTGAGCGCCGGTGCCGCCTTTTTCCGCGAGGGCGACGGGCCGGACGACATCCTCCGCCGTTCGGACGAGGCCCTCTACCGGGCCAAGACCAGGGGCCGCAACCGGGTCGAGGCTTCCCTGTGAGCGAAGAGATTCTCGCCGCCTTTGCCGCGGAATCCGCCGAGCTCCTCGAGGGCCTCGAAGCCTCCATTTCGGGCCTCGGCGCCGGTCGCCGCGAGGATCTCGATTCGCTCTTCCGCACCGTCCACACCCTCAAGGGCTCGGCGGGCATCGTCGGGCTGCGGCGCCTCGAGGTCTTCGCCCATGCCCTCGAAGGCCGTCTCTCTCCCCTTCGCGCCATGAAGGAGCTCCCGAGGCTCGGTCCCGAAGCCCTCGGCGCCCTCCTGGCCTGCCGCGACCGCCTGGCAGCCCTCCTCGCCGAAGGGAAGCCCGCCATCGGCGCCGAGGACCCGGTTGACGCCACGGCGGAAGCCAGCCTTGCACCGGATGAGGAGGCCCTCCTGGCCGAGCTCGACCGGGCACTCGGCCTTTCGCTCGGGAACCATGGCCAGACCCCGACCGGTCCTGCCGCGCCGGCGGCACAGGGCCGGCCCCCCACTGCGCCCGCTATCGCCCCGGCGCCGGCAGCCTCGACGGCGCCGACCCAGCCCGCGGCGCCCGCAGGCGCTTCCTACTCGCGCGTACCCAACACCAAGCTCGACGCCATCCTCGAGGAGGCTTCAGAGCTCGTCCAGAGCCTTTCCGAATTCGGCCGCAGCCTCAAGACCGGGGGGCTCTCCGGGGCCGCGGATCAAGGCCGCTCCGAGGAGCTCCTCAGCCTCCACGCCCTCGCTTCGCGCCACTACCGGACCATCCTCGAGGCCCGCACCGTGCCCTTCGGCGAGGTGGCCGAACGCTACCGCAGGGCGGTGGCCGACATAGCGAGGGAAAGCGGCAAGGGCATGGACTTCGAGGTCCAGGGGGCGGAGACCGAGATAGACAAGGCCCTGGCCGACCGCCTCGCGGAGCCCCTCCTCCACCTCGTCCGCAACGCGGCCGACCATGGCATCGAGGCGCGGGAGGCGAGGCTCAAGGCGGGCAAGGCCGAGCGGGGCAGGGTCCTCCTCGCCGCCCGCCGCGACGCGGGCTTCCTCCTCGTCAGGGTGGAGGATGACGGCAGGGGCGTGGATCCCGAGGCGATCAGGGCCCGGGCCCTCGAGGAGGGAATAGACCTCGAGGACTGGACCCGCCAGGGAGGCAGCCTCCTCTCCCTTCTCCTCAAGCCTGGCTTCTCTCTTTCGCGGAAGGTCACGAAGTGGTCGGGGAGGGGAGTCGGCCTCGACGCCGTGGACCGTAGCGTGAGGGCGGCGAGGGGCTCCTTGAGGCTCTCCTCCGCGCCGGGCAGGGGCTTTTCCTCGGAGATCCGCCTCCCCCTCGCCCTGTCCCTCGTGGACGGCTTCACCGCCTCGGCCGGAGGCTCCGACCTCCTCGTGCCCTTCGAGTCCGTGGATTCCTGCGTGGCCGTGGATTGGCGCGACGAGGGCAAGGAGGGGCTCCGCGGCACCCTCGCGGTGGGCGACATCCTCGTCCCGGCCCTCGACCTCTGCCGTCTCTACGGCGGGTCCGGGGGAGGTCCGAGGATCGCGGTACTCGTCAACGCGGGCGGGACCAAGGCCGCCCTCCTCGTCGATTCGGTGGGCGAGGCCCTCTCGGCCGCGGTCCGCCCCCTCGACCGCAACCTCGCCGACTCGCCCGGCGTGGCGGGCATAGCGGCCCTCGGGGACGGAAGCTTCGTCCTCGTCCTCGATGCGGCCGAGCTCGTATCGCTGGCTTCCGGAGGCGCTATTTCTTCCGGCGGGTGCTGACGAAGCGCTGGAAGTCGCTGATGTTCCGCACGACGATCTTGTCGGGGAAGAGCTCCACGCGGCGCTGGTTCGCGAAGTGGCCGAGGATGGTCTGGACCTCCTGGCCCGACATGCCCGCCCAGTGGGCGACATCCTCCACCGTGACCTTGAACTCCCGCTTCTCGCCCTCCTGCTCGGCGTTGGCCTGGACGGCCGCGCCGGTCTCGGCGAGCATGAGGAAGACGTCGGCCACCTTGGCCTGGGGCTCCTCGAGGGTAAGGATCATGAAGCGGCGTTTCTGGTCCCAGATGCGCTTCGTGAAGAGCTTGAGGAGGCGCAGCGCCATCTGCGGGTTGCCCATCATGAGTACCTCGAAGTTGGCGCGGTTGAACTCGAGGACCTTGACCTTGTCCATGGCCTGGGCCGTCGCCGAGCGCGGGGCGCCCTCCAGGATGGCCATCTCGCCGAAGAACTCGGGCGGCTGGAGTATGTCGATGGTCTTCTCGAGGTCGCCGACGATCTTCGAGATCTTCACCCGGCCGGACTGGATGAGGTAGAAGCTGTCGCCGGGCTCGTACTCGGCGAAGATGATCTCGCCGGGATCGTAGGTGCGGGCGAAGCGGGTGAAGGAGGCGAGGTCAGCCACGGGCGGCCTCCTCGAGGAGGCGCAGGGCCTTCTTGGCCTTGAGCCGCACGGCCGCGTCCTCGTCGGACTCCATCGCCAGGATCTTCTTGTAGAAGCCCTTGGCCCGCTCGACGTCCCCCTTCTTCTCGTAGGCCTGGCCCAGCCAGAAGAGGCTGTCCACGATATCCGGACTCTTGGGATTGGTCTGGACGAACTGGGTGAAGTGGCGGATCGTGGCGTCGTACTGGGCGAGCATGTAGAGGCACCTTCCCATGTCGTAGAGGGCCTTGGCCGAGTATTCGGGATCGGACTTGTCGTCCGCGATCTTCTTGTAGGCCACGAGGGCTTCCTTGTACTTGCCCTGGCTGAAGAGGCTCACGGCGTCATAGTAGGCCTTGGCCGAGCTCGAGAGCTCGTCGCCCGGGGCCGCCGGCGAGGCGCCCGGGGCCGCAGCGGGCTGCGCGCCGCCGGGACCGGCAGCCCCGGCCTGGCCGCCCTGCCGGACGCTCTGGGCCTCCCTCGAGGCTTCGACCACGAGGGGGGCGGGGCCCTTGCCGTCGCCGTACTTGAGGGTGGAGGTCTCGGCCATCTCGAGGTAGCGGCTCGCCTGCTCGGCCAGCCTGCCCGCGGGATAGTAGGTGAGGTAGCGGCTGAAGATGTACTTGGCCTGGCTGTACTGGCGGTTCTTGAGGTAGTAGCCGCCGGCGGTGAAGAGGCCTATCTCGGGGCTCTCGGCCTCGGACTTCTCGAGGAGGGTCTCGACCTGCTTGTGGACGCGCCGGAGCTGGTTCGAGAAGACCTTGAGCATCTTCATGATGATGCGCGTGTTGGCCTGGGTGAAGACCTCGAACTCGGGGACGGTGAAGACTAGGACCTGGGTGTCGGAGAGGACGACGGCGTTCTCCTCGCGGGGGTACTTGCCGAGGGCGCTCTTCACGCCGAAGAACTCGCCCTTCTCGATGATCTCGTGGATCTCCTTGCCGTTCTCGATGTCGGTGTAGTTGAGGCTGACCGTGCCCGACTGGAGGATGTAGATCTTGTCGCTCAGGTCTCCCTGGAAGTAGATCACCGAGTTGGCCCGGTAGATTCCAGCCTTAGGCATCGACTCGCTCCCGTTTCTTTATGGCTCGAAGGGCAGGTATTCCAGGGTCTTCCTGAACCCGACTGCGGACCGCACCCCTCGATAGAGGCCGGCGGGATCGCCCTTCACGAACATGGCCCTGCCGCCCACCTTGATTCGAGTATAACCTTTCCGCTCGCCCGAGGGGAGGGCTTTCCACACAAGTTCGCCGTACAGGTCATCGAGGCCGTAGACCGGCACGCCGCCGATGAGGAGGAGCTCGAGGTCGGCCATCTCGGCCAGGCAGAGGCTTTCGTAGGGATCGTCGTGCCTGGCGCGGAAGACGGCGACGTCGGCGAGCTTTCCCGGCTCGAGGGTGCCCGTCCGGTCGAGGATGCGGAAGGCCCGGGCTGGATTCCGGGTCACCATCTCGAAGAGGGTGGAGGCGGGGAGGTCCTCGCCGTACATCTCGCGATAGACCTGCCGGGCGTACTTCATCTCGGCGAGGGTGTTGACGGAGCCCGTATGGGTGGAGTCCGTGCCGAGGGCCACGTTGACCCCGGCATGGAGGAGCTTGCGGATCTTGCAGGTCGTGTTGAACATGAGGAGGTTCGAGGCCGGGCACCAGGCGACGCTCGCCTCCGCCTTCTTCACCTTCCTGATGTCCTCGTCGGAGAAGCCGATGCAGTGGATGAGGACATCGTGCTCCGTGAGGCAGCCGGCCCGCTCGAGGACGCCCACGCCGTCCTGGGCCTCGGCGTCGAAGCCCTCCTCGAGGTGGGTGATGAAGGGCCAGTCGCGTTCCACCGCCCAGGCGTGTTCCTGCTCCATGCCCTCGCCCCACTTGAGGTCGTAGGAAGAGCACTCGTGGGCAAGGCAGTATTCGCGCAGGACCCTCACCGGCAGGCGGGGGATGTGGGGTTCGTTGAACTTGTGGGGAAAGTGGTCGTTGACCGTGGCCACGCCCGAGAAGAGGTTCTTGTAGGAGGAAAGGAAGTACATCGTCTCCACGGAGAGGCTGGACCGCTCGTCGTATACGCCCGAGGACTTGAGGTCGTTGTCCCAGGGCAGCCAGTTGACGTAGAAGTTGTCGCCCTTGGGGCCCACGCGGGGCAGGTAGTTCCCCCTCATGTGGTCGTGGATGTTGATGAGGGCCGGATAGATGAAGGAGGCCGGCCCGACCTTGATCTGCCGCTGCGCCGGGGCGCCGGGGTCCGCGAGCCTTTCCCCCTGCACGACGAGGGATGCGGCCGCGCGGGAGGCCTGAGGCGTAACGAGGGTGCTGCCGGTCAGTGCGTACGAATCCACGGTTGCCCTACCTTGGCGAATTGGCTAAGCAGACTTCCTTCCATTTTCGGCATAACGCCGGGAAAAAAACAGGGTCATTCGACGCAGAGGCGCAGGCCGAGGGCCGCGGCCCCGAGGAGGCCGGCCTCCGAGCCGAGCTGGGGCCTTGAAACGTAGCCCGGGAGCTTGCCCGGGCGCGCCAGGGCCGGGATGTAGCCCGCGAGCTCCTCCCCGACGAGATCGCACACCTTCTCGGCCAGGCCCGGCCTCATGCCCACGCCCCCGCCCATGAGGATGGCCTCGGGGGAAAGGACGAGGACGTAGGCGGCGATCGCCCGCGCCAGATAACGCGCCTCGAGCTCCCAGGCGGCATGGCCCTCCGGGATGGCCGCCGGGTCGGAGTCCCAGCGCGCGGCTATCGCCGGCCCCGAGGCCAGGCCCTCGAGGCAGTCGTGGTGGAAGGGGCAGATGCCGAGGAAGGGGTCGTCGGGCTCGCGGGCTATCCTGATGTGGCCGAGTTCGGGGTGGGAGAGGCCGTGGACGAGGTTCCCTCCCGAGAAGATGCCCCCTCCTATGCCCGTGCCCACGGTGATGTAGACGAAATCGGAGAGGCCCTGGGCCCCTCCCCAGAGGAATTCGGCGTAGGCCGCGGCGTTGACATCGGTATCGAAGGCCACGGGCACGTTGAAACGCTCATGGTAGTAACCGGCCATGTCCGTTCCCGCCCAGTGGGGCTTGGGGGTGGCCGTGATGTGGCCCCATTCGGGGCTCTGCGGCTTGAGCTCGACGGGACCGAAGGAGCCGATGCCGAAGACGTCGATCGGCTCGCCCGCCTGCCTCGCGGCCTCGGAGAAGAAGTCGCCCGCCCTGGCGAGGGTCTCGGAGGGCGTCGTCGTGGGGATGCTCGCCTTGGCCAGCTGTTCGGGCCGCGTGCAGCCCGAGGCTTCGGCCTGGTAGAGCCCGAGGACGAATTTCGTCCCGCCGGCCTCGATGGCAGCTATCGTCATGTCGTTTCTCCCT
>Ga0209099_1001280_pt1 | contig 25735 bp, 18 predicted proteins | sample AD_JPNHW2_MetaG_FD_184430 | JGI IMG/M metagenome (GOLD analysis project Ga0209099, IMG submission 184430) | Active sludge microbial communities of municipal wastewater-treating anaerobic digesters from Japan - AD_JPNHW2_MetaG (SPAdes) (version 2) | ecosystem: Engineered > Bioreactor > Anaerobic... | reverse complement strand
TGGGCAGACTTTCACCGTTATTCCGGTTACTTTGCCGTTCATACCTGACGTAGTCACCTGTGCAGTCAGCATCGCTGACCATAAAAGTGCAAATGTCAGAAACAGAAGATTCTTGAGTTTCATAGGATTAATGGTTAGGTGGTTGAATATTTTTCTTCGTGCAATTTACAGAGTCCGTTGAAAACAATCGTTATCATTTTATTAACTTTTATTAACAAAATGGTTGATATTTTTGCTTTTCAGATGGTCAAAAAGCAGAGGATGTCAAAGGGGGAGATGCCTGTTGGAAATATTGCCGCTATTTTGCCATTCTTCTGACAATCCGGAGCGTATGGGTGTACTGGCCCGATTCAGGATTGAATATACCATGATGATCAATCGGGTCAATACGAACCCATCCCGAAGCATGAATGATTTTTCCGGTGCCGGTAAGGATGCCGGTATGGGTGATGTTTCCTGCAGCATTTTCGAAGAATGCAAGGTCGCCGGGCTGCGCTTCGTTGATGAAACTTATTATCTCTCCTTCCTGGCACTGTAATGCGGCATCCCTTTTTAATGCAATTCCGCAGAGCCTGAAAACCATTTGCGTAAAACCTGAACAATCAATGCCGAAAGGGCTTCGGCCACCCCACAGGTATGGTGTATAAAGGTATTCCATTGCGGTTGTAAGAATTTTGCCCGGCTGCGCAGATTCAGGAATTTCCCGGGTTGCCGACTCGAAAAGATATTCCTGCCCGCCAAGCGAAAACTTTTTGTCACGCAACTGCGGCAACACACTTCCTTTACAAAGGATCACCGGATTCTCGCTGCCGGCCCGGTAGGCGGGTGCAGTAGTTCCGGCAACGACATGTATGACCCCGGAAATTTCGCTCACAGCCTGACTAAATTCAGGAGCAAGCGACTGCTTTTTGTCCATCCAGCCCTCATAGCCGTCGTGAAGAACCTTAACAAGCAGCCAGCCTTTGAGTTCATCTATTACCTGGTAGCTTTCGCCAAAGAGCAACTGGCTCACCATTTCAGACCTGTCAGAGGGTTCGAGCCTGAGAGGAACAAGGCTGAGCGGGCATTTTCCTATCATTGAATGTGTTTTTTAACAATACTTTTCATTAGCAAAGTTACAGTTTGAAGCTTTACTGCCAAATTTATCTATATTCGTGGGTGAAAATTTCCTGTTTATGAAATTCAGGTTTAACGGCTTAGGAAAATACTATTACGACTTGAATAAAGTGCTGCTTTTCCTGCTGGTTTTGATAATTCTTGTGAATATCTTTCCGCGGCAGGGTAAACTGAAATCAGAATATCAAAAAGGCAAACCATGGCAGCATGATGAACTTATCGCTCCGTTTGATTTTGCTGTAAAGAAATCAGATGCTGAGCTTCAGCGCGAAAGGCGTGGCATTCTGAATAATTCGTATTTATTTTTCAGGTACGACCAGGAAGTGGCAAACAGTCAGCGGGATAAGTTTCTGAGCCGTTTCGATGAGGAATGGGAAAAGAAAAACGGAGCCGACAGTAAGCTCCTGACTGAGCAGTGGCGCACGGCAGGTCAGCAGATCATCGATACCTTGTTCGCCCGCGGAATCATTGAAATGACCGATGAAATCGAGAAAAAGGACAATACATTCAGGATTGCCCTATTGCGAGGGAATGTGGCTTCAATACTGCCGATTTCACATTTTTTTACCGTCAGAACGGCCAATGACTACATTACACGTCAGCTTGGCAACAGCCCGATGCCAAATCATGGATTGATGCTGCAACTCTTGCAGGAATGCATTGCGCACAACGTATTTTTTAATGAAACACTCAGCAATGAGCAGCGTGATCAGGCTTTAAGAAATGTATCAATTACCCGCGGCATGGTGCAGAAAGGGGAGAAGATCATCTCCAACGGCGAACTGGTGACCGAAGAAAAGTACAAGGTGCTTGAATCGTACCGCAATGAATACGAGGCACGCATGGGGAAGTCTTCAGATTACCGCATGTCGATGGCCGGGAAGGTGATTCTTATTTCGGCAGCTCTGCTGGTATTTGCCCTGTTCATGATCACTTTCAGGCGCGATATTTTTGTCCGAAACCGCAATATCGTCCTGCTGCTCTCACTTATTACAATCATGGTGTCGGTTACCACTTTTATTGTCAACCGGGATGTGACGTGGCTCAATGCCGTGCCATTGTGCCTGGTACCTATCATTGTGAGAACATTTTATGATACCCGGCTTGCTTTGTTCGTGCATATCATCACAATAATTATCCTGGGATTTATTGTGCCCAATAGTTTCGAATTCCTTTATATGCAACTTATTGCAGGGATTTTAACGATCATTTCGGTGACAAATCTTACACGGCGTTCGCAGTTTTTCATGACCTCATTTTGGATATTTATCACCTATTCAATGATTTATCTTGGAATGACCCTGTTGCAGGATGCCTCACTGACAGGTATATACCGGTTCAATTTCGTTCTGTTTGGTATCAGTGCATTGCTCACACTTTTCAGCTATCCGCTGATCTTCGTATTTGAAAGGGTATTCGGCATGGTGACGGATGTTTCGCTTATCGAATTATCCGACACACATTCACGGCTACTACGTGAATTGTCGCTCAAAGCTCCCGGCACATTTCAGCATTCGCTTATGGTAAGCAATATTGCTGAAGATGCCGCAACAGCCGTAGGGGCAAATTCGTTGCTCACGCGCACAGGTGCTTTGTATCATGATATTGGCAAAATGGACATGCCTTTGTATTTTATTGAGAATCAATCCGGTAATTTAAATCCACACGATGAGCTCTCAAGCGAGGAGAGTGCCAGGATTATTATCAGCCATGTGATAAGGGGAATTGAAAAGGCCCGCCAGCACAAGTTGCCCGAAATTGTGATTGATTTTATTCGTACGCATCATGGTACGCGTTTTACCCAATATTTTTATAATGTTTACAAAGCATCATCACCGATAAATCCGGTTGATGATTCAGCATTCAGGTACCTGGGACCAGTGCCATACTCCAAGGAAACTTCTATATTAATGATGGCCGATTCGGTTGAGGCCGCATCCAGATCGCTGAAATCTCCAGATGAGCAACAAATCAACGGGATGGTAGATGGCATAATCGACAGCCAGTTGCAAAACGGGCAGTTCATCAACAGCGAACTGACACTGAAGGATATTACGATCATTAAAAAAATCCTGAAAAAGAAACTGCTGAGTATCTACCATGTCAGGATTGAGTACCCTGTGGCATAAGCAGTGAAGGATCGGGCCTGTGTTTTTCGATGTATGCAGTTGCTTCAGGCCCCAGGTTGAACAACAGGTCCACAATGCTCAGGTTGGCAATAAAAGGATGGCGGTCGGAGAAAACCTGGATATAAGGATCCAATTTGCTGATGCCTGATGAGTGTTCCGGATTTTTCTTGTCCAGAATCCTATGTCGCAGGTCAATGGTACTGGTCTCTTTTTCAAATAGTTCTGTCATGCGGATGACAGGATCAAATTTCAGCAGATTGCAGCATAGTCTGATAAGCTGAAAGTTGAACTCGAGCAGCAGGTCAGGCGGATTGAGAATGATTTCAGCAAATTCTGCTGAGTAATACTGGAAATATGGTGATTTGTTGTAGGCTGATTCGAGAGTTCGCCAGTGGATGCGTGTCCATAGTGGAGACGATTCAAGGAGCACATCCTTAGTGAGTGTGTGATTGCCATCAGGTTTAATCACCGGAACCGACAAATACCTGAACCCTGCAGAAGTGAGGATTGCATACCTGTTGCGGCAGGTCTGCTTTGGATAAGTTTCATGAATTTCAACCAATGATTTCTTTGCGTGAAAAAGCCAGCAGAAGTATTCAACACTTGGCAGACAAGCCGCAGGAAGAAGAACCGGTGGAATAGATTTCTGGAAATTCATGCTGCAAAGGTAAATGGCATTAATGAAATGGCGTTTGCAGGAATGAAAAAAGGCCTCAAAAAGGCCTTTTATACTTGAATCGCAGGAAAGGGTTAGTTTGCCGGAGTGCCGATCAGCACTTCATTTATTGCCTGAACAAGCGATGCTTTGGGCAAAGCTCCCATAGCCATTTGCGGCTGCCCGACCATAGGCACGAAAAGTAATGAAGGAATGCTCCGGATTCCAAATGCTGATGACAGTTCCTGTTCGGCTTCAGTATCTACTTTGTAGATGTTGATTTTTCCATCATACTCTTTCGAAAGCTCTTCGAGAATGGGTGCTACCATTTTGCAGGGGCCGCACCAGTCAGCGTAAAAATCGATGAGGCAGGGCATGGTGCCTTCAAATTTCCATTCCTGGTTTTTTTCGTAATTGAATACTTTCTCGAGGAATGTTTGTTTAGTGAGATGTTCCATTATTATTGATTGTTATGATTTACAACTTGTTGAATTATTTTGTCGAGGGAACCAAAAGAACCTGGCTGATGATTTTTTCAAACTCTTCCTTTGGCAATGCTCCCTGTGTCATTTGTGGCTTGCCATTTGCCGGGCAGAACAGCACTGAAGGGATGCTGCGGATACCGAAATAGCCGGCAAGTTCTTTTTCCTGGTCGGTGTTGATTTTATAAATGGTGATCTGTCCTGCATATTTTTGTGCGAATTCTTCCATAATGGGAGCAACCATGCGGCAGGGGCGACACCAGTCAGCATAAAAATCAATGATACAGGGCTTGCTGTCTTTGTAAACCCATGTGTCAGGATTTTTCTCAAAGTCATAGACTTTTTCAAGGAATAGGGCTTTGGTAAGCATGATAGGTTTTCCTGTCTCGCCTGATGCCGGGTTTGCAGGATTTTCGGCTGTTTGCTGGCCCGAAGCTGCAGCAGTTTCTGTGGTTGTGGTTTCAGGCGAGGAGGTATTGCCTTCCGATTTAGGGTTAGCATTTCCACAACTGCTTGCCATGAGTAATAAGGCTATTGCTGATGAAAGGATTGTCGTTTTCATGTATTATTTTGTTTAATTGATTATCAGGCTGCAAAGATATGCAATATTTTTAATATATCGCATAAATATCACTTTTTTCATTTACTTTTGTCAACAAATTCTGTGCCACCGACAATATGTCAGTTTCTTATGACAAGCGAACAACCAACTGATCTGAGACTATTTCTTAAACATCTTGATATCACTCAATTTGGAGAGACGTTCCATGATGAGGAAAGCTGCCTGAAAGTTCTGGCAGATATGAAATGGAGTTCTGGTTTCAAGTGCCGTTTTTGCGGACATACCAAATATGGCAAGGGTAAAACGGCCTATGCCAGGCGTTGTACGCGCTGTAAGAGAGAAGAATCGGCAACGGCTCACACCATTTTTCACCATTGCCGTATTGAGTTGCCTAAAGCCTTTGAAATAGCCTGGCATGTATGCGGGGAGCCGTCGATTACCGGCACAGCATTATCGGATATATTGGCTACCAGGCATATGACCTGTTTGAGGTTCAGGAACCGAATTTTGAAATGTATTAATGAACACAGGGATCTGACCGAACCTGGTGAATAAAAAAAAGGCCGGCTGTGAAAGCCGGCCTTTTTTACATGTTGTAAGAAAGCTTATTTAGCCTTAATTTCAACCCTGCGGTTCAATGCACGTCCTTCAGGAGTGGCATTGTCACCGGCTGGTTTGCTTTCTCCGAAGAATGCTTTCGACAGGCGTGCTTTATCAATACCTTTCTTAACGAGGTAGTTGATAACATAATCGGCACGTTTTTCAGAGAGTTTCATGTTGTATGCATCAGGGCCCTGGGCGTCAGCATGGCCTTCAACCGAAACCGTCACGTCAGTGTGATCTTTCATAATGGTCACAACTTCGTTGAGGTCCTTGGTGTATTTGGTCATTACAACGCTCTTATCGGAAGCAAAGTAAACAACTTTATAAAGGTCGAATTTCTTCACTTCGGGGCATCCGTTGTTTGCAGCTGTTCCGGCTACATCGGGGCACTTGTCGTCAATGTCAGCAATGCCGTCGCCATCAGTATCGGGGCATCCTTTCAGGTTTTTGAGGCCTTTAACATCTGGGCAGCGGTCGTCGATATCAGCAATGCCATCGCCGTCTTTATCGGGGCATCCCTTGAATTCTTTCGGGCCTTTAACATCGGGGCAGCGGTCGTCTTTGTCCATAATTCCGTCGCCATCCTTGTCGGGGCATCCGTTGAATTCTTTCAGACCGGCTTCGGTGGGGCAAGCGTCATCTTTATCAATGATGCCATCACCATCAGTGTCGGGGCACCCTTTGAATTCGGGTTTACCGGCTACATCGGGGCATGCGTCGTCAAGGTCAGCAATGCCGTCGTTATCCTTGTCGGGGCATCCCATGAGTTCAACCTTACCGGGAGTTTCGGGGCAGCGGTCGGTTTTGTCGGGAACGCCGTCACCGTCAGTGTCTTTAGGAGCACCAAAACGGAATTTGAGGCCGCCGGTGAAATGAGCATAGTTATCACGTTTTTCGCCATCGAGTTTGGGTGTGATAACATAATCCAGAGCGCCCTGGAAATTAAGACCTAACCAGTCGGTAGGCCATACGGTAATTCCGAGACCGGTAACCTCTTTCAGGTAAGTGGTTTTTCCATCTTCCTGCTTGAGATCTTTGATGCTTGAAGCACCCAGTCCAAGGTAGATGTAAGGATCGAACCAGGATGTTTCTTTCAGGATGTAACCATTGGCAAATTTGTATGCCAACGCCAGATCTCCTGTCCAGAATTTTTCGTCAGACAGGGGCTGATTTACGAGTGGTTCAGCCATTGATTCCTTTTCAAGTTTGCTGAGGCCAAAGGAGCCTAAAACATTGAATGAAGGATTGATGTAACGGCCAAGAGTAAGTGATGAAGGGAATTTGTAACCTTGCCACCTGGTGTATTTGAACTGATCGGGGAAATCACGTTTCACCATGTGAAAATCTTCCCAATGCCAGTTAATACCTAAGGCCCATTTGTGATCTGAATTCTGGGCAGTGGTCAGGTTTACCGTTGCACCCAGAAAAATGATAACTGCCAATAGAGCGTACTTTCTCATAATTATTTGTTTTTGGTTGTATAATGTATTAGCTATAAAGTTATTATTATTTGTTTGTAAATCAGTTACTTGGTTAGTTAATCATGCCTTTGTTCCAGCTAAAAACATAGCTGTTTGCAGAACGTGCAAATTTCGTATTAAATATACAAAAAGACAAAGCTAAATCAATCATTTTTTTATTTCAACAAGAAAATATTCGTAAAACGCAGTAAATCAGATTATTGATCAATGATAAATAATCTAATTTACGATAAGTTTCAACACTTTTCTGTTATTATTTGCCGAAAGAGATACCATGTAAATTCCCGGATTTAAGCTTTCAAGATTGAAAGTTGCCTGGTTTCCTCCTTGTTTTTGTTCCGCTTCCCGGCTTTCAATTATTGTGCCGGTCACAGTTAATAACTCTATTTTAGCCTTTCCTGTATAGTCAGCGTTGAAATACAGGCTGGTTTTGTCTTTTGCCGGGTTCGGATAGAGAAATGCGTCTTTGCCACCAGAAGTACTTTCAGGTGCGCCCACACCATAACTCGTATAAAGAGCATCCCATCCTTCACCTGTTCCATTGCTGTTTGTTGAGAATATTACGAGCATTTTGCCACTTGCTGCGGTAACGGGAGGCGGTATCTCTGTTCCGGAGAATTCACCCAGTTGTTCATGTGTTGAAAGATCAGTAATAATTACCCTGTCAAGACTGTCGGCTGTTGAGAAGCCGGTAAACCATAATGTTACGAAACCGGCCCCGGGGGGCACGATTTTCCATTTGCAGGCACAATTGTTATTATACCGTTTGATACCGCTGCCATCGCTGAATTCTCCCGAAGGTGCTGTAAGAGTTGTCATACTGCTGCAGTAAACCGGTAATGTGCTGCGATAATCGGCTATCCATCCGCCGGCCTGGTTTGCATCGGAGGAGGAGAATGTAAGATAGAGATGATTTCCGCTCGAGGTAATTTCTGAAGGTAATGTGTTTCCTGAGAATGTTCCGAGTAAACTGGCCGTTGTGGTATCGCCATCATAAACCTTTACTGAATCAATGGTTTCAGTATTAAAAGCGTTGAAATTCAGTTTAATATTGGTAATTGAGTCATGTTCAATGTCCTGTGGTGCAATCAGCCATGAGCAGGATGCGCCGGGAAGGTAGTTGTACCAACCGCTGCCATCTTCCACTGAGCCGTCGAGTGATGAGAGCAGCCTGCTGCCGGTGCAATAATCAGGATAACTGTAATTTATTGTGTCGGGGAACATCGGGATCACTTCCTGGGCATAATTAAAATTTGATCCGCCGGGTGTAAGGTTATCAGTATAGAAATAGCCATCATTGGAGCCACCCCAGCCCCAGTTGAAGTGAAAATAGTTTGCTCCCTGGTATCCGTCACACACAAACGCATGTCCGCTGGTTGATTGCACCCCGGCCCAGCCTGCATAATATAAAGGTTTCCTCTGATCGAGGTTTGTGATCAGGATGCTATCCCAGTCAAGGGTGATACTGTCCCTGAAATAATATTGTGTTTCGGGGCCGCATCCGAAGTATGTTTTCAGTGAATAAGCGGCTTTGTGGTTCCACATTCCGCTGCCATCGGGTCCATAATCCATATCAACTGACACACCCAGGTGAAAGAGCAAAGTAGCTACAGCGTCATTCTCACGAATGATTGATGAAGGCATAGCGTCCCAGTCGTAGGTGGTTGCGCCGAAATCGGCCGATATGGTTCCATAGTCGGGATGGCTGTATGAATAAGAGCCGGTGCCCTGGTCAGGATGCCTGTAATAGTAGAGCAGTTGGCCCATGGCAGTTGCCACACACCCGGCATAGCAATGCCCGCCGGGACCGGCAGCATCGGCAGGACACATAGCATTGTATGGGCTGCCCTGGTTCCACTTGCTTACCAGGAGTGGCGAAACTGAACGTAGATTTGTGTTGGTTCTCAGGCTTTTAAAATCCGGAGATGACAATCTTGACCATTCATCCTTGACATCAGCAGGTACATCAAATTGAGCGATACTGGCATACTTGATCTGTGCCTCGTAATGGCTCATCCATGAGACAAAACTACAGGGCAGGTCATCAGGGTTGTATTTGCTGTCAAATGAATAACCAAGCACAGGCACAATATTATCGACGGCTGATACAATTACGAAGCCACCTGCATTGATCATACAAGTGTAATAACTGAGTATCCCATCTGATTCATTTTCAATAATGTTGGTGACTATAAGTGACCTGTAATCAGGTTGATGGTTTGCAGGAGATTTTTCATAATAGAAATTCACCGCAACACGTTTGGCCGTTTCGAGGCTCACGGTACCGGCTGTTGCCATAAAACCAGCCAGGCAAAAACAAATTATGAACAACGATTTCTTCATAGTCATATAGTTTATTCGTCTCAGTATGAAATGTAATGGCCTAATATAGAAATATTTCAAATGCATCCAATCAAAAAATGCTTCATGATTGGCATGTGCGGGATGAACCTGATAGCTGATGATCAGAAAGTATGATTGTTGATTTACAGAAAGCGACCTATTCAATAACCACTTTGCCAACAGCGACATTTCTTTTGCTCATACATCGGAGGGTGTATATTCCAGCCGGGTAATCCGAAACATTTAACTGCAATGTGGAAAAGTTTTCCTGATAAACCACCTGTTTTGAGAAGATTTCTCGTCCCGATGCATCGGCCAGCGTAATCATACATTCATTGTCAAGTGCACCGTTAATAGTTACATTCAGGATGTCGCGTACCGGATTTGGATAGAAGAACATAGATCCTGCTGTAAGATTGCTGATGCCGGTATAGGTATCAGCCTGGTATGTAATGTTCCAGCCAGAAGCGGTATTGGCCTGATCGGTTTTGAAGATAATGAGTGCTTTACCAGTGCTGAGATTAAGTGTTCCGGGATTGTCACGGCCTGATAAACGATAGAGAGTGTTTCCGGTGTTGATATCGATGATCACGAGGAAATCGTTTTCATCGTAAGTATCAAACTGGTTAAAGGTAAGTGTAATTGATTGCGCATTTTCAGGCATAATCTTATACTTACACACGCTGTTATTACGGTAATCGTAGTTGCCACTGCCATCGGTTAATGTGCCGGAAGGTTCATTCAGGGTTGTAATTCCCGGACAGAAGTTAACGGCCTGCGATGAATATGACGCAAACCATCCATTTTCTGAAACGGCATTATCGCTTGTAAATTTTACAAACATGCGGTTGCCTGTTGCCGTCAGGGTTGCAGGAAGCGACGGCCCCGTTAAAGATGCCAGTATGGGAGATGTTGTGTCAGCCCCATCATAAACAGTAAGGTAGTCATGATTTTCTTCGAGGCTGAACCGGTGAAAAGTAAGTTTAAGGTTAAAGATCGAATCTGTAGGCGCAATGAGCCAGCTGCATCCTGAGTTTTCCATATAAGGCTGCAATGGTCCGCTGCCATCTTCCAGCGATCCGTAATTGCCTGACAGCGTATCTGTTTCTGCACAATAATATGGATAATTGGCATCCGGCACAAAGTTGATTATTGCTCCCTGCCCATAGTTGAAGTTGCTTCCGGAAGGATTAAGGTTTGAGAGAAGGTAGTATCCGTTTGCGGTTCCGCCCCAACCCCAGTTAAAGTGGAAATACTGATCGTCGGAGTAGCCATCCAGGTTGAATGCATGTCCTCCGGATCCAAAACCATGATAATACATTGGATGTCCTGCATCGAGTTGCTCACGCATCAGGCTGCTCCATTGCTCGTCGGTGTAGTTCTCCTTGTAAACGAGAGTAAGCTGGTCAGAATAGCCAAAATAAGTTTTGAGGGCATTGGCAGCATCTTCGCTGTATGCTCCCGAGCCGTCAGGGCTGTACATCATATCTACGGCAATGCCGAAATGTGATTGCAACTGGGCCATTTCAAAATTGAAACCAATGGATGCGTTGCCCATATCATTCCAGTTATATTGAGTGCTTCCAAAATCGGCGAACAGGTAACCGTAATTTTCGCAGTTATAGCCGTGTGAACCTGTTCCCTGCAAGGGCCACCTCCAGTAATAAGCGATTTGTGCCATTGCTGTGGCAACGCAACCGGCATATACATGTCCCCCGGGGCCGTTTGGGTCGGCAGGGCAAAGCAAGTTGTATGGCGAACCCTGATTCCAGGTGCATGTGATCATGGGCTCCACACCTGTCATCACGCTCCTCTGAGACAAAGCCTGTCCACCAAGGTAATGTTTCCACATTTGTGATATCTTTCCGTCGGGTTGCAGGTTATTCTCCCTGGCATATGTAATCTGACCTGCATAACCATTCATCCAGTTAGTTAAATTTTCCGGTTGATTATCAGAAACATACCCATTAGTGAAGGAGTATGCCAGTACAGGATATACAACATCATCGGCCGCAATGATTATAAAACCATTACCTGAAAGGTCAACGATATAATAAACAGGTACACCACTGAGCGAAACGGTTGTTACCTCGTCGCTAAGGGAAAAGTCCTGGTTTGATGATGGCGCTTTTTCGCTAACGACAGTAGTTGCAACTTTCTTAGCATCAGCCTGTGAGACAACTTTTGCTGTCAGTTGCAGCGTGAGGACAAGCAGTATAGAAACAAGGGGTAGAAATAATTTCATGGGAATGAATTTTTTCCAAAAGTAAAAAATCACACTGCATAAAAATATAACAGTGTGATTTTCTGTTGAAATTATTTGCTTATCGGCCCGAAATGTCAGGTAAATCGTCAGGCAGGCATTTGTCCGATAAGCCGCGCAACCTCGTTGGCGACCTGTACATTGTATTCAAGAGCAAGCTGACGGTGGTTCACCAAATCAACAATTGTGCCGATGAAGCATAGTCCACCGGTCAGGAGATAGAGTATCCCCATGCCGATCTGGTTGATCATAAAGCGGTGAATACCGGCAATTCCGATAAAGCCGGCAAGGGCAGTAAGCAAAATAATTTGCGGATCGCGGCGGCGCAGCCTGTACATATTTGCAAAATTGACCAGTTGCTGCTCAGTGTAATTTTTTGTAAGTCCCTGAACGAAGCCCATTTCCTGCATATCGAGTTCGGGCATCAATTGATAAAGAGGTGTGCTCATGGTTTGTTTGGTTAATTGTGTTGTTATTTTGTTTGTTTGCTTGATGCAGTCATCTGATTTTCAACCATTCCGATTTTGAGTAATAGCAGTGAATTTCTGAATACCGCTATTATTCGCCATCCAATGATACCCAGCGCTAAAAATCCAAGCGGGTGCATTTGAACAGATGCTGTAAAATTGCCATGGAAGATGAGGGCTATTGAATGGCCGAGACCACATCCGGGGCAGTATTGAAAACCTGCATTCTTAAGCGGGCACAGTGTGAAATGAGCATCAGTTATTGGTACAGCTGCCAGTACAACCAATGCCGCAAGCCATATAATCGCTTCCGAATTGTTAAAAATGAAGAGCAATATGGTTCTTAAACGGGTGCTCATGGTTATTGTTCCTGCGCTTTTGATGTTTGACGCAGTATCCATGACTAAGTTACAAACCAGGCAGATAAAAAGAAAGGCTGCCATAAACTGGCAGCCTTCATAACTTTTGAGGTTGTGTGATTGCTATTTCACGATGAATTTTCTTGTTGTAATGCCGTTTGATGTGCGCACGGTGAGGAAATACATGCCTTTATTAAAATTGGTCAGATCAAGGTTTTTAACAAAGTTACCCGAAACGCCGCTGAATGTTTCTTTATAAAGCTCTTTGCCGGCCATATCAATAATGTTCATGGTGAAAGGCTCCTCGTTTCTGATGTAGAATCTCACTGTGGTATTGTTTGAAGCGGGGTTTGGCGCAATCATTATTCCATTGATCCCGGCTTTCTCGTCAAGGTCAACATTGCCGATTGTGTATTGCGCCTCAAATCCTTCTGAAGTGTTATAGGAATCGCTGGTAAAAAGAATCATGAAGCCGGTTCCGGTTGATACAATGGGATCGGGAATGGTATTGCCGGTGAATGTTCCCATTAATTGATTGCCGTTAGGGCCTCCGGTTGAAATTACCTTTAGAATATCATCTTCGTCAAGATTGAACGCGGTAAAAGAAAGAGTAAGATCAATAGCATATGGGGGCTTAATTTTCCATACACAATTCGAGCTGTTGTTATAATTCCTGTCTCCGCTACCATCAGCGAATGATCCTTCAGGTTCTAACATGGTTGTGGTACCAGAACAATAAGCCGGGAAAGCAGAGTGATATTCAACTTGCCATCCTGAAGCATGATCGGATGCATCAGTCAAAAATCTTACAAAAAGCCTGTTACTTGTTGAGGTGACTGACCCGGGCAGTGTTGTGCCGTTATATACTCCAAGAAGAGGAGCTGTAACATCTGAGCCATCATAAACATACAATGAATCGCTTGGATGTATATCTAATGTGTTGAAGGAGAGTGTGATGGTTTTTACTGAATCTTCAGGTGCCAGCAACCACGTGCAGTCAAGATTGCCGGTATAATTCGAAACGCCACCGCTGCCATCTTCAAAAGATCCCTGTGCGCCGGTAATTGTATCTGTACCGCAACTGTAAGGGTATCCGGTGCCCGGGTATATGTTTTTTACACAAGCCATTGAATTAGGAAACCCATTGGGGCTGATGATAGAAAAATAGCCGTTCTGATAGCCTCCCCATCCGAAGTTCATATGAAAAGTTTTCGTAGTTCCTGTTACCTGGTAACCATCTACAATCCATGCATGCCCGCCATCAGCACCCTGTCCTGACATGTAAACCGGTTTTTTCTCGTCAAGATTCGGAATAAACTGATTTTCCCATTGAGTTTGAGTCATACTGCCTTTTGCCTGGTAAGTGGCTGTTGAAGAATAACGGAAATAGTTTTTCAATGCCTGAGGCACATCATCACTATATGCACCTGAAGCGTCAGGTCCATAATTCATTTTTACAGAAACGCCGGCATGGTAATTAATAAGAGCCACAGCAGGAATGGATTGCCCTGAAGCATTTGTCAGCTCATTAAGCATTTCATCCCAATCATAATAAGTTGCCCCGAAATTGGCCGACAATGTGCCGTAAGCGGGCATGTAATAACTCTTAGATCCGTTTCCCTGCAAAGGAAAACGATAATAGAACATTATCTGGCTCATTGCTGTAGCAACGCACCCGGTAAGCGCATGACCGCCTGGCCCGTCAGGATCTTCGGGACACATGGCATTGTATGGAAACACCTGGTCCCAAATACTAAGTAATAATGGTGCAACATCAGTGGTTGCAGCAGATGAGTAATCCAGTTCGCCGCTTCTGTAACTCTGCCATAGAGTTGCGATATCAGCAGGAGTTTCAGCCTGATTCTCCCTGACGTACTTTACCTGGTTGGCGAAAGAGTGAACAAAATAATCAAAATTTGTGGCTTTGCCGATTTCAGGGTATATTCCGGTATCGGAGTACCCGAAAACAGGGATGAGCTGATCGTCAGCCGACACGATGATATACCCGCTGCCATTATTCGAAAACACGTAATAGGCTGCAGTGCCATCAATGGTATAAGTGAGCACATCGGTGATGTTCACTTCATCTGCTTTCCAGTTCAGCTGATGGTGATTGATGCGTTCAATTACGAAGTTTTTTGCAACCGTGCGGGCTGACTCTTTTTCAACAAAAGCTGCGTTTACGGTTCCAAATGCCATAATTAGCAACAGAAGCAGGGCAGATAATCGTATTTTCATGGAGATATTGTTTTGTTAATTAATCCACAAAAATAATAATTGTAATGATATTAAATATCTGTTTTGAAATATGAAAACTTAAAATATCTCTCCGCATATCTATTTTGCCGGTGAAATCAAATTTCAGCCGTGCGAAAATGCAGGTAATTCAGTTTTACTAACTTTGAAAACAAACTGAGTTATATGAACATGCTGATTACCAACATCAAAGAGCTTGTACAGGTTGAAAATCGCCCAAAGCTCATGGTTTGTGGTTCCGAAATGGGAACTATAAAAACGATAAAGAATGCATTTCTTTTGATATCCAAAGGAAAGATAGCTGATTTTGGAAAAATGGAAGACCTGTTTTTGCCTGAACTAGCCGGCGGACGGAAATTGAAAATTATTGATGCGGCCGGGAAAATGGTTTTCCCGTGTTTCTGCGATCCGCATACGCACCTTGTATATGCCGGCAGTCGTGAGATAGAGTATGTTGATAAAATCAGGGGATTGTCATACGAAGAGATTGCCCGCAGGGGTGGAGGAATTTTAAATTCGGCAAAACGTCTGCACGAAGCTTCAGAAACTGAACTTGTTGCCGATGCAATGCAAAGGCTGGAAGAGGTGATTCAGTATGGTACAGGAGCCGTTGAAATCAAAAGCGGTTATGGCCTTAATACTGAGGATGAACTCAAAATGCTGAGGGTCATCAGGAAACTGAAAGAATATTCACCGCTGACTATCAAGGCAACATTCCTGGGCGCCCATGCTGTTCCGGCGGAGTTTAAGAGCAACCCTAATGAATATGTTGACCTTATCATCAATGAGATGATACCACTGGTAGCATCAGAAGAACTGGCAGATTATATTGATGTGTTTTGCGACAGGGGCTTTTTTACGGTGGAAGATACCGAGAGAATACTGATGGCAGGGATAAAGTACGGACTCAGGCCTAAAATCCATGCCAACGAGCTCGACTATTCGGGCGGAATTCAGGCTGGTGTTAAGTACAATGCGCTCTCGGTAGATCACCTGGAATACACTGGCGACGAGGAAATCAGAACGTTGCTGGGATCTGAAACCATGCCGACAATACTTCCCGGCGCTGCATTTTTCCTTAATATGCCTTTGGCGCCGGCCCGTAAGATGATTGATGCGGGATTGCCGGTTGCTGTGGCCAGCGATTTCAACCCGGGCTCATCACCTTCAGGCAATATGCAGCTCATTCTTTCTATGGCATGCATTCTTTATCGTATGACGCCTGAAGAAGCTATAAATGCAGCCACTATAAATGCCGCTTATGCGATGGGTTTGAGCGAAGAACTCGGAAGTATAGCTGTGGGGAAAACTGCCAATGTATTCATTACCAAGCCCATTCCTTCGCCGGAGTACATGCCATATGCCTATGGCAGCAATAAAGTTGAAACGGTTATTCTGAACGGTAAAATTGCCTGGTAACCGGCCAGGGAGTCCGGTTTGGATAAAAAAAGAGAAGCTGCCTTTGTCAGAAGCAGCTTCATCCTTTGTCAATTCAATGTTATTCTGAGTTATTTTTTTGTTGGTTGTGACATTGCCGAATGCTTTGTTTCGCTAGCCGGAGCCGGTTTGGATGCCGGTGTGCTTGGTGGAGCAGAGGTTGTTTTTACTTTCGGGCTTGCCTGAGCCTTCTTGTGATGCTTGTGAGCAACAGCGTTTTTATTTGTTGATGCCTGAACTGACTTGTTTTGTTCGGCCTTAACAGCAATTTGCTGCGTTGTTGAAGGCGCTTTGGTTTGTACGTTCGCTGTCTTAGGTTCAGCTACTGGTTTGGTTGCATCCTGTTTAGCCATGGTTGTTTTAACAGGTTCTTTCTTTTCAACAGGTTTTTGGGTTTGAGCCATTGCGATTGTTCCAGCCAGGAGCAATGCCATCGATGTCATTACGATCGTTTTCATTTTGTTTAAATTAGTATTGGTTGAATTGAAATGACATGCAAAGTAACTGCTCTTTCGGGGCGGAGAGTATAAAAATACAGATAAAGAATGTTAACGGAAATATTAATAAATGTTAAGACTATCGCCCCTTTTAAAATAAATTAAAATTATTATATTGATATACTGTTACTTCTGATCAAAACCTTTTCTTTTCAGAAGACTCTCAATCCATTGAACTATGAATTCCAGCACCTGTTCTTTTATTGGTTCGTTGTGCAGTTCATGAAACTGACCGCTCCATGATTTGAATGTACATTTATCTGGACATTTCTCAGCAAATTGTACACTGGCATCATACGAAGTGATCTGGTCGGCATTGCCATGCAAAAGCAGCAGGGGAACATGCAGGCGTGCTGCATTGTTGATGGCCCGCTCGCCTGATTTATTGATAATGAAGAATGTGCTGAGCGAAACTTTCCAGTGTATCAAAGGGTCGTTGTCATATGCCTCCTGAACCACTTTATCATGACAAAGATCAGATGATTTTAATCCGTTGGGCATCAGGAGAGAAGGCATCATCGGTTTGATTAATGATGCTATCACCCGGATAATACCTGATGGCGGGTGGGCAAGCCTGAGCCAGGGGCTCGATGCGATTGCACCAATGATAAGTTCAGGATGCTTGAGTGCAAAGCTGATGACAAGGCCACCGCCCATGCTCTGGCCATATAAGAAAACCGGAATTCCGGGATACTGACTTTTTGTAAATTCCACAACAGCCTTCATATCGTCCATCACCTGGTCAAAGGAATCGAAATGCCCGCGTTTGCCGGGTGACCTGCCATTGCCTCTCAGATCGGGAGCAATGAAAACAAAGCCATGATCGGAGAGCGTTTCACCGGGGTAAATGAATCGTCCGCTATGATCGGAAAGCCCGTGAATCAGTATGATCGCTGCTCTTGGTTTTGATACAGGATGCCAGGTGCGGGTGAAAAGGCTTTCACCTGAAGGTAATTGAATATACGATTCTTCCATGGCTAATCAGGTATTACAATTTTGGTTATTTGTTTCGCATCACGCTCTGAATTCTTCCAATGGCTTCGGCATCGGGTAAAAGTAATTCGTATTCCGGTATTTTTATGTTACCTCCCATTGCAATATCAGGGTTATAATATTCCATGGCACCTTTATAATATGCTTTTGCCGAAAGATGGAGTTCCCGGATGCCCTCAATTTGTGTTAATTCGTTGATATTGAATTCATTGATTCCGCATCCGGGCATTATAATAATTCTTCCCGCCGACTGCTTCACAAGTTTCCGGATCATTTCAATTCCCTGAAGCGCTGTTCGTTTCCCGCCTGATGTCAGAACACGGCTTATACCACAGTTAATGAGTATTTCCAGCGATTCTTTATGGTTCTTCGACATATCGAAGGCGCGGTGAAAGGTCACGTTCATGGGTTTTGCAGCATCAATTAGAATCTTCAGCCTCTTCTCATCAACAGTCCCTTCTTTAGTAAGAATACCACAAACAATGCCATCGATTCCGGCTTTCCCGGCTTCCTCTATTTCCAGGAGCATCGCCCTGAATTCAACTTCTGAATAACAAAAATCACCCTCGCGGGGGCGGATCATTGCATGAACCGGAATATGCAGTTCATTGCGCACCAGTTTCATAACGCCTGCGCCGGGAGTTAGCCCGCCTTCAGCCGGCGCTGAACATAACTCAATACGGTTGGCACCGGCATTTTGTGCAATTATTGCTGCTTCGGGGGAGTAAACGGCAATTTCGAGAACCATGTTATAAATTCTATAGGATAAAGTGGGGCTAAAGTAAGCAATTGCTCCGGACTCCTGTCCTGAATATCAGGAATGAAAGGGTCACCGGTATCGTTCCCGAACCAGATAACAGTGTTTCTTTTTCAGACAATTGTCAGATTGTTAGTACTATACGGGTCTCTGATTAAAAATATCATCCAATTTAAGAACAATCACAATAGTCAATACCTTATCTTTGGCTTGTTTAAAATAATGATCATGCTCGAAGAGAATTTTGTGAAGTATATCGAAAATAGTCTCAGGAAGAATTGGGATCTACCGGCATTTAACGATTACGGCGGCGAGTCGTTCAGGTATTCTGATGTTGCGATTCAAATATCCAGGTTACATGAATTCCTGAAGCAAGCTGGTGTAAATCAGCAGGATAAGGTTGCACTTGTTGGCAAAAACTCAGCCCGGTGGTGTGTTACGTACCTTGCAATTGTAAGTTACGGGGCAGTTATTGTTCCAGTATTGCCTGAGTTTAAACCCGACGACCTTCACCATATCTTGAATCATTCTGATGCAATGATGGTTTTTGCCGATGATGCGATTGTTAAAACGATTGTTAACGAGCAACTTACCGGAATAAAGGCTGTGTTTTCAGTTGGAGATTACCACCTGAGTAGCAGCAAAGACAATGTGATTGCCGCGGCCTTTGAAAGATCATCGCTGATGAAACCTTTGCAGGAATCGGATCTTACACCGGAGAAATTCAGCTTGCCCGAAGTACCCAATGAGAACCTGGCCCTGATAAGCTACACATCAGGAACAGCAGGGTTTGTAAAGGGTGTGATGCTCCTGCACAACAGCCTTGCTGCCAATGTGAGATATGCACAAAATAATATGCCGCTTAAATCAGGGGATAATATTGTGTCGTTCCTGCCTTTGGCCCATGCTTTCGGTGCAGCCTTTGAATTCCTCTTTCCTTTTTCGCTTGGTTGCAGCATCACCATACTCACCAAAACACCATCACCGCAAATTGTCATGCAGGCATTCCAGGAAGTAAAACCTGCACTGGTGCTATCGGTGCCGCTGGTTATCGAGAAAATCTTCCGCAAGCAGATACAGCCTGTTATCAATAAATGGTATATGAAAGTGCTGCTTGTTATCCCCGGGGTTAAAACGAAGATACATAAGAAGATATGTGACAAATTGGTTGGCGCTTTCGGCGGACAGTTCCATGAAATAGTTATCGGAGGCGCTCCTTTTAATAAGCAGGTTGAGCGATTCTTCAGAAAGATTAAATTTCCGTTTACCGTTGGCTACGGCATGACCGAGTGCGGCCCGCTCATCAGCTATCAAAACTGGCGCGATACACAGATCGGCGCATCGGGGCAGATAGTGGATACGCTGCAGTTGAAGATTGATTCGCCTGATCCTGAAAATATTCCGGGTGAAATAATGGTAAAAGGCGACAACGTGATGCTGGGCTATTACAAAAATCCGGAATTAACGGCTGAAATCATCGACGCAAACAAATGGCTTCATACCGGCGACCTTGGGCTTGTTGACAAAGAAGGACGCATCTATATTAAAGGGCGCAGCAAGAGTATGATACTGGGGCCCAACGGTAAGAACATCTATCCCGATGAAATTGAAAACCGTCTGAATAACCGTCATGGCATTGGTGAATCGCTCATCGTGAGCCGCAACGATAAACTGGTGGCACTCATTTATCCCGACCAGGACATGGTTGCCAAAGAGAAGCTTACGCATGAAGACCTCGAAAAGCTTTTCGAACATCACCGGAAAGCTGTGAATCACCAGCTGCCTCACTTTATTTCTATCGCACAGGTGGAAATTCAGGATAAGGAATTTGCCAAAACACCAAAGCGGAGTATCAAGAGGTTTTTATACTCTTAAGAAACTCTACAAACGTTCTGCATTACTTCAGCCTGTTGATCTCTTTGGCGAGTTGCTCGCCCACCCCGATTTTATACCCTTCAGAATAGTACAGCAGGTTGCCGCTTTTATCGCTGACGACGATCACAGGCAGGTTCGAGTTTGTTTTACGCCCTTTTATTTTGGTGACAGCATCAATTAATTTGCCATCGTCATCATAAGCAAAAAGACTACCAGCCGGCAGGTTTTTGAATGAGGCAGGTTTGAAAGCCTGCGTTACATTGCCTTTGCTGAGCAGGAACACAAGGCTGCCGTTCCATTTTTCTATCACAGAACTCACGGCAGGAATGTCGGCCATTACATGTTTCGATGGCTCTTTGTCGGGGTCAATCCAAATCAGGATGGCTCCCTTTTTTTGCACAATCTCATTGAGAGAAATGGTTTTACCATCTTCATAGCCTGTTAATAAATAATTTTCCGGGTTTACAACTCCCCATGCTTTGGGCAATTCTGATGATTCCCTCATAGTTACTTCCACATCAACCGGTTTGCCTTCGGGTACGTCGAAAAATGTGAGCGATGATAGCACGCTGCCATCGGATTGCCGGTTACCGGTAACCAGGTAATATTGCCCTGCCTCAACCGTTACCTGCTTCTCAAAACCAGAGAGCGGCTGGCCGTACTCAAATTCAAGTGACCGGTAAACTCCTCCGGATAACCGGGCTACTGTGAAATTGATTGCATATTTGGGATCAGTTGCCGGGTTTCCATTAATAAAATGGATAGTTCCCCGCTTCGCAAGATTCTCTTTTAGAGCTTCAAAAGCCACGTTTTGCCAATCATTATCCGACCAATACTGCGGAATGCCGGTAGCCGGATTGAGCCTTGCCGGTATTGCCAGGCTTCTGCAGAGTGCTACAAAAAACACATCGCGCGAACGGCTGTCGGCGACTTTCAGTTCATACACTCCCCCGGGTGAGAGCGGCGCCCGCGAATGCATGTTTGAAATGTTGTCAATTTTGATGTTCGACTTTATCCAATCGGTGACCACATTGATATCCTGCTGAGCTTTTTGTGCGAAAAAAGCGTCGAATTTCTGTTGCAGGAATGACCGCCAGCCGAGCATCATTTCGTTGGCAATGCGTCCCGACATCACATAGCGGGCAAAGAATTCCCGGTCCTGCGGTTCTGAACTGCCCGAATATTTAAATGCATTGTCAAGATGATCACGTAAAATCGCTTCCCGGGTATCGCGAAGATCTTTTTCAGAAATCACATTCAGCATATACATCGCCCATTGCAATTCTTCGATTGGGGTATTCTGAAGGAACGATTTGATTTCCTTATAGTTGCCGTAACAGTGCGTAAGATAATAAATGGATTTTTCGCGGCTGATCCCGAGTTTATCGGCAAAAGTCACAGCCTGGGCCGAATCAACAAAAGTGGCCATATAGGATGAACGGATCGAATCTTCCTCATGCAGCCGTCTCGCGTTTCGGGCTTTTTGTTCATCCGTAGCATTTCCTGACAGAGGTGTTTTTTCAACCGGTGGAACAAGGTCGAAGTCCTGGGTAACCGGGTGTGACCGTCCGGGTTGCAGGACAATTGTATCAGTTGATTCTACGGTAATTTTCCTGTAATCGAACTTGTCACCTGAAGACGCCCAAATGAGCAGGTCGCCGAGGCCGGTGGTTATGCCGCAAAATCCTCCGGAGTTGGTTTTTTGTTTTGCAATAGGGTAAAATTCAGCATAGTTGTACAACTGAAATTCAACGCTGGCTTCGTTAACAGGCTTTCCTGCTTCATCAACTACTTTTATAACTATCGGTTTGGTCTCAGCATAATTTGCGATGAGGTTAAGTTCGGCAAAACGTTCCTGGTTTTCGATAACCGGTTCATTGCCTGTGTAATGGCCATATGCGCGGGTGTGCACCAGCATGGCCCTGCGGGCAGGTTCGGCAAACCAGCCCATATTGAGAGCCGGCTCAGGTTCACAGGCACCAAGGAAGTACCATTTTCCATCGACCCAAACCTCGACCCAGGCGTGATTGTCGTCGCTGTGAGCCCAGCGTGGCGTGTACACCTGCCGTGCCGGAATACCGACTGTGCGAAGGGCTGTTACCGTAAATGTAGATTCCTCTCCACAGCGGCCGAAGGAGGTTTTTACTGATGCCAGCGGAGAACTGGTGCGCTCGTCGCTGCCACGATAGGTAACTTTTTCGTGACACCAGTGATTTACTTCCAGCGCGGCATCATACATTTTCATCCCTTTGATGCGTGCTTTCAGTTCGGGATACATAGCCAGCCTGAAAGTGTCGAGGTTTTCATTGTTGATGCGAAGGGGCAATACGAAGTGCAGAAAAACGTCTTCCGGGATTTTCGTTCCCCAGGCCATTTCATTGCGGGCTTTCAGCGACATCTTTACAGCTTTAAGGAAGAATTTACCGTTATAATCGGCCATGTCGCTGAGCGGCATGTAGGCATATAGATATTGCAAGGCCTGCTTTTCGTCGGGAGTGAGCGGAGTTTTGAATACACCGAACAACTCGCCTTTCCGGCCCGAAGCCAGTTGCTGCTGCCGGTCAAACATCCGGTTCATGTCTTTCAAGGTGGCCTGGTTCCTGATGAGTTGTGCCTGAACGGCAAAAGCATTCAGCAATGCTAACAGCAGAATGAAAAGAAATTTTCCCGTTTTCATATTGTGACTTTTCTTTGGTATCGACAAATGTAACTTTTAACAAAGTATTCGAACAAAAAAAGCCTGCCTGATGATTTCCGGCAGGCTTGTAAGTTTTGACCGATGCAATTATTCAACGGTTATTTCATCAGCAAATATCCAGGCAGCACCAGGATTTCCTTTGTGCCCTTCGGGGCATGTGCCCGTGTTTGTTCCGACTACTTTAACATAGCGGGCTTCAGCAGGTGTAATCGTGAGATCAAAGTTCTTGATAATCACCCCGTTTTTTTGCCATGGAATATCGTTTTTAACAACACCGGCACTTTTAAAATTCACTCCGTCATCTGAAAGAAAAAACTCAACCTGCACAGGCATAAAAATCCATGCATTTTCGTCCTGAAGGAATCCTGCCGAGAATTTACTTACAGTTTTCTTTGCCCTGAGGTCGATCACTGCTTCGAGGTTATCTTTCTCAAAACCAAGCCATCCGCCTACACGGAAGTCTTCGTTGCCGCGCATATTGTCCACAAGGGTAAGGCCCCCGTTGCCTGAATATTGCCCTGCTGGTGAAGTAATAAGTTTGCAGTCCTTTGTAATCTCCATTTTCACAAATTCAGCACTTACAACCGGGCTTACCAGTTTTTTCTGCTGTGAGAAGAATTTGATTTTTGAAGTTTCACTGATTTGAATAGGAGTGGTGTAAGGCACGTTGTTGCCCATGCGGTCAGCACCTGATGCAGTTACCATGATGGTTGCACCGGCAGGCCCGCCGAACTCTAGTGTTTTAGTGCCGTTATAAGTTTTAACAGCATCTTTAAGATAAGGTGCAGGCAAAACCAGGTCATTGGTAATGGCTGTCACTGGTTCGTTTTTCTTTCCAACACCCCATTCTTTGTTCGGCTGGTTGCCCATCGCAAAGTTGAGTTCTCCGCCTTTCATAATGGCTTCATGTTTCAGGAACGAAGCACCATAGGATTTGCCATTGAGCGTAGCCGACTGGATATAGTAATTCGCGGATGAAAGGTTATTTGCTTTTATAACAAATTGCTTCCCATTTTCAAGGTTAATGGTCACTTTCTCGAACCAGGGTGTTCCGATCACGTAGAAATCGCTTCCGGGGTTAACTGAATATATTCCCATGGCACTCAGCACAGCCCAGGCCGACATCTGTCCGCAATCTTCGTTACCGATCAGGCCGTCGGGGTTGTTATGGTAAAACTCAGTCATGATGCGGTGAACAATTTCCTGCGTTTTCCAGGGTTGACCGGCAAAAGGATATAGGTATGCTATATGGTGGCTGGGTTCGTTGCCGTGAGCATACTGCCCGATAAGACCGGTGATATCGCTTTGATCGCGCCCGGTGGTTTTATTAGAAGCGCTGAAGAGTTCGTCGAGTTTGGCAGCTAGTTTGTCCTTTCCGCCAAGGAGATTGGCAAGACCGCTGATATCCTGGGTTGCTGTAAAGCTGTATTGCCATGAGTTGGCTTCAGTAAAATTGTAATTCACCTCGGTAGGATCGAATGGTGTGTACCAACCACCATTGATGCGGGCTCTCATATTACCGGTCGAAGGATCAAACAAATGCTTGTAGTTCTGTGCCCTGCGGATGAAATACTTATACTCATCTTTTTTGCCCAGAGCACTGGCATATTTTGCAATGCACCAGTCATCATAGGCATATTCGAGAGTTTTTGAAACGCTTTCGGCTTCACGGTCACTTGGAATAAAACCATACTGATCAAGGGCTTTGAGGCCAGGATTGTCGCGGGTAGCTGATTTCTTCATCGCGTCAAAAGCCTTCGCTGCGTCGAATCCTTTAATACCTTTCATATAGGCGTCAACGATCACAGGAATTGAATGATAGCCTATCATACACCATGTTTCATTGGCCTGAAGTTCCCATACAGGCAATAAACCGCCCTGGTCATACTGGGTGAGAAAGGTTTTGATAAAATCAAGGGTACGTTTCTGGTCAATTATGGTCATGAGCGGGTGGTAGGCGCGGTAGGTATCCCACAACGAGAAAACAGTATAATAATTGAATCCTTCGGCACGGTGATTTTTGAAATCACGCCCGCGAAAGGTACCGTCAACATCCATATATATATTGGGGACAACCATAGTATGGTACAAAGCGGTGTAGAAAACAGCTTTCTGGTCATCACTCCCGCCTTCAACTACAATCTTTGATAATTCCTTGTTCCATGCTGTATGTGCGTTGTCCTTAACTGTTTCAAAATCCCAGCCGGGGACTTCTTTTTCAAGGTTTTTCCTGGCGCCGGCTATACTTGTGGCTGAGATACCAACTTTTACAAGGATTTTTTCACCATCGGTGGTCTTAAAATGCAGGTAGAGCTTTACGTTTTTGCGTTTGTCGAGGGCAAGCCTTTCAGGAAGCACAACATTGTTTGAAGCGAGGCTTGAACCCGCAAAAGGTTTTGAAAACTTTGCCACAAAGTAAACTACCTGGTTGTCGGCCCAGCCTGAAGAGGCGCGCATGCCTTCAACCTCATCGTTGCCGAGGATGCGAATTGAGGCTTCCTTGGCATCGTCGCGGTGGAAAAGGTCAATGAGTATGTTGGCTTTGTCGCTGGCAGGGAAGGTGTACTGGTGAAAGCCAACTCTTTCGGTAGCTGTGAGTTCTGCGGTGATGCCGTAATCGTCGAGTTGTACCTTGAAATAGCCCGGAGTGGCTGTCTCATTTTTATGACTGAAATGCGAACGATATCCCGGTTTATCATCCGCGCCATTGTTGAAGCGGGGTTCACCGGTGGTAGGCATGAAAAGTATGTCGCAAAGGTCGG
>Ga0209099_1001275_pt1 | contig 25805 bp, 4 predicted proteins | sample AD_JPNHW2_MetaG_FD_184430 | JGI IMG/M metagenome (GOLD analysis project Ga0209099, IMG submission 184430) | Active sludge microbial communities of municipal wastewater-treating anaerobic digesters from Japan - AD_JPNHW2_MetaG (SPAdes) (version 2) | ecosystem: Engineered > Bioreactor > Anaerobic >... | reverse complement strand
GGTGTCGGCGGAGCCGATGTCAGCCTGCTTGAGTCGCCCAACATCTCTTATGGTTCCAACATGAACTCCGCCGCCGGATACCGGATGGCGGATGATTTCACCGCTACGGCTGATTGGTCGGTTGACTCATTGGTTTTTTACGGTTATCAGACCAACTCCACGTTGGCTTCGACCTTTACCGGACTCTACATTCAGATCTGGGACGGCGATCCCAGTCTGGCTACCAGTTCAGTGATCTGGGGTGATTTAACGACCAACCGGATGACTGCTACCTATTGGACTGGTTGTTACCGTGCCACGGATTTCGTGACCACAGCCCGTCCGGTCATGGCCATTAAAGCCGCTACTTCCGGACTGGTACTTCCTGCCGGTAACTACTGGATCGATTATTGCACTACCGGTTCCTTGAGTTCCGGTCCGTGGGCCAACCCCATCACCATCGTAGGTGAGATCAACACGGGGAATGCTCTCCAATGGACCGGTACAGCCTGGCAAGCCGTCGTTGACGGAGGTAGCGCAGGCACCTTAGGCGAACCGTTCAAAATTTACGGAACAGAAGCCGTAAATCCTGACATTCTTTATGCTACTGATTTCGAAGCTTTCACAGCCGGCGTTCAGGTTGCCTGCCAGGACAACGTCAACTGGACCACATGGAGCAATGCTCCCTGCGGAGCAGAAGATGCCATGGTCAGCACTGACTTCGCCCATAGCGGTGTGAACTCTGTAAAAGATGAAGGATCGAATGACCTTGTCCTCAACATGGGTAACAAAACGACCGGGAAATATGAATTCTCGTTCGAAATGTACATTCCTGCAGATCATGGAGGATATTACAACGTTCTCCACAACTTCGCCGGTTCATCCAGCGAATGGGGATTGGAATTCTACTTTGAAGATGCCGGAACTGCCCAACTGCATGCTGCCGGACAGATCATTGCTTATCCTTATACCCACGACACCTGGTTTACCGTTACCAACATCATCGACCTCGACAACGACCTTGCCGAAGTGTTGATCGATGGTACCTCGGTGTACTCATGGCAGTGGAGCCTCGACCCGTCAACGGGTAACCCTGGTCTTAACCAACTCTCCGCGGCAGACTTCTTCTCAGGATCAGGCGCCAGCGGAATTGTTAACCCGCTTTACTATTTTGACGATGTCGAATATAAAGTGGTCAGCGAACCTCCCGTTGTACTGAACCCCCCGAGGAATCTGGAAGCATTGGTGGTCGGACAAAACGTCCACCTCTCCTGGGATCCCCCGCAGGGCGGCGGTAATGAATTCTTCGAAGGCTTTGAAGACGGCTCCCTGCCTACCGGCTGGCTGGCCATCGACAATGACGGCGACGGATACAACTGGCTCAATACGATCGAACAGGGATTTGACTTTGAAGCCCATACCGGCAACGGTGCCATGACCAGTGCTTCTTACATGAACAACATTGGCGCACTCACCCCGGATAACTGGCTGATCACCCCCCCGATCGCGGTCACAGCTACCTCACAACTCATTTACTGGCATTCAGCACAGGATCCTGACTGGGCCGATGAGCACTATTATGTAAAGATCTCTACCACCACCCCGGATCTTACCAGTTTCACCACCACCGTGTTTGACGGGGTGACCCCCCAAACATGGGAAGAGAACACCATCGACCTCTCCGCTTTTGCAGGACAGACGATCTACATCGCCTTCGAACATTGCGAAGTGACCGATATGTTTTACATGAAATTGGATGATATCCAGGTAACCGGTACCGCTACCCGCGCTGTTGCCTCCCCGAAAGTTGCCCCGGCTCACAACCAGGGTTTTGCTTTCCGGACTTCGGGCATGACCCCGGAACAAGCCGCAGCCAAGCAACTGGTTTACAATGACAATCATCCTTCCCGCGCCCTGGTTGGTTACAACGTCTATCGCGACGGCACCAAACTGAACGCGGCAACCATCACCGACCTGTTCTATGATGACGGTGGCCTTGCTCCCGGAACCTATGCCTATACTGCCACCGCAGTGTACGACGAAGGCGAATCCAATCCAACCGCACCCGTTGAGGCAACTGTTCAACCCGGCGGTATGGTAGTGGTGAACATCGGCGACGGAACCGAACTGCCCGGAACACCGAGAACACCGTTTGATTTCTACTGGAAAAACAGTTTATGTGAATCATTGTACTATCCTGAAGAAATCGGACAACCGGCAGGAAGCCAGATCGTTCAGATTGGTTACCACAATAACTTTGTGTCGAGCACCCTGGTTGATAAACCGATACAGATCTTTATAGGAGAAACCTCCCAGATGGACCTCTCCACCGGTTACATCCCGGCAGGAGACCTCGTACTGGTATACGACGGAACCGTGGATTTCCCACAAGGCATCAACGACATTATTATCCCCCTGCAAACCCCTTATACCTACATGGGAGGTAATCTTGTGGTGATGACATTCCGGGTATTGGATACCCAATATTTCTCATCGAGCGACAAGTGGTATTCCACCACTACCGCTTCGTATCCCGGCCGTACGATCGGAAGAGCGCTGGATTCTACGCCTTTTGATCCGTACAACCCGCCCACCGACGGTTCGGTACTCAATCTGATCCCCAATACCACCTTGTACATGATGCCGGGCGGTGGATCAACCATCTACGCTACCGACTTTGAATCTTTCACAGCAGGCGGACAAGTTGCATGTCAGGATCCGGTCAACTGGACCACCTGGAGCAATGCACCCTGCGGTGATGAAGATGCCTTCGTGACGACTGAAATGGCCCACAGCGGCGTGAACGCTGTTCGCGACGAACTGGCCAACGACCTCGTCCTGCAATTGGGCAACAAGACCGACGGTAAATATGAAATGAACTTCTGGATGTACATCCCGGCCGGTTACGGCGGATATTACAACATCCTCCACAACTTCGCAGGTGCTTCCAGCGAATGGGGACTTGAGTTCTATTTCAATGACAACGGCAATGCCGACCTCCATGCAGCCGGACAGATCATCACTGTTCCTTACAACCACGGACAATGGTTCGAAGTTTCCAATATCATCGACCTCAACAACGACCAGGCAGAAGTACTTCTCGACGGCGTTTCGGTGTACACATGGCAATGGAGCCTCGATCCTTCGACCGGCAATCCCGGCCTGAACCAACTCTCCGCGGCCGACTTCTTCTCCGGAACCGGTGTTACCGGGATCACCCCGCTGTACTATTTCGACGATGTCGAATACAAAACAGAAGGAACACCTCCGACGAACCCGCGGATCGTGGTAACCCCCTCTTCCTTCAGCCAGGATCTGGAACCCAATGCCACTGCAACCCAGATCATGAATATTGCCAATACCGGCAATGCTGATCTGGATTTCACCATTGATGTTACCTACCCGGTGAAATCAGTGAAGATCCTCAACCATCAACCACAATATGAAAGAATCATCACCAAGGCTCCTGCACAAAAAGGTGCCATCACGGTTGACAAACCGGGATACAAGATGATTCCTGATGTGGTGAACCCCGCCAACATCGTGAAGAGCGCCCCGATCGTCAACAAACATGCCCCGACCTTCGGCCGTGCCAACGTGTATTACAATCAAACCGGTAACCCCTCAGCAGAAGGCGCTATCGCTTCACAGACATTCACCGACCTGCCGGCTTATTCCTGCGCGGGCGCTGATGATTTCGAAGTACCTTCAGGCGCTACCTGGGATGTCAGCCACGTGTTTGTTAACGGTATCTATTACAACGGTGGCTTTGATGTCCCCGCTGCTGATGTCGTATTCTATGCTGACGCTTCCGGCGCACCGGGGGCAGCTGTCGCTACCTATACAGCTATTCCCGCCATCGCTGATGCTACCGGCAACCTGAACATCTTCCTGCCGACCCCTGCCACCCTTACCGCAGGCCATTACTGGATTGCAGTAGCCGCCAACATGGACTATGCAACCCATTATCAATGGATGTGGAGCAAGGAAGCTGCACCGCAGATCCTTAATGAGATCATGTGGGAAAACCCCGGTGACGGATTCGGTTACGGATATACCACCTGGACTCTTGGTTCCATCGTATGGTCTGGTTACAATGATTATAACCTTTCCTTCGCCCTGACCGACAGCACCCAGGCTCCTCAGCCGACCGGCTGGTTGGCTGCTGATCCTGTTTCGGGAACCGTTCCCGCCGGCAGCAACATGAACGTTGAAGTAACTTTCGACGCAACCGGATTGGCTGTTGGTACTTACAACGGAATGCTCCTCGTGAACAGCAACGACCCCTCTCACCCTGTGAAAGAGGTTCCCGCTACCCTTCGGGTTAAAGTCCCCGGCGCCATGCCGCTGGTTGAAGACTGGGGTTCTGGCAGCTTTGGTACCAATGACTGGGGTTTTGATCCTGCCCAGGGCAACTGGTCGATCAACTCAACCTATGGCAACCCGGCCCCGTCTGCACGATTCGGATGGTCACCCTCCGTTACCAACTACAGCTTTTCACTGGTATCCCCGGTGTTGAACGCTACCGCCATCACCGATAACGTAACCCTGAAATTTGACCTCGAACTGAATAACTTCTCTACCTCCACCGTAGAAGGAATGGCTGTTGAAGTATTTGACGGTACGACCTGGCAAATGGTTCAGGATTACCAGAATACCAATGGAAGTTTCGCGTTCACCAGTTACTCTTTCAATATTACCAGCCTGGCTGCCGGACATAATTTCAGCGTCCGTTTCCGCGCTTACGGTGAAAATTCATTCAACATCAATTACTGGTACCTTGATAATATCAAGATCTACCAGCAGGTTGTAGGTAATCTTACCGGAACGATCACCAAGCTCTCCGACGGTCAGCCGATCGAAGGCGCCCTGGTTACTATTCAAAACGCACTGAGCGGATCCTACACTGCCACTACCGGCGCCAATGGCGTTTACACCATCACCGGTGCCGAAGCAGGCGCTTATGCTTACAAAGTAAAAAAAGAGGGATTCAATGATATCACCGGCGATGTAACCGTTGTCGGAAACCAGACTACTACACTGGATTTCCAGATGACCGCCCCGATCATTGGAGTGAACCCTGCTTCGATCGCCGTAACCGTTCCTGTTGGTGAAACCACCACCCGTACCGTTACCGTGACCAACACCGGAAACGGTCCGCTGGATTGGAGCGGAAGCATCCACAGCACGACCGGTCCCGTTGTTTACTACGCTACCGATTTTGAAGCTTTCACAGCCGGCATTCAGGTTGCCTGCCAGGACAACGTCAACTGGACCACATGGAGCAATGCTCCCTGCGGAGCAGAAGATGCTATGGTCAGCACTGACTTTGCTCACAGCGGTGTAAACTCTGTAAAAGATGAAGGATCGAATGACCTTGTCCTCAACATGGGTAACAAAACGAGCGGGAAATATGAACTCTCGTTCGAAATGTACATTCCCGCAGGTCATGGTGGATATTACAACATCCTCCATAATTTCGCCGGTTCATCCAGCGAATGGGGATTGGAATTCTACTTTGAAGATGCCGGAACTGCCCAACTGCATGCTGCCGGACAGATCATTTCTTATCCTTACACCCACGACACCTGGTTTACCGTTACCAACATCATTGACCTCGACAACGACCTTGCCGAAGTGTTGATCGATGGTAACTCGGTATACTCATGGCAGTGGAGCCTCGACCCGTCAACCGGTAACCCTGGTCTTAACCAACTCTCCGCGGCAGACTTCTTCTCCGGATCAGGCGCCACGGGAATTGTTAACCCACTCTACTATTTTGACGATGTAGTTTACAAATCAGCCGATGTTAAGAAAGCTGCTGTTCATGCAAGCAATGGAGAATTTGCCCGTGGTACTGCTGCTCCTTCCATCCTGAGAGCTCCCGCCGGAAACCACGTAGCCGGCGTACCCCAGATTCAGTTAAAGAGCAGATCTTTGGCTTATGCCTGCGATATCTATCCGGGCATGACCTTCTTCAACTTCAGCACTGATGATCCCGGTACGACCAACATCATCAGCACCATTGACGCCTCCTATTTCGGCGGAACCTTCGATGCTGTCAATACCGACTTCATGTATGTTATCGATTACGATAACAATCAACTGAAGAAACTTGACCTTGCATCAGGTGCGGTTACCCTCATCGGTTCCTGCATGCCTTATGGCTCAGAATCCTGGACGGGTATTACCGTTGACAAGACCACGAACACCATGTACGGTATCTCAACGGATATCAGTGAATCGCACATCTATACCATCAACATGGAAACCGGCGCAGCTACTGTCATCGGAGCAACGGGCATCCCCGGCGGCATCGATGTTACCATCGACGGAACCGGTCAGATGTACAGCTTCGACCTCGTTAACGACGAAGCTTACAAGATCGATAAAGCTACCGGCGCTTCCACTTTACTGGGCTCTCTTGGTTATGATGCCAACTATGCTCAGGGCATGGGCTGGGATCCTGCAACCGATATCATTTACCTCGCTGCTTACAACAATGACGGTTCAGGTGGCGAACTTCGTATCCTCGACAGAGAAACCGGTGCAACCACCCTCGTGGGCGGCTTCCCGGGCGGTGACGAAATCGACGCACTGGGATTTCCCGGCGGCGGTGGTGGCAACTGGGCCAGCATCGAACCTGCTTCAGGTACTGTTCCTGCCGGTGGTTCACAGGATATCACCGTTACTTTCGACGGTAATTATGTCCCGCCACAGAAAGACCTGGTAGTCCAGGGCGTCCTTACCTTTAAAACCACGCCGAATGTAGGCGAACCCGAAGTAGCGCTGCAGATGACCATAACCGGTGCATTCTTCGGTGTTCTCCAGGGTGTTGTTACCCACGGTGGTGTTCCTGTACAGGGCGTAACCGTTACAGCAACCCGTCAGGAAAGCCCCGTTTATACCTATGAAATGGTAACCGGCGCCGACGGAGCTTACAACTTCCCGACCACTTTGTATGGTACCTATGACTTTACTGCTGAAAAAGAAGGATTCAACCCGTTCAGTGCAACCGGCGCAGCCGTTGTGGTTGGTGATCAAACCACCACCTACAACATTGCCATGGTAGCCCCGATCATGGTGATCAACCCGCTCGAAATCAACGAAACTGTACCTTTCGGAACCATCATCACCCGAACCATCACGGTTCAGAATACCGGTGACGGTACCCTCGATTGGGCCGCAGTCGCTGCTTCGACCGACAAACAGCAGATCTCAGTACCTGCCAGCAATGGTGAATTCCCGCGCGGCACAGCAGCTCCTTCCATCAAGAGGGCTCCTGCAGGCAACCACGTAGCTGGTGTACCCCAGGTTCAGTTAAAGAGCAGATCTTTGGGTTATGCTTGCGATATCTATCCAGGCATGACTTTCTTCAGCTTCAACACTGATGATCCCGGTACGACCAACATCATCAACACCATTGACGCCTCCTATTTCGGCGGAACCTTCGATGCTGTCAATACCGACTTCATGTATGTCATCGATTACGATAACAACCAACTGAAGAAACTTGACATTGCATCGGGCACTGCTACCCTTATCGGTTCCTGCATGCCTTATGGCTCAGAATCCTGGACTGGTATTACCGTTGACAAGACCACGAATATCATGTACGGTATCTCAACGGATATCAGTGAATCGCACATCTATACCATCAACATGGAAACCGGCGCAGCTACTGTCATCGGAGCAACGGGCATCCCCGGCGCCATCGATTTTACCATCGACGGAACCGGCCAGATGTACAGTTTCGACCTCGTTAACGATGAAGCTTACAAGATCGATAAAGAAACCGGCGCTTCCACGTTACTGGGCTCCCTTGGCTATGACGCCAACTATGCACAGGGCATGGGTTGGGATCCTGAACAGGATATCGTTTACCTCGCTGCTTACAACAATGACGGTTCTGGTGGCGAACTTCGTATCTTAGACAGAGAAACCGGCGCTACCGAACTCGTAGGTGGATTCCCGGACGGCGACGAAATCGACGCACTGGCATTCCCCGGCGGCGGTACACCTCCCTGGTTAACCATCGCTCCGAAAAACGGGATCCTGCCCGCTGGCGCTTCAGAAGAAATGACTGTCACCTTAGATGGTTCAGTTCCTCCCGAAGCTAAGGATTTCACCCGTCATGGAACGATTACCTTCACTTCTGATCCCAACGTGGGGACTATCGTTGTTCCTATCACCTTTACGGTGACGGGCGACTTCTACGGCGCTCTCGAAGGCGTTGTTTCTCACGGCGGTGTTGGAATCCCCAACGCTACAGTGGTAGCAACCAAAGCAGGACATGCTCCCTACACTGCGACGACTGACGGAAATGGTCATTATCTCATCCAGCAGATTCTCGGTGGCACTTATGATGTAACAGCAGAAGCAGCAGGATTCAACCCCTACGCTACAACCGGCGTTGTGATTGCTCCTCCCGCTACTACCACGCTGAACATCACCATGACCGCCCCGACGATGACCGTTACCCCGAATGAACTTACCGTTAACCTGACTGCCGGTCAGACTACCGACCGTACGCTGACCATTGCCAACGGAGGCGATGGAATGCTGGAATGGAGCGGTTCAGTTCACATGAATGCAAAACAGGCCATTAACATCCCTGCCAGCAATGGTGAATTCCCGCGCGGCACAGCAGCTCCTTCCATCATGAGGGCTCCTGCAGGCAGCCACGCAGCCGGTGTACCCCAGATTCAGTTAAAGAGCAGATCATTGGCTTATGCCTGCGATATCTATCCGGGCATGACCTTCTTCAACTTCAATACTGATACTCCCGGTACCACCACCACCATCAGCTCCATCGACGCCTCTTATTTCGGCGGAACCTTCGACGCTGTCAATGCCGACTTCATGTATGTCATCGATTACGATAACAACCAACTGAAGAAACTTGACATTGCATCGGGCGCTGTTACCCTCATCGGTTCCTGCATGCCTTATGGCTCAGAATCCTGGACGGGCATCACCGTTGACCGGACCACGAATATCATGTACGGTATCTCGACGGATATCAGTGAATCGCACATCTATACCATCAACATGGAAACCGGCGCAGCTACTGTCATCGCAGCAACGGGTATCCCCGGCGCCATCGATGTTACCATCGACGGAACCGGCCAGATGTACAGCTTCGACCTCGTTAACGACGAAGCTTACGCTATCAACAAGGAAACCGGCGCCTCCACGCTTCTCGGCTCACTTGGCTACGACGCCAACTACGCTCAGGGCATGGGTTGGGATCCTGCAACCGATATCGTTTACCTGGCTGCTTACAACAATGATGGTTCTGGTGGCGAACTCCGCATCTTAGACAGAACAACCGGCGCTACCACCCTCGTGGGCGGCTTCCCGGGCGGCGACGAAATCGACGCACTGTCATTCCCGGGCGCCGGAACAGCTCCCTGGCTGACGATGGATCCGCACCAAGGCACCATTCCTGGAGGTAGCTCTCAGAATGCTACTGTACATTTCGATGCTACCGACCTTGGAAACGGTACCTATACCGGATACATTACCTTCGTCAGCGATCCCAACATCGGAACGGTCAACGTTCCCGTGACACTGATCGTTGGCCCGGTCGGTGGACCGACCCTGACCATCTCGGAGGTTTACAATGTATCTGCAGGACCAGTCTCTGTTCCAGTATTAGCTGAAGAAATCGAAAACATGGGTTCCTTCCAATTTACCCTTGATTACGATGCTTCGAAATTGACCTATACCGGAACTTCCAACTGGTATGAAGGTATCACCGACGTTCTCGTTGGCACTCCCGCAGCCGGCAAACTCACCTTCGTGTGGGCAGCCTCCACTGCAGGGGTAACCATCACCGCCGGTACCTTCTTCAACATCGATTTCACCTACAACGGATCCCTCGAATGGGGCAACATCGGATGGAGTGACAACCCCACCCCGCGCGAATTTGCCGATTATAACGGCGTTATTTTCGTGCCGACCTATAACAACGGATTCGTAACTGGTCACGGTATTGGTGTACCCGAAACCGAAACCCAGGCTATTAAGGTTTACCCGAACCCGGCAACTGATGTTGTGAACGTGAAGAGCGACTTCACGATCAAGAGCATCGAATTGCTGTCGTTCATCGGACAAACTGTTTACGCTGAAAGCAACCTTGACACTAAACTTGCTCAGATCAATGTCTCCGGACTGGGAGCAGGTGTGTACTTTGTGAAGATGAACACAAGCGATGGTGTGAAAACCACAAAGATCACGGTCAAACACTAATCCTTCATTGGAATGAAAAAAAGAAGGCGACCATTGGTCGCCTTCTTTTTTTTATACATTTGGGGAGAGGTTTCAGGTTTCAGGTTTCAGGTTTCGCGAAAAACCTTCCAGGTTTGAATTCGATAAATATATTTTTTGTTATCTTAATGTAAACATGTTCATTAGCAAAAACCTGGAAGGTTTGAACCGGTTTCAGGTTTCGGGTTTCAGGTTTCGGGTTTCAGGTTTCGGGTTTCAGGTTTCGGGTTTCAGGTTTAAAAAAACCAGCAGTATATGAAAACTTTTTGTAGATCCGGTGAAGGGTGTGTTCGGTTGCGGTGGCTTTCGCTGCTCCTTGTTTTGCTACCGGTGGTTCTTGTCGCCCAGGTGGGGATCAATTCCGATGGCAGTGAACCTAATCTGTCGGCCGGACTGGATGTCAAATTCTCAGACAAGGGCTTTCTTCCTCCGCGCTTGTCGCAGCAGGAACGCGATGCCATTGCCTCTCCTGCAGCCGGACTGATCATCTTCAACACCACCACGAAAAGCATCAACCTTTATGATGGTATGGAATGGTATGCGCTGGGCCGAGAAACACCTGCATTGACCGATTTTGACGGAAATGTCTATCCGGTCGTGAAGATCGGTACAAAGACCTGGATGGCCCGCAACCTGCGGGCAAGTCACAATGCCGACGGTTCTCCCATCGTGAACGCCATGGCTTACAACAATGATACATCCGGAGTCAGTACGTACGGACTGCTTTATAATTGGACAAGCATGATGAACCAAGAGGCGAGCAGCAACCTGAACCCGAGTGGCGTAAAGGGGATCTGTCCCAACGGGTGGCACCTGCCAAGCGAAAATGAATGGATTGAGCTATTAGGTTACTACGGGGGTGATTCCACAGCGGGAGCTGCTCTCAGGGAAAGCGGCTATTTCCATTGGTCGGAGCCCAATACCGGTGCATCCAATGTAAGCGGACTGACGCTTTTACCGGGCGGTTACGGAGTAATGGCAAGTGGTCAATTGATATTCGAAGGGAAGCACTTTAACGGGAATTACTGGTCGTGTACTGAATACGATACCTGGCGTTCGTGGGATTTCTCGTTGTATTACGATTTTGCCGGGGTTTACCACGTAAAGAACAATAAAGGAATGTACCTCTCGGTCAGATGCGTGAAAGATTAGGGTGCGCAGGAATCACCCGCAAACAAGGGATCGCGTGAGAGGTAACGATATCTCACAAGGCGTTTGAGCCCTCTCAAAAAAACCTTCCAGGTTTGAATTTAATAAATATGTTTTTTGTTATCCTAATGTAAACATATTCATTAGCAAAAACCTGGAAGGTTTGAATCCTCTTTTATGGGTTAATCCCGGAATGCTGTTTATCCGGTATCGTTCAGATCTTACCTGATTACCAGTTTTGTCACATAAGAAGTACCTGCATTTTCAACTTTCAGGTAATAGTTTCCTGCAGTCACGTTGGTGAGATCGATGGAAAACTGACCGGCAATCGTTTTGGCTGATTCAAAGACGACCTGGCCAAGGGTATTGACTACCTTGACAACCGCTGCACCCTTGATGGAAGGATTACAAATCACTGTAAAAATATCCTTACCGGGGTTTGGAGTTACTGAAATTCCATCAGGCATTTCGGTGATCGATAATCCATTGGAATTGATGGTGCCATTTTTCAGTGCCGGGGTAAACAAACGGCCCTGATAATCTCCAAACTCTGAGGGAGTGGGATCATTGCTCCAGGAAATCTCGCTCACGTCGCTCTTTCGTGCTGTAAAATGAAGGTTGCACAGCAATCCGTCGGTAATCTCAATCCCTTTGGTATCTGCAGCCCAGACAAAGGTGATCTGTCCGGCTTTGGGAGAACCGCAAACAACATTGGCGATTTCGCTGTTCCAATCAGTTACTTCATTGAAAACCAATTTTTTGGAATCGTATTGAAGGGTAAACTGGAAGGAACCAAGATCCTTTACCGCAGCGGCGTAAACCGGTACAATCACGTCATTCTCATTAGGATTGACAGATCCCACAGAAAAGATTGCATCGGAGGAAGGAGGTGTGATCGCAGCCACAACTGATTTTCCGGAAGCAGGCGTATAGGAACCGTTCGCGTCACCATAAAGGATGCCATTATAATTGAGGACGGAGTTATTCCCCAGAAGTGTGACAGATGAAGCATTAAAAAGCCAGTCACCTACAGGGAAGGAGGTAGAGATATTGGCGATCCGTTTTTTGATCAGCAACAGGTCGGTGGCGGTAACTGAGCCATTTCCGTTGACATCGCCTGCAGCAAGATAAATGCCTGAGAGTGGCTGGATATTGGCAATGTGTTTGCTGTAAAGCAGTGCATCAGCGGCTGTTACTGCCGTCCAGGGACGGTCTGTTACGGATTCAATGGTATAGACCCCGTCGGGAAGATCTTCAAACGTGTAATCACCTGTAGCATTGGTAGTTGTCGTGGCAACGGTACCGCCTGTATTGTTTTTGAGTGTCAGTGCCAGGTTGGAGATCGGGCTGTTTGAAGTGTTGGGATAGGTGACTTTTCCGGAGATAATGTGGTTCGTGGAAACGGATGGAGGGAAGATGATGTAATCAACCCATCCGCAATCGCTTCCGGCGGTGGTTGTATTGTTTTTATAATAGGCCCATTTGAAGGTATGAACCCCTGCTGAAACAGGGAAGCTTACGCGGCTCCAGTTTTTTTCGCCGCTCCATTGTCCTTTCTGGACGTTGTCGATGTAAAAGCCCAGGAAATCGTAGGTGGGTTGTGAGGAGACTTTCCGGTAGAAAGAGATGCTGTCGTTGCGTTCGACGTTGTAAGTCAGCGAGATCATGGTTGACTGGTTGGGTCCGATGGTTCCGCTTTTAGCGCAATAGATCCCTTCAATGGGGTTTACATTGGTGATGGTCCAGGGGGCGTTACCGCCTTGGATGTAAGAGAAAATGTTGAAATCACCCGATTCAAAACCATCGAAAATCAGTCCGATGATTGCCTGGAATGTCTTTTCGGCTGAATATTCACCGGAGGTGGCAACATAATCAAAGGCTACCAGGGTATCCATGGGTGCCATAGGACTTACGGTGACATTAAAGGTTGCGAAAAGGGTTTCATTATTTTGTATCGTTCCGATTTCGTAGGTACCGCTGTTGATGGTGATCAGCGGGTTATCGCAGGTCAGGGTGCCAATGGTGTTGTTGGCCTGATACCCTCCGTTATTGCTGGTAGAGATGATGATGTCGGCTGTTTCTCCGGGATCCAGTCCGCCGTTTCCGTTGCCGGAGGCATCGGAGATGGCGATTCCTCCTACCATGAGGTTGGGGGCATAGGCTTTGATAGAGAAGTTGCTCACCCAGGTACTGTCGCCATTGGTAGCGGTCAGATCAAAGAGGATGTCGGTGTTATTGGGAACGTTGGGGTTGGCATGGATGGTGAAGGCATTGTCAACAGACACGGTATCACTGACATCAAAGTGTCCGAAATATTCAGTATTATCGGGGATGGTGATGAAGGGGGATGCTGAAGAGAGGGTGACAGAAACATTGTCAGTCGGCTGATCGCCGATGTTGACCATGGTCATGTTCAGGGTGACTGTTGCGCCGGTAGTCAGTTTTCCGTCGGTTGAGTTGAGGAGGTATTCCTGGAAAGCCACCCAGGGTTGGTTGGGCGGGGGGCCGGTTTCATAAGGGGAAGTGTAAGCCATTACGATTCCGGTACGGTTATCACTCCACACGGGATAGACTTTGCGGTTTTGAGATGCAATACCCAGGTAATCGCCCATGTAGCTACTGGCAAGGCCGGGGATGGGTGAAGGGGTGAAGGATACGTCGCTGATCTTAAAGTCTTCCCAGGTTTGTCCACCGTCTCTGGAGTTGGCAGCGAACACTTCGCACTTGTTGGAGGCGACATTCCGGTCGTCATAGAAGATGCAGCTCAGGGTTCCCGACTTGGAGTCGCAGCAGATCCATGGGAAATAATGTTGTTTCCCCAGACCAAATTCGTCCTGGTTGATCCGTGAAGGGGTGCTCCATGTCGCTCCCTGGTCGGTGGATTTGATCATGTAAACATCGATACCGGTACCCGTATTGACGCCGGGAATCCCGATGTTGGACCATACGGCGTAGATGGTACCGCGGTGTGCGCCATTGCTGATGTCAACCGTCATAGAGGGGAAAGAGTTAACCCGGTGGTTTTTCAGGGTCGCGGTAGTACGGATGCCGCGGATGTTGGTGATGATGCGGTTGGCCGGCTGGAAGGTGACGCCGCCGTCGAGAGATTTAGCAAACCCCAGGGCACATTCATCGGAAGGCCAGGAGTCGTAAATGGCCCATAAGGCATACACTTCGCCATTGGGGCCGGTCTGAATATTAACTCCCTGGTTGTGACTTCCAGCGTTGACGGCAGTACTGATAGCGACCGGTGTTGACCATGTTACCCCATCGCTGGTGGAGCGGGTGAAACCGATTTCGGAATCATAGGAACCGCCAAAGTTGGTCCAGGCTACATACAGGTTCCCTTCGTAAGGGCTGGAGAGGCTGTTATCGATCCACATGTGGTTTTTGTCAGCCATCGATCCGGGGTTGGGAGCAACCTGCTTGGCAGTCCAGGTGGCCCCGTTGTTATCAGAATAGGAGATGCCTTGTCCGGAGTTATTGTGAATGTAGTTGACATACATGCGTCCGGTATTGCTGATGGCAGTGGTCGGGTCGCCCGAGTTGGAACCGCCCGCTCCCTGCAATTCTCCTCCCCAGGTCGAACCGCCGTCGAAAGTGAAGAAATCGTTGGCGCCATAGAGCTGACCTACAGGATTTTGAGTAGAGTTGTTCGAGTTGAGGGCATGGTTTTTATCGTTTGGATCAACAAAAACAGAATTTTCACTCTGGGTCGAATTTTCCGTTGTCAGCGGAATATCGGGTGAATCATCTCTGAAAACGGATTTCGCATGGATTTTACTTCCGGTGTAGGTGCCTTTTTCCACAGGAATGTAGGGAGCGACGGAAACTTTCCCTAACCGTGCCATTTCCCGCCAATAGCCCATGTTATCGATCCGGGTATCGACGGCACTACTTTTAGAAGTGTTTTTTTTGCTTCCCTTTCCTGTTGTATTTTGGGCGATCACCATGGAACTCCCTGCCAGCAGGAAAGCCAGCATAAAAACAATGAGACTGCTTTTCTTCATAATGGATGGTTTTGAATGAATAGAAAGATGGGTTGGGTCTTATTTTTGAAGGATAATTTTTTTGTGGTACACCCCTGAATTGTCTTCAACAGTAAGTAAATATATTCCATCGGGGAAGGCGGTCAGATCAAGGGTCGTGGAATTACCGGTCCCGGTGAGGGCTTTGTTGTTTTCCAATACGGTAACGCCGGCAGCATTGATGATCCGGAGGGTGGTCTTACCATTGAATCGGGTTCCTGTTGTAATTTGGAAGAGGCCTTTGGAAGGATTGGGATAGACAAAAAGGTTGGTATCACTCCCAAGGACGTCATTGCCTGAAAATTTAAGGAGTTTAGGAGCGTATTCAATACCCTCGAAATCAGCAAATTCGATGGCAGTCGGGGAGCTGGTCAGCGAAATTTCCGGAATCTCGTTTCCAAGAAGGGTAAAGTGCAGTTCACACAGGGTCCCTTCTGAGATAGCGACTCCCTGATTGCCGGCAGCCCAGACAAAAGTGATCAGCCCGTTGGAAAGTGATGCAACGAAAGGCTCGTCAATTCCCGGGTACCAGTTGTCGACTTTGTCAAATACCAGTTTGGATGCATCATACCGGAGGGTAAACTGGAAGGAGCCAAGGTCGGGCATATCGGAAATAAGCAGTGGGACCGTAACGGTTGTGGCATCCTGGCGGAGGGCTTGCAGTGCGAGGCTTCCCTGGCTGGCAGGGGTGGTCTTCTGACTGGTCGGTACATAAGATCCGTTGGCGTCGCCATAGACGATACCGTTGAAATTTCGGGTCAGGTTGGTGTTGCTGACGGTAAAGGGGGTATGGTTGAAGAGCCAGTCCCCGGTCGGGAAGGCGTTGATCACCGTGGCGATCCTCTTTTTAATCAGCAGGACATCAGCTGCAGTAACGGTTTCCGATGCATTGACATCTCCCGATGCCAGCCAGATACCATCCAGCAGGGTGATGTTGGCGATGTGTTTGCGGTAAAGCAGTACATCGAGGGCTGAGACGTTGTCCCAGGGTTTTGTTGTGGTCACTTCGAAGGTGTACGATCCGTCAGGTACAGCATTGAAAATATAGTTGCCTGAAGCGTTGGTGGTAGTGGTTCCGATGGTCACCCCGTTGTTATTCTTCAGTTTAATCGTCAGGCCATTAAGGGCGGTGTTGGTGGTGTTGGCATAGGTGACGGTACCGCTCACGGAAGCGCCGGAAGATGCGGCTGCCGGGAAGATGATGTAGTCGATCCAGGCGGCGTCGCTGCCATTGGAGACACTGCCGTCTTTACTGTATTCCCATTTGAAGGTATGGGTGCCGGCGGTTACCGCGAAAGCTGCGCGGCTCCAACCGGTTTCACCGGACCATTGACCCAGGCTGGTTCCATCCAGGAAGAATTTAAGCATGTCATAATCGCTTTCGGATGATGTCTTGAGGTAGAAAGAGATGGAATCGGCAGCAGCGACATCCATCTGGAGGCTGAGGGTTGATTTCTGGTTGTGGGTTATGGTGCCCGATTTAGCGGACCAGATGCCTTCGAAAGGCTCCATGTTGGTAATGGTCCAAGGCTGATTGCCTCCCTGGGTCCAGGCAAATTCCGTGAATCCGCCGGATTCAAAATCTTCCAGTACCAGTCCTATTTTTGCCACAAATGTTTTTTCAACTGAATACTCGCCGGATGCTGCGGTATAGACAAAGTTGGCAACAGAACCGATGGGAGCTGAAGGATCGACGGTTACATTAAAGGTGGCGGCAACAGGGGTGCCGGGAGCCATATTCCCTAAATCAACGGAAGCAGTGTTAATGGTCACGAAACCGTTGGTGGTGCTCAGCAGGGCTTGTGTGTTAACGGCTACGCTGCCGCCAAGGTTGCTGGTCTGAATGATCAGGTCGGCAGTCTCTCCCGGATCGAGGCGGCCGTTGTTGTTGCCGCTCGCATCAGCGATGGTCATGGTACCGGCTTGTAATACGGGAGCGTGTGCAATGAGCTGAAAATCAGTGTTCCATGTGTCACTTCCATTGGTAGCTGCGACCTGGAAAGGGGTGAGGTGGTTATCGGGAACGTTGTCGGCAACGGTGAATTTGAAACCGAACGGGATGGTGATTGAATCGTTTGCTGCGATGGTACCATAATTTTCAGAAGCATCGTTGAGTGTGATGAAGGGATCTTCGGTGGAAAGGGTCACTACCACATTTTCTGCGGGGACAGAACCGACATTTTTCATGGTAAGGCTGAGCAGGATGCTTTCGCTGTAATCAATCACGCCGTTGCTGTTGCCCAGCGTGTCGTTGATGGCTTGTGAGCGGCAGATCACGAAAGCGCCGCTGTTGGGAATCACTGTCAGCGGGAAAGTTTGCGGCAGGCAGTTGTTCCCTGAGATGATCAGTTGGGCGTCACCGACGGAGGCGAACGGCGGATCGATGGTGACCACGGCGGCACCGGAGGCATCAGTTGACGCGACGCCATGGACTTCCCCGTTCATCATGATGACACAGTTGACCATCGGTACAGGGAAACCGCCGGAGGTGACAGTTACCGGAAGGGTAGGTACGCCAAGCGGAAGGGCTGCCTGGTAACCGGCCTGAACGGTCATGGGTTCTTTTGTCCATAGTGATAAAGCGGGATCACTCAGGAGGTTGCAATCATAAAAATTCCAACGAAGGGCACCTGGTTCCCATTGTCCGGGGGCAGTAACCCAGGGAGCAGTCATGGTTTTGGATTCTGCCATGGCGCGACCGATCCTTAAATAGCCATCGTGATAGAGGGCGTCAACAAATTCGCGTTGAAGGTGGGCGGAAGGTCCTTCGGTTTGACCTTCATTGAACCAGCCGTACCGTGAATTTCCAATGAAACCGGCGGCGAAGTTGCTGATATTGACCATTTTTTCTGCAATACAATCTTCTTCATCGAAGGCTCCGCAATCGCAACCATGGGTAGAGACGAAGGTGAAATTGTGAATGATCCCGTTGACCTGCGAGAAGTTGGAGTTGGTGATGTCGCTGTTGGAAAGTTTCATCACATAGGTGGAGTTGGCATGACCTGCATGGTAAAGGAAGGAGCGTCCCTGGTTGAGGCGGTTGATCAGGTCGGTTCCTGACCAGTAAGTGATCTCATCATACATTTTGTCAACGGTATTATCCGGAGTGATTCCGTCGGTGGTATAGCCGTTATCTTCCCGGTGGCCGATCAGCAGTTCCAGGTATTGGCTGCCTTCGGTATTGGGACTGTCATAAAGGTGTTCGCCGGCAAAAAGGGGATGGGTCATTTCGCCAAGGACAGGGGCGCTCTGGTACATGATCGATTTGTTGAGCATACGGTTGAGTTCATTCAGGTTACCGATGGTGAAGCGGGCAACGGAAATCTCGGGTAAGAGGTCGTCTTCGCCGGGTTCTCCCCATTTGTTGTTGCCGTTGGTATTCCAGTTACCGTCAAGTCCCTGGAAGTAGAGATCGGCAGGAATGTCGTAATCTTCATAACCCGATCCCGACTCAACGTAGCAGTACAATCCACGATAGGGCACCAGGTCTACATCGCCACCCAACAGGACAAATTCAATGTTGTGGCCCTGGTATTCCTGAATGATGTAGTTGCGTACTTTTTCGGCTGGATCCTGACCGGTCATATTGGCGAGGATGTATTCTTTGGTAACGGTCAAGGCTTTGATACCCCGTATTTTATAGAGGTCGATGAGGGGTTGCCATGCTGTTTCAAGTGAAGTAGTGGTAATGATCAGCATCTGGTAGTCATCGGTACGGCTTTTTCTGGTGGGGTATTGTGCCATCAATTCAGGGTTCTGGGCAACTCTTTTAACAGATTGAAGAATGTCGGTGCCGGAGGTCATGTTTTTCAAAGCGTTGACACTTCTGTTGTCGGCTTTGGTAGTGATCCGGATGGTTACCTGTTTATAGAAGGAGACGGAGCCGTTGAGGGGGTTGTAACGAACCGGAGTAAATGCGGAGTGGCCGAAAGCGAATCCGTTCATGAATTGGGTGGTCAGCATTCCCGTGGCTTTGGAGGGATAGTTGCCATTCATGGTGTAAATTTTTTCATTTTTCAGGAAATTGCCCGATGGGCCCATGGAGATGGGGCGGACTGCCTGTTGGGGATAGATCCGGAAGAAACCTTCAATGGGGGTCTCTTCCATCCCGATGAATTCGATGGATTCGGCAGATTGTCCCGGTGGCAGCAACAGGGAAACCGCGCAATAGGGAAGTGCGGGTTCTCCCTCCGGTCCGGTCAGTAAAGTGTTCGGAAAGCTAATGGCTTGGTAATCGCCATAGTTTGTCACCGTGTAATCGTTGAAATAGTAAGTCTTTTCGATTACACCGGCATTCACGGACAGTACAAACAGGAGGAGTACCATCCAGGACAGGCATTTTTTCATACGAGTAAAATTTACATAAGTTATTAAAAGATAGTTAATTGGCTGATTGTTCCGAGAAGGGGAATTCTATTTTTCAAAAGTAAGGAAAAGATTGGTTAAGGCTGCATATTCAGAGGGATTACTTTCCTTTAAAGACAAAAAAAACGCCTTAAAGTTTCATTTAAGGCGTTTTTTAAGGCTTTGATATCAGCCTTTGTGGGAAGGGGTATTACTTTCTGACGATCAGTTTTTCGGTGTAGGATTGTTGTCCGTCGTTGATGGTCAGGGTATAGATGCCTCCCGGAAGTTCGCTCCTGTCGATAATTTTGACAGTGCCGGTGGCGGAGTTGTAGCCTTTTTCTTCGAATAGAGTAGTTCCGGCTGCATTGACCAGGCGGATATCCACGAGGGCTTTGGAGGTGTTGAAATGGATGTAGAATTTACCGTTGCCGGGGTTGGGATAGATGGAATAGGGGTTGGAGCTCCCACTGTTATTGGTGGTTGCTTTGAGGGTGGTGCCGGCCACTTCAGGTACAAAAATGTTTCCATCGTAATCGCTGAATTCGATGCTGGTTGGAGCAGTTTTCAGCGACAGGGCTGATTCGTCGGTGGAATTGGAGAGGAAGTGGAGTTGACAGAGAATTCCTTCGCTGATGTTGATGCCTTTGGCATCGCCGGCCCAGACGAAGGTCAGCACGCCGGGTTCCGGGGTACCGATGGTAACATCGTTAATTCCTTCAAACCAGTTGGTCACATCTTTGATTTTCAGATTTTTGGAATTATAGCGGAGAGAGAACTGGAAGGCGCCTAAGTCCCGTATATCGGAAACGAAGACCGGAACTGTGATTTCACCACGGACGGCGTTTGCTGTGCCCAATGCAAGAAGTCCTTTGCTTGCGGGAACGGTTGATTTGGCAGCGGTCGGGGTATAGGAACCATTGGCATCTCCATAGACCAATCCGTTGAAGTTGATGGTCATATTGGTATTTCCAACGGCGAAGGGTTCAGCGTTGAAGAGCCAGTTGCCGGAGGGGAAGGAGTTGGTGATGGCCGCGATCCTTTTTTTGATCAACAGCACGTCGGCAGCGGTCAGGGTTCCCGACAGGTTCACGTCGCCTGAGGCTAAGTAAATACCTGAAAGAGGTGCGATGTTGGCAATGTGTTTTCGGTAGAGGAGTACATCATTGGCTGTAACACCGTCCCAGGGTTTGGTGGTGGTCACTTCGAAGGTGTAGTTGCCCGCGGGGACTACCGGGAAGATATAGCTTCCGGTAGCGGTGGTAGTGGTCGTTCCATAGACCTGTCCGTTGCTGGTTTTCAGTTTTACGGTCAGGTCGGCAAGGGGTGTACTGGCTGTGTTGGCGTAAGTAATCGTTCCGTTCACCACGACGCCGGTCACGAGGGTGGTTGGTAGTTCGATGTAATCAATCCAGGCAGCGTCGCTACCGCTGGAGACGCTGACGTCTTTCGCGTATTCCCATTTAAAAGTATGGTTGCCGACTGTTACCGGGAAGGCGGCCCGGGTCCAGGGGGTGTCGCCGGCCCACTGGGCTATCATGTTGTTGTCGATGAAGAACTTCAGATAGTCATAATTGGCTTCCGATGATGTTTTCAGGTAGAAGGAGATGCTGTCGGGGCTGGTCACATTGCGTTCAAGGAGCAGGTCAGATTTCTGGTTGTGGGTGATGGTTCCTGATTTAGCGGAATAGATCCCTTCATAGGGTGCCACGTTGCTGATGGTCCAGGGTTGATTGCCTTCGAAAGTCCAGTTATAATGGGTGAAATCGCCCGATTCGAAGTCTTCGATGATGAGGCCGATCTTTTTCGGGAACTCTTTTTGGGCGGAATAGGGTCCTGAGTTGACGGTATAATTGAAGGTTACCGGGGTGTTGAGCGGGGTTTCGGGGCTGACGGTGATGTTAAAGATGGCATTTTTGGTTTGGCCCTGCAGCAAAGAGTCGAGTTGACTGACGCTGGTGTTGAACACGATGTAGTTACTTAAGCAGGTGAGGGTACCGACGGTGGCTGCAGCCGGGCAGCCTCCCGAGTTGGTGGTAGGGATTATCAGGTCGGCGGTTTCACCGGGATCGAGGGTTCCGTTACCGTTGCCGGAGGTTTCAGCGATGATCATTCCTCCGATGGTGAAGGCCGGGGCGGAGGGTTTAATTGAGAAGTTGCTCACCCAGGTGCTGTCGCCGTCGGTTGCCGTCAGGGTAAACGGGATGGCAACGTTGTCGGGAATGTTATCGGTAGCCTGGATGGTGTAGGCATTTTCCACGGTGACGGTATCGCCGGGTTCAAAGGCGCCGAAAGCAGCTTCGGTAGTGATCAGGTTGATGAAAGGCGATTCGCAGGAGAGGGTGACATTCACGTCGGTGCAGGGCATGTCGCCGATATTGACCATGGCCATGTTGAGGTTCACTGTTTCGCCGGGTTCGAGTTTTCCGTCAGGGTCATTGATCTCGAACGACTGGAAAGAGACCCAGGGTTGATTGGGAGGAGGACCGGTGATAAAAGGAGAGGTATAAGCCATGACTACGCCGCTGCGGTTATCGCTCCAAACCGGGTACACTTTCCGGTTCATGGCGGTGATACCCAGGTAGTCGCCCATATAGCTGTCGGCAAGGCCCGGGATGGGTGCAGGGGTAAAGGAGACGTCGCTGATTTTAAAATCTTCCCAGGTCTCTCCGCCATCCCTTGAGTTGGCTGCAAAGACTTCGCATTTGGTGGCGGTCACGTTGCGGTCGTCGTAAAAGATCACGCTGAGGGTTCCCGATTTCGGGTCGCAGGTGATCCACGGGAAATAGTGCTGTTTCCCCAGGCCGAAAGGATCCTGGTTCACCCTGACCGGGGTTGACCAGCTGGTTCCCTGGTTGGTGGATTTGATCATGTACACATCGATGCCGCTTCCGGTGTTGACGCCGGGAACGCCGATGTTGGCCCATACGGCATAGATGGTTCCCCTGTTCGGGCCGTTACTAATGTCCACAGCCATTGCGGGGAAGGAATTTACACGGTGGTTTTTATGGGTCTCCGTAGTACGGATTCCCTTGATGTTGGTAATGATTCGGGCAGCAGTTTGAAAAGTAGCTCCGCCATCTAAAGAACGGGCGAACCCGAGGGCACACTCATCGGAGGGCCAGGAGTCGTAAATGGCCCAGAGGGCATAAACTTCTCCGTCTGGGCCGGTTTGCAGGTTGACCCCCTGGTTATGGCTGCCGGCATTGACCGCAGTGCTGATGGCCAGGGGAGAGGACCAGTTCACGCCATCATTTGTTGACCTGGCAATACCGATCTCAGAGTCGTAAGAGCCCCCGAAATTGGTCCAGGCAACGTACAGGTTGCCTTCGTAAGGACTGGTGATGCTGTTGTCGATCCACATGTGGTTCTTGTCGCACATGGATCCCGGGTTGGGAGCTACCAGTTTGGTTGTCCAGGTCTCGCCGAGGTTATCGGAGTAGGAGATCCCCTGTCCGTAGTTGTTGTGGATGTAGTTGACGAACATCCGGCCCGTGTTGCTGATGGCTGTGGTGGGGTCGCCGGAATTGGAGCCGCCCGCACCCTGGATCTCGCCGCCCCAGGTCAAACCGCCGTCGAAAGTGAAAAAGTCATTGGCGCCGTAAAGCGATCCGACCGGATTTTGTGTGGAGTTGTTAGAATTCAGTACATGATCCTCATCATTCGGATCAGCAAAAACAGAGTTTTCACTTTGTGTCGAATTTTCGGTGGTAAGGGGTACGTCGGGTGAATCTTCACTGACGACCGATTTTGCCTCGATCCGGCTTCCCGTGAAAGTTGATTTTTCAACGGGAGCAAACGGGGCTACAGGGACTTTCCCCTGCCGTGCCATCTCTCTCCAGTAACCCATGTTATCGACCCTTGTATCGACACGGAGATGGCTGGCTTTGGGCGATTTACCACTGCCGCCTGCCGCGTTCTGTGATAAGAGCGCCAGAGGCAAAAAAAGCAGTACTACCGCCACGAAGGATAATGCGAAAAAATTTCTCATAAGGTTAAAAAGTTTAGGTGGATAGAAAATTCATTGATAATAAAATGTGTAAACATTGATAATAAAATGTGTAAAGAAGAAATGAAGAAGGTCTGTTTGGAAAAGCCAAAAATAGCGAAATTTTCCATCCGACGAAAAACCTTGAGAAAAAGTCATAAATTGAATCATATCAAGTTGGTCAATATCTATTTTTTTTTACCTTTGTTGCAATCTTACAATTTTTTGCTGGTTTTCTTCTCCCTGTCTGCATTGCCTTTCCGATGGCCATTCAGTTGACGAACGCGGTAAATGTGCCTGAACATGAAAATTGCTATACAGGTGGAACTTTTCGGAGAATAATTTGTCTAACAATCAATAATAACTAATTTCCAGCCACATGAAAATTTCGATTTTTACCAAGAAGTGGATCCGCTGGCAGCTTTTAGTGACCGTGGGTCTGTTCTTTGTTTCAATGAGTGTTTCTGCCGCTGATTTCAAGATCAAAGAGGGTGAAACAGCAATGAAAATCAGTACCAACACCTACCTGAAACTAATAGTCAACAACACGTTATCGCAGTTTGGTACTGCAGATATCAAGACCGACGCAGGCACCTTTTCCACTCTTACTGCAGAAGGATATGGTTTCAGTGAAGGCATCGGGAGTCCGAATGTACCGGTGTTGAAAAAATTGATCGAGGTTCCCCTTGGATCAAGTTTCAACGTGCGTATCCTGAATCAGGAAGTGAAAGAATTTGATTTGAAGGATTTCAACATCTTTAATCCATTGATGCCGACCCAGGCTCCGCTTTCAAAAAGTATCAAGGATCCTTCAAAGGTAAAAGTTGATTATAATGCGACCGTTTATCAAACCAACGACTTCTATAAGAAAGAGTTGGTTACGGTAACTCCGGTCGGTATCATGCGTGGCGTGAACATGGCCCGCTTGGAGATCGCCCCGGTTGAATACAATCCCGTCACCGGAAAAATCCGCGTCTATGACAATCTGGAGGTGGAGATTTCCTTTGAAGGTGCCAAAGTGAACCAGACCATTGCCATGAAAAATCGTACCTGGTCTCCTTATTATGAAGGTATATACCGTTCTCTGGTCAATTTCAAACCCGAAGCCCCCGACGCACTGATAACCGCATCACCGGTGACTTACGTGATCGTTTCTCCCATCACCTTCCAGGCTGCCCTTCAGCCTTTTATCCAATGGAAAACCAAAAAAGGTTTTAAAGTTATCGAAGCCTATACCAACAATCCTTTGGTTGGCACCACCACCACTTCCATCAAGAACTATCTCCAGGGGCTGTACAATAATCCTCCTGCAGGATACAACGCACCAAGTTTCGCGCTGATCGTGGGTGATGTGGCACAAGTCCCGACTTTCAACGGCCAGGAAGGATCGCATGTAACCGACTTGTACTATTTTGATTACACAGGAGATGATATCCCCGAAGTGTTCTACGGAAGGTTTTCTGCCACCACCGTGGCACAACTTCAACCCCAGATTGATAAAACATTGGAATACGAACAATACCTGATGCCCGATCCTTCATTCCTGGGAGAGGTGGTCATGGTCTCCGGCGTGGATGCAAGCCATGCCCCCACTTATGGAAACGGTCAGCTGAACTATGGAACCACCTATTATTTCAATGCTGCTCATGGTCTTTTATCCCATACCTATCTTTACCCGCAATCGGGAAGCAGTTCAGCCCTGATCATACAGAATGTCAGCGACGGAGTCGGTTATGCTAACTATACTGCTCACGGCAGTTCCAGTGGTTGGTACGATCCGGAATTCTCCATTTCCGATATCCCTACCCTGCAGAATGCCCACAAGTACCCGCTGATGGTAGGTAACTGCTGTTCAACCAGTACTTTTGAAACCACCTGTTTCGCAGAAGAGTTGCTCAGGGCATCCAACAAGGGCGCTCTGGGATATATCGGAGGTTCCAACAGTACTTACTGGGATGAAGATTACTGGTGGGGCGTCGGCTTCAAAAACGTGGTAGTCAACCCGGTTTACAATGCCGCCCACCTGGGAGCCTATGATGTTACCT
>Ga0209099_1001274_pt1 | contig 25841 bp, 21 predicted proteins | sample AD_JPNHW2_MetaG_FD_184430 | JGI IMG/M metagenome (GOLD analysis project Ga0209099, IMG submission 184430) | Active sludge microbial communities of municipal wastewater-treating anaerobic digesters from Japan - AD_JPNHW2_MetaG (SPAdes) (version 2) | ecosystem: Engineered > Bioreactor > Anaerobic... | reverse complement strand
ATTGCGATATCAAAGTGGTTGAATATACCCATTCTGCCGGACTATTAAGCTATAGAGAAAAACTGGTTGAATACTACAAAACAGTGGGAATTGAACTAACTCCTGACGATATCATTGTAACCAACGGTGGATCAGAAGCGATCCTTTTTGCTTTCAATAGTTGTTTGGATCCTGATGATGAAGTGATTGTTCCTGAACCTTTTTATGCAAATTACAACGGATTTTCTAACAGCGCCGGTGTAAAAATAAAACCGATCATGTCAAATATTGAAAACGGTTTTGCTTTACCTCCAATCGAGGAGTTTGAAAAAATCATTACGCCTAAAACAAAAGCGATTATGGTTTGTAATCCTAACAATCCAACCGGATATTTATATTCTAAAGAGGAATTGGAAAAATTGAGTCAGATTGTTGAAAAACATGACCTTTTCCTATTTGCTGATGAAGTTTATAGAGAATTCTGCTATGATGGTGTTAAACATTTCTCTGTAATGGAGTTGAAAAACATTGAACAAAATGTAATTCTTTTAGATTCTGTTTCTAAGAGATATAGTGCTTGTGGCGTTAGAGTTGGTGCGTTTATCTCTAAAAATAAAGAGGTGATTCAAACTGCCATGAAATTTGCTCAAGCACGTTTAAGTCCTCCAACTTACGGTCAAATTTTAGGAGAAGCTGCCATTTCAACTCCAAAATCATATTTTGATATGGTGATTGAAGATTATGTAGCTCGTAGAAATTGTGTTGTTGAAGCCATCAATCAAATGCCGGGATGTTTTTGTCCAAACCCTAAAGGGGCATTCTACGTAGTAGCACGTTTACCAATTGATAATTCAGATCGTTTCTGCCAATGGTTATTGGAAGATTTTAACTTCAACGGAAAAACCGTGATGTTAGCACCAGCAACCGGTTTTTACTCCACTAAAGGACAAGGATTAGATGAAGTAAGAATTAGTTATTGTTTGAAAGTGGATGATTTGAAAGAAGCGATGATCTGTTTGGCCGAAGCACTTAAGGTGTATCCAGGTAGAAAATAATGAACTTTAAGCTTGTCTCCTCTTTTGAGCCCAGCGGTGACCAACCGGAAGCTATCAAACAACTGGTAGAGGGATTACATCGTGGAGATCAGGCACAAACCCTACTGGGAGTAACAGGATCAGGAAAAACGTTTACCATAGCCAATGTGCTTAAAGAGGTAAATCGACCAGCACTTATTCTCAGTCATAATAAAACTTTAGCAGCTCAACTGTATTCCGAGTTTAAAACTTTTTTTCCGGAGAATGCAGTTGAGTTCTTTGTTTCTTACTACGACTATTACCAACCGGAAGCGTATCTTCCTTCCACAAATACCTATATCGAGAAGGATCTTTCCATCAATGATGAGATCGAAAAACTCCGTTTAAGAACCACCTCCACTTTGCTTTCCGGAAGGCGCGATGTGGTTGTAGTCGCTTCAGTATCTTGTATTTATGGGATTGGAAATCCGGAGGATTTTGCCAAAAGTGTGATCAATGTGCACAAAGGAATGGTGATCAATAGAGATCAACTATTACACGCCTTGGTGAATAGTTTGTATTCCAGAACAGAATTAACTTTAGAATCTGCTAAATTTCGGGTAAAAGGAGATACAATTGATGTGTTTCCACCTTACAATGACAATGCTTACAGAATCATTTTCTGGGATAATGAGATTGAAAAAATTGAAGAGATTGAAGCAGAATCGGGGAAAAAGATTAACACATTAGAAGACTTAAAAATCTATCCGGCGAATCTTTTTGTTACTTCACAAGAGTCTGTTAATGAAGCTATTAATCAAATAAAATTAGATTTGGGCGCTCAGATCGATTATCTGAAATCGATTGGTAAACATCTGGAAGCAAAAAGATTAGATGACCGGGTGACTTATGATGTTGAGATGATGAAAGAGCTGGGTTACTGTTCCGGAATTGAGAACTATTCCCGCTATTTTGATAAACGGAAACAAGGGGAACGCCCCTTCTGTATCATCGATTTCTTCCCGGATGATTTTATTTTGATTGTAGATGAAAGTCACGTTTCAGTACCTCAGGTTGGAGCCATGTACGGTGGTGATCGTGCGCGGAAAATCAACCTGGTTGAATATGGTTTTCGACTACCTGCAGCGATGGATAACCGACCATTGAAATTTCAGGAGTTTGAATCACTGATTGGTCAAAGCATATACGTGAGTGCAACACCTGCTAATTATGAGCTAAGTAAATCAGATGGGTTCATTGTGGAACAAGTGGTTAGACCTACAGGACTTTTAGATCCACCCATTGAAGTTCGTCCGGCGGATAATCAGGTGGATGATCTTTTAGATGAGGTGGAAAATTGCGTTTCAAAAGGGCAACGGGTTCTGGTTACGACACTAACCAAAAAAATGGCCGAGGAGTTGAGCTCTTACCTGATTCGGATTGGGATTAAAACCAAATATATTCACTCGGATGTAGACACCTTTGAACGGGTGGAAATCCTTCAGGATCTTAGAGCCGGTGCCATTGATGTTTTGGTTGGGGTAAACTTGCTGCGTGAAGGATTGGATTTACCTGAAGTTGCATTAGTAGCCATTATGGATGCCGATAAAGAGGGCTTTTTAAGAAATGAAAGATCGTTGACCCAAACTGCCGGTCGGGCAGCGCGACATTCGGAAGGGCGTGTCATCTTTTATGCCAATAAAATGACCAAATCGATGCAAGCTACTATCGATGAGACCAATCGAAGAAGAGCTAAACAGATTGCCTACAATGAGAAACATCATATTACTCCAACAACTGTTCAGAAAAATGAAGATTTTTCAATAAGAGGATCCTTAGATCTCACCAAAAAAGACTCTAAAAAATATCCGATTGCTGATCCTCATAATCCGATGGCGGCCGAAGAGGAAACTTTAAAAATGCTCAATTTACAACAGCTTCAGGATAGTTTAAAGAAAACAAGGAAAGAGTTGGAAGTCGCTGTAAAGGATCTCGACTTTATATTGGCAAATGATTTGAAAAATAAATTAATAAAAATAGAATCACTGATTAAATCCTATTAATTACGCACCATTATGACCCTCAACGGAAAATGTTATTTTGCTTCAGATTTTCACTTTGGTTCACCCAACAAAGAGGTAAGTGATCAAAGGGAAGAGTTGATCATACAGTGGCTTGACTTGGTATTACAGGATGGCAAACACTTGTTTCTTCTAGGTGATATTTTCGATTATTGGTTTGAATACCGTTGTGTTATTCCAAAGGGAAACTATCGGTTTTTAGCAAAACTATACGAAATTCGAAAAAAGGGGATAGAGATTTACTATTTCACCGGAAACCATGATATGTGGGTCAAAAACTATCTGGTGCAAGAATTTGGTATTCACATCTTTAGAAATCAACAAGAGTTTACCATCAATGGAAAAAAATGTCTGATCGGACATGGAGATGGGTTAGGTCCCGGACAGTATGGGTACAAACTGATGAGATGGATGTTTAGCCGCAAATTCAATATTTGGTTGTATGGATTACTTCCCTCTTCCACATCGTTTGCTATTGCACGGTTCTTTTCCAAAAAGAGCAGAGCGATGACCCCATCTTACGAAGAGCAGTTCATGGGGGAAGACAAAGAGTTTGTGATTCTGTTCATCAAAGAGTATTTAAAAGAGCATCAGATTGACTACTTTATCTACGGACATCGACATTTGGCATTAAATATACCGATTCAAAATTCGCGCTATTTCAACACGGGCGACTGGTTAAAGCTGAATACTTATCTGGTTTTTGAAGAGGAACCGGAGTTGGTGAAGTTCGAGGTTTAACGTTCGATGTTCGATGTTCGACGTTCGATGTTCGACGTTCGACATTCGACGTTCGACGTTCGATGTTCGACGTTCGAGATTCAATAAGTTTTTGGACAATAGAGTTTTTTGAATTTAGAAAATCAATAGAGATTTTTTTAGGTGCACTAAGTTTCACAAAGTTTAAAAAGAAGTTTCACAAAGTTTTGAATAGAAAGTTTTGTAAAAGATATTCCTTTGAGAAACTTTATTATTACTGTGTGTGACTTTGTGAACCTAAATAGTCGACAGACGGCAGTCAATCAAATGGTTAAAAATTAACGATATCGATTGAAATTATTCTATTGCTTTACTATTTTATTTGTAAAGAGTTTACCATCAGCTGTTATGATCTTTATGATATACAGACCATTCGGCAGTTTTTTAATGTCGATTTTATTCGTTTCTGTATCAAATTCTGACAGGACCAGTTTTCCCATTACATCATACATCATAACAGATTCAGGTGTTACTCCTGAGATAGTAATTTCATCATTTGCAGGATTTGGGAAAATAGTTAAAGAGGGTTCTTCAGGGGTAGATAAGCCACTATAAATACCACATGGATTCGATTGTTCTAAAAAAATATAAGAACCAGTCATACTAATATATTCATATAAATGATGAATTTTTAATAAATCATTATACAATGGAAGTGCATCTTGATAATGACATTTTATATCAATCCATCTGGCAACTGTATCCCCATCATAGATAATTGGAACATATTGATAAGATTTAATATCGTATTTTTTTAATATTAAATTCATTGGTTTATTATAAGATTTTGTAGTAGAACGTGGATATAGTGTTGGATCAAAATAATAGTTTTCAAATTCTAAAAGAATTCGTCCGTTATCAGTAGTAATTGTTTGTCCATTGCTATATGGATTGTAATATGGATAGGCAAAATCTTCAAAAAATCCTGGATAACAATCGTGTAAAAGTTCTAGCATACTTATTTCCCAATGTGCATATTCCTCTTGTAAACGGATTTGATAGACAGGTTTTTTTAATTGATTACCATAAACATCAAACATTCCATAAAAATATAATGAATCTATAAAAACGTATTCAATAACATGGAAATCTTCAAAACCTAAATTTAAACCACTGTTTCCAGTTCGGTTACCATTCACAGGATATGCATCAGTTCGTTTTGGAACAACCCAAATAACTCCAGTATGAACGACTTGTGAATACCCAATTTGTCCAAAATTTGAATACAATAAAAATACTAACATGATTACTGCGATTATTCTAGACTTAAGAATGTTCTTTTTCATATAGATACACTTTTTAGGTTGTAATTATTTGGATTTGAAATTTTTATTTGCTCAATATTTTTACTATTTTTTCTTTTGCAATAATACAAAAAAATTAAATAGTTTTTAAATTGAAAAAAACAATCTTGATTAGATCAAAATTTGACAATTTTTCGAATTTTTTGGAGCACTAAGTTGAACGTCGAACGTTTAACGTTCGACGTTTAACGTTAAAGTTCGATGAAACGCCCTCTTCTCCCGGGTGGAGTGATATGAAATTTTATTAGTTTTACAACACTCTATCCATCGTTTCTCTAAGTAAATCGGTATTTTTTCTCCCCAAATAATCTTTTTACAATGAACACTGTTTAAAATAGTGACCATGTTTATTTTTGGATCAACCAAATAAACATAATCAAAAGGAATCCTAGAATAGGAGGCTATATTTGTTGAAGAGGTCAAGAGTAGTATTTTTTTGTTTTTGAATAAAATGAGATCCCCTCGTTTGTAAAAATCGCCTATCAGGGTGTCTTGATTCCAACTCAAAAAAACCGGATCCATTCTGTTTTTCGTGACAAAATTATGGATCGAAAACCGATAAGTTGCGTTCTCCTGATCAACCATGGTTTCAGATAACAAAATGGTGTTTCCATGATCGTGAAAGAGCAACGCGTTCTCTTTGGGTATCGAGAATACCATCCACTGAGATTGATGAAATGTTTTATAGGAGTCGAAAGTGAGGAGAATCAAAAACAACATCAACGTTAAAAGGGATGCAAAAAGCGTTTTCTTGTTTTTGTACCGAAAAGTGATCATCAAAAAAATAATCAATACATAGAGCAAAAACATCTGAAGCGTGGAAAGGGAAAGATTTTCAGATAAGGCACCCGGCAGCTCCTGAATCGCTGTTGTGATGCCGTTCATCCAATGAATCAGGAGGTTTAAAATTTTGGAGAGGAGATCACATAAGGAGGGAATAAAACTAACCGCCAGCACCGCCGTTCCGCAAATCATGATGCAGAAAGAGAGGAAGATAACAAACAGATTGGCGAGCAAAAAGTAGTTCGGAAACTGATGAAAATAGAAAATGGAGATCGGAAAAGTGGAGATCTGAGCCGCTAGCGAGACGCTACAGAGGGACCAGAAATAGTTCCCGATTCTGGTTTTAGGATGCACTAAATTTCCAATGGGTTTCTGAAAGATCACAATCCCAAAAACAGCCAGATAACTCAACTGAAAACCTACGTCAAAAATTAGAAGTGGATTAAAAACCAGTATGATAAATAAGGAAGCATACAGACTTTGAAAAATATTGGTTTTTCGCTTCAGAACGGCACCAATCAGAACAAAAGAGAACATGGTAGCAGAGCGAATCACAGAGGGAGACAAGCCGGTGATGGCGGAATATAACCAGATAGAAAAAAACAAAATTCCTGTTTTCAGATATCTTGTTTTTTTGTTCCAGTCTAAGGGAAGAAGCAAATAATTCAGGATCATGAAAATAATGCCGACATGCATTCCGGAAACAGACAAAATATGGCTCACACCGGCATTGCTGTAAACGGCTTTTAACTCCGGCTCCATCGTATCATCATTTCCTAGAAGGATCGCAGCTGCCACCTGGTACTCATCCCCTTTGAGGCCGTGATCCCGAAATATTTTCGATAATCGTTGTTGGATTTTATAAGCCCAATAGGTCAGATTAAAAGATTGATTTCGACCATAATAGGACCAGTTTTGATTAGAAACGTAGGTTGTAAGAGAGATCCCTTTTCTTTGCATATAAGTTTGATAATCAAAAGAATCCGGATTTTTAGGAGCTTCTATTTTCTTGAATTTTGCTTGAATAAGAATCAAATCTCCCGGTTGCAGTTTTAGTGCGTTAGAATCTTTTTGAATATAGATTAAGACCTTGTTTTCATCGGTTTTTATGATGGTTTTCATGGTTTTTTCCCGTTCAAAAATGGGATCGATCACCTCTGCGATTCTCACTTTTTCATCTTCGAGAATCGTTTGGTTCAGAGAGGTTGTTGTATAAAAACGGAAAAAAGTAAACAAAAATCCCGCCAAAAAATAGAAAACCATCACCGCTCCAAAAAGCACTTTTTGGTTCAAAAATGATGTTTTTTGCCTCAAAAGGAGGATCCAAATCAGAAGGATGAATTCCAGAGAAAGGAACAATAGCGCCCCATTTTGGTTTATAGGTGTAAAATAACCGCCGAAAATGCCAAAAACAAACGGAACAAGCAATTTTAGTATGGGGAAGTTATCGAGTAGCATTTGAGTAGTGTTTTCCCAAAAGTACAAAAAAGGAAAATACAGAATGCGAATAGAAGGATAATATTTTGTATTTTTGCATATTAAATCAGATGATTACGACAATGTCAAAAGGAAAAGCACAAACTACCATATCTATCAAAAACCGGAGAGCCGAGTTTGAGTACTTTTTATTAACTAAACTCTCCGCCGGCATTGTATTAACAGGAACCGAGATTAAATCGATCAGAGCCGGAAAAGCCAATATCACGGACGCCTATTGTTCTTTTACGAATGGGGAATTGTTCGTCAATAACATGCACATCACAGAGTATGCGAATGGAAGTTATAATAACCACGAGCCTCGGAGAGCCAGAAAGTTGTTGCTTCAGAAGAAAGAGATTAAAAAACTGTTGATCAAGTTGAATGAGAGGGGGATGACCATTATTCCGGTATTGCTTTACATCAATGAAAAAGGATACGCCAAATTAGATATTGCCTTGGCAAAAGGTAAAAAGATGTATGATAAGAGGGAAAGTATCAAAGAAAAAGATAACCGAAGAGCCCTTGAAAGGGAGGAATAACTTATGGAAGAGACCGAAAAATCGTATTACAGCATCAGTGAAACTGCACAGATGTTTAACGTAAATCCTTCATTGTTACGTTTTTGGGAAAAAGAGTTTGATGTCATTAAACCCTACAAAAATAAAAAAGGGGATCGATATTTTACCAAAAAGGATATCGAAACGATCCGTACGATTTATCATTTAACCAAAGAAAAAGGGTACACATTACAAGGGGCCAAAGATGCCATAAAAGGGGCAAAATTTGTGGACCAGCTCTCCAAAGCGGATCTGGTGCAAACCTTAAAAAATATCAAAGAGTTTCTTCTGGAGATTAAAGAAGAATTATAAATTCACATTTATTTGATTATAAGTCAATTATAGAATTATCTTTTATTCTATTGAGATCAAAATGGTCATAATTCGGCCATTTTCTGTACTTTTGCCAAAAATTTTAAAGAAAGAAAAATTCTATGAATAAAGAAAGAATAAGTGACATTATTCAACTGGTGAAGAGTGAAGTGAAGCCTGCATTGGGTTGTACAGAGCCAATTGCAGTCGCTTTGGCGGTGGCTAAATCGTGTGAAATCATGAAAGAAAATGGATTTACACCCGAGAAAATTGAGGTTGAAGTGAGTTCCAATATTCTGAAAAATGGGATGGGAGTTGGTATTCCTGGCACCGGTATGGTTGGTTTAGATATTGCAGCCGCGTTATCCATGATCTGTGGAAAAACGGAATACAACTTAGAAGTTTTAAAAGATATTGATACAAAAGCAGTTGCTCAAGCGAAAGACTTGGTGACTCAAGGTGCTGTAAACATCTCCATGGCGATCACAGCTAAGAAATTATACATTTGTGCGGTTTGCAAATCGGGAGAACACACATCCAAAACCATCATTCAAGATGAGCATGACAACATTGTTTACTTCGATTTTGATGGTCAAATCATATACAACGACTGCACAGGAACTTCAGAAAAAGGGCTTTGTTCTATTCACAAAACAGAGGAGTCGAATGCCATTTTAGATCTTCAGTTAGATGTCAAAACAATTTGGGATTTTGTTCACGAAGTGGAGTATAAAGACATAGAGTTTATTCTACAGGCCGTAGATCTAAATAAAGCATTGGCCAAGGAAGGATTAAAACATGAGTATGGTTTACAAGTAGGGAAAACGATCCATTCCAATATTCACAAACATATTTTAGGATTTGGTTTATTGACAAATTCGATGGCGATGACTGCAGCAGCGTCGGATGCTAGAATGGCGGGAAGTATCTTACCGGCGATGAGCAATACCGGAAGTGGAAATCAGGGGATTACAGCTACCATGCCTGTTGTTGCAGCATCAGAGACTTTTTTAAGTTCTCAGGAGGAGTTAGCGCGGGCATTGATGATGAGCCATCTGATCACCATCCATATCAAAGGTCAGCTGGGACGTTTATCCGCCTTATGTGGTGCAGTTGTAGCTTCTATCGGATCAGCTTGCGGGATTGTGTTGTTATCGGAAGGGAGTTACGAGCAGGTTTGTTATGCGATCAAAAACATGATTGGCAATATGACGGGGATGGTTTGTGACGGTGCCAAGATCGGGTGTGCCTTAAAAGTGGCCTCAGGGGTTTCCTCAGCAGTACAATCAGTCTTGTTGGCGATGGAAAATGTATGCATCTCAGAAAACGACGGCATTATCGACAAAGATATCGAAAAAACCATAAAAAACCTTGCGAAGATTGGTTCTACGGGTATGCAGGAAACCGATGACCTGATCCTACAAATCATGGTGTCGAAGCTGAATTAAGGACGAAGGACAAAAGACGAAGGACAAAAGTCTACAGACTACAGACAAACTGTTGAAAGGTTTAAGGTTTAAAGGTTTAACGCTTCGCTGTTTAAAGGTTTAAAAGTTGAAGCACCCTTAAACTCTTCAACCTTTCAACCCTTCAACTCTTAAACTTTTAACTCTTCACTCTTATCTCTTAACTCTTTTGGGCGTTCCGGCTCGCAAGCTCGCCGTCGCTCTCCGGCCTGTACTCCTCGTTTCACAGCAAGTGGTGCATCGGCCGTACAGGAGCTCCTTCGTCGCTCTGTCCGTCTCGTGCACCACTAAGCTGTTCAACTTGCGGGGTACTTGGCCTTCGAGCTAACGCGAAAAAACCTTCGGTTTTTGCTAGAGAAATAAGAAATATTAAAGTTTTATAACATTTTGTAGTCCTTATACTTAAAAATATTTTCAAAAATACTTGACAATTTAAAAATTTTGTTGTACTTTTGTAGTGTCAATACTTAAAAAAATATTTTGAAAACTTTAATAAAAAATATCACGACTATTCAAACAGGATTATTTGCAAAACCATCCGGTTCTGGTGATTTGGTTTATCTACAATCCAAACATTTTGATGAGTTTGGACAATTACAAACTGTTTTACATCCGGACTTGAAAGCTGAAAGTATTTCTGAAAAACACCTATTAAAAGAGGGTGATGTGCTTTTTGCTGCCAAAGGTAACAAAAATTTTGCCACCGTTTTTGAAAACCATAATGAAGCAGCTGTAGCTTCAACCTCTTTTTTTGTTATTAGAATAACCGATAAAAAAATAGTACCCCATTATTTAGTATGGCTTCTTAATAGCCACTCTATTCAAAAAGAATTGAAAGGTCAGGCATTAGGAACTTCAATTCCATCCATTTCAAAACAAGTGTTAGAAAATTTAGAAATTTCTGTTCCAAGTATTGATACACAAAAAATTATTCTACAAATTACAGAACTTCGAAATAGGGAAAAAACTTTGAAGCAAAAAATTGAAACACTTAGAGATAACCAAATTCAAAAACAAATTTTTAATATAATAAAATAAATATGATGACTAAAATAACTCAGAAAGAGATTAACGATGCTGTTTGGAAAGCGTGCGATACCTTTAGAGGAAGTATTGATCCCAGCGTTTACAAAGACTATGTTCTTACTATGCTTTTTATCAAATATCTTAGTGATGTTCATGATGATAAAATGGAAAGCTACTTAAAAAAATATGATGGTGATAAAGAACGTGCCAAAAGAGCCATGCAACACGAAAGATTTATAGTTCCGAATCAAAGTCATTATAAATTTTTGTATGAACATCGCAATGAAGCCAACATTGGAGAACTGATCAACATCGCACTCACCGACTTGGAAGAAGCCAATCGTGAAAAACTATATAGTGAAGATGGAGCAGGAATTTTCCAGAATATAGATTTTAACAGTAGCAAACTGGGTGAACCCAAAGACAAAAACCAACGATTGAAAACCCTTTTGATCGATTTTAAATCGGATAAATTAGACTTACGTCCTTCCCATTTGGATGGAAACGACATCATTGGAGGAGCTTATATGTTCCTGATTGAAAATTTTGCCAGTGATGCCGGAAAAAAAGCGGGTGAATTTTTTACCCCAAAGGAAGTTTCAACCCTTATTGCCAAGCTTACCAAATCTAAACCCGGTTCACGAATTTGTGATCCAACCTGTGGTTCAGCTTCACTTTTGATTAAAGCCGGCGAAGAGGTAGGTTCAGACAATTTTTCACTCTACGGACAAGAAGCCAACGGAAGTACATGGGCATTGGCTGTTATGAATATGTTTTTGCATGGTTTTGATAATGCAACCATTCGTTGGGGAGATACCATCCGAAATCCAAAATTGAAAGAGGGGGATACCTTAATGAAGTTTGATACCGTTGTGGCAAATCCACCATTTTCATTAGATAAATGGGGAAAAATTGAAGACAAAGAGGGAGACAAAACAACCATAAGTTACGACCCTGAAACCGATAAATATAATCGTTTTTGGAGAGGAGTTCCACCCAAAAGTAAAGGAGACTGGGCTTTTATCAGTCACATGATTGAAACACTGAATGAGCAAGGAAAAGCGGGTGTAGTAGTACCACACGGTGTATTGTTTCGTGGCAGTAGTGAAGGACGGATTCGCCAACGTACCATTGAAGATAATTTACTTGAAGCTGTGATTGGGCTTCCTTCTAATCTGTTTTTTGGTACAGGTATTCCCGCTGCTATTATGATCTTTAACAAACAAAAAAGCAGTAATAACGTATTATTTATAGATGCCAGTAAACATTACGAAAGTGCTAAAAACCAAAACAGACTCCGCGAGGGTGACATTGAACATATTGTAAACACCTATCGTGATTTTTCAGCAGGTAATTTACAAGTAGGGGTAGCGGAAGAAAAATTCAGTTACGTGGCAACTTTCGAGGAGATACAGGAAAACGATTTTAATTTGAACATTCCCCGTTATGTGGACACCTTTGAAGAGGAAGCAGAAGTGGACATCGCAGCAGTACAAATAGAAATTGAAAAGCTTGAAATGGAATTAGTTCAAGTGCAGAGTGAGATTGAAGTTTATTTAAAGCAATTAATTGATTAACCATGGCAAAAGAGAAAAAATCAACTATTAATGTACAAGGAGCTGCCATCACTATTTTAAGACATAAGGAAGATGATTATATTTGCCTAACTGACATGGCTAACAAATTTGGCGGTGATGATCTGATTTACAACTGGATGCGTAATCGAAACACTATCGAATTTTTAGGCATTTGGGAACAAATTCATAATCCTGATTTTAAAGGTGTCGAATTCGACACCTTTAAAAAAGAAGCAGGACTCAATAGTTTTCGTCTGACACCCAAAAAATGGGTAGAAGCAACACATGCTATTGGCATACAATCGAGATCTGGACGATACGGTGGAGGCACTTATGCTCATAAGGATTTAGCATTTGAATTTGGAAGTTGGTTAAGTCCCGAATTCAAAATGTATCTTATAAAGGAATTTCAACGCTTGAAAGAAGAGGAAACCCAGAGACTTTCATTGGAATGGAATCTGAACAGAACCTTATCGAAAGTAAACTACCGTATTCATACCGATGCCATCAAAGAAAACATCATTCCTGCCAACATCACTAAGGAGCAAGAACAACACATCTATGCCAATGAAGCTGATATACTAAATGTAGCCATGTTTGGTCAAACAGCACAACAATGGCGAAAAGCCAACCCTGACAAAGATGGTAATGTAAGGGATTATAGCACAATTGAACAACTATTGGTTTTGGCAAATCTGGAAAGTATGAATGCCGAATTTATCCGGATGGGATTATCACAGGGCGAACGCCTGCTAAAACTTAATACAATTGCTATACAACAATTAAAATCTTTGGTAGGAAATATAAACAAAAAACAATTCGGAGATGCAAACTGAAACAAAAAATACAAAACCTTTTTATAATACAGAAATTCCTAGTGATTGGGAGGTGAGAGAATTAGGAGAAATAGCCTTTGTTAATATGGGACAGTCTCCGGATTCAGATAATTATAATGAAAGTGGAGCAGGATTGCCATTAATTCAAGGTAATACTGATATGAAAAATAGAAAGTCTTTTATACGTTATTTTACAACTCAACTCACAAAGGTTTGTAATGAAGGAGATTTAATTTTATCCGTAAGAGCACCAGTTGGAAATATTGGTGAAGCAACATTTAAGTCATGTATAGGAAGAGGAGTTTGTGCTATAAAACCAAAAAAAATTGACAAAGAGTATTTATTTCAACTTTTGATATATTGTGAAGAAAAATGGAGAAAAATTGAGCAAGGTAGTACATTTACAGCTGTAAGTTCAGAGGATGTTAGAAAGTTTAAACTTGTAATTTCAAAAAGCGAAACTGAGCAAAAAGCGATAGCTCGGGTTCTCAGTACTTGGGATGAAGCGATCCACAAAACCGAACAACTTATTATACAAAAAGAACTCCGCAAAAAATGGCTGATGCAAAATCTTCTAACCGGGAAAATGAGATTGAAGGGGTTTGATGGGGAGTGGAAGGAAATTCATTTAGGTAGTCTGGGAAAAACCTACTCAGGACTTACTGGTAAAAACAAGGATGATTTTGGGGAAGGTAAACCTTATATTCCATATTTGAATATTTTCAATAATGCTCGAATTGATATTTCAAATTTTGATTATGTTAAAATTACTGAATTGGATAATCAAAATAAGGTTAGATATGGTGATATCTTTTTTACTGTTTCATCAGAAACTCCTGATGAAGTTGGAATGGCCTCTGTAATGCTGGAAGTAATTGATGAGTTATATTTAAATAGCTTCTGTTTTGGTTTCCGACTTTTCAACTTCAATACATTGGTTCCGGAATTTAGCAGTTACTTTTTAAGAGCAAAAGCATTTAGGACAGAAATCAATAAGCTTTCTCAAGGGGCTACAAGATTTAATTTATCTAAAAATAATCTAATGAAATTGAATGTTGTTCTACCCCCAAGAGAAGAACAAACCGCTATTGCTGAAGTATTGCAGGCTGCAGATAAAGAGATAAGCTTGCTCAAAGCCAAAGTGGAGAAATTAAAGGAACAGAAAAAGGGGTTGATGCAGGTGTTGTTGACAGGGAAAGTGAGAATTAAATATTAAATATGAAAAACACATCAAAAGAAAATATTGAAATTTCAAATATTATTGCCAAAGTTCTTGGAGTTATTTTCTGTAATAAAGAATTTTATTTGGGAAAATGGGGTGAGGTTGATAATTATTGTACATTATCTGATAATAAACTCTTAATGCTAGAATGTGAAAAAGGACAAAAACATCCAAATACAAATGTATTAAAGCTATATCCTTACCTAGAGCAAAATCCGGAATTAAATATCATTATCATTCACTATTTCTATCATGAAAACAAAGCTCCAAAAAATAGACTAGCTCTGTGTGATTATTTAGCTCAAAAGATAACGAAAGAATATAAAGATCGGTTTCAATATATTTCAATTAGATGTGAAAAGAATGAACTTGAAAACAAAATCAAAGAGCAAAAAAATGCCATTATCCAGCAATTAATAAAAAAAGAAATTAGTATTAACGAATATATAAAAGAATGGTAAAAAAAATGAATCGAATTGCGATAGCATACGACTTTGACGGAACTCTTGCTCCGGGAAATATGCAAGAACACAATTTTCTTCCTGCTTTAGGAATTGATCCAAAAATATTTTGGGGAAAAGCAAAAAAGAAGGCCATGGAGCATGATATGGATGAAATTCTAGCATACATGCAATTAACAATAGAAGAAGCAAAAAACAAAGGTTTTCCAATAAGAAAGAGTGATTTTATCAATTATGGAAAGAACATAACCTTATTCGAAGGAGTCGAAGATTATTTTGAACGAATTAACGATTATGCAAAGAAAAAAGGGCTAATTATTGAACATTACATTATTTCTTCCGGACTTAGAGAATTTGTTAAAGGAACGAAAATTTCCAAAACAAATATGTGAAGATCTAGTTATTCATAACAGAGCTGATTATATTGCTCCTGCAAATTATTCAGAAAACAGTGAGTTAGATAAAGTATTAAAACTTGTAATTGATAAAATTTGTGCAGAAATTGAATTAATGAAATTTAAAAAATAGTAGCTATGCCACGTAAAGAAATTCATGTTGTTCCTAATCCCGATAGAGGCGGTTGGGATTCAAAAAGAGAAAATGCTGAAAAAGCTTCTAAGCATTTTGATACTAAAAAAGAATCAATATTAAGTATGGGTCGGGCAATTCTCCAAAAGCAACTTAAAATTCTCCAAAATATGGAAATCGTAAATAATATAAATTCTCCAAAACAGATATTTATTTCTCCAAAATCATATACTAAATTTGTTTATTATGTTGTATAACATTTATTTAAAAATTTATAATAATTCTCCAAAACAGGATTTCTATTCTCCAAAGAGGATGAAAACCATGCAGGATTCAATTCTCTGTATGGGATAATTTAGTATCTAAAAGATGGAAGAATTGAGAATAAAGGGAGTTTTAGTAAACCAAAATGGTCTCTTAAGAAGTAAAATTGAAAAAATTTAAGAGAGAATTTATTAGAGATTTATTAGAGGATTATTAGAGATTTATTAGAGATTCAATTCTCAAAAAAATTAAAAATTATGGAAATACCAAGCTTTAAAGAAGATCATATCAGCCAGATTCCGGCATTGCAATTACTGGTAAATTTGGGTTATATTTATTTAAGTCCGGATGAAGCCGACAGACAAAGAGGGGGTAAAACTACAAACGTTTTGCTGGAAGATGTTTTACGAAAGCAGTTAAAGGAGATCAATAGCATCAAAGTGAGTGCTACTAAAACAGGCATTTTTACTGATGAAAATATTGAACGTGGAATTTTAGCTTTGAAGAACCTTCCTATGAATGATGGTTATATTGCAGCCTGTGAAAGAGCGTATAATCTAATTACTTTAGGTCACTCTTTGGAACAAAGTATTGATGGTGACAAAAAAAGTTTTACGCTTCAATACATTGACTGGAAAAACATCAACAACAATGTGTTTCATGTAACAGAAGAATACTGCGTAATGCGTAGCACAAGCAAAGAGCATTATCGTCCAGATTTGGTGCTATTTATAAATGGGATCCCCTTATGTATTATCGAATGCAAAAGACCGGATATGAAAGACCCATTGAAACAAGCGATTAGCCAGCATCTTCGGAGTCAACAGGAAGATGGAATTCGTAATTTATATGTGTATTCTCAATTCATACTGAGTATTGCATCGCAAGAAGCCTCTTTTGCAACCAATGCTACACCGGAGAAGTTTTGGGCAATATGGAAAGAGAAATTTAATAATAAGGAAGAAGAAGAGCGATACAAAACCAATTTGCAGGAGCTCAAAAACAAACCGATTTCAAATGGGGTTAAAGAACAAATTTTTAAAGATCGTTTCAGATATGTACGTCAATATTTTGAAGCATTAGAGCAAGAAGAGATCCAATTAACAGAACAGGATGTGTATTTATATGGATTGTGCAGACCTGAAAGATTGATGGAGATTGTTTTTAATTTTGTTTTATTTGACAATGGAGAGAAAAAAATTGCCCGTTATCAACAGTTTTTTGCAGTCAAAAAATCGATGCAACGAATCAGAAAAATAGAACATGGTAAACGAAAAGGGGGTGTAATCTGGCACACACAAGGGAGTGGAAAATCTCTAACCATGGTAATGCTTGCTCAAGCAATTGCCTTAGAACCAACAATTCATAATCCCAAAATTGTTTTGGTAACTGATCGTACCGATTTAGATAATCAGATTACAGGGACGTTCCGTAAATGTGGCAAATTTGTTGAGAATGCAACAACCGGGCAACGCTTGGTTGAATTATTGGAAAGTAAAAGCGATGCTGTTGTTACCACCATCATCAATAAATTCGTGGCTGCGGTTAAAAAAATAAGCAAACCCTTAGAAAGCCCGGATATTTTTGTTTTAGTTGATGAAGGACATAGAACGCAACATGGTATTTTTAATATCGACATGCAAAAAACTTTACCCAACGCTTGTTTCATTGCTATGACCGGAACACCACTTTTTAAAAAAGATAAAAGTACAGCAGAAAAATTTGGCGGATTAATAGATGACTACACCGTGGACAAAGCGGTCACCGACAAAGCAGTTGTCCCACTACTCTATGAAGGAAGATTAGCATTACAAGACGTGAATGCAAGTCCTATAGATACTTTTTTCGGGATGGTCGCTGAACCACTTAATGAATACCAAAAAGCAGATATTAAAAAGAAGTTCGCCCGGTATGATCACTTGAACTCAGCGGAGCAGAAAATGCGCATGATTGCTTGGGATATCAGTTATCATTTTCGTAATAATTGGAAAGATAGTACTCCATTCAAGGGACAATTGGTTTGCGATAAAAAAGTGAATGCCATCAAATACAAAGAATACTTGGATGATATAAATATTGTAAGCAGTGAAGTATTGATATCATCTATTGATGAAAGGGAGGGAGAAGATAGTGCCTATGAAAAATCATCCGAAAAAGTGAATCAATTTTGGAAAAAAATGATGAATGAGCATGGAAATTCCAAAAGCTATGAGAAAAATATCATCAATCGTTTTAAAAATCAGAAAGATCCTGAAATCATTATTGTTGTTGATAAGCTCCTTACAGGATTTGACGAACCCAAAAACACTGTTTTATATCTCACCAGAAATTTACAAAGTCATAAATTACTGCAAGCCATTGCACGGGTAAACCGAATTTATCCCGATAAAGAATTTGGGTATATTATTGATTATTATGGAGTTATTGAAAATCTAGATGATGCATTGTTGTTGTATTCCTCTTTTAAAGATTTTGATGACGATGATTTGGAAGGGACACTCACCAATGTTAAAGATGAGATAAAAAAATTACCTCAAAACCATTCTAATCTTTGGGATATTTTTAAAACAATTGCTAACAAACGAGATGCTGAAGCGTATCAACAACTACTAAAAGATGAAGCTATACGAATATTGTTTTACGATAAGTTAGCGACTTTTGCTAAAAGTTTTAAATTAGCTTTATCATCTATTCAATTCCACAAAGAGGTTGAAGAAAAAACGATCAATCGTTATAAAGAAGATTTGACTATATTTATGAAACTTCGTATCGCTGTAATGGAAAGATATAGTGATACCATTGACTACAAGCAATATGAAGGGCAAATTCAAAAATTAATAGATACTCATATCACTACTGAGAAAATAGAAACCATCACGGAATTAGTGAACATTTTTGACAAGGATAAGTTTCAGCAGGAAGTCGAAAACACAACCGGTAAAGTTGCCAAGGCAGATAAAATTGCCAGTAGAACTTCCAAACACATCAGTGAAAAGATGGATGAAGATCCGGCATTCTATAAAAAATTCTCACAAATGTTAAAAGAGACTATTGCAGAATATGAAGCCAAAAGAATTAGTGAAGCACTCTATCTAAGTAGGGTTCAAGATATCATGAACCATGTTTTAGCTCATACAGACGATGATATTCCGGAACAATTAAAAAATCGAGATGTAGCAAAAGCTTTTTTCGGGTTGACTGTTGAAGCACTTGCAGAAAAAATTCAAGATAATGTTATACGCAAAGAAGTATCAACACAAACAGCTTTACAAATTGACAATATAATTCAACAAACTATATTGGATAATGGTCAGCCTATAGTTGATTGGCAATATAAAACTAACATTACAGGAAAATTGTTTATTGAAATTGGGGACTATCTCATTGACGAAGTAAGAAATAAATATGATATAAACATCTCTTTTTCCGAAATGGACAAGATTGTTGACGACTGTATTGAAGTAGCAAAAATTCGTTATAAGTAATGAAAGATTCAATTCAATTTGGAAGCAAAACCATTGTTTTTCAGTTAGAATATTCCGACAGAAAATCGCTAGGTATTACAATAACACCGGAAATGGATGTACTAGTAAAAGCTCCTTTCGACTCTTCTATAGAAAAGGTAACAGAGAAAATCAGAAAGAAAGCACCTTGGATCATAAAACAACAAAGTTACTTTCTTTCATTTCAACCAAGGACACCTCAGCGTAAATTTATTAGTGGAGAAACACATTTATATTTAGGAAGACAATATCGGTTGCAGGTTGAAATTGGTCACGAGGAATCGGTAAAGTTAAAAGGGAAATTCATTATTGTAATAGCAAAAGAAAAATCAAGAGCAAAAGATTTATTGCAAGGTTGGTATCTTGAACACGCAAAGGCCAAATTTAAAGCCATTGCTACACCACTCATAGAAAAATTCAAAAAGTACAAAATCGAACCAACTTCAATTGTACTTCGAGATATGCCGACACGATGGGGAAGTTGCACACCTAAAGGAAAAATTATTTTAAATCCAGAGTTGATCAAAGCTCCAAAAGGGTGTATTGAATATGTAATCATTCACGAACTGTGCCATTTAATTCATCATTACCACTCTAATATTTTTTTTGATTTACAGACCAAAGAAATGAAAGACTGGGAAAAATGGAAAATGAAGTTAGAAAGATTATTAGCTTGAGGGTTCATTGTATTTTACCGCAACCAAAGGGGAATGCCCAAAAGAGTGAATAACTAATAGTGAATAGTGAAAAGTTAAGATTGGTTCAGGTTCCAGGGTTCAGGATAGTCCTTGGCATTTTGTCCTTAGTCCAATTTGTACATTTGCTCATTCACAAATTTGTTAATTTGCTAATTCAAACTCATTTCTTTTTCGTGAGCAAACTCTTGATGTCGTTGAGTTTCATGAGCGCTTCTACCGGGGTGAGTGTGTTGATGTCGATGTCGATGATCTGGTCTTTGATATCTAAGAGCAATGGGTCATCTAAAGCAATGAAACTGAGCTGATACCCGGGCTCCTTTTTCTCCACTTTTGACATTTTTTTATCGTGACCGGTTCGGGTACTCTCTAAAGTATGCAAAACCTCCTCGGCCCGATGAAGCACCTGGAACGGCATTCCCGCCATTCGGGCCACATGGATACCGAAACTGTGCTCGCTTCCGCCCGGCTCCAGTTTTCTGAGAAATAATATCTTATTGTTGATCTCCTTCACGGTGACATGAAAATTGCGAATTCGGGGGAACTGCTCCGCCATATTGTTCAACTCGTGGTAGTGGGTTGCAAACAACACTTTTGCTCTGAATTTTTTGTGTTCATGTAGATACTCCGCAATGGACCACGCGATAGAAACACCATCGTAAGTACTTGTCCCTCTTCCGATTTCATCCAAAAGTATTAAGCTTCGATCGGAAATGTTGTTCAGAATACTCGCGGTTTCATTCATCTCCACCATAAAAGTTGATTCGCCGGTACTGATGTTGTCGGATGCGCCAACCCTTGTGAAAATCTTATCGACAATGCACAATTGCGCCTCTTCGGCAGGAACAAAACAGCCCATCTGTGCCATCAGAACAATCAATGCGGTTTGTCGCAATAAAGCAGATTTCCCCGACATATTGGGGCCTGTGATGATGATAATTTGCTGATGTTCGTTATCGAGATACAGATCATTGGCAATATATTTTTCTCCGGGTGGCAACTGCTTTTCAATCACAGGATGCCTTCCGTTTTTTATTTTGATGGAGGTTCCTTCATCAAAAATAGGTTTGGTATAATTGTTTTCGATTGAAACGATCGCAAAACACAACAGAACATCCATTCGGGCCACCAAACGGGCATCCAGTTGAATCATCGGGATGTAGTCGAGCATGCTCAAAACCAAGTCATTAAACAGACGTGCTTCGATATCCAGAATTTTGTCTTCAGCGCCTAATATCTTAGTTTCCAACACTTTTAACTCCTCGGTGATGTAACGTTCTCCGTTGGTCAGGGTTTGTTTACGAATCCATTCTTCAGGAACTCTGTTTTTATGAGTATTGGTCACTTCGAGATAGTACCCGAATACGTTGTTAAATCCGATTTTAAGGGAAGAGATGCCGGTTTTAATAGCTTCTCTTTGTTGAATATCAGCCAATATTGATTTGCTGTCGTGAGCCAGAGAGTTCAATTCATCCAGTTCCTGATCCACCCCTTTTTGAAAAACTCTCCCTTTATTGAGAACCACGGGAGCATCTTCCAATATCTGATTTTCAATCGTTTGACAGAGCGAAAGGATAGGGTTTAATTGTTCCCCAATCTTAATGAGAGCCGGTAATTTAAACTCTTGACACTCTTTTTGCAGTGCTTCTACCGCTCTAAGGGAGCGTGCCAGTTGAAGCAACTCCCTGGGATTGATCTTTCCGGTAGCAATTTTAGAAACCAGTCGCTCCAAATCCCCGATTTGTTTGATAATCTGAATGATATGTCTTGATTTCTCCTCGTTTTCAATAAAGAACTTCACGATAGAAAGTCGCTCTTCGATCATGATTTTCTCTTTCAAAGGGAGCACCAGCCATTTCCGCAACATCCGGGAACCCATCGGTGTTTGGGTTTTATCCAAAATTTGAAGCAAGGTCACTGCGTTTTCATTAGGGGAGTGGATTAACTCCAGATTTCTGATGGTAAAACGATCGAGCCAGACATAGAGCTCCTCTTCGATACGGTTGATTTTATTGATGTGACCAATTTTATGATTCTGAGTTTCATAAAGGTAGTGCAAAGCGGCGCCGGCAGCGATAGTTCCGAGGGTTAACGATTCAACGCCAAACCCTTTTAATGTATTGGTTTGAAAATGTTTAGTGAGAAGATCATAAGTATAATCGGTGGTAAAAACCCAATCTTCGAATGTGGTTAACAACATTTTATCCCCGAATTGTTCTTTAAAAGCAGGAACTCTGTTTTTAAGGAGGACTAATTCTGAGGGTTTAAAGTTTTGAAGCAGTTTATCGATATATTCTTGATTTCCTTCAGCGACATAGAATTCGCCGGTTGAGATATCAACAAAAGCGATTCCGTATGTTTTATCACCGAAGTAAATGGAGCCAAGGAAGTTGTTTTCTTTTTGTTCTAAAACCTTATCGTTGATAGAGATGCCGGGTGTAACGAGTTCAGTGATTCCTCTTTTAACAATGGTTTTAGTCAGTTTAGGATCTTCCAGTTGTTCACAAATAGCAACACGATAACCGGCACGAACCAATTTGGGCAAGTAAACATCGACAGAATGGTGAGGGAACCCTGCAAGGTCAATAAATTGAGCTGATCCGTTAGCTCTTTTGGTTAGAACTATGCCCAATACTTGAGAAGCTTTCACGGCATCTTCGCCGAAGGTTTCGTAGAAGTCACCAACCCGAAAAAGCAAAATGGCATCAGGGTGTTTTGCCTTGAACTGGTTGTATTGTTTCATCAAAGGGGTTTCCGCGATTTTGGTCATGGTTGTAAGGTAAGATTAAGCATGTTTAGAACATTTTCATTTTAAAAAATGAAGTGCAAATATAATGAAAAAAGCGGATTGATTTGCTTAAGGATACATCAACAAATAAGCGTCGTATCTTTCCATAACCTCCCTGGCATAACGAACGGCGTGTTTTCCGGGGAAGAAACCCGATTTTACGACAGGGTCATTAGCGTACTCTTTTTTAGATTTAAGAATCAGATATTTTGAAACGCATGCCCATTGGGTAGAGTTTTCCTGATATTTTTCACAAAGACGTTGGGCATCGAGTATATGGCCACGACCGGCGTTGTAGGATGCTGCCACAAAATGAAATTTCTCTTTACGATTGGTAATATTATCAAAGGATTTTGAAATCATATAGATATATTTGGTTCCGGCAGCTATATGTTCCTCTTCGCTTGATGTTTCATCGATTCCGAATTTTTCCATGGTAGCGGGCATCATCTGCATCAGACCGTAGCTACCGCCCAGACCCACAAGACCCACTTGAAATTTACTCTCCTGAAACATGATAGCGGCAATAAAGCGCCAATCAAGTTCATATTTTTGAGCATATTTTTTGATAATAGGATCGTATGGAGAGATAGTATGGCGTGTTGATTTAGTAAAGGAATTGTTGATGACTGAGGAACGGAGTGAGAAATATTTTTTAATGAGACGATTATATTTTACTGTTTTAGAAAATTCCACCAACCAATTGTTGATTTCTTTGTTCAGACCAACATTTTTCTTATTAAAGACCCAACTTCTTTCATAGGTTGGCCCAATTGGATCTAAAATTTTTAATGAGCTATAAAAAGGAAGTAGCGTAACGGCAAGGTTATAGTCACAGACCATATAGTCAATCTCTTTATCTTGTAATAGATCAAAAAGTTCCTCACTATTATACTCTTTTTGATAGACCAATTTGAAGTTTTTTTCTTCAATCAGATTCATCGTCATAAAGTGGTGGTAATAAGTAGGAACGTAAAGATTTTTAATTGTATCTTGATTAAAGGGGAGATCTTTTCTACCAATTATAACAGGATAGGTAAATGAGTGAGGATAAGAAAGTGCGAGCAAAGGTGTAACCATTCCCCACCTTCTAAAATCGAGGGCGATGATATCAAAATTATTTTTGAATACCTCTTTATATATGGAATCAAAGTCAGAGCAAACGGAAATATCGACCGGTTTACCCAGAGCTTTTCCCAGTTCTTTAAGGAGGTCGTATTGAAAGCCGATAGGGGTTCCTTTATAAATGAAGTAATCGGAGGCGTGAAAATTTAAGAGAACTTTAAGGGTGTCATTTCTTCTTGAGAAGAAGCTATCATTTTGATTTTCTGCAGTTTTTAAGGAGTAAGGATATAGGAAAAACAGAACAATAACCAATATAATTGTGGCTATAATCAATAACAGATGTGAAGAAAAGAATCTCTTCAATGGCAATTTTTTTGGTTAATATTTATTGAAGATCTTTATTGTTCGATCATCAAAATTGTTTTTTCAACAACTTCATTAGGCATTAGTTTTACTTGACCAGCTCCAATATAGGTTCTTGCTACACCAAGAGAGTCAATCTTGGAGTAAGTAGCTGTAACATCAAGTAAGGCTTCGTAAGTAAAAGTATGTGAAAAAGAACCGGTTGCATTTGTATTACCGGTAGCTTGAGCAAAAGAGGCATAATTTGTCTTACCAATTTGAACTTCAGCACCAACAACAACGTCACCGGTATCAATGCCGGTTTCAGAGAAGTTACAAATGATTTTTACAGGGTAAGTAGTTTCTTTATCACATCTTGAAAAAAGGAGAACTAGAACTACAGCAACTATAACAGGGATAAATACAAAAGCTTTTTTAACCATTTTAGTATATTTTAAAGTGCAAAAATATAAAAAAACTTTGATTAAAGCTAACTTTGATTTGTTTTTTATTTTTTTATATATTTGTCCACTTGTTTATAAACTCGAAAAACTACATTTACTATGAAAAATCTAAAATCACAGAAGCACAGTTATAAAGAAAATCTTACCCTTTTATTTTTTTGTTCCAATCCATTTAAAATTCTATAAAGATGAATGATGAACTATTTTATCGTTTAGCTCTGAATTTTATTCCGAGTATTACCAATAGTTGTATTAAAAAGTTGATTCAAACATTTGGATCAGCAAGTTCGGTTTTTAATACTCCACAAGACAAGATTCAAAGGACTCAAAAAAACAGAGTTCCTCCGATACAGATGGATTGGGAAATTGAAAAACAAGCAAAAGCAGAGTATGCCTATTTAGAAAAAAACAAGATTAAAGTTTCATTTTTTGACCAGTCTGATTATCCGATGAGGATGTACCATTGTGCAGGTTTTCCAAATCTCTTTTTTTACAAAGGGGATCCCATTTTTCAAAATGAGAAGATAATATCAATAGTTGGAACGCGCAATGTAACTTCTTATGGAGCGGATGTAGTTCAAAAAATTATTTCTGAATTAGCGGTTTGTGATCCGGTAATTGTGAGTGGTTTAGCTTTAGGCGTTGACACATTAGCACATGAAGCAGCTTTACAAAATGGATTAAAAACGATAGGAATTATGGGGTCAGGATTTGGGAGAATCTATCCTTCATCCAATTATAAATTAGTACAAAAGATGGTAGAGACAGGAAATGCTGTTATTTCTGAGTATCCTTACAATACTTTGCCTGATAAAACTAATTTTCCGAAAAGAAACCGGTTGATTGCATCTATTTCGGATGCAACAGTGGTCATAGAAACCAAGACGAAAGGGGGAAGTGTGATAACCGCGAATATGGCATCTTTGTATAAAAGGGACATTTTTGCTGTTCCGGGATCCATTTTTGAAAATAGTCAAGAGGGATGTAATACATTAATTCAAAATGGAACTGCAAAGATGGTTTTATCGGGACAAGATATCATTGAACAGATGAGGTGGAATATGGGTAATCCTAAAGTAATACAAACCAAATTGTTTTTAGATTTGACACAGGAGGAGGAATTCATATTTAATATCATCAGAAGAGCGGATCAGATATCCATAGATGAGATTCATGCCAAAGGGGTAGGATACACACCATCACAAATTGCATCTTATCTCTTACAGTTAGAATTTCAGGGATTAATAGAGTGTCGACCCGGGAAGTTGTATAGGTGTATCAGGAGGTAGAAATATCTGGGTCGGGGATCATAGTATAATTGCCAAAAAGAAAAAAGG